>Ga0075015_100000395_pt1 | contig 15017 bp, 12 predicted proteins | sample AleBraG_ABR_2013_FD_71476 | JGI IMG/M metagenome (GOLD analysis project Ga0075015, IMG submission 71476) | Freshwater sediment microbial communities in response to fracking from Pennsylvania, USA - Alex Branch Run_MetaG_ABR_2013 | ecosystem: Environmental > Aquatic > Freshwater > Creek >...
CCTGGCAAGAAAAAACTGCGGACGGTAGCTGGCTCAGTCGTCCGCGGCGTCGGTCACGGACTCTGGCGACGGCAGCCAGTTTCACAACAGGCACGTACGCCAGAGCAACCCGTCGCTTAGGCAGCCGAGAGCGACACTTCAGTGCGTAGAATGTTGACGTATGCGTCCCACGAACACGATCTTACACTGGCGTCGACGACTGTTTCCAAAAGTCCGTTGTGTTCTCTGGCCCAACAAACTGGATCACAGAGTCCATCGCAAAGAGTGCGTTCTGCCCGCCCAACGCGACAAACGGAGAGAAACGCTCTAGTAGCGCCACCTGCACGGGACGCGTCTCAGATTGTGTGAGTGTCAATTGATGAGCCACCTACTGAGGCCTCTGCGTCCAGATCGCATTGCGACCCTATACCTCGCGTGGCCGATAGTGCACGTGTTGGCCAAATCCGATCGGACGAAATTGCCCATTCTGATGTATCACTCCATTGCTGACGGAGACAGCGCCACTAGTGCTTACTTTGAAACAAGGACTACTCCGGAAGTCTTTGCAGAACACGTTGCATGGCTGTGTGACCGGGGAGATCGGATCGTTTCTGTTCGGCAGGGTGCACAGGCAGTCGCAAACGACCATGTTACCGCACAACTCGTGGCGGTGAGCTTCGACGACGGTTATGAAGACTTTTACACAACAGCGTTTCCGCTGCTGTGTGAATGTGGGGGATCTGCTACGGTCTTCATGGTTGCCGGGTGCCTGGGGAAAAAGCGAGACAGTTTTGGCGGAACGTCTTGCCTAACTGGCTCAGAGCTGCGGGAGTTAGACAGGAAGGGTGTTGAAATCGGCTCACACACGCTCAGCCATCCGGACCTGCGCTCTCTGTCATTCAGCAAACTCGAGGGCGAAGTCCGCGACTCCAAAGCAATCATTGAGGATACGCTAGGGCATCGCATTGTGTCGTTTGCCTATCCCTATGCTTTTCCCGAGCAAGACAGGCGCTTCACTGCCGTACTCAGACGTTTGCTCATCAAGCACGGATATGAGTACGGAGTGTGTACATCGATTGGTCGGGCCGGTAGGGACGATGACCCCTATTTCCTGCCGCGGATTCCAGTCAACTCCTGGGACGACCCGCGATTGTTCCGCGCAAAACTGGAAGGCGGGTACGATTGGCTGCGCGCGCCACAACGAATCTACAAGGGTTTGAAACAAGCATTCCGATCGCCATCGATGTAGCCGGCCTGCACAAGTGGTTCTCTCAATCATCATTGTGAATTGGAACTCGGTCGCTTTTCTGCGTAGGTGTTTGGCAAGCATCTATAGCGACTCACATCGCTCCAAGATGGAGGTGATTGTTGTAGATAATGCATCTTTCGACGGGTCTGAGGAGGTAGTTCGTAGTGAGTTTCCGCAGGTCAGATTCGTCCAATCACAGGAGAATCTAGGTTTTGCGCGCGCGAATAATCTGGGCTATGCGAGTTCGAGTGGACACGCTCTTCTGTTTTTGAATCCGGACACCGAGGTGCGCGCCGGGGCCCTGTCGCAAATGCTCTGCCAACTGTGCTCGATGCAACGTGTGGGGGCTGTCGGTTGTCGCCTGCTGAATGCTGACCTATCGACACAGACGAGTTGTCTGCAGGCGATTCCAACGATATGGAATCAACTCATTGACAGCGATTACCTTAAGCTCGCGTTTCCGCGGTGGAAAATGTGGGGCATGCGGCCTTTGTTTTCTTCTAAAGCGACATCGGACGAAGTCCAGATGATTTCGGGGGCCTGCCTCATGGTCAGGCGGGAGGTGTTCGAGAGCGTCGGGTTATTCAGTCCCGAGTATTTCATGTACGGTGACGATGTGGATCTTTGCCACAAAATTAAGCAGGCAGGATATGTGCTTCGCTACGTTGCCGATGCCGTTGTTATCCACCACGGCGGGAAGAGTAGCTCCTGTGTGAAGACCGATCATTTTGCGGATGTATTGATTAGAGAAGCAGTATGGAGGTTTGTGCGCAAGACACACAGCCCGCTGTATGCAGCGGTGTATCGAGTCGCGACCGCGAGCGTTGCTCTCGGACGCGTATTGGTTCTACTAATGTTGTGGCCTATTGCAGCCCAGAGAATCGGACCCGGGCCCCTGTCGAAGTGGCTGGCGATTCTTCGCTGGGCTGTCGGAGGTCGTGCGCCGATCCCCGCAAAGACTTAGTCACTGAGTCAATGAAACTAGCGACGGCGCTGGTTTCTTGGTGCCTGTTAATTCAAACTCAAGCCCGCTTCGGATGTCACCGTTCCTCGGTCGCCCTTCCGGAAGCAATCGCAACTTTCTGATCCTTACGGAGGAGCTGGGCCTCTAACTAGAAAACTATGCAGAAAAGAATGTTGATTACAGGTGGAACTGGCTTTCTCGGCAGAAGACTCGGGCAGGCCCTCAGAAGCACGTACGCCGTTGTCCTTGCCGGTCGTAACAACAAGCAAAACATGCGGACGCAGGAGTTCACGGGCTGCGATGTCCTCCCGATGGACGTCTCCAACATCGAGTCTGTGCGGGACGCGGTGGTGGCTGTCAAGCCAGACATCATCATTCATGCGGCCGCCACCAAGTTTGTAGACCTTGCGGAACGTCAACCGATGGAGTGTCTGGATGTCAACGTACTTGGATCCCAGAACGTCGCCCGAGTGGCCATGGAGCGAGGCGTGGGGACCGTCATCGGCATTTCGACCGACAAAGCGTCACCCCCCATTCGTAACATTTACGGCTTGTCAAAAGCACTTATGGAACGTCTGTTCTGCGCTTCAAATGGCAAGACTCCAACAACGTTTCTCTGCGTGCGTTACGGCAACGTAGCCTGGTCTACCGGTTCTGTACTGACGATCTGGAAGAATATGCACGACAAGACCAGCGTGATCGGCACCACAGGTCCGGAGATGAGGCGGTTCTTCTTCACCGTCGAGGAGGCCGTCCAACTTGTGCTGACGGCCATTCAGAATTCCGAAAACTTCGCGGGCAAAGTCTTGTCGCGGAGGATGAAGGCAGCGCAAATCGCCGATATTCTCAGGGTATGGACCGAGCACAAGGGCGGCAGGTGGGAGAAGATCGAAGGCCGACCCGGTGAGCGGGATGATGAATTTCTGATTGGTGAATTGGAGATACCTTACACCTACGAAACGACTCTGCACGGTATCCCGCACTACGTCATTTCATTCAACCAGAAAACACCCACCCCGGTTAAGGCCGCTCTCTCCTCGGCCAATACCGAGAAGCTCACAGACCAAGAGATCCTACAGATAATCGAGAATCCACCCAGTGAGGAGCTATCAGAAATATGTGCAACATCAAGCACGCGCTAATCATGGCTGCCGGCCGTGGGGTTCGCATGATGCCTCTGACCGCAGTCATTCCTAAACCCATGGCCCCGTATCTAGGCTCGACGCTGATTGCCGACGGCATTCGGAAGATCAGACCGCATATTGAGAAAATTCATATTACGGTCGGTTACAAGGGGCCAGAGTTGGCAGAGCACGTTATCGATCTCGGCGTAGACTCAGTATTCAATACCGGCGACAAGGGTAACGCTTGGTGGCTTTTCAATACGCTGCTGAAAAACTTGAACGAACCCATTTTTGTCCTGACTTGTGACAACGTGGTTGAACTCGACTTCGAGCAACTGGAATGGGAGTTTTACCGGTGTGGCAGGCCGGCCTGCATGCTCGTTCCAGTGAAGCCGGTGCCTGGCTTGGAAGGTGACTACATCTTCCAGGAACTCGGCGTTGTCACAAAGCTGGACAGGGATCTACCTTCGGATCGCTATTGTTCCGGAATCCAGGTCATTAATCCATGCAAGATTAATCGGCTCACAAACCCAACAGACAACTTCTATGGGGTTTGGAACCAGCTGATCACAGAGCGGCAGGTCTATTCGTCTGCCATTTATCCAAAGTCATGGTTTGCGGTTGATACCTTTGATCAATTGAGCCAGTTGAACAGGCACAGTGGCAGCGAGACAGAGCCAACTCTCCACCCGGAGGTTGTTGCTGACTGGCGCTAGCCGATGGTCTGACCCACCTGAAGACGGGTACTAATTGAGGTTGGTGACATGGTTTCGGTGGTAATTCTGACGCACAACAAGAAAGAAGTCCTACGCCAATCACTCGCTAGCGTTCTGCAACTTGACTGGCCGGATTTGGAGGTTATCGTCGTCGACAACGTGTCGTCCGATGGCACGGGGGAAATGGTTCAAGCAGAGTTCGGCAGATCCGTCCGCTTAATCCGGAGATCGGTCGATTCACCAACTGCCGGCCGTAACGAGGGTTTTCGTGCAGCGACAGGGGAGATCATTCTCTCCATCGACAATGACATGGTCTTCCACGATAAAGCTGCCATCCGCAAGGCCTTCGCACTATTCCAGAGTTTGCCGGAGGTTGGTCTCATCACCTTCAAGATTGCAGGGGCCGCCAACCCCACCGAACATGTGCGCAAGCATTGGTGGCACCCGGTTCCCTACGAAAGTGGCAAAGATCATTTCTTTTATACAGACTACTTCAGCGAGGGCGCTATATTTGTGCGGAAAAGCGTGATCATGGCGACCGGCGGTTATGATGATGAGTTTTTCGGTGCGTTCGAAGGCGTTGATCTCGCCCTTAAGCTGGTCCGCGATGGATTCAGGATTCTCTATTCTCCGACGATTACCTGTGTGGAGCTCGTAGTCCGGAACAATATTGAACTGACCAGAACACCGTGGAACTACTTCTACTTACGAAACAAGATCTGGACTGCATGGAAGCATTACCCGCTGGTTCGCGCTCTGGGTTTCGTGACGCCCCGGGTCACGCGTGACCTGTATCGGTCAATCATCTACGGCTGGACTGACCAATTCTGGAGTGGGGTTAGGGACGGACTGTTCCCCCCGCGAGCCATACGCGCACAGCGTAACCCGTTGACCGGCGAGACGTGGAGCAGAGTCCGTGCAATCCGCCGTGGTCAGTTCTGCGAAGCCAACAATGCTCGCACAACCGCTTAAGTCCCTCCCTCAGGAAGACATGAACCCGTGGTCAGCAATCACACAGTGGTCTCGCTAAACGAAACGATGGCACAGTCGGCCTCTTGCGTGCTGCGGCGTTGCCGTCCACGGATATGTTTGATGGGAGCTAGCTTTGAGACCGACAATCTAGGCGTAAATGCCCTGACTAGCGGGGCTCTGGCGGCGGTTCTTGCGCAGTATCCTGATGCAAACCTGCGGATTCTCGAATATGGCATCAACAGCCCCCAGTACCATTTCAAGCTTCGGGACAAGGTCGTTCCAGTCGAAACTCTGAATGTTCGCTTTTCGAAGAACCCACTGTTACGCAACCATATCGTCCACTTGATTGTGCTAGCCCTGGCCGTGAAAGTGCTCTACTTCCATTCAATGCGGGCCAGGCTTCTGTCCCGTAATCCGTGGCTGTCCGAACTCTCCCGGGTAGATGTAGCGCTGGCCTTGGGCGGAGGCGACAGCTTCAGTGATATCTATGGCGTCATCCGATTCTTTTACGTCTGCCTGCCGCAGATCCTTCTGCTTTTGCTCGGTAAGCAGCTACTGCTGTTGCCGCAGACGATAGGCCCGTTCAAACGGAAGAGTTGCGAACTAGTGGCCAAGTTCGTTCTGGCACGTGCAGCCACGGTGTACTCGCGGGACGAGCAAGCGGTGGAGCAAGTGCGGAAGTTAGTCCCAGCGGCACATGCCGCTCAGGTCAAGTTCTGTTTTGACGTAGGTTTCGCAGTCACGGCTGTCCGCCCACGTCGGTGCGACCCACCCCTGGCAGAGATCTTCGCTCACCGGCCTGTGGTCGGAATGAACATAAGCGGCTTGCTATACGTCGGTGGGTATACGCACGGAAACATGTTTGGACTGACATCCGACTATAAGGAAATTGTCCACGATCTGGCTCGCACTCTCCTGGTGGAGAAGGGTGCAACAGTGTTGCTGATCCCCCACGTTTTCGGGACCGTGGAAAGTGACCTACCGGCTTGCGAAGAGATCTATAACAAGCTACACAATCAATGTCCGGGCAGACTCTTTCTACTGAAGCCCCCGTACGATGAACACGAGGTGAAGCACGTAATTGGCCTATGTGATTTCTTTGTGGGATCCCGCATGCATTCTTGCATTGCGGCACTTTCGCAAAGCGTGCCGGCAGCCGGTTTGGCCTATAGCGATAAGTTTAGGGGCGTGTTGCGGAGCGTCGGAATGGAATCAGCGGTGGTCGATCTGCGTATACTGTCTCGTAACGAAGTAATCGCCACGACCTGCCGCGTCTATGAAGCGCGGCGGTCGCTACGACTGGCACTACGACAGCGCATGCCCGTGGTCGAGCGTGCCGTGCTTGAGTTGTTCCAAGACATCAAGCTGTAGTTTGCTGAGGGCGCCTGCATGCAGCGCTCGTGCCCCGGCAAGCGCCCCGCCCTCCAATGATCCTCATATACGCAATCGACATCGTCGCGACGCTAATCGTCGTGTACCTCGCCCTGCGCGGGGGGATTGAGAGGGCCCTTCCGGCATTCTGTTTCATTCTGGTTATTGTACCCAGCGAGTCGGTCATTCACTTGGGCGATTGGTTCGCTCTGACGGTTGACCGTATCCTGATCGTCGTGTTGGTTGCGCTTTATTTCCTTCTCAGAAGCGGTGCGCCAAGACTGGCAGGGGTCGGTAGTCCAATCGGGATATTAATTGTCTTTCACATCATTTGGTCCGCGATTTCGACGGCCCACTCCGTCGTCCCTTTAATCAGTTTCAAGGCCGCTACGGCCCAAGCTGTGGAGTACTACGTCATCTATTTTATTTTTACGCACAGCCTCACTACAACCAAAACCATCCACAGGATCATCGGTGCCGTGGTGGCGGCGGTCGCTATCTGCAGTGTGATCGGAGCGTACGAGGCCTACACAAGCTGGGTGATGGTGCAGTCATGGTTTCCGCCAGTGGAGTACCGATTCTACGCGACCTTCGCTGACATCGAACGGGGAGCGCGGGGAAGGGCATCCTTCCCACACCCGATTCTCCTTGGCAGTGCGATTGCCCTGGCCATTCCGATGGCATTGTACCTGTTGACGGTCGTTAAGCAGCGTCTGCAGCGCATATTACTGTGGATTGGGACCATGGTGATGTTTATGGCTCTCTACAAGACGATGAGCCGCGGCCCGTGGCTTGCACTCGGTATTTCGCTTGCAGTGCTTCTGTTGTGCGGTGCCAGAATGACCCGAAAGCATATCCTCGCGATAATAGGCCTTGCTCTTTTCGTGCTCATTACCAGACCGGGAGTCTGGGACACCCTCAGCAGCCTGTATACGTCAACCCTTGATCCCGAAACACCTGCCGGCATGTCCTATTACTACCGTTACTCACTGTACGATGCGGCTTTCAAGGCAGTGAATATGAATGTTGAGCGCCAGCTGTGGGGATACGGACCCGAGTCTTTCTATTATCTCCACCTGGTCGGCAAGTATATGGGCAAGCCCACAAAGATCGACAGTTGTGATAGCGCTTGGGTCGAGATAATGGTTGACACTGGATACGTTGGCCTGGCGCTGAGCGTGGCCATCATGTTCGTGCCGGCGTTCTTCGCACTAAAGAATTGGTTGGGTGTTAAGGGCAGGGACCGACATCTTCTGCTGCTAATCCTGGTCAACATGTTGGCCTACTACTTCATGATGATCGGCGTCATGTTGTACGGTTGGGGTCAGCAGACCTACATCCTGTGGTTCCTAATCTCCATCTCGGTCGTCTATCCCGCAATATTGAAGCAGAATGCCAAACGCCATGCCGCGACTGTGGCTCAGACGAGCCCCCCCCCACCCGCGCGAAGCTCTTTCCCGCCGTGGGGTGGCAGTTCGAGCAACAGCGGAACGCAGGATAGAAGGCTGCCTCCCGATGTCGGCGACGTTGGCGTGCGAGACGATGATCCCCGCTGCCCGAGAGGGCAAGCTGACCGTCTCCGTGTTCCGCACGCCAGAAGAGATTGGGCGCTTCGAGACCTGGTGGCGACGTTGGCAGTACCACCCCAATGCCGATCCCGATTTCTTCTGGACGATTGTGAGGTCGCGATCGCAGGTATTGTACCCATTCGTCCTAGTGGTTGCGCGCGACGGATCTCCTGAGGCCATGCTCATCGGCCGGAGAAGGTCCGACACGAAGTGAGGATGGGATACGCGGTCGTCGCCGCACCGGAAGTAAGAGTCATCACATTCATCCAAGGCGGCTGCCTCGGAGAACTCGAGGAAGACACCGCCGCGGTGCTTGTGAAGGAGATTGAGGCGAGACTCGCACAGGGCGAAGCGGAACTCGCATTCTTCTCTGAGCTGTCCTTCGGATCGGGGTTATTCGATACCATTCGAAGGTCGCCGAGGTGGATATCGCGGTATGCCTTCACGCTGCGAAAAACGCATCGAGCGCTCGTGCTGCCGGCACAGTACGAGGGGTTTCTTCATAGCTTGTCTGCCAAGACTCGCAAGCATCAGAGGCGCCAGGCTAGGAAGCTAGTGAAGACTTTTCCTGGCGGAGTTGAAATCCGCTATTTCTCAGAGCTCATGGATATTGAACAGATGTTAGGGGATGTGGAGGCGGTTGCCCGGACGACCTACCAGCGCACCCTAGGAGTTGGTTTCGAGCATACCTTGGAGATGCGCGAACGAATGACGCTTGCGGCAGAGAAGGGCTGGCTGCGGGGATATCTTTTGTATTTAGCCAGTGTGCCCGTTGGATTCTGGATCGGTACCCAATACCGGGGCGTGTTCTTCAGTGACTTTATGGGCTATGACTCCGCATACGCAAGACATTCGCCCGGGATGTTCCTCATCATGGAGGTGATCGACCGATTCTATGGTGCGGACAAGAATGGCCGCGTAACGAAGGTGGATTTCGGAGTCGGCGATGCGCAGTATAAAGAGGTACTCGGAAACGTCAGTTGGACGAATGCGTTTGTTTACATGTACGCACCAACCTTGAAGGGAATTGCGTTGAATGCCTCGCGGTTGCTCGTAGTTCTTCTCGACAAGCTGGGGAGGACAGCACTGGAACGACTCCATCTTCAAAGACAAGTAAAGAAGATGTGGCGGGAGTGGCTGAGTCTAGCGCCGGGCTCCTGCTCTCGCATCAATGGACTACTGTGACAAGTCCCGTGGGCGGGGTCGGAGGGGGCGAACCGGACTTTGGAATCTGATAGATGTGCACCGCCGAAGCGTTAAAGGTGTCGGAAATAACGCCCCCGGTCACTGGTACCGTGCGGCTTTCACCGTAAACCGTCGCGGATGCATTACCTGCGCCCGAAACGGTAAGGTCAGGCGCAATGGGAGGATCAGCTTCTTCCCCAATGTCAGTTAGCCGAACAGCAAATACGTAGATGTAGTTTGAATCCTCACGCACCATCGCATCCACACGTTCGTGCTGCACGGTGGCCGAGCTGTTTACTGTGCGCGAGGTCGGTTTGGCCAGAATGGCAGACTGTAATGCCGTCACTGTTGTTTTGAAATTTGCCATCATGGTGTAGACGGACGTGGGAACGGTGCCTGAACCGGTGTTTACGTTAAACCACTCGATGCTCTTGATGCCATGGACGACGTTGAGCCATGCTTCCATGTTGAGCTGTGCGGCGGACGGCAGGCCACAGCTCGTCGTGAAATCTGCGAACGTCTCAACAAACGTACCCCATGGCATCAGCCCGTAGGTGTAGCGCTGGAACGCATCCATCGTGGCGGCGTAGCGCGGCATCGAAGCGTGGTCGGTTTTACATTGGGACCAGTACGGGTACATGTCGAACGAATAGACGTCGACCACACCAGTTGCCAAGAACCCCATCCAATATGTGTTTATTGGACTATAACCATACAAATTCAACGCAACGGGGTGATTCGTATCAACCGCATGGCAGATGTCAGTCCATTGTTTCGCTTGAGCTGCGGATGAGCCTGCGGACTGCATCATGTCGGTCTCATCATCCCAAGTCCACATCAGCACGTTGGAGTTATTGGCCAGACTCGTACAATAATCGTTGATAGCGGTCGTGTTGTATGGATATACGTGTGGGGTGTTTCCTTCGAAAAAGTTGTTTGGGCCAATAGTTGGAGCATTAATGGCGTTGATGTACATCGTGTAATTTGCTCTGGTATGCGGGCTGCCGCCGTCCACCCACCCGTTGTAATCGATGCGGTTTAAACTCAACCAATTGTTTGCCGTACTCGAATCTGTGCTGAAGGGAGTCACCAAGAACGTCTTGACGCCCTTGACCAAGATGTTGTTGTCTTCATCAAGCGCTACCGGGGGCGTACCGGCTGGCCCGTACTTGGTGATGGTTTCGGAGGTCACGGCCTTCAGCGTCCCCTTGGAGTCCAGCAGTTGAGTCTGCAGGGTATAGTTGCCAGCCGCCAGATTGCTCAGGTTGAAGGTGGCGGTCATACGCCCGGCTGTCGATCCCGACTGCTGATAGATCTGGGTCCCGTTGAGGCTCACAACGAATTGGTCGGAGCTGGCGTAACCGGACAGAGTCACGTCCAGCTTCAGGTTGGTGCGGTTGAACGTTCCTCCATGGCGCACGGCGATGCTCGACGTTGGCGCACCAATGGAGCTGCCGCTTACAACCAAGTCATCAAAGTACATGTTGCCGTAGTCGTTGTTATAGGGCTCGGTAACTCCTATGACGAGTTGGGTCATGGAAGGCAGTGTCAGACTGGAGGCGGACGTCTCTGCTTTAGCATTGCCATCCAAGTACACTGTAAGGGCCCCGCTGCCTGAGCCGCTGGTGTACTTCACCTCCAGCGAGTGCCAGGCGCCCTTGGTGATGTTGGTGGCACCCGCGGGAACGTTGTCACCCGCAATATTAATGTTGGCCCCGTTCGCGAGGAGCTTGAAGGTCTGGTAGGTCGTCCCGTTGTTCAGTCGCAGAATCCAGATGCTGTCACCGTTGGTCAGCACATACTTGCTGTCCAGGAAAAAAAAGAGCCGGATGTACAGGGGATTGGGAGTCGACGACAGGTTGAAATATGCGGTTCCATCGCGAAATCCCGTCCCGTTTGGGATAGATGACTGCATGGCCCAGCTGCCAGAATGGACGACGCTGTTTTGCACACCGGCGTAAGGACCGGGCCCGACCCAGTTCGCAAAGTCCTGAGTTTCAAAGTCATCGCTAAACGGAACGGTGTGCGCCGTTTGACTGAGCGCGATGCCATTCAGGGCAAATATCGCCAGAAGCACTAGCAATCCGCTGAAGCAGGGGAAGTACAAAGAAGTTTTCTTCACCGGTACATAAATCCTCGTAAAACAGATTTGGACGCGAAGCGGCGGGCAATCCACTGAACGAATACTACAAAAATTGGCTCGTCTGAATCTTTCTAAATCAAAGCAATTGCCCAAAATATTCAAAGATGCTTTTGACCTCGGTTCACCTGGACGCTGAGCACTGCCCGCACTGTTGAATAATGCAACGGCCAGCCCAGCGGCTCTACTGGCATTATCGGGAGGCGGTCGAGCCTGTTCAAGGTGCCCGTCGTACGTGTCCGAGAGACCGGTTCTTGACTGACGCTGACACGCCCACAGCGCCGCTCTATGGGAACTCTTCCTGTCACATTTAAATCCGGGCTGAAGCTGGGTACAAACCAGATCATCGTCCAGGTGTGCTCTTTTGTTCGCAACATCATCATCGCCCGAATGATTACCCCCAAGGACTACGGTATCGCCGCGACCTTCGCGATGACGTATGCACTACTGGACATGATCAGCAACCTAGCTGCTGAGATGCTGCTCATACAGGCCCCAGACGGGAATGAACCAAGGTTCCAGCAGACCGCTCAACTGCTGCAGGCGTTTCGCGGCCTCATCAATGCGGCGTTGATTTTTGCCTGCGCTGGCCCGGTGGCACGGCTGTTCGGAATACCCGAGACGCGCTGGGCGTTCCAGTGCGTCGCACTGATCCCGTTCCTAAGAGCGTTCACCCACCTGGATGTAAACCGGATACAACGTGGAATGCGCTACGGACCGTCCATCAGGGTCGATATCGCAACAAATTTGATCACCACCCTGGCTTGTATTCCCCTGGCAATCTGGCTGCGGAACTATTCTGCCATGCTCTGGGTCCTCGTACTACAGGCTGCTGTGTATGTGATCGGGACCCATGTGGTCGCACAGCGAACTTATGGCTGGGTATGGGACCGCAAATACATGGCCCGCATATTCGGTTTCGGCTGGCCCCTGCTGATCAACGGCTTTTTGATGTACGTCATTTTGCAGGGGGATGGAGTAATTATCGGAGCATCACGGCGGCTCTTTGCTCACAGCCACTTCACACTGACTGATCTCGGCATGTACTCCGTCGCGTTTTCTTTGACAATGGCTCCCACCATGCTCGTGGCCAACGTTAGCACGTCCATATTTCTTCCCCTGCTGTCGCGGGTACAGGGCCGACGGGAACAGCTAGCTCGGAACTACGCGATTTGCGCGGAGATCGTCGCTTTCATGGCAGCTTTGATTGGTATCCCGTTTGCCATTGCTGGCAGGCCCGCGATCACCTTGATCTATGGGCAAAAGTACGCGGCAGCGGGCGAAGTGATTGGCTGGTTGGCTGCGATGTGGGCGGTGCGGGTCGTGCGGGTGGCGCCCACTTTGGGTGCGATGGCTAGTGGTGATACCCGCAATGCGATGCTGTCGAACATCGCGCGCACCCTTGCGCTCCCTGGTGTGGTGGCTGTTGCCGCTGCCGGACTCGGCCTGAAATGGATTGCGGTTTGCGGATTTGGAGGAGAGTTGCTTGCCTTGGCGGTATCCGTTCGCCGACTGCAAAGACGTGAACATCTCGGCATAGGCAAATGTATTAAGCCGTTCGCCGTAGCGGCCTCGGCAACGCTGATGGCGGTTTTGTTAGTTCCGCGTTGGGATGTTAGTGCCTGGCCGGTCGCGGCTATCGTGTCGGCAGTTGCCGCTCTGCTCACCTGTGCTGCCATGTTGCTCGTGTTTCCGGAACTTCGCGGCTATTGTCGGCGCGCTTTCACCCCGTCTCTGGCCGGCAAGGCCTTACCGATATGAATCCGCCTCCATCCGGTGACCTTCGTCAGTCCTCCTTGGGTCGATTCCTGGTCAGCGTGTACCGATTCCACCGTTTGCGTGGTCTCTGCCTCCGCCTTGCACGCAGAGTGGAAGGCGGCGACTTCTATTCCGCGACGCTACGCACAATCTTCGAACAATATCACGCTGTGGAGATTGGGGCCTACAGCTACGGAGAGTGTTTCGTGCCGGGCGCCTTTCCAGGAGGAGTGACGGTTGGCCGCTATGTTTCCATTGCTCCTGGCGTCCGCGTGTTTCTTCGTAATCATCCGCTAGATCGCCTGTCGATGCATCCGTTTTTTTACAACAAGGAGCTTGGGTGGCTTTCAGAGGATTCGATCTCGAACGGACATTTGGAAATCGGCCATGATGCTTGGCTCGGGGAGAGGGCAATTATCACGCCGGGTTGTTCCAGGATCGGCATTGGGGCCGTCGTCGGGGCTGGGGCAGTTGTGACGCACGACGTGCCAGACTTTGCGGTTGTAGCTGGCAATCCCGCCTGCATTATAAAGTTTCGATTTTCTGAACGCACTTGCGCGAAGATTGCGGCCAGTCAATGGTGGCTCCGCCCGGTCTCAGAATGTATCCAACACATGGGCGCAATGATCCAGTCCGTCGGTGATCATCCGGAGCGACACCCGTTGCTTGCACCGACAGACGGCAAATCTAGTGCAGGGATAGCAGCTGTACAACCTTAATTGTGATGAGAGTCTGCTTAGTTGCGCACAGGTTCTACGAGTTCAATACACACATGAGGCAGTTCGCGACGGCTTTTGTTCGCCGTGGCGACGTCGTGGACGTCATAGGAGTCGGCCGCGAGGGCGCACCCCGATATGAGGCTATCGACGGAGTAAATGTCTATCGGATCCAGGTGCGCAACATTGACGAGCGCGGCCCTATCGACTACCTCACAAAAATGGTGATATTCGCATTGCGTGCCGCCCGGTTTCTCGCGTTCAGACACCTCAAATGCCGTTACGACCTTATCCACGTGCAATCCGTGCCGGACTTCCTTGTGTTTTCCGCTATCGTGCCAAAAATAACGGGAACTCCGGTGATCCTCGATCTGCGCGACCTCGTTCCTGAGCTGTACATTAGCCGATTCAGCGTTCCCGAACAGGGCATGGTTGTACGCCTGCTCAAGTTGATGGAGAAGCTCTCAGCTGCGTTCTCTGATCACGTGATTGTCGCGAATCCTATTTGGTACGAGCGCATTGTGGGCCGTTCCGCGAAGCGGTCGAAATCGAGCATGTTTTGGTATTATCCAGACCTCACCCTCTTTCACAGAAAACCCGAAAAGGCACATGGCGAAAAGTTCGTCATCATGTATCCGGGCACCCTGAATTGGCATCAGGGCTTGGACATTGCGATCAGGGCCTTTCCAGGAATACTGAGGGAAATCCCGGAGGCCGAACTCCGCATCCAGGGTGACGGAGCCGAAAAAGTCGCCCTCATGGCTCTCGCTCGGAACCTAGGTTTGCAGGAAAAGGTTCGTTTCTTGGATCTTGCGCCGATAAGCGAAGTTGTAGAGAGCATGGCGGAGGCGGACGTAGCGCTGGTCCCAAAACGTGGTAGCGGCTTCGGTAACGAAGCCGCCAGTACCAAGATTTCAGAGTTCATGGCAATGGGCATCCCAGTTGTCGCCGCGAAAACGGAGATCGAGAGCCGTTTCTTTGACGATTCCGTGGTGCGCTACTTTCGCCCCGAGGACGAACAGGATTTGGCCGAAGCGGTCGTGTCGATCTACAGAGACCCGATTTTGAGAGACCAGCTAGTACACAAAAGCCTCGGGTACGTCGAGAAGAACAATTGGCATCTCAAAATACACGAGTACCTGGACATAGTAGCTTCGCTCACCCAATCGCCACTAAGGCAGGAGCTAAGCCTCGCATCCGACGTAAGCAAAGAGACTATCGAAAGCCCACTGGCAGATCGATACAGGTGCGACCTCGAGGGCGTGAAACTAGTTA
>Ga0075015_100000396_pt1 | contig 15009 bp, 14 predicted proteins | sample AleBraG_ABR_2013_FD_71476 | JGI IMG/M metagenome (GOLD analysis project Ga0075015, IMG submission 71476) | Freshwater sediment microbial communities in response to fracking from Pennsylvania, USA - Alex Branch Run_MetaG_ABR_2013 | ecosystem: Environmental > Aquatic > Freshwater > Creek >...
GCGCCAAGCACAGCAACGGCTTCAAGAAAGTCAAGAAGACCGAGTTGGCCGTACTGGCGCGACAGGCAACCGAAACGTTCATCGATGCCCAAAGGAAGCTGGTTGATCTGGCCGGGAAGCAGATGAACGCCAACATGAAAACGGCAGGCAAGGTTCCGGAACTCCTGAAGCCATTCCCCTTCGTGCCGTTCACTGAGCTAACGCGCGAAGGAGTGAGAAGTTACGTCGATGCCCAAAAGGCGCTGATCGACGTAGTGGTAAAGCCGGCTGGTGAGCACAAATCCACCGCCAGGACCAAACACCATGGGAAGGCCAAGAGGCACGCAGCCGCTGCCTGATTGATGAGCGGAGCGAACCATAGAACAGTCATATCGTGAGCGGATTGCGGCCGCGCCCAGTCGGGCAAGCCGAAGGATCCTGCAGGGCCGAGTGGCACGGGCCCTGCAGGACATTTCCGTTCGAACCTCCATGCGGGGGAACAGGAACTATCTCACCTCGGCCTGCAGCGCTTGGCGCGTAGCCTCAAGAGTGTTAACCAGTGACTCCTTAGGAAGGTTCTGGATGATCGGTTGGATCAACCATCCCAACCCCAAGGGCACGTCTCGCGTCAGTGAAATGGCTCGACACTCGATGTACACGCCACCCTTTTGTTCCTGGAATCTCCAGTAGGAATACAGGCGCCATAGGAACCCATTCCCTGTATCGGGCGGGAGCACTCTTTCCCTGGGCGTTCCGGCATCCTCCACTTCAGCAATCCGCGTCGTGTACGAGCGACAAAGCGAGCATGTTGGGTCCAGGGAACGATAATGCACCTCATGATCCGTATCGAGGACCACCGTCAGGATCTTCTTCTTGAGAAGTCGCAAGGAGATTTGGAAATCGTTGCCCCGATGGCTTATTAACCTTGAGGCGATCACCTCGGGCTTGTAGATATTCTTGTAGTCATCGTAGTCCTGGACCTGCGCCAAGGTCTTCTTGAGGTTTGTAGCAGGAACAGATACGGCGCCGATCCAGTCATGGATCAGACCGTTGGGTACTTTGACCGGCCCTTGACCGGCCCAGAATTGCGCCACAACCTGTCCTCCTCGGATCAGCTGGGCCCTCTCCGAAGTGACCTCAGACCACAGGAATGGGCCGCTCCCGTGCAGCGCCTGCTCCATTCCTGCTTCAGCCTCACGAACATATTCATGAAAAGCCCCCAAGGTCTGAGGCTTCAAGTGCTCCGGCTTTGCAGTTTGCGCCATAGCACTCCGTCGATTGCGAATCCTGAGCACCTGAAATGAAGCCCTGGAAAGGCGCTCGCTTACCTAGACCGGCCGCCGGGTCCATCGGTTGTGCTTCCTGTGCGCAGCGAGGTTGATCGTGTACCGCTATTCGATGGTTTCAGCAGGCGCGGCAACGCCGGAGCGATAACCCGGACCTCAGGAGTGCATCATTTTTTCCAAGGCAGGTTTGTTGCGGATGATCAGGGTCGCGCCCTTCAATTGCAGCAGTTGCTTCTTCTTGAACTCCGAGAACAGGCGGCTGACCGTCTCGCGCGTAGTCCCGATCATCTCTGCGATTTCTTCGTGCGTGAGAGTCAGTTTAATGTGCGAAGGCTCAGCTGACTTGGCCGCGTCTGCCGACCACGAGAGCAGCAGCTTGGCCAGTTTCTCTGACGGGGAACTCGCCAGTCCCAACATGCGGACTTCCTCGAAGGCCGAGTAGTAATTGCGGCTGAGCTGTTCTGCCACGCGCAGCGCAATTTCTCCATTTTCCCGCAGGAATTGCAGCAACGCATCCCGGGTAATGAAGTTCGCCTGGCCCGGCTCCATCATTTCGGCAGTAAGCTCATAGGGTTTGTTGGAAATCGTAGCGTTCAGTCCGAGAACATCGCCCGCTGCGGCGAGGTTGAGGATGACCGTCTTGCCTTCCCTGGAAGAGGTGTAGAGCTTCGCTTTCCCCGTACACAGCACAAACACCCCACGCGGCAGCTGGCCCTCGATGAACAACATTGCCGACTTCGGATAAATCGCCGTGGACTTGATTTCGTTGAGCTTTTGCAAAATGGGCGTGGGCAAATTGCAGAAAATATGTTCTTCGCGCACCGGGCAGGTAGCGCAGTTGTCAATGATATTCAGACCGTAGGGTGCACGCATTTGAACCCCGCTCCTGCAGGAATTGTAACACCTTGTGATTGCAGTCACGAACCACCGTGACCCGGCCCACCGCCTTCGCAAGGTTATTTGGAGAAGATTTAAGAAAGAACGGACAGCCCGTGGAGGTCGATCACGAGGGCTCTCGGGTTCTCATCATAATGAACGTGAAGCGGTACAGTTTCTAATCTGTAGCAAGATGGAGTGATGAAATGGACACAACACATAAATATCATGCGCTGGCGTGGTGGACTTCCGGGCAGACGGGTCTGGCTAAGTCCGATTCTGCGCCCAACGCAATTCATTTCAGTGCGCCACCGGAATTCGGCGGGCTCGACGGCCGCTGGACGCCCGAGGATCTGTTGCTGGCTGCACTCGCAAGTTGCTTTACGACCACCTTCCGGGCACTTGCGGGATATTCGAAATTCGAGTACACCGACTTGCAAGTGCAAGTCGAAGGTACGGTCAGTAAGGCTGAATCGGGATACATCTTCAGCGAAATCATCCTCCGTCCAACGGTAACCGTTCACGCTGAAGAAAATCGGGATCGGGCGCTAAGTCTCTTGCAGAAAACCAAAGCAGCGTGCCTGGTTTCCAAGGCCCTGGCGACTGCCCCAGTCTTGGAGTCTCATGTGGAGATTGGGAATCCGTTGTCCGTGGGCTAACTTGGATTGTGAACGGCCATGAAAAGCGCATCCAGCTCGAGATGGCTGCTTAGATTCCTCAGCCTGCAGCCACTGTATTTGGCAATCGCGGCTGGAGTCTATGCCATCTTTTGGGCTGCAACTGGAGAGGCGCCATCGCTCTCCGTTACCCTGATCTACTCTCTTTTCCTGGGGAATTTCACCACGCTGGTATTGGAAAACATTAGGATTCCCGTTTCTGCGCGCGAATCTTCCTGGTATTGGCCGCTCCATCTGGTTCTTTTGCTGGCGGTCACTGCGGTTGCCGTGACGCTCTCCGCTCTCGTGGTTTTCCTGGTTTCTGCGAACACGCAGGGAGGCTTCAAGCAGTTTCTCGTTGCTGCCTGGAAATTCCCAGCTGTGGCCAACTTGATCTTTGGCACGGCGTTTTTCATTCACCAGACCACCAAGTGCCGTCTGGAAGAGCGCAATCACCAATTACAACGGACTATCGAACTGGACAGAGCCGAACGAGAACTGGACACTGCGGAACTCAAGCAGGCTCGTGAAATTCAACAGGGACTATTGCCCAAGGAGCTTCCACAACTGACAGAGTTTGAGATAGCTGGAGCTTGGGAACCGGCGCGCGTCGTCGGCGGGGACTACTACGACGTCATCCGGCTTGGCAAGGACAAGCTGGGGATTTGCATTGCCGACGTCGTCGGAAAAGGCATCTCAGCGGCGCTGTTGATGGCCAATGTGCAGGCCTCGGTTCGGGCGTTTGCCAGTGAAACGGCTTCCCCATCATACGTGTGTAGTCGGATCAATTCTGTGCTGTGCGCGAACCTTGCATCTGGAAAATTTGTGACGCTGTTTTACGGTGTCCTCGATGCGAGCAGCCGAATTCTGCAATACACGAACGCGGGGCATCTTCGTCCGATCCTGTTCGGGAGCGACGGAAGCGTGAAGCACATCGAAAATGGCGGTGCGCTGCTGGGTGTCTTCCCCGACTGGAAGTATGAAAACTCAACGGTCGAGCTGTGCCCTGGCGACATGTTGATGCTATTCACAGACGGAATCACTGAAGCGATGGGTCCGAGTGGGGAAGAGTTCGGGGAGGAGCGGCTGATTCAGGTCGCGAGAAACACAGGTGAGCAATCAGTAGAAGACTTGAAAACGCAATTGCTCGGAAGCGCTCAGGAATTCTGCAATTTTCGGATGCGGGATGACGCCACCTTGATCCTCATAGCAGCTTCTCGCGTCGGCCCAGAGCAAGAACAACGAGCGCTGACAACCTTGCAGAACAACGCGACAGAACTTGCCGGAGCAGAAGCGTGATCGACCCCAGCGCGAGTGGACGGGAACACACGAATAAGACCGGGTCCGCCAAGATCCAAGACAGCATGAGTTAGATCCGTTGCCCGGATCCAAGCACCTTCGAACGCGCTCAATATGGGCGATCGGTAAAGGGATTGCAGTGGTACGAATCCAGGGCGACCGCTCGATTTCATGCTCCTACGGTTCTTGCTGGCAAAGGGCGGCCCACTTGTGATTGCAGTCACGTTGGGCTGTGCCGTCGGTCATGGCCGGAGCGAAAGTTCACGCCGAAAATGCAAGTGTTACGCAAAGGTAGCTAAGAACAGGAGGAAAACCCATGATGATGCTATATCGGCTTGTCCGTCTGATCGAAACCCATTCGGAGGCTCTTGCCGCTTGCCTTCTCGCTCGAGTGCAGATCTCAGAGGCGACCCCGGACTATCGCAATGTGCCAGCGGAAGAGTTGAAAGAGCGCGTGTATGAGATCTATCGCCATCTGGGCGATTGGCTCATAAACAGGGATGAATTCGATCTGGAGCAGCGATATTTGAAAATCGGCGCGCGCCGAGCCCAGCAGAACGTACCGCTTAGCCAGGTCGCGTGGGCAATCATTTTGACCAAAGACAATCTATGGGAATTCCTAAAAAAGGAGTCGGTGCTGGAACGCCCCGTCGAAGTATTCGGGGAACTGGAGATGCTGCAAATGCTGAATCGCTTCTTCGATCGGGCGGTCTACTATGCGGCCGTCGGCTACGAGCGTGCGGTTGCCGAAACTGCCGCAGCCGACACCTGCGCGATGGCCGGCACCTAATCAGGAGACCACAAGGCAAGGAGGTTCGGCTGCTTACTTAGCGGCGCGCCGGCCAAGCCCTCTACTTGACCCGCAGGGACTCGCTGTATTTGCTGAGGTCGACGCTGGGCTGTTAGCCCGTCAACCCTGCAGGATTTTTCTTGTCCCCATTATTCCGCGCAGCGATTTGCTTGGGCGTACCTATTGATTGTTGCATAATATAGTGACATTCCCGGCTTCTTATGGTATTGTCCGCACTTGGGAAATCCAGCGGGAGTGCGGCGAGACTTTCAGGCACTGGAGCAGCGGCGCTTGCGGGCGGCGCGGTTGCTGAACAAGGGAGTCCATCCGTCCGAGGTAGCGAGGCAAGTCGGAGCCCATCGGCAGTCGGTGAGCCGCTGGGCACAGCAACTGGAGGCCGCCGGGTTGTCAGGTTTGCGGAAAGCGGGGCGCGCCGGACGCAAACCGCGGCTGCGGGCCGAAGACCTGCACAAGATCGAGCGCGGGCTGAAGCGGGGGCCGGAAGCTCTGGGGTACGAAACCGGTTTGTGGACCGCGCGGCGGGTGGCGCACCTGATCGAGGAGGAATGTGGAGTTCGCTACCATGCCGCGCAGGCTTGGCGCATTTTGCGGCAGTTGGGATGGAGCGGTCAGCGTCCCACCGGGCGGGCGCTGGAGCGGGAGGAGGAGAAGATCCGCAGCTGGAAGCAGAAACGTTGGCCGGAGTTAAAAAAAGGCCAAGAACGAAGGCCGGACGATCGTCTTCATCGACGAAAGCGGATTAAGCCAGCGCCCGCAACGCTGCCGTGCCTGGGCGCCACGAGGACAGACCCCGGTGCTGCAATATCACTTTAATTGGAAGACACTGTCGGCGATCGCGGGCGTGACCTGGTGGAACTTTTACTTCCGGCTGTTTCCCGGAGCCATTCGCAGCCCGCAGATCATCGAGTTTCTCTCCCATCTGCGACGCCACATTCCCGGCAAACTGCTGATCGTCTGGGATGGTCTGCCGGGCCCTCGCAGCCGCGCCGTGGGGGACTTCGTGCAACCACAGAGAGGACGCTTGTGGCTGGAGTTTCTCCCCGCCTATGCGCCGGAAACTGAACCCGGTCGAGTATCTGTGGTCACACTGGAAACAGCACGAGTTGCCCAACTTCTGCCCCACTACGTTTGGCCAGTTGAGCCACCTTGCGCGCCACGCGTTGCGCCGGATGCGCCGACGTCCGACTCTGGTGATTGCCTTTTGGCAGCAGGCCGACCGGTTCCCATTGTAACTATATTATGCAATGCTCAATAGCTTCGCCTGGCAGCGGCTCTCAGGATCAGGCCAGTCATTGCGGCGGTTTGTCCTGCGGCGGAGTGTCCTTCTTCGCCAATGAACGAACGTAGTTAACCAAGTCCCAGAGCCCTTCCGACTTCATCCGAGAACCTTCGGGTGGCATATCGCCTTTGCCATTCTTGATCACGTAGAAGAGCTCTCCGTCAGTCCTTTCTTTCAAGGTCGCGGGGTTGGTAAAGTCGCTGACCTTCAGCTTCATATCGGCTGCGACATCGCCCTTGCCATCGCCGTCCTTACCATGGCACATGGCGCAGTCGTATCCATACCACTTTTTGCCTTTAGCGATCGACTCGGGAGTCGGCTTAACTGGGTTTTCCTGACGCACCGCATCGGCAGGAATGGCGTAAGGCGCAGCCGGTGCCGTCTTAGGGGCTGGTTGGCCTTGCTGGGCCGGGGCAGAGAGCCCAAGAGGGAGTAACAGAGAAACAATCAGTAAGCTCTTCAACACAGCGCCTCCTACCTTCCACGTTCGTCGGCAGCCTGGTCCTGAAGAAGTGCAACCAAGCCTTTGAAAAAAGTGCCGGTGCTTAGCGTCGGGGACTCGTAGTCGCCAGCCGAGCTTAAGCGATAAGCATTATACGCCTCGGCGCCCCGCACCGGTCGAGATCAAATATTGGGCTGCGTCGTCCGTGGCACAAATGATCCATCCTCGCAGCGGAACAGGTTGCCTGAACTTGCCCGCGGCCAGCGCCGATTGATTGACACACCAGAGCAATCAGCGTACGGTCAGAAATGAGGAGTACGCCCGTACCTCTTTCAGGTTCTCTGACCTAAGACAGTCCATCTGAAGTATCTTCCCCCTTAGTCGACAACCGTCCAGGAGGTTCAGCATGTCTGCTTCCCACGTATCCACACCACCAGCAAAGCCCACAACTCTCGCCCCCCCGAAAAAAACTGTTGCAGGAGTGGTTCAGGTCTCCGCTGCACCAGGGCTAGAAAACAAGATTAGAGAACGCGCCTATCAGCTCTACGAAGGCCGTGGTTGTGAGCCTGGCAAGGACGAGCAGGATTGGTTCCTAGCCGAGCACGAGATATTGAAACTACGACCCTAGATTAAGGAACGACCGCTGTCGGCCTCCAGGGTTCTTTCAGGAATTGTTCCCACAGGAATTGTTCCCAGAGGTGGCCTATGACATGTTGCCCAGAGTGCGAGAATCTCAACCGGGTCTTCGAATCCAAGCTAACTGAGTATCTTGCGGCCCGTTCCGCGGTGCTTTATCGAATCAGCACGGAATTTGCGGCTAAGCAACAGGTCGATATGGAACGAGCCAAGAACGACCGGGAAGAGCACCGGTCGATCTGCTCCTCCGCCACCAAGCTGCGGGCCTAGCTATGGGACCTGGTACTTGGGCGCCCGGGAACCGTGCCCTTCTTAGCATCCACAGGAGAGCTCTCTTCCTATCTTGATTCTTGGTTGCTCTTAACTCCGCTGAACTCGTGCCCTTTCCGGACGTGGGGCCCTTCACAGGGCAATGTGAAAGCAAGCGAGAGCCTGCCTTGCGGGAAGCTAAAAAGCGTTCGTCCCTTCGCCCTCCGAGCTTGATTACCGGCAACTGCTCTCCATTGTGATTGCGCTCACAGTCAGCCGTGATGTGTGCCACCGACTCAACTTACCCTGGGTGGTTTACTTGAACACGGCACTCCGGATCAGCGAGAAAGTGAGGCAACTGCGATGGAACAACACAACTGGTCGAAGTCCGAGTTTGAATACGGCCGAAAGGTTCTGCATTCTGCGCTGGAGGGAGCGCGTTGCGGTGAAGAAGCATTCCTCAAAGGAAGACCCCTTACTCCGTTTCTTAGCGAAGGAGTTCGAAATGCCTTGACGCCTGCCGCAGTTGGAGCGTGCATTGGCCTGTTGGGCAGTTACCCAGGGGACCATCGTAGCTCCATCGGCAGAACCTTGGCGTTCGGCTTGGTGGGCTGGGCCATCGGGTTTAGTGCGGGCGTCGCTTGGAAGACCCGCGGTTTGACTGAGTGCGTCGCCAGTAATGCTTTCAGGAACATTGGCAAACTGCGTGATGAGCACTGGCTGGAGAGGCATCCCATCGACTACGCGTAGAAACTGACGTCAGGAGAACGGTAATGATCACGAACGAAGCAGTGCAGGAGCGGATTCAAATCTCGGTTGCCGCAGAAAGCCTCAGTGAGGAACGGATTGCCTACCTGGAGGGACTAGTCAGGCAAGCCAGAACCGCCGCCGCTGTCTTTACCCAATTCACGCAAGAGGATGTCGATCGCATCGTCAAGCCGATGGTCCTGGCCGGGCTGGAGCAAGCTCAACATCTCGCTCGCCTGGCGGTTGAAGAAACCAAGCTCGGAGTCATGGAAGACAAAGTCCTTAAGAACATGGTGGCCACCGAGTTTGCCTACAACTACGTCAAGGACAAGCGTACCGTCGGCATCATTCGCGAGTTTCCGGAGCGCAACCTGGTGGAGATGGCTGAACCGATCGGGGTCATCTTCTCGCTTACACCGGTTACCAACCCTACTTCCACGGTGCTCTTCAAATGCATCATGGCCATCAAGACGCGGAATGCGGTCATTTTCAGTCCCCACCCCAACGCTTGGCGCTGCTGCTCTGAAGCCGTAAAGATCATGTACCAGGCTGCGCTCAAGCACGGCGCACCCGAAGGGGTTTTTAGCTGCCTGGAATCGCACACCCTTCAGGACAACGCTTATTTGATGCGGCACAAAGACGTGGGTTTGATTGATGCTACCGGCGGGCCAGGCGCGGTAAAAGCCGCTTATAGCTCAGGCAAACCAGCGCTGGGTGTGGGAGCCGGGAACACGCCGGTTTACCTGGAAAAGACGGCGGACCTCAGTACGGCCGTGGTGGACATCATCGTCTCCAAGACGTTCGACAACGGAACCATTTGTGCCTCAGAGCAAACTGTGGTGATTGACGATGAGATTTATGACCTGGTGTTGAAGAAATTTGCGGACTTGGGCGCACACATTTGCAATGCGAACGAGACGGATTTGCTGGGGCGCACGGTGATCGATCCCAAGACCGGGTTCATGCAAGCCATGGCAATCGGGCAGAAAGCCACCGATATCGCCCGTTTCGCCGGCCTTTCCGTGAAGCCGGACACCAAACTCCTGATTGCGCCCATTCAAGGCGTAGGCCGCGAACATCCCCTGTCCGCCGAGACGCTGTTCCCAGTGCTCGCCGTTTATCGAGCGAAGTCTGTCGACGAGGCGCTTAAGGTATGCGTGGACGTGAACCATGCCGGCGGCCTTGGACATACGGCGGTTATTTTCTCGCGCGACGATGAGATCATCCGCAAATTCGGCGAGGTGATGAACGCGGGGCGGATCATTGTGAATTCTCCGGGTTCGGTCGGAGCGTTGGGCGGGGTTTACAACGATCTGGTACCGACTTTCTCCTTCGGATGCGGGACCGGCGGCGGCAACAGCACAACCGATAACACAAATATCTATCACTACCTCAACATCAAGCGCGTGGCTCGGAGGACACAAGCCCACATGTGGTTCCGGGTTCCCAATCAAATTTACTTCAACATGAACGCGGTGGAGAACGTGCGCGATCTTCCGTCGCTCTGCACCATCATTATTACTAACCCGGCGTTGGAGAAGTTCGGCCACGTGGACATTGTCCGGCGCTACCTCTCACCCCAAACTCACGTCCATGTCTCGGTCATTCCGGATGCGGAGCCCGAGATCAAGGTGGTGATGCAAGGAGTGGAAGCGCTCAATTTCTACAAGGCGGATCAGATCATTGCACTGGGTGGTGGGTCGGTGATCGATGCGGCCAAGATCATGAAGCTCAAGTACGAGTCGCCGGAGGCCGATCTGGAAGAGCTGGCCGCGCCTTTTCTGGATCTGCGCAAACGTGTGGTCGAGTACCCGACCGAGAAAATCAATCGGGTGCGGTTGGTGGCCATTCCCAGCACGAGCGGAACCGGAAGCGAAGTCACTCCCTTTGCCGTGCTGACCGACAAAGAGCGCCGGCGCAAAGTCACCCTAGCCGACTACTCGCTGACCCCGGATGTGGCCATCGTCGATCCGCAATTTGTCTTGTCCATGCCGAAGGGCCTTACCGCGGATACCGGCATCGACTGCCTGACCCATGCGTTGGAAGCGGCGGTTTCCAGTTACGCTTCGGCCTATACCGACTGCAACGCCATGCAGGCGATTCGGATGGTGTTCAAGTACCTGCCCATCGCCTATGAGCATCCCCGCGATGAAGAGGCGCGCTGCATGATGCACAATGCAGCCTGCATCGCGGCGATGGCGTTTTCCAACGCATCGGTGGGCGTGAATCACGCGCTGGCGCATGCCTTTGGGGCGCGCTTCGGAGTGGCGCACGGCCGCGCCAACGCGCTTATGTTGCCGCACGTCATCGCGTATAACGCGGCGGTGCCCACCAAGTTTGTGCCGTCGCCCTACCAGAAGGGGCATGTGGCACACAACAAATACGCGACCATCGCCGACCTGCTGGGTCTGGGCGGCCACACGGTTGAGGAAAAGGTAAAGAACCTGATCACGGCGGTAGAACAGTTGCTCGATCAATTGGAATTTCCTCGTTCGATCGCCGACCTGGGGATCTCGAAGGAAGAATTCGAGCAGGCGATGCCCGCTTTGACCAGCGTTGCCTTTGACGATCCCTCGGGGCGGTCGAACCCTCGTATGCCGCTGATGAGCGAATTGGCCGATCTGTTCTGGAGCGCGTATCAGGGCCGAGGCCTGGCCAAGGGGGCCAAGATATCCCAGCAACGAACCGCGTAGCGGATGGGGGTGGGTATGGCAACGATCGCCGTGTGGCTAAAGATTGATGAAGAGCGCATTTTCCAAGCCTTGCGAGGGGCCGGTGAGACGCTGGACAGCGCCGGGGGCGAAGTGCTTTTGGATTTTTCTTCCATGCGCAGGATCGGTCCGAGTGCGCTCAGAGTGATGGAAGAGTTCGTGGGCATCGCTGACGGCAAAGGCGTCAAGGTCGTGTTGCGCGGGGTCAACGTCGATGTCTACAGAGTGTTCAAACTGGTGAAGCTGGCGTCGCGATTTTCGTTCGTGAGCTGAGATGCGCGATTGTCCGGCAACCGAATAGGAGAGCTGGTATGGAGAACCATCAGAACGGCGACCGCCTTTCCTGGGGCGACAGCGTTTTCCTGAATCTCGAACGCGACGGCATGCCGCTCAATGTGGGCAGTGTCAGCCTGCTGGAGGGCGAGATCCCGTTCCAGAAGTTTCTCCGGTTCGTTGAGTCGAAGCTGCCGCTGATTCCCCGCTACTTCAAGCGCCTGGTGGCCCCGCCGCTCAATATTGGCCTTCCGAGCTGGGACTACGATCCCGAGTTCGATCTTCGCAACCACGTGCGCCAAGTGACGCTCAAGAACGGTACCGACAAAGAGCTGAAAGCGCTCGCGGGAAGACTTTTCGGCAAGGTGATGGACCGGCAGCACCCGCTGTGGGACATGACCCTGGTGCATGGGTTGAAAGGCAATCGCACCGGTCTCATCGTCCGCATGCACCATTGCCTGGTCGATGGCATCGCCGGCGTGGGCATTGTGAGCGCGCTCATGGATGCCAGCGCCGTAACCCCGCGCCTGCCCAGGAGAAAGTTCCGTGTCCCACCGCCGCGTGAGGCCTCGACCTCAATCCTGGAAGGGTTGACCGGTTCCTACTCCGATTTCATCAATCGAATTCTCTCGGCGTGGTCAGAAGCGCTGAACATGGCGGAGGGAACCATCGCGACGCGCGGGAACCTGGCCACGGAAGAGTTCTCCCGGCTGCTGCCGGAACTCACAGCGTCTACCGAGCGCCTGCGGTTTAACGTCATCTACCGCGGACCACAGAAATTCGCGTGGGCGGAAATTCCGCTGGAGGAAGTGAAGACCATACGGCACGCTTGCGGAACCAGCGTCAATGATGTCCTGCTGGCGCTGGTGACCGCGACCATTCGGCGCTACTCGGAACATCATGGCGATCGCGTTAAAGGGAAGCTGCTTCGCATCATGGTTCCGGTCAACCTGCGCGGCAACGATGGTCCTGCGGATTTAGGGAACCACATCTCGCTGGTTCCGGTCACCATTCCTTTGGATATTCGCCCTCCGAAAAAGCTCCTCGCAGCTGTCCACCGGAGAACGGAGTTTCTGAAGCGGGTACACGCCGCCGAGTTGGTCAGCTTGGCCGGCGGTTTGATCGGCATCTTCCCAAGCCCGATGCAGGCGTTGGCAGGTCCCATGATAAGCCAGGTGCCGTTCACACCGTTCAACATGGTCTGTACGAGTGTGCCGGGGCCGCAATTCCCGCTATACCTGCTCGGCCACAAGATGCTGCACTGGTATCCCTATGTCCCGATCGGGGGCGAGATGGCGGTCAACTGCGCCATCTTGAGTTACAACGGCATGGTGTATTTCGGTTTCAGCGGAGACGTGCATGCGGCGCCGGATTTGGGGCGTTTGGAGAAATTGGTGAAACAGAGTTTCTTGGAGCTGCGTGACGCCGCTGGAGTCAAAGCACCGCGAAAGAAGGTGGAGCGGAAGAAGCGGGTACCCGTGAAAAAGCCGGTGTCGAAACCGACGACGCCCCGGGCAACCACGGTTCATGTATCCATTCCACCTCCGGCGGTTCGTTCTTCATCCGAATCAACGGAAGCACCGGAACCTACGGCGGTAAGGGAGAGAGTTTTGGCGCAATCAGTCGCCTAGCGATTTGGGCAGGAAGGTGTGGATCATGGAAGGCATTCAGCTAGCCGCGCAAGTGACGCCCTGGTTGGCCTCGGGGCGAACCCTGTTCCTGATCATTCATTTTCTGGGCATCACAGGGTTTGCCTATATCGTGGCCATGCGCCTGGTGCCACTCCTGCGGGCTCAGCGGGATCTTCGCTTTGACCGGCCACTGGCCCGGCTGGGCAAAGTCCTGAAATTTGGGCTGGCACAGTGGAAGCATCCGCGTTACCGCACCGCCGGCATCCTTCATATTTTCATTTTTGCCGGATTTATTTGCCTGGTGCTGCGCGCATTCTCGGTGCTGATTGTCGGTATCTCCGAAACTTTTGTGATGCCGGGTTTGTCGGGAAGGGCTGGGCCTATCTACAACATCATCACGGACTACGCTGCGACCGTGGTGTTTCTCTGCATGATCATCGCAATCGTGCGCCGGCTGATCTTTAGACCGGCGCGGTATGCGGTGCCGGAGAAATTCGGCAAAGCCCACACCGCCGACGCCATCTTCCTTCTGGCGCTGATTGCAATCCTTATGGTGGCCGACAGCCTGTTCGCGGCCGCAAGAGCGGCGGGTCAAGTACAGCAAGGCCAAGCCGTTGAATTGTTGGCAGCCGGGTCATTGCCGTGGATGCTGAAGGGCCTTCTCAGTTCAAGTTCCTTGTCTGCACTCCGGGATTTCTACTTCGGCGCCTATCTTCTCCATGAGGTGACCTTCTATTTCTTACTGTGCTATCGGCCCTTTGGAATTCAGTTCCACGTGGAAACGTCCCTGTTCAATCTCTACTTCGCGAAGTTGGAGCGGGGAACGGTGAAGCCGGTGAAATACGGGGTTAGCGACGAGCAGCTCGACCAGGTGAAATCGTTTGGAGTGAAGAAGTTCGAAGACTTCACCTGGAAGCACATGCTTGACTTCTATTCCTGTGCGGACTGCGGCCGCTGCTCGGATAACTGCCCGGCCAATGCCGTAGGAAGGCCGTTGTCACCAAGGTTTATCACCACCAAGGCAAGAGACTACGCCTTCCAGCATTACCCGGTGTTCGGTAAGTCGAACAACCACAAGCCACTGATTGGCGGCATTTATTCAGAAGATGAAATCTGGTCCTGCACAACCTGTGGCGCTTGCGAGGAAGAGTGCCCCCTGCTGGTGGAGTATATCGACAAGATTGTCGATCTGCGCCGGGGCATGATTGATGACGGAAATGTGCCTCAGTCCCTCCAGAAACCGCTGAAGGCGCTGGAAAGTCGCGGAAATCCGTACGGCAAGATGGAGAAGAAAAGAGCCGATTGGGCAAACGCCAAAGACTTCCGGCAAACCTGCCCGGTGAAAACCCTGGATGGGAAGAACAAGGCCGACACTTTGTATTTCGTGGACAGCGTCACTTCCTTCGATGACCGGATTCAGTCCATTGGGCGCGCCACGGCCAAGATCCTCGACCACGTGGGCGAAAATTTCGGAATCCTGGGTGCCGCGGAAAAAGATAGCGGGCATGAAGTCCGCCGCTTCGGCGAAGAGACGCTGTTCATGGCTTTGCGCGAGCACAACGCGGATGCCATCAAGGCCTCCGGAGTAAAGCGGATCGTCACTGCCGACCCACACGCCTACAACGCTTTAAAGCATGACTACAAAGACATGCCGCCAGTCGAGCACATCAGCCAGGTGATCGCAAGCGAAGTGAAATCCGGCAAGATCAAGTTTAATGCAATAGAAAATGGCAACAACGTTTACACCTACCACGATCCCTGCTACCTGGGGCGGCACAACCAGGTTTACGACGACCCGCGCAATGTGCTCGATGCCATTCCCGGCCTGAAGCGAGTCGAAATGAGCCGTTCGCGAGACCGCTCGTTCTGCTGCGGTGGCGGCGGACTGGCGCTGTTCTACGAGCCGAACGAAGAACAACGAATGGGTGTGAAGCGAGTCCAGATGGCTGCGGAGGCCGGGGCGAGTGTGATCGTGACCGCGTGTCCGTTTTGCATGGTGAACATAGAAGATGCAATCAAGGTCGCCGGCATGGAAGGGAAGATGACCGCCATCGATTTGGCGGAACTGGCGGAGAAACAGATCGTGTGTGAAAGCCCGGTTCTGGAGGCCATGGGGGCTGCCGAAATCCGGCAA
>Ga0075015_100000397_pt1 | contig 14989 bp, 18 predicted proteins | sample AleBraG_ABR_2013_FD_71476 | JGI IMG/M metagenome (GOLD analysis project Ga0075015, IMG submission 71476) | Freshwater sediment microbial communities in response to fracking from Pennsylvania, USA - Alex Branch Run_MetaG_ABR_2013 | ecosystem: Environmental > Aquatic > Freshwater > Creek >...
ATCCCGGTGGGCAGCGTGTCGTCGAGCGACTCCTTGAACGGGATGTCGAAGGCGCGGCACATCGCGACCCGCGCCTGCTCCATCGCGACCGACGCGAGACCGGGCGGACCGGTGACGTCCCCGGCCGCGAAGATGCCGGGCGCGGTGGTGCGGAAGCCGGCGTCGACGGTGATGCGCCCTCGTCGGTCGACCTCGACACCGACCGCCTCGAGGCCAAGGTCCTCCACGTTGCCGGTGCGACCGAGAGCGTGCAGCACGACGTCGGGGCGCAGCGTCTCGCCGTGCACGACGACGGCGAGACCGTCGTCGTCGCGGGTCACCGACTCGACGGCCGACTCCAGCATGATGCGCGCGCCCGAGCGCTCGAGACTCTCGAGCAGCGCGCGGGAGATCTCGGCGTCGAGCACCGGCAGGAGCCGGCGGCCGCGGTCGACGAGGGTCACCTCGACGCCGAGCGCCGCGAAGATCGAGGCGTACTCCGACCCGACCGGTCCGCCGCCCACGACGACCATGCGGCGCGGCAGCGAGTCCAGCGACAGGATCGACTCGGAGTCGTGGACGTCGGGGTCGTCGAAGGGGAACTCGCCCGGGTGGTGCGGACGCGAACCGGTGGCGAGCAGGATCGTGCGCGCGTGCAGGACGCGCACCGATCCGTCCTCGGCCACGACCTCGACCCTGCCGTCCGGCCCCAGCCGCGCCTCGCCGTGGACCAGCTCGACGCCGTGCCGTGCGAGGTTCGCGCCCACCGCGGCGGTCATCGTGGTGACGACGTCGCTCACGTGCGCGCGCAGCCGGTTCATGACGAGGTCGGGCGAGAGGCTGATGCCGATGCCGAACACGTCCCGACGCGACCAGCCGGTGAGGTAGACGGCGGTGTCGCGCAGCGCCTTCACCGGGACACCGGACACGGCGATCGCCGAGCCGCCCGGGTCCGAGCGCCGCTCGACCACCGCGACCCGGTGGCCGTAGTACGCCGCCTGGGTGGCGCCCTTCTCCCCCGCCGGACCCGAGCCGATCACGACGAGGTCGAACGTGTCGTCGTCGCGTGCGCTGGACGAGTCGTGCGTCATCAGGTTCCCCTCGGAGGCTGAGCGGTGGTCAGCCGAGAGCGCGGCGGACGTAGGCGTCGAGGCAGCGCTCGGCCGCGGTGCGCGCCTTCGAGATGGCGACGAGCGCCGACTTGTCGATCGGTTCGGTGTTGGAGGCCGAGGCGTAGGGCGCGATCACCTTGCGGTACTCCTCCTCCGCCTCGTTCCACGCTGCGCGAGCTTCGTTCTTCGTCTTGGCCATGTCCGTGACGCTACCGGGACGCTCCTGACGCGCGAGGGACGCCGCACCAACGGAGGACAGCCGCCACCGGGGGTGCGACGTCCCGCGCGGACGAGACCTAGATCTGGTCCTTGAGCGCCTGGGCGCCCTGCTCGACCGCACCGTCGATCTGGTCCGGCGTCTTCTCCTCGATCGCGCCCTTCGCCGAGTCGATCGCACCGTCGACGGTGTCCGACCCACCGGGGACCTTGCCCGCGAGGTCCTGGGCAGCGCCGACGACATCCTCGAGACCCATGGTCACTCCTTCACCTGTCTGCTGTGGCTGCTCTGCTCCGGCCGCCGTGCGACGACCGGAGCACGAGTATCGGCGCGGGCGCGGTGCCCCCGGCAGCGGTTCGGCGAAAGTTCACGGGGAGCGGTCGGCGCCGAAACGCTCCTGCATGAGCCCGTGCCGCAGGCCGCGGTCGCTCACGACGAGCCGGTCGGATCCCACGAGGCGCAGGACGGAGTCGACGACGCAGGCGCCGGCCAGGATCACCTCGGCCCGCTCGGGCTGCAGCCGCAGGAGCCCGCGCCGGTCGTCGGCATCCAGCCGGCGATAGACGTCGATCTGCCGCTGCACCTCCGCGCGCTCGAGCACCGCGCCCCGCAGGCGGTCAGGGTCGGAGGACTCCAGCCCCAGCTGCACCGCGGCAAGGTTCACCACGGCGCCGCCCATGCCCACGACGAGCGCCGGCACCGGGCGGCCCCCCAGCCGCGCGAGTCCGGCCCCGATCGCCGCCATCGCCGCGTCGACCGCGTCGAGGTCCACGGCCTGGGCCAGCCCGAACCGTTCGGTGATCCCCGCGGCACCCACCTCGACGCTGAACCGCTCGTCGACGACGGCGCCGTGCCCGAAGCTGAACTGCGAGCTCCCGCCGCCGGTGTCGAACACGAGCACGGATCCCGTCGGCACGCCGAGACCTGCGCAGGCCGCGAGGTAGGCCAGACGGCTCTCCTCCTCGCCGGACACCACCTCGACGCGCACCCCGGTGCGGCCCTCGATCGCGGCGACGACGTCGGCGGCGTTGCGCGCGTTGCGCAGACCCGCGGTCCCGGCCGCCGCCAGGTCGTGCACGCCGAAGGCCCGCGCCTCGTCGGCCATCGAGGCGATCACCGCCACCGTGCGCTCGAGGGCCTCGGAGGAGATGACCCCGGACTCCGCGAGCCCCTGTCCGAGCCGGGTCACGCGCGCCTGGTCCGACAGAGTCGTCCAGGCGCCGTCGCGCTGTCGCTCCGCGACGTAGCACTTGACCGAGTTCGTGCCCACGTCGATCGTCGCGAAGCGCTGCGGGGCATCGGATCGCGCGGTGTGGGACTCCGCATCTCCGGCGAACGCGGTCGTGACGGCACCCCAGGACAGCAGCGTCCGCTCGCGGCGCACGGCGCCGGCCTCCCCGAGCGCGGCGAAACCGGTCTGCTCGAGGCGGACCCGCGTCGTGGGGCCGCGGTCGGTGAACGTGAGCGCGACACGGGTGGCCTGGGTCCGGTCGAAGAACAGGTGCCACAGGAACTCGACCCGGCTCGGCGCCTCCCACGCGGTCACCTCGCCCCACACGTGCTCCGCGCCGTCGCGGGCCCGCTCGACGATCCGGCCGCCGACGCGCGGCTCGAACCGCACGGACTCCGGATCGCCGCTGACCGTGTGACCCTTCGGCCACCACGTCCCGGCGCGCTGCGTCCAGACGGCGAAGGCGTGCTCGACGGAGGCCCGCACGTCGAACTCGACGACGAGGCTGTCGGTGCTCATCGGGCGTCCTCGGGGTCGCTCTGCGCGAGGTTGTCCGCGGCGAGGGCGTAGCGCGCCGACGCCTCGTGCCAGAGCGAGTCCATGTACTCGCGCAGCGCGGCGACACCCTCCGGACGGACGCGGTAGACGCGGCGGGTGCCGTCGGAGACCGAGTCCACGAGGCCGGCGTCCTTGAGCAGGCGCAGGTGCCGCGAGACGGCCGGCCGGCTGATCGGGAACCGCCCGGCCAGCACGCCGACCGAGGCCGGCTCGCGCGCGAGCGACTCGACGATCCCGAGCCGCACCGGGTCCGCGAGGACCTGCAACGCCTCCACCCTGGCTCCTTCGTCCGCTCTGGGTTACCGTAACTCCCAGGTTACCAATCTCGGAGGTCCCGATGCAGTTCTCGACCCGCACCACGATCGGGGCAGCGCCCGATCATGTCTGGCGCATCCTCACCGACCTGCCCGCCTGGGCCACGTGGAACACGACCGTGACCTCCACCGAGGGGACCGTGGCGCTCGGGAACAAGGTCACGGTGGCGGTGAGCGCCAATCCGGGGCGCGCGTTCGCCGTCACGGTCACCGAGCTCGCCGCCCCGACCCGCATGGTGTGGCGCGGCGGCATGCCGCTCGGCCTGTTCACCGGGACGCGCACCTACACCCTGTCCCCCGACGGCGACTCGACCGTCTTCGCCATGACCGAGGTCTACGCCGGTCCGATGGCCGGGATGATCACGCGGTCGATCCCCGACCTGCAGCCGTCGTTCGACGAGTTCGCCCGGTGCCTGAAGTCGCAGGCCGAGCAGTCGGCGTAGGAGGTCGTCATGATCAGCAACGTGGTCGTCACCTACGCGGTGAAGCCGGAGGCGATCGAGGAGCACCTGCGCCTCATCGACGGCGTGTTCGACCAGCTCCGCGCCGAGGCCCGTGACGACGTCGACTACCAGGTGCTCCGGCTCGCCGACGGCGTCTCCTTCATCCACGTGTCCTGCGCCGACACGGCCGACGGGTCGAACCCGCTCCCGCAGCTCGCGGCGTTCCGCGCGTTCAGTGCGGACCTCGCCTCGCGCGTCACGGCGCCGCCGAGCGCCGCCGCGGCCGACGTCGTCGCGGTCTACCGACGCTGACGGGCCACGTCGCGGGCCTGCCGCGCGCCTGGCCGGACGCACGGCAGACTGACCGCATGGATGCCGACCGCCGCGCCCGCCCACCCTCGTCGTTCCACGTCCTGGGCAAGCCGACCGGGGCGATCTGCAACCTCGACTGCTCCTACTGCTTCTTCCTGTCCAAGGAGGAGCTCTACCCGGGCAGCAGCTTCCGGATGGACGACGAGGTCCTCGGGACCTACCTGCGCCAGCTGCTCGAGTCGCACCGCGGCCCCGAGGTCACGGTCTCGTGGCAGGGCGGCGAGCCCACGCTCATGGGGGTCGGCTTCTTCCGCCGCGTCGCCGAGCTCGTCGAGCAGCTGCGCCGGCCCGAGCAGGTCGTCGAGCACACGATCCAGACCAACGCCACGCTCATCGACGACGCGTGGGCGTCGTTCTTCGCCGCGCACGACTTCCTCGTCGGCGTCTCGGTCGACGGCCCGCGCGCGCTGCACGACGCCTATCGCCTCGACAAGGGCGCCAAGCCCACGTTCGACCGGGTGATGCGCGGGCTCGACACGCTGAAGCGCCACGGCGTGCGCTGGAACGCGCTCACGACCGTGCACCACGCGAACGAGGACCACGGCCTGGAGGTCTACCGCTTCCTGCGCGACGGCCTCGGCGCCGAGTACGTGCAGCTGATCCCCATCGTGGAGCTGCCGGCACCGGGCGGCATCCCCACCGGGGACGTCGTCACCGAGCGCTCGGTGTCCCCCACCGCTTACGGGCGCTTCCTGATCGAGGTCTTCGACGAGTGGGTGCGACGCGACGTCGGCAGCGTCTACGTGCAGATGTTCGACTCCACGCTCGCAAGCTTCGTCGGCGTCTCCGGGTCGTTGTGCGTGCATGCCGAGACGTGCGGCACCGCCCTGGCCCTCGAGCACAACGGCGACCTCTACTCGTGCGACCACTTCGTCGAGCCGCAGCACCTGCTCGGCAACATCACCCTGCTCCCGCTCGTCGACCTGGTCGGGTCGCCGAAGCAGCGGGCCTTCGGCGACGCCAAGCGCGACAGCCTCCCGACGTACTGCCGGACCTGCGACGTCCGCTTCGCCTGCAACGGCGGCTGTCCGAAGGACCGATTCACCGTGACGCCGGACGGCGAGCCCGGGCTGCACTACCTGTGCCCGAGCTACCAGGAGTACTTCCGGCACGTCGACGGCCCGATGCGCTACATGGCCTCGCAGCTGCGCGCCGGTGGATACGCCGACGCCGTCATGGAGTGGGTCGCCCGTCGCGACGGGCGCGGCACGGACGGCTGACCCGTTCCGGTCAGGACAGCAGCGACGCGGCCCGGCGGCGGGCGCGCTCGAGGGACTCCCCGATGCCCTCGGTGGCCGGGAAGACGTTCTCGGCCCCGAGCGCGTCCACGGCGCCGGTGCTGCGCAGCTGCTCGAGCACCCGGTCGCCGACGCCGGAGAGCAGCAGGTGGCTGCCGGCCGCGACGAGCTCGTCGTGGTAGCGCAGCATCGCGGTGATGAAGGTGCTGCCGAGGTCCTCCTTGCCGCGCAGCCGCAGGACGACGGCCGATCCGAGCGAGTCCTCGCCGACGGTCGGGAGCTGCCGCTCGAACACCGGCACCGACGCGAAGAACAGGCTGCCGTAGACGGTGAGGATCACGACCTCGTGCGCCGGCAGGGTCGACGGCGGCTCCTCCTCGCGGGGCATCCCGCCGCCCTCCGGAACCACCCAGCGCACGACCGTGATCTTGTTCGACTGGCGCGCGACGAACAGCAGCACGGAGAACGCGACGCCGACGAGCACGGCGTACTGCAGCGGGATGAGGATGGTGAGCACGAAGGTGCTCACCATCACCACGGCCTGGGTGGACCCGGTGCTCCAGACCATCCGGGCCTGATCGGGTCGGAAGGTGCGGAACCCGATGAGGATGAGAAGCCCGGCGAGAGCGGGCATCGCGATGTAGCCCACCACGCCACCGAGCAGCAGGATCGTGCCGGCCATCACCGCGGAGGCGATGACGTTCGCCCAGCGGCTGCGCGCTCCCGCGTTCATCACCAGCGAGGTCGCGGACATCGACCCGCCCACGGGCATGCCCTGCAGCAGCCCGGAGGCGAGGTTCGCGACGCCCTGGCCGCGGAAGTCCCCGGAGGCGTCGGGGTAGCGGCCGTCCGGGTTCGGGATCGACTGGCTGATCGCGGCACCCTGCACGAGCCCGACGAAGGCCAGCGACAGCGCCGGGATGACGAGCACCGGCACGGCGGACCACAGCGGCATCACCGGGGTCGGCAGCGACCGCGGAACCTCGGCGATGTCGCGCAGCTGGGCGACCGAGTGCCACCCGAGCAGCTCGGTCAGGGCTGAGGTCACGACCATCGCCACGACGAGGCCTAGCCCGCCGAGGCGGGTCCGCTCGAGGAGCAGGATTAGCACGATGGTCACGATCCCGACCGCGACCGTGGGCAGGTCCCACGCGCCCGGATGGAGCAGGGTGTCGATCGCGCGGGTCAGCCGGTTGGATCCGCCGCTCGAGTAGGCCGTGAGGTTCGACAGCTGGCCCAGGATGATGTTGATGGCGACCGCGTTGACGAAGCCGACGACGACCGCGGTCGACACGAACCGCACCAGGCTGCCGAGCCGGAGCAGCCCAAGCACGAGCATGACGACGCCGGTGAGCACCGCCAGGGTGAACAGGGCGCGCGGCGCGTCGGGACCGCCGTGCACCTGCGGGACGTCGGTGATGAGCACCGACATGGCGCCGGTGGCCTGCACGGACATGAACACCGAGCTCGTCGCCGCGGCACCGGCAACGGTGCCGACGAGGTAGCCGTAGAGACCCGAGACCGGGTCGACGCCGGCGAGCAGACCCGACGCCAGACCGTCAGGAACGCTCTCCAGGCCGAGCACGAATCCCGCGCTCGTGTCCGCACCCCAGCTGCCCCGGCGCGTGCGGCCCGCCTCGCGCTGCGCGTCGTCGGCCGAGCTCTCGTCCGTCACTCGCCTGCCCCTCCGGTGCGCACCCGGCCCATCCTTCACGATGACGCGCGTCACGGGGTTGGTTCTGCGGTGCGAGCGCCCCACCTGGCAGGCTGTGGCCTCGAGCCGGGCGGAGAGGGTCAGATGCTGTACGAGGTCGCGCACGCGGTGGTGCCACCGCTCGCGAAGCTGATCTGGCGACCGCACGTCGAGGGCCTGCGCAACATCCCCGCCACCGGTCCGGTCATCGTGGCCAGCAACCACCTCTCCTTCGCCGACAGCATGGTGATCCCGATCGTGGTGCCGCGGAAGGTCGTCTTCCTCGCCAAGGAGGACTACTTCACCGGCACCGGCGTGAAGGGCGCGCTCGTGCGCGGCTGGTTCGAGGGGATCGGCATGGTCCCGGTCGACCGCGACGACACGAAGTCGGCGCTCGCGTCGCTCGACATCGCGCTCGAGGTGCTGGCACGAGGCGAGGCGTTCGGCATCTACCCGGAGGGTGCTCGCTCGCGCGACGGTCGTCTGTACCGCGGTCGCACCGGCGTGGCCCACCTGGCCCTGACCTCGGGTGCCCCCATCGTCCCGGTCGGGCTGATCGGCACCGAGAAGCTGCAGCCCGTCGGTGCGACCGTCCCGCGCCTGACGCGGGTCACCGTGCGCTTCGGCGAGCCGCTCGACTTCCGCGGCCGGTTCGACGACGTCCCCCTCGGCCAGGCACGTCGCCTCGTCACCGACGAGGTGCTCGAGGCCATCCACCGGCTCTCCGGGCAGCCGCTCGCGGGCTGCTACAACGAGCGGACGCCGACGACCTAGCGCGCGCGGCCACCGGATGGCAGCGCCGCCGCCGTGTGGGCCGAGCGGGTCCACGTCGCGTGGGAGTGCTCAAGTGCGTCCGATCGTGTCGATACCAGCCCTGCGGCGTCTCCACACGCGAACCTGGTGGACCTACAGCAAGGCCAAGGGCGGCCTGCAGCCCACCGCGGCGACCACCCAGGCCGCGGCCCAGGGCGCCTGCTGAATCGCGGGCAGCGCCCGACGCGTGCCCTGGTCAGCCGGCCCGCGCGTGCGACACCGCAGGGCCACCCTGGTCGCAGCCGCCGGGCCGACGCCCCGGGCACTGCGGTGCACGGCCAGCCCCGGCGGCTCCTTCCCCCATCCCGAGGGCCCGCAGCCCGGCAACGGCGAGGACCAGGGCTGGGGCAACTGCGGCCACCGCTCCAGCGTGGGCAGCCCGCACAGCGGCGACGCGGGCAGCCTCACCGGCACCGGCAACGTCGGCGACACCAGGCCCAGTGCCGTATCCCTGCGGAGGAGTGGGCCTGATGCCGACCAGCTGTGCAGCCGCCTCGCGCCGTGCGAGGTCGGTGCCACCCGACCCGGCCCCCGCCGGGAGGCGGCGAGGCATGGACGGGTCCGGCAACACCGCGGGCCACGCTGTGCGCATCCGCTCGGCGCGCCGAGCCCCGATGCCCCCCACCCGGGCGGTGGATCGGGGATCTCGGCCTGTCCGGTGGGCGGGCGAGCGTTCGCCGTCGGCGGGGCAATGACACGACGGTGGGCCCATCTGCCCGTACAGTGGACCCAGCACCGGGCCCCACGCCTTCCGGCCGGTGACCACCGCCGAGCCGCACCTGCTCGGCCAGATCGGGACTGAGCACCCTCACGGGACCGCCGGTCCGCGCCAAGGACACACATGACCGCAGCGTTCGCACTCCCGTTCCAGGCCCCGCCCGTCCGCGAGCTCACCGAGGCGGAGTCGGCTGCCGCCTTCGACGCCGAGGTGGCCGAGTTCGAGGCGCACCCGCAGGACCTTCCCGACCTCGCCGACCCGGACAACCCCGCGCCCCTGCGCATGACGAAGGGTGCCCGCGCTGCCGCGACGGCGGACGGCGTGAGCGACGACGCGATCCGTCGTACCATCGCCGAGCCCGACGAGCTCGAGCCCGACCCTGCGGGAAACGGCCGGATGCGACTGCGCCGCGGGACCCTGCGCGTCGTCCTCGCCCGCGACGGCGCCGTCCTCTCGGTGCGCGACCGCAAGCCGCGCCGCCGCTCCTGACCCGCCCCAGGGACCGCCATGTGGCGCCTGACCGCCAGCCTGAGACTGGTCGCCCTGGGCCTCTACGCCCTGGGTCTGGCGGTGCTGTGGACGTTGTGGGGCGCTCTCGTCCTGGTGACGGCGCTGCTCGGCGCGGGTCTGCGACTGCTGCGGGTCCCCCTCGTCAGGCTCGACGGCCTCATCGCGGCCCACCGGCACTCGTGGCGATCCCTGGTCCGGGCCGACGACGTCCTCAGGCTGCCCACCGGTCCCGGCGGGCTGGCGGACGCGGGCGACGCGCCCGCCAGCCCGGCACTCCTCGACCTGCGCGAGGTCGACGCGGTCGAACGCTCCTCACCCACCACGCGCGAGTGAGTAGACCTCCCACGCGAGCACCGCGACGCCGAGCAGCCGGCGGAACGGGTTGACCCCGCGGAGCAGCTCGTCGCCTGCCCAGACCACCAGGCCGGCCGTGGCCGCGTAGCCGAGCAGTGTGTGCGGCGTTCCCGTGGTCGGCAGCGCGGCGATGCTCGCGACGATCCAGACGACCAGCGCGAGGTTGGGGAGCTGCGCGATCACGATCTTGCCGGTGGCGGGGTCCCGGAACATCCAGTCCACGAATGCGCTGATCCTGGCCACCCCGCCAGTGTGTCGGGGTTGTGCGCTCCCAGCGCGTCGAGCGCCCGGGCCTCGGCGGTGAGCGCGCCGGCGAGTCGGCGGCGCCGGCCGGCGCACGGGCCGGTTCAGCGGTGCGCTGCAGTTCCGGTCGCCACCCACTCCTGACCGAACCAGCGGGCGACGCGCGACGAGCCGAAGTGCGACTTCTCGGCCATGAGCTCCGTCGACGGGCCGACCAGGTCGCCGTGCGGTGACACACCGGGCTGGAAGACGACGTCGACCATGCCGATCTGGTCGCGTCCGAACTCCATGTAGCAGATGCCGTGCCCGTCGTACACGGGTGTCTCCCCGCCGCCGCGCGCTCGGGCCAGGATCGCCTCGGCGACCACCGCCGCCTGCCCCTCGGCGAACACGCCGGCTTTCGGCGTACCCACGCTGGTGACGTCCCCCAGGGCGTAGACCCCTGGGTACCTCGTCTCCAGCGTGAGGCGGTCGACCGGGATCCATCCGTCCTCGGTCATGCCCGCGTCGACGACAACGGCGGGAGCCCGGTGCACGGGGACGCCGAGGAACAGGTCGTAGGGCAGCTCGCTGCCGTCACTCAGCCGGGCGACGTGACGCTCGACGTCCAGGCCCTCGACCACGAGCCCGCCCCGGAACCCGATACCGCGCTCGTCGAACGCCTCCAGGATCGTGGTGGACGCCTGCGGCGACGGCGGGATGGGCACCCCGAGCGGCAGGACGAGGTCGATCGAGGAGCGGTCGGCAAGCCCCCTGCCCTCGAGGAACTCGTGCAGGAGCAGCGCGGTCTCGCTCGGCGCGGGTGGGCACTTGAACGGGGTCCCCGCGACGCCGATCACCACGCGACCGCCCTCGAACCCATCGAGCACGTCCGCGAGGCCGAACGCCCCGGCGACGGTGTAGAACTCGTGACCGTCCTCGACCAGCCCGGGTGTGAGCTCCGGGTGCAGGTCGGCGCCCAGGGCCACCACGAGGATGTCCGCGTCGAACGTTCCTGCCGTGGTGGTGGCGCTCCGCGCGACGGGGTCAATGGCCATCACGGTCGCCTGGACCATCCGTACGCCGGGCTTCACGAGGTCGACGTACCGGTGGACGACGTGCGAGTCGGCCACCCGACCGAACATGACGTCGAGCTTGGAGAAGCCGAACACGAACCCCTCCGACCGGTCGACCAGCACGACGTCGGCGTCGTCGCCGAGCTCCTCGGACAGCCGGGTCGCCAGCTCGAGGCCGCCGAACCCGGCGCCCAGGACCAGAACTCTCATCCCGGGAGCCTAAGCGCCGCGCGCCGCGCCCGGCACTGTCCTGGACCGCGTACCTCGCCCGGGACGGGTCCCGCTGCCAGACCCTGCGGACCGGCCGCCGCGCTCCCGGGCTGCCGACGCACCGGTCAGGCGCTGGGGGGCCGCGGACACGGCAGCCTGGTCAGGGTGCCCTTACCGGCGTAGCGTTCCGGGGTCAGATCTGTCCCAGCGCCGCAGCACGCGCGGCGACCCAGGTCACCGATCGACCGCGACGACTCGGGCCCGGCGACCCGCCTGCCGACTCGGGATCCGCACGCGCGAGCGTCCTGTGAGCCGTCACCCGCCTGCGGCCCTTCCGAAGGTGGCGCCATGTACGGAACAACGATGATCGCGACGATCCGAGGGTCTCGTGCGGAGGTCGAGGCTGCCTTCGGCTCCTGGCTCTCCGAGCGTGCACCCGTCGTGGCCGGCTTCGTCGACGCCGGGATCCAGCTGGGCGACGATGGCCGCACTCTGGTCAACTGGGCGCGCTTCACCGACCGCAACGCCTACCTCGCCCTCGCCGACGACCCCGCGCAGGACGCCTGGTACCAGTCCCGGATCGCGCCGCTGCTCGACGGTGAACCTCGGTGGGTCGACGGCGAGTGGATGTCGACCACGAGCGACCCGACGATCCGGTCGGACGGCGCGACAGCGCAGGTGCGGTCATGACGCGCGTGGTGGCCGACTGCCGACGGTGGCCGAGCGAGTCGAACTGCTCCCTCACGATCAGCGGCGAGGAGCCCGAGGTGGTGCGCGCCGCGGCGGCTCACGCGGTCGACGTGCACGGGCACGAGGCCGGACCAGACCTCGAGGAGTCGATCCGCTCCACCCTGGTGGCCGAGTCTTCGGCCTGAGGCGATGCCGAGCCCGGACCGTCTCCGTGCGCCGAGCCCCCCGTCAGTTCGGCAGCGGCGCGGCGCGTGCGGGCGGATCCGGGCGAGTCGGACGGTCGGTGCCCGGTGTGACGGCGACGAGCGCCTCGGCCGGGTGGCCGGGGCGCTCGTTGCTGCCCGGTGGGTCACGGCACGATGGGCACGGGTGACGTGACACTGTCCGGCTGACGCCGGGGTGGTCCCAGCGACGGCGGGTCCAGCGTGCAGTCGGGTGATCACCGGAGGCGCGCGGCCGTTGCTGCGAACGGGTGACCCTGTGCTGGATGGGCGTGGGGTCGTCCTACCGTCGACCCCATGGCGAGGGCGAAGCCCGACCTGAGCGACTGGTGGTTCAGCTACCTGAGCGAGACGCAGCGCGCACGGCTCCTCGACGAGGTCGGCGAGCCGCTCGACCCGGCTCTCGCCCTGGAGCTGTGGAGTGGCAGCCACTCGGTGCGGGTCGTGGAGCCCGACGTGTGGATGGTCGGGGCCGACCCGGACGCGTGGCGGTTGACGGCCGAGGCGGCGGCGTTCGTCGCGGAGCGGGCCCGTGAGCGCGCGCGGGGCTGAACGCGTCCGGGCACGGCACAGATCGGGACCGCGAAGGCTCAAGACCGTTGTTCCGGTCTGCCGATGGGCCAGCCATGGGGACGGCGCTGGGCTGGGACCGACGACGCGCGACACGGTGGACCTACCGTGCCGCCGCTGTCGGTGCCCTGCTGCTGCTCATCGCCGTGCTGCCACCCTCCTCCCGGCTGGGCGTCGTCCTCCCGTTGGCGACCGAGGTCGTCACGCTGGCGGTCTTCCTCGTCGCGGTCCTGCGCAACGCCCCTAGCACGCGGCCGGTCTGGTGGGCGCTGTGGTCCTCCCAGGCCCTGGTCGTGCTCGGAGACCTGATCTACGCCTATCAGCAGTACCACCTCGGAGTGACCCCGTTCCCCGGCTGGGCGGACCCCTTCTACCTCGCCGCGTACGTCCCCGAGCTGGTCGCGATGTACCTGCTCATCGCCGCACGCCACCCGCGCACCAACGCCGCGCAGCTGCTGGACTCGTTGATCATCGCGCTGCCGGTCATCGCCGCGACCCTCGTGTTCGTCGACGTCCCCCTGCTGACGTCTCAGACCTGGTCGCTCGCGGCCGCCCTCGCCGTCGCGTACCCGATCATCGACGTGATCGTGCTGACCGCGCTGATCCGGCTGTCCGTGGGCGGTGGGCACCGCAACCGGTCCCTCGGCCTCCTGATGGCGTCGGTGTCGCTCAGCCTGCTCTCCGATCTGCTCTACAACGGGCTCTCCACCCAGGGCCTCGTCGATGAGATGCCCGGCTGGTTGCAGGCGTTCTTCACCCTCGGCGTGATCCTCATGGCCGCCGCAGCCCTATCCACCGACGCTGCCACCGTGGCGCACCCCGACGCCCGCGACGGCCAGCTCCCGATGTCCCGGGGCCGGCTGATCGGGTTCGGTCTCGGGTCCATCGCCCTCCCCGTTCTGCTCGTGATCGGCGTCGACACCAGCAGCCCCACCAGCGTCCGCGTGCTTGCGGTGTTCGCCGTCGTCGTGAACATGCTCATCCTCTGGCGCGCCCTGATCCTGCTGCGCCTGCTCGCCGCGCAACGCCACGAGCTCGCGGCCCACGCCCGCACCGACGCGCTCACCGGACTGCCGAACCGGCGATCCTGGGACTTCGAGCTCGACCGCGCCGCATCCTGGGCAGCCGGCACCGGTGACGTCCTGACCGTGGCGATCCTCGACCTCGACCACTTCCACGAGTTCAACGAGGCGCACGGCCACCAAGCCGGTGACGACGCCCTCCGCGACGTGGCCGGCGCCTGGCGCGCGGCGCTCCCCGAGGGGGCCTACCTCGCCCGCTACGGCGGCGAGGAGTTCGCGGCACTGCTCCCCGCAGTCACCGGCAACGTCGCCCACCGCCTGCTCGACCGGATCCGGCTGGCCACGCCGAGTCCCCTCACCGTCTCGATCGGGTCCGCCGAACACCGCCACCCCGCGCGCATCCTCGACGCGGTCGCGAACGCGGACGCAGCCCTGTACTCGGCCAAGGCGGCCGGGCGAGACCTGGTCGTGGACGCAGCCCCGCGCAGTGCCCGATCACGGCTCGAGACCAGGTGACGGCACGGCAACTCTCCACGACGCCATCGCGGCGGCCCCGCAACTGCGTCCACGCAGAAGGGTGGTGGGGTCGTCGTCTGCCCACTCGCGACCTGCCGTGTCACCGAGTCGGAGCAGCGCTGGCGGATGGTTGAGTCCGGCCGCCAGCCAAGGTGTGTCGTGCGCGCCAGCAGCGCACACTGGGGTGGACAGCCAGAGGGAGGTCGTCGTGGTGAAGACCACCAGCGTTGACGTCACCGAGAGGTTCCTGCCGCGCCACCTGACGGACAATGACCGCTGCGACCGGTGCGGGTCGCAGGCCTACGTCGAGGTCAGCCTGCCCGCCGGCCAGCTCCTGTTCTGCGCGCACCACTACCAGGAGTACGAGACACACCTGCGCCCGATCGTGACCGCGGTCGTGGACGAGCGGGAGCGGCTGCACGCGGACTCCTCCCGCGGCTCGGCCTACTCCGCCACATCGACCTAGTCACTGTGCGGTGCGGTCGCCACGGCTGAGGGCCGCCTGCGCCGACAGGGCGGACCGCACCGCCTCGTGCCGCGCTCGGCCGGTGCCCACCGACGCGTGCTCCACGGAGCACCACGGCCAGATCGACGGTGCGCTGGCCACCGCAGCGGTGGCCCACGACGGGGACACAGTTGACCGCAGCGTTGGCCCTCGGATTCCGGGCCCCGCCCGGATGTCGACAGCAGGCACGGGCCAGGTCGCCTGGCCGCGGCACCCCTGGCGGCGTCCGCACTCTCGCCGTCTGGACGCTTGCTGGGTCTCTGCGCCGACCTCGCAGCCGAGACAGTCGTGTGGGCGCGCGGCCGCGCGCCCTCCGATGCCGGGGCCGCGCCGCAGGGGTGCGGGGTCCTGCTCAGGGTGTGCGTCGTCGCGCGCTGAACACCAGGCCGGCGCCGCCGAGGAGGA
>Ga0075015_100000402_pt1 | contig 14917 bp, 13 predicted proteins | sample AleBraG_ABR_2013_FD_71476 | JGI IMG/M metagenome (GOLD analysis project Ga0075015, IMG submission 71476) | Freshwater sediment microbial communities in response to fracking from Pennsylvania, USA - Alex Branch Run_MetaG_ABR_2013 | ecosystem: Environmental > Aquatic > Freshwater > Creek >...
CTGAACTTCCGCTCGTGTACGTCGCTTGGGCCCTGACAACTCTGCTTTTGCGGTCATCCGGACACTTCAACACAGACCCCCCCCATTCAAACAGGTGTGATGGTCGGACGCTTACGGTCAATCGCATTCTTTCCCAACGCCGGCTGAAACGCTGCCGGATCAAGAAAGATGTCGATATCTTCTGAGAATCGCTGGATGAGATTCCATCCTTTCGAGAGGCTGGTCCCGCCTTTGAAAATGATTTTGTCGCCACTGGTGTTGGCTATGACCCGAAGAGCCTCCGTAACGTAATAATCCTTCTCAATGATCGCTGGTCGCAGATTCCGCTCTCGAAAGTGTTCTGCGGCCCTCAGGATTGCCTGCTCAAAATCGAGATGTTCAAAGAGTCTCAAGGTACCGTTTCTCCTTCGCCTGCCAAGCCCTCGCGTTTGGCAATGCTGTGAGCATTCCGAAATCGAATCGCGAAAACGGATTCAGAGAAGCCCGCAAGACCTGCAATGTCTTAGGGTTGGTGCCAAGCTGCTCTCCAAGGGCTCCAAGCATCGCCCGAACACGGGGTGGTTCAGAATCCGCAACTTTGATAAGGCGATTGAAGTGCCCTTGCTCCGACAGAAGAGCCAATAGTTTGCTAATGGTGTCTTGCTGGCTCAACTCGCTGAACTTGGCTCCATGCCTTAAGAAATCGAGGATCGCAGCGTCTGTTTCGGAGAGATTAGTCCACGCCTCAGGTCGTCGGGTGTGAATGAGAGTGTCGCTCCCGACCAATTTCCTGGGGAGGCTGAGTGCATTGGTAGAAATCTCGCCTTGCTTCGGCATTTGGGTTGTGAAGCCCAAAAGATTGGCGGCAGCCAAGCCCGCCGGAAATAGTGTGTTTCGCCGTGATGCCAGGTTGCGGATGGCAGATGGGTTGGGTCTGCTCTTGCCGAATGTGGTTTCGCGGTTGCGATAGTAGACGCCTTTGCTGAGTCGCTCGATAGTTCCCTCTCGCGTCAAGCGAGAAAGAGCCTGGGCGACCGCTGAGAAAGGGAGGTCTCGGAAGTCTTCGTATCGCCATAGCCGCTCGCCCGCTCGGTTGATGCGCTGGCGAACCAATCCCATGACGCGGTGGGATCTGGTCGGGGTCATGGGCGCTGGAGACATGCTCTAAATATGAGGTTTTTGGTGATTTATGTCAAGTTTTTTAGCAATAAAACTTGACATACAACCTGCTATCTGATTCTTTGGGAAGGGGATGGCCATAGCGCGTGTCTCAATACGTCATTACTTAATAGCATCTAATGACGTTTTGCGACACCAATCTCCCGGAATCTCTTCCGCGTGGGGGCTTTGCCGTAGAGGGACACTGCCCGTGACAGCTTTCTCGCGTCCATCTCTTTGGCTTTTTCTCGAACGCGAGAAAAGACGGCATCTTGATCCTCTGCGAGTTGATCTAGTTCGTTGACGAGATCGACCAGAAGAAACTCTGGAGTGAGCTGCTTCGGAATATTAAATCGACGCACAAAAGTGACTAGTCGGTTGCCCAGCCGAAACGTTCCATGCCGTTTCTGGTTGTAGACAACCCGTTTGTTGTAGAGCTGCGTTGTTCCGAGTCCCAACTGGTTGTAGGCACTCGGTGAGGTGACGACAAAACGGTCTGTTTTCAAGAATGCTCTGACGAGCTCGTGCTCGTCCGCCGGAGCCTCTCCAAACTCAAATGTTCGCGGACAGTAGTACAAACCGGTACGGAGCTTTTGAAGAGTTCCGTCAACCGTCAGTCTTTTCAGGTGTCGGTCGATGTTCTTGGACCTGGGCAACAAGTCTTTCCTGCGGTAAACCCGTCCAGGACGGAGATGTCGCTTCAATTGTTCCAGAGCGCCAGTCTGCGTCATCCCCGATCCTCCACCTTCCCCATGCTAGGCACAAAACCAGTTTATGTAGAGCATTTTACTGACGTTTCATACATGGGCACGCCTCGCTAACGGCGTGGAGTGAGTTGATTCTCAGGGGTCCAGAGCTTCGAGCCTGCATTCGTTTGCCTCGGTGTCGAACCCACGCATCACCGCGACTTCCGAGACTGAACGGTGTCCTTTAGTCCTACCGATGTGAACCAAGAGGTCTACGGCGCTCCCGATGTTCGCCATGATCGCCCGGTGCGGTAATTCGATCCCACTCTGCAAGACGCAATCCGCGAATCGAGTGACCGCTTGGCGGGCAGAATTAGCATGGAGCGTACAGAGACTCCCTGTATGTCCTGTGTTCAACGCTTGGAGCAAATCAAAGGCCTCTCCACCGCGCACCTCGCCCACAATGATCCTGTCCGGCCTGTGGCGAAGAGCTGCCTTCAACAAGTCGCGGACGGTCACGGCTGGCAATCCCGCCTGCTCGCGGCGGGTTTCAAACCGCACGAGGTTGCTTTTGCGAATGTTGAGTTCCGCCGTGTCTTCGATAAGGAGAATCCGTTCATTATCCGGAATGGAGTCAGCAAGGATATTCAGAAGCGTAGTCTTTCCGCTGCCAGTACCTCCGCTGATGAGGATGTTTTGACGGCTGCCGACTTTGTCGCGGAGCAACGCGGCGGTTGCCGAGCTGAGGGTCCCGTTTTCGATAAGATCAGCCATCGTGAAGTGTCTGGTGTTGAATTTACGAATTGTGAGGGTGATTCCGTCAATACTGCACGGTGGGAGCACAGCGGCCACACGGCTCCCATCTGGCAGGCGGGAATCTAAGATCGGCTTCTCTTCGGAGATATCGTCCCCCAAGCGGCGCGCAATGTTTCGCACGGCAGCGTTGAGCGCCTGCTCAGAAATGGTGATGCCTAGAACATGGGTGAGCTGCCCACGCTTTTCAATGAAGATCTGTGATCCCGCGTTCACCATGATTTCCGAGATGTCCGGGTCCAGAATGAGGTATTCTATCGGCCTCAGAAACGGAAGTATGGTTTCAAACTGCATGGCTTCCCTCACAACAGCCCACGAGCGATCTGGTCAAAATAGGAAACATTCGGGTCGAGGTAATACGGCTTCAAATAGCAGAGCGTGGCCTCCATTGGATTCAGACCGTCATACGGAAGTACGACTGCCTGAGCGTTGGCGAGTTCTGCGAGAAACTTCTGGCTGAATCTGTAATCGAGCCTCACGCTGTAACTTTTGGAAGCGCTGATGCTGCCTCGATCTGAAACGGTCTTTCCCGTCAGTAGGCTCAGTTTTGAATCCTGACCAGATTCGGAGATGTTGTACGTCACGAACGGCCTGTCCTCACGGCCACACAATTCGCTAGCGAGTCTGGTTGAGAAATCGTCGGCAAGGGCCAGGAATATCTTTGTGCGAAAGGTTTGGAGAAGGGTCCTATAGCTGTCGCCGGAAAGCGTTGACTTCAACGAACTGATGCTCTGGGTTGCGACAATGGGAATACATTTCGATTGCCGTGACAGACTGAAGAACTTTTCGTCGCCGATTGGATCACTCTCGCCGACCGTGGCAAAACTCTGGTATTCATCACACATCAAGAAGACTTGCCGGAAATAGCCTTCCCGATCGGGTTCCATCTCCGGTATGCGGCCCAGAACTGCCCGCTGAAAATCCAACTTGAGCATCGTTCCGAGAATTCTGGCGAGACTGGCATTCAACGAAATCGGGAAGTTGAGGGCGCATATCTTTCCGTGCTCGATCAGCCAAGTGAACGACGGAAAAGGCTTCCCATAGGGGAAGGACCCGTTCTCATCGGGCACATTGACTGCTGGATCGTAGGTTTGCTTGGGTGGGCAAAAAATCCGCTTCACTGCCGGATTAATGTCGAAGAGTGAGAGGAAAATAGAAACGCCTTCGACAATCGAGCTGCGTAGCTTCTTCTCAAGTCCCATCCAGTCGTCGAAATACCAGCGTTTTACAGCTTCCAATTGCTGCCGCTTGATGTCGTCCAGGCCAGAGGAAGCCTCGACGGTGAACCTTTGGCATTCGAGAGCAGTTCCTTGTTTGCTGAGCAGTTCTTCCAACCTGGCCGATGCCGGGGCCTTGTACATCCCTTTGGCCTCGTCATACGCAAAGGCGATCTCCGCAAATGTGTTGGCAAACTTTTCGTTTCCATATGCCTCGGGGGTTACGCAGACGTACTCGCGAGTCTCGAATCTGGCTTTGCCCTCCTCAATTCGTTTTTCAAGCTTCGGGGGTGAGATCGCGCATTCGTAAACATCGAAGAACGTCACGTAATCGTAGAGCACCTTATGCAGCAGAATGATGTGCTGAAGCATATTGGTGTAAGCCTGCTGCCAGAAAGGTTCTTTGCCATGTCCGTACAAATTGTTTAGCAGCGAAGCGACGCTATAGGCCAAAGCTGATGAATCCAGGTCGTTGTGCAGAGGGTTGTAGCGGTAGTCGGAATTCAAGGCGATTTCCACGTAGTCGTCCTCGCGGTCATGCTGTCGGGCAATCTCCCGAATCTGGTGGCAGAAATCTCCTTTGACCTCCAGCACGAGCCCGCCAATCCGCATGGCCGGCTCATCAGCTTTGAATGCGATGAGCTGCTCGGCAAATGGACGCATACAGCATGTTGTTTTCCCCGTTCCAACTGCCCCGAACACTCCGATGCCTGTAAATAGTCCTTTTTCTGGAATCGTCAGCCATTGTGGGTCGCTGGCGGGAGTGATTCTTGTCGGGTGATGAATCTCTCCGACTACAAGGAACAGATCGTCCCTGAACTTGGGGTCGGGATATGGTGGAAGGGAATTCCGCTTTTGTTTCCGCTTCCGGGCAAAACTCAATACATAGATCCCCGAGAAGGCAGCGGAGTAAATGAAAAACGGTGTGGTGAACAAGAACAGCGTGTAGCTCCCGGCGAGAACTGAGTAGACCAGGGGATCTCTGAGGGCCACGTATTGGAGGTACAAGTTGTGCTGGGGAAATGGATAGATGGTGAACAGCATCAGTCCGGTCACGCCGGCAAGAACCAAGCTCACAAACGTCCGCGAATTAGCGATTCTCTCCAACATGGCAAGTCACCTTTTCGAAGCGCTAGTCGGAAGGCTCTTGTCTGACGGCTGAGCCGACCCGTTGTCATTCTGGTCGTTCGGCAATCGCTTGCGCGGACCTCTCCGTGGTTGCGAATCGTTCCTGTGCAGTTCGTACCAAGGCTTGAATTCGCCGTCGCTTTGAAACAAGAATTTCAACGCGCCAGAAACGACTTGGTCATTCGTAGCGCCACTGAACCGGCAATAGGCACGCAATGTTTCCTGCACGTCGTTTTCGATTGCGGCTTTGATCTGGGATCTCGATTGCTTTTTCTCGATCTGAATAATTGGCATTTCATTCTCCTTTTCATTTGATTTGCGGTACTGCGGGGAGCGACCTCCGAAGCCGGTCACGGACACGCCGCGTTAGGCGGCGGGTGGGGTCGCTCCCCGCAGTACCGTTGCACTTGACCTTGTTTCTGCACTTGCAACCATGTCTCGAACCTCCATTGTTTTGAGCCCCTTATGCAGTGCGCTCCCGTTCTGGAAGTTGGGCGGATGATTGGGCGGCTTCCTCAACCGCAGATGGACCGGGCCGCCCAAGGTTCGGCACTACAAGGAATGTCTCAAAGTGTTCGCCAAGACTGTTGATCTCGGTCCCGCAGTCGATCTCCGGCAGCTTTCCGGTTTGTTTCCAGTTTTGGTATTGACTCTCGTGCTTGGCATCGGAGTACCGTTTGATCCCGCGTTGCCACTCAATCACGTCTCTGTGAGAGAGCTCTTTGAATCGCTTTTCTTCGGCCATCTTCCGCAGCCTGAAAAACGTTGCAAGGCCTCTTTGTCCTCGCTCGCGCTCGGTGCCGGACAGAGCCCGAATGAATACGTCTTTCGCGGATGGAAAGCTCTTTGTGGAGGTCGAGACAAAGATCAGTTTGAAACTGCCGCCCAGGGCGTCAAATAGAGCTCGATACCTCTGGATGAAGGAAGCAAAGGTTTGCAGTGAGCGAATGTCGTCCTCGATGTAGGTGAAAGTCGTAAGCGATGCCGACGCGTCCCCGGACACAAATATTGGGAACTTCTCAACGAAGTAGCGGCGTGTTTCTGCTCCGGTTCGTCCGCGAAATACTTTCGCGGGCAGAGCATCCGCGCTGACGTGTTTCGCCTCGGCGAAATAGGAAACTTTATCGGTCTCCTCTTCGAGAAATTGGCAGTCGAGATGTGAGAGCACAAAGTCCAAGCCCAAGACTCTTACGGCTGCCTTCTCCAACAGTCCGTAGCGCCCCGGTTTGCGGTGTCGAGAATTCTCGTGCCTAAGTGCGGCGTAGACCGTCCGTGAGAACAGGTGGTAAATCTTCTGGGTGCCGCGTTCCGGCAGGTGTTCCCTCACGTGCCGTTTCTGGATGGCTTTCTTCAGGAAATACGTAGCTGGGCCTCGCCCACCAACATCCACAAATTGCATGAACTGCCGTTGCAGGAAGAACCCCGAGTGAACGGCCACGATGTATAGGAACTCGGCTTCCCGTGGTGTATAGCCGAATTGCGTTAGTGCTGCGATTGCCTCTGGCTGAATTTTCATAATGACATCACCTCGCCAATTAGGTCCTCGCCGCGTTCGGCTGACCTTCCGCGATAGTCCTGGTTGTAGAGCTTGAATCCCGCAGCGGTCTTTGCTGCGATCTGGCGGGCCTTGTAGTGTCCGGTCACACATTCAAGGTCCACCTTGCATTGCTCCTGATCTCGGGACTCGAGTTCGATGCGAACGTCCGGGAACTGAATCTTGCCTTGAACGATCTTTAGTCCGTGCGCCTCGGCAATTTCCTGACGTTGCCGTTCGCGCTCTGCCGGCGAAGCATTTTGGATTCGTGCGAGTTGGCGATTGACTTGCTTCTTCAGCTCAAAATCGAGCACGACTCTTTTCGGTGTGCCTCCCGCCTTGGAGATCTTCTTTGCCTCCTTTTGGTACACGTCATAGATAGCGGCATCGTGGCGCAGTTCCCGTTTCTTCACGATTCCTGAGTAGACGGCCTGGTCTCGGTTGGAGCGGAGGGCAGACTGCGTGAGCTCCTTCCCGATTTTCGTCAAAGCTACGTATTCACCATTTGCCCTTGAACCCGGCTGGACGGTAAGAAGGCGCTGCTCGCGAAGACTTCGCAGGTCTTTGCGGAAGCGTTCGTCATTATTGTCGTAGAGATGTTTCCGCAGCGAGTTGGCAGTGATTGTTCTGAAGGCTCCCAAGTCTTGAAGCATTTTCGACTGATCGGGGTTCAGCCGATACCGTTGGCCGCGACTTTGGTAGATGCTCTTGGAGTCCTGCTCACGGTTCTCGTGAGAAATCGGGCGCGGAGACCGTTCGGTCGGTGTGCTCTGGCCTTGAGTCGGTCTTAACGACTCGTCATTTATCGAGCGGCCCATTGCCTACTCCTCGGACCGTTCGCGAATCTCAGTTGAGAGGTCGTCCTCTCCGATTCTGAACTGCTTGTCCACATATACGAGCTTCTGGCCCGTATGCTTCAGAAAGAATCGTCTGGCAAGCAGAAAGAACGCGGCGAAGAGGTTGGCGAACAGGAGCGCAGCATACAAGCCGATGGCCCACCCGTAGTCGCGAAAGATGACCTGCCGGTACGGCACCAAGAATTTCAGACGATCCATTAGCAGAAAGCCGAAGGCCATGAAGAGTGTGAGTGCCAGAAGCAGTGCGTTGCCAATCATTCCTGCGCCTCTCCGTACTCAGACGCAGAAATGTGCTCTGTGATTCGGACCAGTTGAAAGCAAACGACGCTATTGACATTATTAACGGCACGAGCCTAGAGTCGCGGGTTGATATGGGGCGTAAGACGCTAAGAGCGTCTAACAAAACCTCTGTTTCCATCCAAAACCACTCGTGGCTATCCTCAGGCCTTTCCCACGTTGTGCCCAGCGTTCAACAGAAGAGCTTTCACTGTGGGAGGCCCACGCGGCGTAACAAATCGTTGAACCTTTTGTCGGAGCGGAGAGGTGCGAACCAATGATCTCCCTTGAGCCACATCATTCCACCATCGGCCGAGTCGCTATAGCCTTGCCGATAGTGGTCATATGCGTTCTCCAGCCAGTAAAACGCTCGCTCCTCGTTTCGCAATGCTGTATACACTTCGGCCAACCTTAAAGGCATGTAAATCCTTCCCTCTGCTTGAAACCGCTCAAGATCAGCAGCCAAAACCTGCATGGCGCCTCGATAACCCGCCTTCGCAAATGCATCGCCCAAGGGCGCTGCGAGCTCGGGGGAGCCAAACAAGATTACGGAACGTTGTTGTTCCTGAACCCAACCTTTGTAGTCGCCTTTCCGGGCGTACATGTCTCCGAGCTCGTAATGCAGATAGCCGTCGTCAGGATGGCTTTGCAGAGCGAGACGTTTTAATTCGATCGCTTGATCGTACTTGCCTTGAGCTGCAAGACCTTCGGAAAGGTGGTCCTCTTCGGGGTCGAGCTCTTGCGCCCGCTGGTACTCTTTCAACGCCTCGGAGAGGCGCCCGGTTCCTTCCAGAAACCAAGCAAGGTAAAGACGGGCGTCCGCACTGTTTGGATTTAGCTCGACACCACGCCTGTATTCCTCTTCTGCGGCGGACCAGTTCCACTCATCACACCTCACGACGCCGAGAAGAGTATGGGCCTCAGAGGAACCGGAATCTAGCAAAAGTGCTTTTTCGAGGGCGATTTTCATCGCATCTAGATCGTCGATCGAAGGAAGCAAAAGAGCCTCATGAGTACGGGCCAAAGAGACATACGCAGGAGCGAACCCTGGATCTTCTGCGATTGCGGCTTGAAAATATCTTGCAGCCTCTGCCTTCTCCTCATCTCCTGAGCCCCGGCCTTTCTTATTGAGGTGGTATGTGCCCTGGAGATATGCGTCTAGCGCCCTGAAAGTTATGGGTCGTGAGGTGTGCAGTCGGGCTTGTTCCTCAGGAGTTACCTGGGTTCGAATCTCTCCAACAATTGCTGCGGCCACTTCGCTCTGCAAGGTCAGCGTGTCTCGTAAGTTGCGGTCGTAGGTTTGCGCCCATAGGTTCGTGTCTTTGGGGGCGTAGATCAACTGGGCCGTGATGCGCAATCGATCGCCCGAGCGCAACACCGAGCCTTCCACGATCCCGTCTACTCCCAGCTCTCGCGCAATTTGCGCGAGAGGCTTGTCCGTCTTCTTAAAGCGCATCACCGAAGTGCGGGAGATCACCTTCAACGCTCGGATACGCGATAGCTCCGTGATTAGCTCTTCGGTCATGGCGTCGGCGAAGTACTCCTGCGTCGGGTCGCCGGAGAGGTTCTGTAAGGGTAGTACGGCAATGGACCGAATCTGGGATACGTCCCCCCTGCCTCGCAGACGCGCCCACCATTTGGTAGGCATGAATCCCAGCATTACCAGCAGGGCGGTAGACGCTACCCCGATCAAAATGCCAAGGCGTAGGTTTCGACTGCTTGGCCGGAGTGTGGCGGAGGGGAACTCTGCGATCATCCCCGACCCATCCACAGGTGTCAGCGACGCGCTTCCATTCACTGTGCTGATGAAACGATATCCACGCCGGGGCAGGGTTTCGATGTAGCTCGGAGTCTCGGCCTTGTCGCCCAATGCCTCCCGCAGCCGCTTGATCGCGTTGTAGAGGCCGTGGTCGAAATCGACAAAGGTGTCGGAGGGCCAGATTCTCCTCTGCAACTCTTCCCGCGTAACCACCGCGCCCGGATTTTCCAGCAGAATCTGCAGAACCTGCAGGGGTTGCTCCTGAAGCTTGACCTTGACCCCCTGCTTGCGGAGTTCCCCGGCGCGCAAGTCCACTTCGAAAACGCCAAAGCGAATCGTGGTTTGCACTGGATGAGCTTCCACTGAGAGTTTCACCAAGTTACGTGGTGCCTCACTACGTGCCGACAGCCTCGGGACAGTCCTGACCTACGACGGGAAATTCATGCGGCGCAGCAGGTCCTGGAAACGCGGGTCGGAGCGCAAGTCATCGAGGCAAGGATCGACCTTCAGCAATACCATCCACTCGGCGCGCTCGTGGTATGCGGCTTCCAGCCAATGAAGGGCTTCCTCTTTCTTGCCCAGAGTGGCGTAAATTCGAGCCACGCCATAGGGCGTTACATAGCGCTGCTTCGAGAGCTCATGCAACTGCTCCAGGATCTTGTGCGCCTCGTCTCGGCGCCCAGCCGCCGCATATGCCTCGCCCAGCCAGGAGACCGGACTCGGACCGTGCCAAAGCTCAACCGCCTTTCGCGCTGCGGCGACTGCGGGCTCATGCAACGACTTGCACCGGTATGCCCACCCCAGCCCACCGTGGGCAAAGGCAGAATCTGGGTCCAGCTCGATCGTCTTCACAAATTGTTCGATTGCCTGATCGTATCGGCGCCCGTAGAGATAGATATATCCCAGGAAGGCATTGGGAAGACCCAAGAACGGATCCAGGCGAATGGCTCGTTGCACCTCGGTGTAGGCCTCCTCGTAACGTCCCATCGCACCCAGATAGAAACCGAACAGGTGATGTCCCGTGGCGTAACGCGGATTCAATTCAATCGACCGTTCAAATTCTCTTTGAGCCGTCAGGAAGTCGAAGTCATACATGGCGGCCAGAGCCAGCGAGGCGTGGGCTTCCCCTAAGCCAGGGTCGAGTTTGAGTGCCTTCTCCGCCAGCACCTTAGCCTTGACGCAACCTTCATTCGCGGGAACAACTCCCCACGCACTCAGCGCAGAGAGACAGTCGGCCAGACCTGTATAAGCGGCGGCATAGGTCGGATCCTTCGCAATCGCCTGCTCGAAGTATTCGATACTCTTTCGGACTCCCGGGCGCCCGTTCCAGTGATAACGGCCTCTAAGATAGGCTTCGTACGCTACCGGGTCGACACGCCGCACATGTGCGATGTATGCCTGCTCCTGGGGTGTCAGCTTGACCTGGACCTCCCGCGCCACCGCCTGCGCCACTTCTGACTGCAGAGTCAACACGTCGCGCAGGTCACGCTCGTAGCTCTCAGCCCACAGGTGAGACTCCTTCGCAGCGTCGATCAGTTGTGCGGTGATGCGTACTCGATCCCCTGCGCGCAACACCGTCCCTTCTACAATCGCGTCCACCTCAAGTTCCCGGGCAATCTCCCGCAGAGGCTTGTGCACTCCCTTGTACTGCATCGCTGAAGTTCGCGAAACCACTCGCAACTCCCCAATTTTGGCCAGAGTCGTAATGAGCGCCTCCGTCAGTCCTTCGGCAAAATACTCCTGCTCCGGATCGCGCGACAGATTTTCCAAAGGCAGGACGGCCAAGGACCGCACTCGCCTGACATCACATTCGATCTTTCCAACAAACCGATAGCCGCGCCGGGCGAGTGTCTCAACAAATCGGGGAGTTTCGGCCGAGTCGCCCAGAGCTTCCCGCAGCCGCTTAATGGCGTTATAGAGGCCGTGATCGAAATCGACAAAGGTGTCGGAGGGCCAGATTTTCTGCTGCAGTTCTTCGCGGGTGACGATCTCACCCGGACGCTGCAAGAGAACCTGGAGGATCTGGAAGGGCTGCTCCTGGAGCTTGACCTTGGTGCCCTGTTTGCGCAGCTCGCTGGCCCTGAAATCCAGCTCAAATGCCCCGAAGCGAACTGTCACGCGTGATGGGTGGAAATCCTCCATGGAGGCCAGCACCCCGCATCTAGGCACTAGATTCTAGCACCTGCCGCTCGAGTTGGACCGCCCACAACTCTCCGGTTCGAAAAAGCCGGAGCGATTCAAGAGCAATACAGGAGAGACCCGCGGTATTTACTCGGCTCCACGCATTTGAGATAAGGCAACGTGAACGGGGTGATCCAGAGCCTCATGACAGTCAAAAAGGAGGAATCTATGAACGCAAACAAGCTCGCTCTTACGCTGATCGTATTGCTGGTGGCAGTTGCGCCCAATCTTTATGCCGCCAGATGCTCAAACGCGTCCCTGAACGGAACCTATGGCTATTCCAGCCAGGGGTTCTTTCCAGTTACGGCCGATATCAGCCCAGCGCTGTTCCTGCCTCAGGCACAGACTGGCCTTATCACTTTTGACGGAAAGGGAACCATCACCTCAGGTACGTACACAATCAACACGTCGGATCCTGCAGGCGGAGTGGGCCGGGGAACCTTTACCGGAACCTACGCGGTCAATTCTGACTGCACAGGCGCGTCCGAAACTCATCCCGATGTTGGCGGAAGCTTGCACTACGACTTTCTGGTTCTGAGTCCGACGGAGGTGGTGGCCATCGCTACCGATGCCGGCGGAAGCCAGATTCTCTCGGCGCAAAAGATCCGCGCTGCAGAGGGGCGGTAGCCTCCTGGCGTAGGCATGTTTGGACGCTTGATGGCGATGGAGGGGGTCTGGAATTGGAAACCTTCCGGACCTCCGACGTTGAAACGCTTCGCTGTGTTGCGTCAACAACAAGGGAGTTCATATGAAGACAAAAAGGAACTTGCTGAGTTTGGGGCTAATGGGTCTGGCATTGTTGGGAGTCAGCCGCGAAGGATATGGTGCCACGATCGGGTTCAAGCCCGCCGTGACCTATCATGTGGGCACAGTCCCCAGAGTTGTGGCCGTGGCTGACTTTAACGGAGACGGCAACCCGGATTTGGCCGTTGTCAACGTCGGCAACCCAGACCCCGGGAGCGTGAGCATTTTGTTGGGTAATGGAGATGGCAGCTTCCTGCCCGCAAATGACATTGCTGCGGGCCAGCACCCGATATCCCTTTGGGTGGCGGATTTTGACGGAGACGGCAGGCTCGACTTGGCTGTGGGTGATGCCAACAACACCCTGGAACTCCTTCTAGGCAATGGGGATGGCACGTTTCAGAGCGCCACGAGCTTCGCTTTCGAGGGATCAGTCTCTTCTCTAGCAGTCGGGGACTTCGACGGTGACCTCCACGCTGACTTGGCCTTGACCATAGTGCCTGTGTCCCCCTCCCAGCCGCGGATAGCCGTGCTCCTGGGGAACGGAGACGGCACATTTAGAGAGGGCGCGAGCATTCTCAATACCATTCTCAATGCGAGGAGTGGTTCGATTTTGGCGTCCGACTTCAACGGCGACCACAAAGTAGACCTCGTAGTCGGCAAGCTCATCCTGCTGGGCAACGGCGATGGTACCTTTCAGCCTGGTGTAAACGTAGGCGTCGGCAGTATCCCGTTTGCGAAGCCCATCTCGGCAGTAGACTTCAATCGGGACGGCAATCTCGATCTGGTCTTGGGAGTGGGCACCTTTAACGGAACGGCCTGTCACTCCAAGGTGGACGTTCTTCTGGGCAATGGCGATGGCACTTTTAAAACGGCGACAGTGGTTCTTGATGTTCAGTCGTGCGCAATCGAACTATTCGCAGCGACAGGAGATTTCAATGGCGACAAAAATCTCGACGTGGTTGTGACCCAGCGTTCAGACCAAGGTGTTAAGCAGCCAACGAGCGTCTTCCCAGGAAACGGAGACGGGGCGTTTCAGCCGGCCGTGAGCTTTGATACCAATTCCAATCCCGGCTGGGTGTCGGTGGCGGACTTCAACCTCGACCAGGCAGCGGACCTGGTCGTCGTGAACCCAGACGATAACACCATCGGGGTGTTGCTGAACTCTACAGGTTCTGAGTTTTCCATCACGGCATCCGCACCGAGTCCTGCGACTGTCAGTCGCGGCCAGAGTTCCACCTCGACCGTAACACTCAACCACCTGAACGCATTCGATAACCCGGTCGCGCTTGCGTGTGCGGTGCAACCAGCGCAGGCGGCGCCGACCTGCTCGCTCAACCCGAGCTCAGTGACTTTCGACGCCAACGGTAATGCGACAGCGACACTGACCATCAACACAGGGACGGCGACAGCTTCGTTTGCAGCACCTTCCCCGAGTCGAAATTCGCGCCCGCTCGGGTTGCTGTGGCTGCCGGTGGCAGGCTTTGCCTTCATGGGAGCGGGTTTCAGTTCCAGCCTAACTCTTAAGAGGAAGCTGACGGCTTGTCTGTTGGGCGGCATCCTGTTCAGCGGGTTGATTCTTCAAGCAGCTTGTGGCGGCGGGGGCAGCGGACCCCGATCGCAGGCCTACACTATTACTGTCACGGGCGTGTCGGGTTCGACGCAGCATTCCACGACTACCACGCTCACGATTCAGTGAGCATCAGGTCTGTGTTGAGTTGATGGCGACAGCTCATTCGGAGTGTGCACATGCTGCAGATCACAAAATTGGCTTGCACCCTTTCAGCTTTGGCAGCCCTGGTAAGCTGCGGAGGAGGTCCACAAAGGACGGTCACGCCGCCACCTGTTTCCGCGCAGCACCCGATTCCAACGAAGCTACGGGTGTTGTACCGTTTCTTGTACAGTGGCACGGATCGAATGACAAGCTTCGACTTCGGCGAGCGGAATGCGTATCCATTCGATGGAGAAATGTACTACGTGTCCGACCAACCAGGTAGCGGACGAACTACGCTGAATCGCTACATCAATGCCGGAGCAACCGACCACGCGGACGGAACGAGCCCGCCTGATGGCTACAATCTGGAGGAAACTCTAGGGTATCCCTGGACGCAGGCCTCGCTCCCTGGTCTCGAACTCATGTCCGAAGCTGTTGATCCGAGTACCGGTGATTACGCCTTGGTTGCTCCCTTGGAAAGTCTTCCCGGTTACAGTGTCAGCTCACTCGGCGTGTACGGCTACCCCCGATTCGTGAACAGCACCGAGGTCATACTCAGCTTGTCAGCAGGCGGAGTGACTGTGGAATCGAACAAAGCGGCGGGAGGCGTCACCTGGCGCTGGTTCTGGAATGGGATGCAGTTTGAGAACCACTTCGGCTACGGGTCGCAAATCCAAGCTGCATTCTACTTCGGCACGAGTTCAACCTTGAATCCTACCGAGGCGGGGAATGGCTACTATCCTGCGGGCGTGGATGCAGGCCGCGGGTCGCCGACGGTGCGCTTTGAAAATCAAGGCAATACTCAAATCACCCGGGCCGTTCCGCTGAATTGGGACCCTGCGGTTTTCGGCGGTGACCTGGATCACCCTGTCAT
>Ga0075015_100000404_pt1 | contig 14894 bp, 11 predicted proteins | sample AleBraG_ABR_2013_FD_71476 | JGI IMG/M metagenome (GOLD analysis project Ga0075015, IMG submission 71476) | Freshwater sediment microbial communities in response to fracking from Pennsylvania, USA - Alex Branch Run_MetaG_ABR_2013 | ecosystem: Environmental > Aquatic > Freshwater > Creek >...
TGGTGCTGAGCTTCGCACTGGGCAGCGTGCTGTCGCGGCTGAGCCTGTGCGCGGTCGCGGGCGTGCAGCAGCTCATCGGCGCACGCGACGGCAGCGGGGCGCAGCGTCTCGCGCTCGCGGCCAGCGCGGCCGGCGCCACGCTGCTGCTGCTGGCGCTCGCGCTGCCCGGCCGGGTGCTGCTGCCCGGGCACGCGCCCTTCCATGCCGGGATCATCGGCGGCGGCCTGCTGCTCGGCGTGGGCGCGCTGCTCAACGGGGGCTGCTATCTCGGCAGCGTCCTGTATCTGGGCTGCGGGAATCTGAACTTCCTGTTCACGCTCGCCGGTATCGCCTGTGGATCGCGCTGGACTGAATCCGTCACCGCACGCATGAGCACGGTCGGCGCGCTGCGCGTGAGCATGGGCTCCCTGCCGCTGGCCGGTCTGGCCGTGTTTGCGCTTGTCCTGCTCGTGCTGCTGGGGCGGCGGCGGCTCGAGGGCCGCTGGCTGGCGGCCGCGGCCGGCCTGCTCGGTGGCCTCGTGTACGCGCGCCACCCGGGCTGGAGCTATGGCGCGGTGCTCGAGTCGTTGACGCACGGCGCCCTCGGCGCCATGGACTGGCTGGGCAACCTGTCCGCGCTGCTGCTGTTCGCCGGTGCGCTCGCGGGCGCCTGGCTGCGCGGCCGCTTTCGCCTGCTGCGCCCGAGCTGGCCGCGCTCGCTGCGCTGCCTGGCGGGCGGCATGGTCATGGGTTGCGGTGCGGTGCAGGTGCCGGGCGGCAACGACATGCTACTGCTGTGGGCCATTCCCGGGCTGACCAACTATGGCCTGCTGGCTTACGCCTCGATGCTGGCGGCCATCGGCGCCGGCGTGGCGGCCGCCGCCCTTTGGCAGCGAAACCGCCGACCCGGCACAGTAAACTAGCCGGATGCAGAACGCTTCTGGCTACGGGGCACCGGCACGCCGCATCGATGGACTGCGGCTGATCGGGCTGCTCAAGATCGGCAAGGCGATCCTGCTGCTGGCGACCACCTACGGCCTCTACCGGCTGCTCAATCCGGATCTGCTGCGGCTCCTGCACGACTGGATCAATACGCTGACCGACAGTTTCGAGCGGCGCCTGCTGGTGCGCGGCCTGGACTGGCTCGATACCCAGAGCGCGGCGCGCTTCGGCAGCATTGTCGCGGTGACCGCGCTGTATACGTTGCTGCTGATGACCGAGGGCATCGGCCTGTGGCTGCGCAAGGCCTGGGCCGAATGGTTCACGGTGGTATCCACCAGTTCGCTGATCCCGTTCGAATTATGGCACCTGTTCTTCGGCAGCCACCACAACAGGCTGGCGCTGCTGGGCGCTACGGCGCTGAACGTGATCATCGTGCTGTACCTCATCGTGCAGCTGCGCCGGGCGCGCACCGCCCGGCCGCAGAGCGCACCGGGTGCCTGATGCCGGCCTGCCCCCGATGTCGGTGAAGCTGCGGCGCGTGCTGCTGCTGGCGCTGGTGCTGGCTTCGCTGACCTGGTCCGTGCTGCAGCAGCGCTCCTCCCACGCGCCGACGGCCTCCTGGGCCGTCACGGCGGTGGCACCGGACGTGCTGACACTCGGCACGCTGACGCTCGAACCCTGCAACATCGGCAAGCGCGGCCGCGGTGTGCCCACGCTGCGCGCCTACTGCACCGCCTTCGCGGTGCCGGAGGATCGCCGGCAGCCGCAAGGGCGCCGCATCCGCCTGCGCATCGCCCTCGTGCGTGCCGCCGCCGCCGAGGCCGACCCCGATCCGGTCGTCTTCCTCGACGGTGGCCCCGGCGGTGCGGCCAGCGAAGACTACCCGGCGATCGCCGGTGCCTTCGAGCCGCTGCGCAGGCGCCATGCGGTGCTGTTGATCGACCAGCGCGGCACCGGCGGATCCAACGCGCTCGATTGCGGCGCCGGCGATACGGGCGGCGCCGGCGATACGGGCGGCGCCGGCGATACGGGCCGCGCCGGCGATACGGTCGGTGACGACGCAACTGGCAGCGACTCAACTGGCGGCGACGCCGCTGACGGGGCCGCCGCTCCGGCCGCCACGGCGCGCGCGCTGCAGCAGCTGCATGCCTGTCTGGCGCGTCTCGAACCGCGCGCGGCGCCGCAGTTCTATGCCACCACGGACGCGGTCGCCGACCTCGAGGACGTGCGCCGCGCGCTGGGCGCTCCGCGTCTCGACCTCATCGGGGTCTCCTATGGGACCCGCGTGGCGCAGCAGTACGCGCGCCGCTATCCGGGCGCGGTGCGCGCGCTTATCCTCGACAGCGCGGTTCCCAACGGCCTGAGCCTGGGCAGCGAAACGGCGCGCAACCTGGAGGACACGCTGCGCGCGCTGTCCGAGCGCTGCCGCGCGCAGCGAGGCTGCGCCGAGCGCTTCGGCGATCCCTACCGGACCCTGCAGCGCGTGCACGCGCGGCTGCAGGCCGGAGCGCAGACCGTGGAGCTGCGCGATCCGTATACGTTCCAGCCGCAGCGCAGGACCATCACGGCCGATTCGCTCGCCGAACTGGTGCGCCTCTATGCCTACAGCCCCTATACGGCCGCGCTGCTGCCCTACGTGCTGCAGGAAGCCGACGCCGGCCGCTACGCGGCGCTGCTCGGCCAGGCGCGGATCGCAGTCGGCGACGTGGAGGCACAGCTGAACGGCGGCATGGGCCTGTCGGTCGCCTGCACGGAGGACGCGGACGGGCTGCATGCGGACGGCGCGGACGCGCACACCGTGCTCGGCGACTCGCTGACGCAATGGCTGCTGAGCGCCTGCACGGTGTGGCCGCATGGTTCGCGGCCCGCGGATTTCGGCGCGCCGCTGCGCGGCGCGGTTCCGGTGCTGATTCTCGCCGGCGAGCTCGATCCGGTGACGCCGCCGCGGTACGGTGCTGCCATCCTGCGCACGCTGCCGCGCGGCCGGCTGCTGCGTGCCGCCGGCCAGGGCCACGGACTGCTGGGCGTGGGCTGCATGCCGCGGCTGCTGAGCGAGTTCATCCGCACGCTCGACGCCGCCGGGCTCGACGCACGCTGCCTCGAAATGCTGGCCCCGACCCCGAGCTTTCAGGACGCGAACGGAGCCGGGCCGTGATCGAGGTGCGCGGACTGCGCAAGTCCTTCGGTGGGACACCAGCGGTCGACGGCGTGTCGTTCACGGCGCGCGACGGCGAGATCACCGGGCTCCTCGGGCCCAACGGCGCCGGCAAGACGACCACGCTGCGGATGCTGTACACGCTGATGCGCCCCGATGCAGGCTCGATCACGGTCGACGGGCGCGATACGCAGTCCGAAGCGCTGGCCGTGCGCCGCACGATCGGCGTGCTGCCGGACGCGCGCGGCCTGTACAAGCGGCTGACGGCACGCGAGAACATCGAGTATTTCGCCGGCCTGCAGGGACTGACGCCGGGCGTGGCGCGCACGCGCGCCGCAGCGCTCATCGCCACGCTCGGCATGCAGGAGCTCGCCGGCCGCCGCACCGAGGGTTTCTCGCAGGGCGAGCGCCTCAAGACGGCAATCGCCCGGGCGCTGGTGCACGGGCCGCAGAACGTGGTGCTGGACGAACCGACCAACGGACTGGACGTCATGGCGACGCGCAGCCTGCGCGAGTTTCTGCGCGGCTTGCGCGACGCCGGGCGCTGCGTGCTCCTGTCCACGCACCTGATGCAGGAGGTGGCGGCGCTGTGTGACCGGATCGTGATCATCGCCCACGGCCGCGTGGTCGCGGACGGCACGCCCGACGAGCTGCGCGCGCGCGCGCACGAGCAGAGTCTCGAGGAGGCGTTCATGACGCTGATCGGCGCCGCGGCCGATGCGGGGGACGCGGCATGAGGACCGCGCTGCTGGTGTTCATGAAGGAATGCCGGGAGAGCCTGCGCGACCGCCGCGTGCTGGTGAACAGCCTGCTGGTCGGTCCGCTGATCGGACCGCTGCTGTTCCTGGTCCTGATGCGCCTCGTGGTCGGGCGCGAGCTGGAGAAGGCGGACCAGCCGCTCGCGGTGGTCGTGATCGGTGCCGAGCGCGCGCCGCAGCTGGTGGCCGCGCTGCGCCAGATGGGCCTGGAGCCAAGGCCGGCGCTGGCCGATCCGGAACTCGCGGTGCGCGAACAGCGCATCGATCTGGCGCTGCGCATCGCGGCGGATTTCGGGGCCGACTGGCGCGCCGGCCGCCCCGCCCAGGTGGAGCTGATCTACGACTCTTCGCGCCGCGAGGCGGCCGCGGACATCGAACGACTGCGCGGCATGCTCGACAGCTACAGCCATCGCAACGGCGCGCTGCGGCTGCTGGCGCGCGGCCTCGCGCCCGCGATCGACACGCCGCTGGTCATCGCCACGCGCGATGCGGCGACGCCCCAGGCGCGCGGCGCGCTGCTGTTCGCGATGCTGCCGTACATGCTGGTGCTGACGATCTTCATCGGCGGCCTGTGGCTGGCCATCGATTCGACCGCGGGTGAGCGCGAGCGCCAGTCGCTCGAACCACTGCTGATCAATCCGGTACCGCGCGACCGCATCCTGCTCGGCAAGCTCATGGCCACCGCGGCGTTCAGCACGGCCAGCCTGACGCTCGGCCTGCTCGCGTTCCTGGCGGTCGCGCACTTCATGCCGACCGAGGAGCTGGGGATGAGCCTGGCGCTCGGGCCGCATTTCATCGCGGTTGCGCTGCCGCTGCTGGCGCCGCTGGCGCTGCTGATCTGCATCGCGCAGATCCTGATCGCCGCCTTCGCGCGCAGCGTACGCGAGGCGCAGACCTACCTGGGGCTGGCCCAGCTGGTCCCGGTGATCCCCTCGATCGTGCTGAGCCTGCTGCCGGTGAAGGCGCAGCTGTGGATGTATGCCGTGCCGCTGCTCGGCCAGCAGCTGGCCCTCATGCGGCTGCTGCGCGCCGAGCCGGTGCCGCCGATCGCGCTGGCCCTGAGCGCGATCGCGACGCTACTGGCCGGCGTGGCGGTGTTCGCGGTGACGCGACGTGTCTATGATTCGGAGCGGCTGGCCATCGCGGCGTGAACGCCGGTCAGTGCGGGCCGCCCGCCGCGCGACGGCGCCCCCCCGGCGCCGAGGCAAAGTGGATCCACGGCGGAGCGGAGTTGGAGGACAATGCACCGCCGGGTGGCGGGCGCCACGGGAGGGAATCGCATGAGCTACTTGATCATCGGCCTGCTGCTGTTCTTCGGCGTGCATTCGGCCGGCATGCTCGCGCCGCAGTGGCGCGAGCGCGCCATACTGCGGGTGGGCGACGGTGCCTGGCGCGGCCTTTATTCCCTGGGCTCGCTCGCGGGGCTGCTGCTGCTCATTCACGGTTTCGCGCTGGCGCGAGCGCACCCGATCGTCTGGTATGCGCCATCGGCCTGGATGCACACGCTGGCGCGCCTGCTGATGCTGCCGGTGTTTCCGCTGCTGCTGGCGTCGGGCTTCCCCGGGCGCATCAAGTCGGCGGCCAAGCATCCGATGCTGGCCGCGGTGAAACTGTGGGCCACGGCGCATCTGCTGGCCAACGGCGCTGCGGCCGACGTGCTGCTGTTCGGCGGTTTCCTGGCCTGGGCCGTGTGCAATCGCCTGTCCTTCAGGCGCCGCAGCCAGCGGCCGCTGCCGGGGGCGCCGCCCTCGAAATGGAACGACCTGATCGTGATCGTCGCGGGCCTGACACTGTACGCGCTGATGGTGGGCTGGGCGCACGAACGGCTGTTCGGCGTCTCGCCGCTGTCCTGAGCCGCGGCGCTTCCAGCGGAGCAATGCGGGCATGTGCGGGCGTTTCGTATCGCGCGAGCAGGCGGCCATCGAACGCGAATATCACATCCGCGTGCGCGATCCCTTCGAGCGCGTCTACAACGCCGCGCCGTCCATGACGCTGCCGGTGGTGCGGCGACGGGCGTCGGAGGGCGCCGCCGTCGCCGATGGCCACGAGCTCGAGGCGCTGCCGATGCGCTGGGGCCTGGTTCCCGGCTGGTGGTCGCAGCCCCAGCTGCCCACGGCCACCATCAACGCGCGCAGCGAAGAGGCCGCCGCCAAACCGATGTGGCGCGGGGCGGTGCGGCACACGCGCTGCCTGGTACCGGCGCTCGGCTGGTACGAGTGGCACGTGACGGCGGGCGCCAAGCTGCCCTATTTCATCCACGCTGCCGGTCTGGCCGGCATCAGCTTTGCCGGGCTGTGGTCCGCCTGGAAGAGCCCCGCGGGCAGCGAGCAGCTCAGTTTTGCGATCCTGACGCGCGCTGCGTCGGCGACGCTGGTGCCGCTGCACCATCGCATGCCGGTCGTGCTGCCCGCATCGGCCTGGGACGAATGGCTGGACCCCTGGCCGGACGAACCTGCGGCGCGGCTGGCCGCCGTCGTGGCGCGTTCAATCGGGGAGTTCGAGTACTACCCGGTGAGCCGCTACGTCAACGCACCGCGCAATCAGGGCGAACGGTGCATCGAGCGCGCCGCGGAGGACGCCGCGCGCGGCTGATTCCGGGCCTGCGGCCGGCTCAGGGCGTGCCGCCTGCGCCCGGTCCTGCCGGCGCCACCGCCGTCCATCGCCTCAGCCAGGCTTCCACGGTCTCGTGCCATTGGAGACTGTTGTGCGGCTTTTGGACCCAGTGATTTTCATCGGGGAAATGCAGGAACTGGCTGGCGATCCCGCGGCGCTGCAGGGCCGTGAAAGTGGCGATGCCCTGCTCGACCGGCACGCGGAAATCCAATCCGCCCTGTATCACCAGCATCGGCAGGTGCCAGTCGGCGACGCGGTTCACCGGATTGAAGCGCTCGAAGTTCCCGGGGACCTGGTACTGGGGTCCCTGATGCTCCCACTCGTCGAACCAGAGTTCCTCGGTGCCGTAGTAGCTCATGCGGGTATCGAAGACGCCGTCATGATTGACGAGGCAGCGCCAGGGACCCGAGGCGGGCCGCGACCAGTGGCCGGCGATCCAGTTGATCATGTAACCGCCGTAGCTGGCGCCGAGTGCGCAGGCGCGCGTGCCGTCCAGGAAATCGTAGTGGGCGAGCGCGTGCGCCCAGCCCTTCTGCAGATCCTCGAGCGGCCGGTCACCCCAGTGGCCGCTGATCGCATCGCAAAAGGCCTGGCCGTAGCCCGTGGAGCCGTGAAAGTCGATGCACACGACGGCGAAGCCGGCGCCGGCGTAGGTCTGGGGATTCCAGCGGTAATGGAAATGGTTGCCCATGCTGGACTGCGGCCCGCCGTGCACGATGAAGGCAACCGGGTAGCGGCGGCCCGGTACGAAGTCGACGGGCCTGACGATGTAGCCATGGACGATATCGTCGTTCCAGCCGCGGAAGCTGAACTGCTCGTAGGCGCCGAAGCCGATGCCATCGAGCAGCGCCGCATTGTGCGCGGTCAGCACCTCCGGCTGCGCAGCGCGGCCCGTGCGCGGCCGATCGCGGCCCGCGCCCTGCCAATCGCCCGCGCCCGGCAGGCGGTAGAGCTGCGCGGGGCCGCCGATCGAATCGAGGGCATAGACGATCGATCCGCCGGCCACACTGTAGGCGCTCACGTGACCCTCGCCGGTCAGGGCCAGCGGCTGAGGTGCCGCGAGGTCGATCGCGTACAGGCGGCGCTGGCCCAGATCCTCGGCGAGCGCATAGAGCGTCCGTCCGTCGGGCGACCACTGCAGGGCGTCGGCCGAGCGGTCCCACTGCGGCAGCAGCTCGCGCGCCACGCCGGTTCTGAAATCGAGCAACATGATGGCAAAGCGATCCGCCTCGAAGCCGGCACGCCGCATGGCGCGGTAGGCGAGGGAGTGTCCATCCGGCGCGGCCCTGGGTCCGGTGTCCCAGGCCGGGTTCGCCGCGGTGAGATTCTGCGGCGGCGCGGACCCGTCGGCCGGCACGCGGTAGAGGTCGAAGCGCGTGCTCCACGCTTCGGTGCGGCCGGCGATCCGGGCGCTGAAGATCACGGCGCGGCCGTCCGCGGTGAAGCAGTATTCGGCATCGTCGCCGAAGGGTTTCGAGGGTACGTCGCCATCGATGCCGCGGGTGATCCAGGCCGGTTCGCCCGTGGCGCAGCCGCTGCCGTCGAGCGCATAGACAAACAGCTGCGAGCGCGTGCCGTCCGCCCAGCTGTCCCAGTGCCGGATGAAGAGCCGATCGTAGACACGTCCGCTGCGCTTGTGCGCCGCAGCTTCGTCCAGGCGCCGGCGCGTGCCGGCCAGCGTGTCACAATCATTGTAGACATCCATCGACACCAGCAGGCGCCCGCCGTCGGGCGAGAGCATGAAACTGCCGATGTCGAGCGGCGCACGCGTGACGGGCTGCGCGTCGCCGCCTGCGAGGTCCAGGCGCCACACCTGCGCGGAGCCGCCGCGTTTGGACAGGAAATAGATCGACCGGCTGTCGGGCGACCAGCGCGGTGCGCTGCCTTCCGCGCCCGGTGCCGTCAGCCGTCTGGGCGTGGCGGCCGGTCCCTGCAGGGGCCGCAGCCACAGGCCGCCGGTGCCCTTGTTGGCGGCAAGATCCGTTTCGCGCAGTGCATAGGCCAGGCGCGTGCCGTCCGGCGATACCTGGGGATCCGATACCCGCTCCAGCCGGACCAGTTCCAGCGCGGTGAACGGCTTCAGCGGCGCGCCGCACATGATTCTGAAACCTTCGGGCGCATTGCCGAGTCTATAGCCCAAAACGTCCGTCCAGTGGGAAGGCAATTATGAATGAAAGCACCGCGGCAGGCAGCGGCCGCGCGCCGGCAGGCCATCTATGGCGTATCGGACGGGTCGCCGTACCGGTGCTCGTCCTGGCCCTCGGCTGCGTATGGTGGTATGCGCGCGCGGGCGCCCCCGCGGCTGGCCCGGACGCGACCGCGCTGCCGCTGGTGAGCGTGGTCGTGCCGGCCCTCGGTGAGGTCGCCGCGACGGTGTCCTTGACCGGGCTGATCAGCGCGCGGAACGACCTGCCCATCGGCGTCGAGGGCGATGGCGGGCGCATTTCCGCCGTACTCGTGGAGCCCGGCGACCATGTGCACCGTGGCCAGGTGCTGGCCCGCCTGAACCCGCTGAGCGCGCAGTCGCAGGTGGCCAGCGCCGCAGCCTCGCTCGACGAGCTCAAGGCCGGGGCGGCGACGGCGGAGGCGGAATATGCGCGCGCGGCGCGCGCGCGCGATTCCTTCTCCGTGGAGGAGTTTGAGCGCCGCCGCACTGCAGCCCTCACGGCGCAGGCCCGGGTCAAGGCGGCCGAGGCGCAGCTGGCCGGCGCGCGCACCCTCTGGGAGCGCACCACGGTCGTAGCGCCGAGCAGCGGCATCGTGCTCACGCGCAACGCCGAGGTTGGCCAGATCGCGACGCCGGCATCGCCGCCGCTGTTTCGCCTGGCCCGCGACGGCGCCCTCGAGATGCGCGGCCAGGTGGCCGAACAGGATGTCCCCCACCTGCAGGTGGGTCAGAGCGCAGCGCTGCGCCTCGACGGCGTGTCCCGGACATATACGGGCCGGGTCTGGCAGATCGGCGCGATCATCGATCCGGTGACGCGCCAGGGCACCGTGCGCATCGCGCTGGCCGCCGACGACCCGAACCTGCGGCCCGGGGCGTTCGCGCGCGCCGACATCATGGCGGGCAGCAGCATCGGCGTGATCCTGCCGCAGACCGCCGTGCTGACCGATGATGCGGGCAGCTATGCGTTGATCGTCGGCGATGACGCCCGGGTCGAGCGGCGCGCCGTCACGGTCGCCGGCGCGCGTCCGGACGGACTGCTGGTGAGCAGTGGACTCGCCGGCAACGAACGCGTGGTGGCGATCGCCGGTGCCTTCCTGCGCGCCGGGGAGCCGGTGCGCGTCGCGCCCGCGGGCGGCAGTGCGGTGGCCGGGCGCGCGGGCGGCACCGGCCAGCGCGTGCACGGCGCCAGCGCCGCGGTCCGCGTGCCGTGAGGCGCATCTCCGCCTGGGCCATCACGCACCCGGTGTTCCCGCTGGTGCTGTTCAGCGTGCTCACGGTATTCGGGATCGTCGCCTTCCTGCGCCTGCCGGTGACGCTGAATCCGGACATCTCCGCGCCCTTCGTGCAGGTGACCATCAGCGAGCCCGGTGCCGCGCCGAGCGAGATCGAGACGCAGATCCTGCAGCGCGTCGAGGGCGCCGTCGCCAACATCGGCAACGTCAAGAACATCACCTCCAAGGCGATCGAGGGAGCGGCCTACACCACGATCGAATTCCAGATCGGTACGCCGGTCGATCGCGCGACCAGCGACGTGCGCGATGCGGTCGCGCGCATCCGCGCCGATCTGCCCCAGGGCATCCTCGAGCCGCAGGTGCAGCGCATCGACGTCGACGGCGGACCGATCGTCTACTACGCGGTCAGCACCACGGGGATGTCGGAGGAACAGCTGTCCTGGTTCGTCGACGACACGATCACCAAGCGGCTGCTGGCCGTCCCGGGTGTCGCGCAGGTCAGCCGCACCGGCGGCGTCAACCGCGAAATCCGCGTGGACCTCGACCCGGCGCGCATGCAGTCCTTCGGGATCACCGCGGGCGAGGTGAGCCAGCAGCTGCGCCAGGTGAACCTGGACGCCTCGGGCGGGCGGGCACAGGTGGCGGGCAGCGAACAGTCCATTCGCGTGCTCGGCGGCGCGCGCAGCGCCCTGCAGCTGGGCGACACGCGCCTGACGCTGCCCGACGGCCGCGTGGTGCGGCTCGGCGAGATTGCCGACGTGCGCGACGGCGTCGAAGAAGTGCGCTCGATCGCCAGGCTGAATGGCCGGCCGGCCACGACGTTCGGCGTCTCCAAGGCCAAGGGCGTGTCGGATGTCGAGACACTGCAGCGCGTCAACGCCGAGCTTGCCAAAATCCGCGTCGAGAACCCGAGCGTCAACCTGCGCCAGGTGTTCACGTCGGTCGATTACACCACGCAGCAGTACCACGCGTCGATCGAGGCGCTGATCGAGGGCGCGCTGCTGGCCGTGGCGATCGTCTATCTGTTCCTGCGCGACTGGCGCGCCACCGGCATTGCGGCGCTCGCCATTCCGCTCGCGGCGTTGCCGACCTTCGCGTTCATGCAGTGGTTCGGCTTCACGCTCAACCAGATGTCGCTGCTGGCGCTGTCGCTGATCACCGGCGTACTGGTCGATGACGCCATCGTCGAGATCGAGAACATCACGCGCCACATGAAGATGGGCAAGAGCGGCTACCGCGCGGCCATCGAGGCCGCTGACGAGATCGGCCTGGCCGTCGTGTCCTGTTCAATGACGATCATCGCGGTGTTCCTGCCGGTCAGCTTCATGGGCGGAATCGTCGGCCAGTATTTCCGCGAATTCGGCTTTACGGTCTGCGTCGCGGTATTCATGTCGCTGGTGGTCGCGCGGCTGATCAGCCCGCTGCTGGCCGCCTACACGCTGCGCACGCACGCGCGGCTGCGCGGCGCCGACGGACCACTGATGAGCGCGTACCTGCGGGCGCTGCGCTGGTCGGTGGCGCACCGCGTCCGCACGCTGCTGGCCGGATTGCTGTTCTTCGTCCTCTCGGTGCTCGGTCTGGCGCTGATTCCGAAGACCTTCTTTCCCGACGGCGACTACGCCTCCTCGACGCTGAATGTCGAACTGCCGCCCGGCGTGCAGCTCGGCCAGACCGCGGCGGTCGCCGCGCAGGCCTATCGGATCCTGCGGCGCCATCCGGAGGTGACCAACGTCGTCGAGTCGATCGGCGAGGACGAGGATGGCGAGGTGCGATCCGGAAGACTGTACGTGCAGCTGGTGCCCGCGGCGCAGCGCCAGCTCACGCAGAAGCAGTTCGAAGCGCAGCTGACGCGCGAGCTGCGCGTGATTCCCGACGCCCGGGTCACGTTCCAGAGCCAGTCGGACGGCGGCGGACGCGACCTCACGCTCTATGTGGTGGGCAGCAATCCGGAACTGGTCGAGCGCACGGCACGCACGGCGATCGCGCAGATGCGCACGCTCCGGGAACTGCGCGATCCGCGCATCAACGGCGACATGGCGCGCCCGGAGCTGGTGGTGCGCCCGCGCCTCGACCTGGCGGCGCAGCTCGGGGTCACGGTCGCGAGCATCAGCGACACGGTACGCGTGGCAACACTCGGGGACATACCGCAGAACAGCCCCAAGTTCTCGCTCACCGACCGGCAGATCCCGATTCGCGTCAGCCTGGCGGAGTCGGCGCGCAGCAGCCTGGCGGCGCTCGAGAACCTGCCGGTGCGCACTGCCGGCGGGACGACCGTGCCGCTCAAGGCGGTGGCCGAGCTCGGCTTCGGTCAGGGGCCTGCGAATATCCGCCGCTACAACCAGAATCGCCGCGTCTCGCTCGAAGCGGACCTCAATGGCGCGCAGCTCGGTACGGCGCTGGACCGGATCCGCGCTCTGCCGGTCTACCGTAATCTGCCATCCGGCGTGCAGATCGTGGAAGTCGGCCAGGCGCAGTACATGCAGGAGCTGTTCACGAGCTTCGTACTGGCGATGGTCGCCGGCATCATGATGGTGTTCGCCGTCCTGGTGCTGCTGTTCGCGCGCGTGTTCCAGCCGCTGACGATCCTGGCCGCGCTGCCGCTGTCGATCGGCGGGACCGTGCTCGGACTGGTCGTGACGCGCAGCCCGTTCTCGATCTCCACGGTGCTGGGCATCCTGATGCTGATGGGCCTGGTGGCGAAGAATTCCATACTGCTGGTCGATTTCGCCATCGAGGAGATGCGCGCCGGCAAAGACCGGCTGACGGCGCTGATCGAGGCGGGCCACAAGCGCGCACGCCCCATCGTCATGACATCGGTGGCGATGATCGCCGGCATGATGCCGCTGGCGCTGGGGCTGTCCGGGGACGCCTCGTTCCAGGGCCAGATGGCCATCGCCGTGATCGGCGGCCTGATCATTTCCACCGGATTGACGCTGGTCATGGTACCGGCCGCCTTCACCTGGATCGACGATCTGGAGCGCTGGCTGGGCGCGCGCCTGGCCCGCCGGCTGCCGGGCGCCGCCCCGGTAGTGTGATGCGCGTCGCGGCGGGGCGCCTCGCCGGGCCCGCCCCCGCTTCAGTTCGGCCGCTCCCCGGCCGATAGACCGGGCTACGCAATCCCAGGAGGAGCCGTGGCCGAGCAGCGCAGTGCGCAGACACCATTGAGCGAACCGGAAGCCGGCGCCGACGGTGCGGGTTTCGCGTTCGTGCGCGAACTGGCCACGGCGCTGTCCACGGGCCCGATCGAGCTGCCGAGCTTCCCGGACGTGGCCCTGCGGGTCCAGGAAGTGCTGGCCGACGACGAGGTCAGCACCGAGATGGTCGTGCGCATCGTCGGTGCCGAGCCGATGCTGGCCGCGCGCATCGTCAGCCTCGCCAACTCGGCGGCCATGAATCCCTCCTCCACGCCGGTGGCCGAACTGCGCACCGCCGTGGCGCGCCTGGGGTTCGACAGCCTGCGCGCCGCCGCGGTCAGCTTTGCGATGGCGCAGCTGCGCAGGCGGGCGGAATTCGCCAACATCGAGCAGCAGCTCACGCAGCTGTGGCTCGACAGCGTGACCTTCGCTTCGACGGCCTGCGTGGTCGCGCGCCGAAGCGGGCGCATGGGGCCGGATACGGCCCTGTTTGCCGGACTGGTCGCCGGCGTGGGCCGCATCTACATCCTGACGCGGGCCAACAGCCATCCGGAACTGTTCGGTGACCCGGGCACCTATCAGTCGATCGTCAGCGGCTGGCACGCCAATGTGGCGCGCGCCCTGCTGGAAAGCTGGCACGTCGCCGAGGAAGTCATCGAGGCGGTGCAGTGCTACGAGCGCCGTAACGAGGAGACGCGCGCCGGCGCTCCGCTCCCCGACGTGCTGGCGAGCGCGTGCTACCTGAACCAGTATCGCGACGCGCCGGAAATGCTGACCCAGACGCTGCCGCAGGCGTGGGCGCTGCGCCGGCTCGGGCTGAACAGCCAGGCCTGCATCGCGGTGCTGGGCGAATCCGCGGCGGAGCTGGCGGCGCTGCGCGCCGCGCTGGGGCGCTGAGCGCCGGCCGCCGTGCCGGGACGCCGCGCGCCGCTAGTGGCGCGAGTGCGCCTCGATCCAGGCCTGCGCTTCGGCGTTGATGTCGCGCGGGTCGCGACCGGCGGCCACGATCGGTGGTCCATAGACGACCCGAATGGTCCCCGGCCTCTTGAACCAGCCGCGGCGCGGCCAGTAATAGCCGGCGTCATGGGCGATCGGTACGATCAGGCAGCCGTTCTGCGCGGCCAGCAGTGCGCCGCTGACGCCGTAGCGACGGGTTTCGCCGGGCGGCATGCGCGTGCCCTCGGGAAAGATCACGATCCACTCCCCCTCGGCGAGCCGCTGCTTGCCCTGTTCGAGCACGCTGCGCACCGCGGCGTTCCCGGCGCCGCGGTTGACGGCGATGGCACGCATGAGCCGCAGTGACCAGCCCAGGAACGGCACCCAGGTCAGCTCACGTTTCAGGACCCATACGTGCGGTGGCACCAGCACTACCTGCGCGAAGGTTTCCCAGCTGGAGGAGTGCTTGATGAGCGCGACATGATTGCCGGCCGGCAGGTTCTCGCGCCCCTCAACGCGGTAATCGAGGCGGCAGGTGTAGCGCAGCACCACGAGCAGCACGCGCCCCCAGGCGCGTGCCAGTGCGAAGCGGCCGCGGAACGGCAGCAGCGCAGCCGCGACGACGAAGCACAGGGCGTAGCAGCCGGTCCATACGAACAGGAAAAGCGTGAACAGCAGTGAGCCGAGCACCTGCACGCGGCGGCTTCCTAGCCCGGCAGTCGCGACAGGTCGGCGATGCGCGTGAACAGGGTGCGCAGTTCGCTGAGCAGCGCCAGCCGGTTGTTGCGCAGCCGTGCGTCGGCATCGTTGACCAGGACGTCCTCGAAGAAGGCATCGACCGGCCCGCGCAGCAGGGCCAGCGCGGCGAACGCCGCGCCGTAAGCGCCGCGCGCCAGTGCGGCATCGACGCCGCCGCGCTGCTGCAGCAGCGCGGCGGCGTCGATGCCGCACTGGCGCGCGGCGCTTACGGCGCGGCGT
>Ga0075015_100000405_pt1 | contig 14891 bp, 15 predicted proteins | sample AleBraG_ABR_2013_FD_71476 | JGI IMG/M metagenome (GOLD analysis project Ga0075015, IMG submission 71476) | Freshwater sediment microbial communities in response to fracking from Pennsylvania, USA - Alex Branch Run_MetaG_ABR_2013 | ecosystem: Environmental > Aquatic > Freshwater > Creek >...
CAGGACGTCGTCATCGTCCTCGGACCCGACGGCCACGAGAGATGGCTGATCCTGGGCACACCCAACACCGGTGGCGCCCAGCCTCCGAGCGCCCTCGTGACGTTCCTCAACGACGAGGGACACAAGAACCTGGCTGCGCCCTCGGCGGCCGGATGGACCACCGCGCAGGTGGAGCAAGGCATCGCGTACGTGAGCGGCCGTCCGCTGCACTGACCTGCGGGGAGGGGGCCGCTCTCCGTGGTCCCCGTTTCGACGACCCGTGATCCTGGCCTGGGTATTCGGCTGCCACGCTCACGGCCTTTCGGTTTGCCGACCTTCTCGCTCGCTCCTACCGTCGCTCATCACGGGGAGAAGTGATCCCCGGCCTGAGTGCAACGTGCGGCGAGCTTCGGACGCGGCGTAGGGAAGCGGGGTACGGTCGCGGGACGCGTGGAGCGGGCGTAGTCGTGCGGTCGGCTTCCTCTGCGCCAAGGAAGGTGCCCTGGTGAATGCCGTCCTGCGGAACTGGTCTTATGACCCGTTCATGGTCGTGATTGCCGTCATCGCGGCGGTGCACGCCCGTGGGCTTCGTCGCCACCTTGGCTCGATGCGACGGTCCGGCCGTTCGACCCGGGCGTGGCTCGGTCAGGCGGTGCTGTTCTGGTCAGGTTTGGGCGTTCTGCTCCTGGCCGTGGTGTCGCCGGTGGACTACTGGTCGGACACCTACCTGACCTCGCACGTGATCCAGCACATCCTGCTCGCGTTCGTCGCGCCTCCGTTGATCGTGCTGGGGGCGCCGTGGGTCCCGCTGTTGTTGGGCCTGCCGAGGCCAGTTGGTCGCTGGTACGCACTGGTGTTGCAGCGAACCCGGCCGGTCCGGCCTGGCAGCGGTCGACCTGTGTGGCGTTGGGCGGTGCCAATCCGACAGTGGTCGGCCAAGCCGTGGACCTCGATCGTCGCGTTCAACGTCGCGATGATCTTCTGGCACCTGCCTGTGCCGTTCGGGTGGGCGGCGGCGAACCAGACGGTGCACATCTGGCTGGCGCACGGTTCGTTCTTCGCCCTCGGCGTGGCCCTGTGGTTGCAGATCTTCGCGTCTTACCCGTTCCGACCTGTGCTCGCGCCACCGGCGCGGGTGTTGGCCCTGATGGCCACGAACGCCGTGATGGTCGTGATCGCGATGACGATGGTGATGTTCTCCCGCGATCTCTACGACTGGTACGCACCACTCGGGGCTGCGGGGCAGGCGGCAGATCAGCAGATCGCCGGTTCCATCCTGTGGGTGTGCGGCGAGGTCACGTTCCTGCCATCGATCCTGGTCACCATCGCCGCCTGGGTGTCGGAGAAGGACCGCGAGCCGTCCCCGGCGGTGGCCAGCCCCGTCGCGTGACCTGGGACGCCGTCGGGGTCAGTGGGACGAGCCGAGGCTGAGCGGGTCGTCGATCGTCTGCACCTGGTGCCAAGCGGTGCCGGTCGGCCGATGACATACCGCGCCTTCGGTCGCTCTCGGTCGCTGTGCATCATCACCATCAGGCGGTAATGCCCGAGCTGGCCCATTACGTGGACGACAACACCACCCGGCCCTAACGAGCCGCGCTGTATAGCTGCCCTACGGCTAGGCCCGACTCGATCCCGCCGATCGCAGAGATCGGCGGTCGTGCGGTCGGCTACGGCCTCGCCCACGTGCTCCCCGCAGGCGACACCTGGCTCGCCGACACCTGGGCGACGGGCGAGCACGTAGGGGAGATCGAATCCCTGGCAGTAGTCCCGAGTCGTAGGGGCGCGGCCTGGGGAGCCGACTTCTCGGCGACCTCATCGACGCACGCAATGGCCGGGGCGTCCACGACCACATCATCGGCGTTCTCCGGCAACACCGCCGCTCTTCGTCGTCTGTCAGCGATAGGGCTACAGGCGCGCGTGGACTTACTCACCAACCGTCCCGATGACTCGGACGAGCGACCTCGCACGACGACGTGCGCAACGAAAGCACTCTGACCGCGGTGGACGAACGCGCTTGCTTGGGTCGCCGAGGCCGCATCGGAGGTGAATGCCGATATGTTGCTGCTCTGACTCGGGCACCGCAGGGGCTCATGTGCGAAGCCACCCGCGCTACCGTCAGGCGTGCGAACCTGAGCGTCCGACACTGTCCCGCGGGACATCGTGCGAGACCGAGGTTCCGGAGGCCTGCGTGTCCTTATCACCTCTCGTTGAGCAGATCCGGGCCTGTCGCATCTGTGCCGACGTCCTCCCGATGGGGCCGCGCCCGGTGATCCAGGTCGATGAGGGTGCCCGCGTGCTCATCGTGGGACAGGCTCCGGGGCGTCGGGTCCACGAGTCCGGCGTGCCGTTTGACGATGCCAGCGGGGACCGCCTCCGGTCTTGGCTGGGGGTAACCCGGGAGGTGTTCTACGACCCACGGCTGGTCGCCATCGTGCCGATGGGGTTCTGCTTCCCTGGCACCGGGCCCTCGGGAGATCTGCCTCCGCGCCCTGAGTGTGCTCCGCAGTGGCGGACGGCGTTGCTCAGCGAGCTCGTGGCAGTACGACTCACTCTGGTGATCGGCCAGTACGCGCTTCGCTGGCATCTGCCTGATGCTGGCTCCTCGGTCACCGAGGCGGTCCGCGACTGGCGCGCACACTGGCCAGACCTCGTCCCGATGCCACACCCGAGCCCACGCAACAACCGGTGGCTCACAGCGAATCCCTGGTTCGCCGAAGAGCTGCTGCCAGAGCTGAAGACCCGAGTGAGCGACTTACTCGCCGCATCAGCCTGACACCAGACGATCATGGTCACCGCCTCCAGAGCTGCCACGGCACGTGCGGCTGCCTCACAGGTCGCAATGGCAATTGTGTGTCGGCTAGGAAACGGCAACTCCTGGGCGTGTCAGCGGTCGCGCAGGCGGATTGGACTGCGCAGCGGCTGTGCTCCCGTCAACGACGAGCGAGTCGGCGTCCGCTCTCGCTCTTGATCGGGGTGTAGTTCTGTTCGAAGTGGTGATAGAGGGTCTTCTCGTCAGCCTGCGAGAGTTCGCCACCCTGCAGCTCCATGTTGGGCGCGGTGCGGATTTGATCCTTTGTAGCCGTGATTTGGATGTGGTCCGGACTGACTTGGACCCCAGCCAGAGGCACGAACGTCAAGTGGTGGGTGAAGACCCCCTCTTTGACTGTGCCGAACTGCGGCACGTCGGTCTCAACGTCGACGTAAACATCCCGCAACTTCCCTAGCCGCTCCCCGTCCCGGTCGATGATCGGCATGCCGAGCCACTCGCTGGCAGTCACGTGGACGTGGGCTTGCTCGTCGGCCGACACCGCCCCAACGACTCTCTCGTCCACCTTCGACGGTTCGACGTCGGGCACCTCGGTCACGGCCGTCACCTTCTTTCGACGCATCGAAGTCTGCCCGGTAAGGCTAACTTCGTGACGTCATCGCTGGCAATGACGTAAGACCCATCCGGTATCGCGCGTTCAGCCCTTGTTATGGGCTCATGCTGTTCCCGCGTGGTCACTGAGGTCTCATGCGTTGCAAGACGCCCGAGGCCACGTTCGCGACTCCCTGGCCGATGAAGTCCCGAGAGGCGTCGGGGATGAAGGCGGCGATCACGGCCTAGGGCACCCCGCGGGCGTTGCCGGGTCACGCTCGCGGACCTGACCGCGGAGCAAGTGCGCCGGTGGCATTTCGAGCTGGGGGAGCGCCTCGCCGCGGGCGCCGACCGGCGCCGGGCGCTATTGCTGGCGAAGGGGAGGCAGGTCATCACCGCGTCGGTGTCAGACGGGCGGACCCGCCAAGCGCAGGCCTACCGGCTGTTGCGTGCGGCGATGAGCACTGCGATGACCGACGGGGTGATCGGCGCGCAGCCCCGCCGGATCCGCGGCGCGGGGACACCCAAGGCAGCACTGGGCCGGGTCCCGGTCCTGGCGGACCGGTTGCTCTCCCCGGTCCAGGTTGCCGCGGTCGCCGAGAAGACGCCGCCCCGCTACCGGGCACTGGTCCTCGCGGCGGCGTGGTCGGGGCTGCGCCAAGGTGGGCTGATGGCCTTGACCCGCTCCGACCTCGACCTCGACTCGGCGCCCGCGACCGTCCGGGTGCGGCGCAGTATTCGTCGCAGCGAGTACGGCACGGTGCGGACCGACCTGCCGAAGACTGCCGCGTCGATCCGGGCCGTGTCGCTGCCGGCAGCCTGGCCGACGTCCTGGCCGCGCACCTCGCCGAGTTCGTCAGCGAGGAACCTGACGCACCGTTTTTCCGGACCGCGACCGGGACGTTGCCGGCTCGGTCGAACCTGAGCACGACGTTCGGACGTGCGCTGGTCGCGGCGGGCCCGCCGCTGGTCCGCGTCCACGACCTGCGCCACGTCGCGCAGGTCTACGCCGCGGAAGCCGGCGCGACCCTGCCCGAACTGATGGCCCGCCTCGGCCACGCCACCCCCGCCGCCGCACTGGTCTACCTCCACGCCCGATCCGACCGCGACCAGGTCCTCACCGAAGCGCTCAGCTGCGCCATGACCCTGTGAATGATGACCCGCCACCGAGCCACAGCGATGCCGACTCAGGAGCCGTAGGACAGTGATGCCGACAGGCACGGTCGATGTTGATCATGGAATCTTCCGGCGTGAACTCGGTGTTGGGCCCCATTCGCCGACACACACCTCCTGGCGTAGGCCTGGGATGGCGGCGGATGTCGCGTCCCCTCTCCGGAGGAGGCGCCAGGCGATGGCAGAGAACGACACGAACAGGAACACGAAGTCAGCGCCACGGCGTCGGGCGTCCGGGACGGTCGAGTTGCTGCCCTCGGGTCGGTTCCGGGCGTGCGTGCTCGGCCCGGACAGAACGCACGTGTCGGCGCCGATGACGTTCGATACCCCAATGGATGCGACGGCATGGCTGGGTTCGTGTGCTCACCTTGCTCGCGCTGCAGGTGATCGCCCCATGGTAGGAGCAGCGGCGCGCGGCAAGGGACGGTGTCCTAGTGCGGCAGCGATGGATCCGGTCCGCGTGAGGGTCGAGTCGGACGAGGACAAGATCAAGATCCTCTGACGACCTCGACCGGAGGCCAGGGTTCAAACCGGAGGTCAGCGTTCAAACCGGAGGTCAGGGTTCAAACCGGAGGTCCGGGTTCAATAAGTGCTGTGCGCGCCGATCGGCCAGGCTGCCGTCGGCCTTCGGCCGTCACAGCCACATCGTGTCAGCGTTTCGGCTGCCCACCCGCAGGGGCAGCATTACCATCACCGTGTGGATCCCGCCGACGCGGTGGCACTGGCGCGTCGGTTCGAGCCGGTGCTGCGCTACACCCAGGGCGAGTTGTTTCTGCCGCTGGCGGCCGAGGCCTTCGTCACCGGTGCCGCCCTCTATCGCCGCGACGACCGCGCGAAGGCGTCCGCGCTCGTCGTGCCGGCCGGCGGGCTCGACCCTGACACGTTGGCCGCGCAGGCCGGCGCCCTGCCGGGTGTGCAGTTGGAGCTGCGGTACGTGATCGAGCCGCTCGACCGCACGGCATACAAGGAGTGGCGCAAGCGCCCCGGCCGGCCAGAGTTCCACAGCGACAGCCGGTTCGCACTGGTGAGCCTGCTCGGACGCGTGATCGACGCGTTCATGCGGATGTCCCTGCTGGTGCGCGGCAAGGTGCCCGGCGGGTTCGCGGCCGCGGCGGAGATCCGCTACCGCGCCTCGGGTGAAGCCGCGCGCCCCGCCTACCACGTGCGCGCAAGCCGCGACGCCGGCTACCTCGTGCTGCAGTATTGGTTCTGCTACGCCATGAACGACTGGCGCTCCACGTTCTCCGGGGTCAACGATCACGAATCGGATTGGGAGCAGATCACGTTGTTCCTAACCGAGCCCGACGGCGGCGGCGAACCGGTGCTGACGTGGGTGGCGTTCTCCTCGCACGACGAGGTAGGCGACGACCTGCGCCGCCGGGTGGACGACCCCGACCTCACGCTGATCGACGGTACTCACCCGGTGGTGTTCGTCGGGGCGGGCTCGCATAGCGGGGCGTACCTGCCCGGCGACTACCTCGTATCGGTGGCGCCTCCGTCGCTGCAGCGGTGGGTGAATGCCTGGTACGGCTTCTGGGGTTTCCTGCTGCCGTGGACCCGCGATCACGAGCCCCGCGGCTTCGGCATCCCGTTCATCGACTATCGGCGCGGCGACGGCGTGGCCGTCGGCCCGGGCACCGGGCTGGACTGGACGCCTGTGTTGATCGACGACGACACCCCGTGGGTCGTTGCCTACCGCGGACTGTGGGGCTATGACACCCGCGACCCGTTGGGCGGAGAGCGGGCTCCGGCTGGGCCGCGCTACGAGCGCGACGGCTCGGTGCGCCCGTCGTGGGAGCGTCCGGTGAGTTGGGCGGGCCTGGACAAACAGCCACCCACGGCCGCGGCGCAGCGCGAGGCGCTCACGCTACGCGCCTCTGAGCTCGGCATCGAGCTCGCTGCTGCGGAGCAGCAACTCCTCGTGAACATCGAGCACCTGCGCGCAGTGCATGAGGGCGCCCGCGCGGCGCGTGCTCACGGGACGGCCGACCCGGTGCCCCTGTCCGAGGCACAGGCCGCGGTGGACGCCTCCCGCTCACGGGTGGGCCTACTGCGCACCGAGCGAGACGCGGTGGCGGCCACGCTGACCTCCCCGCTGCCGCCCGACTCGGCGCACGCGCACCTGCGACACCGCAGCCTCCCCGACGTCGACCCCGCCAGGCCTCCCAACTGGGCGCTTCGGGCCTGGTCGACCGTGTCGGTGTCCGTGCTGCTGCTCGGCGCGGCCGCGGTGATCTTCTTCGACTACGACAACCGGTTCCACGGCCTGGTGTGGCTGGCCCTGGTGATGGTGGGCATCGAGGCGGCGCTCAACGGGCGGATCAAGGGCTTCCTGGCCACGGTGTTCACCCTCCTGCTGATCGTGGGCGTCGGATGGCTAGTTCTGGACAACTCCCGCGTCGGTATCGCGTTGCTGCTCGTGATCCAGGCGGTAGCACTGCTCTCGTCCAACCTCACCAACTGGCTACGCAGCCGATGAACTCGTTGGCGGTGCCCCCACAACACACTGTGACTCCCGGCTAGACCCAGCCGGGGTCCGGGCACCCCGCATGCGGGACTTCATCGTCGGGGACGACTGGCGCGTCGCGGCCGGCGTCGTCATGGCCATCATCGCCACCAGGCTCTTCGCCCATCACGGCGTCAACGCCTGGTGGTTCTTTCCGCTGGCCGCGCTGGGGCTCCTGGCACTCTCGCTGAGCAGGGCCGCTGGCGATGCCGAGGACTCCTGACAGTGCGCGGCTGTCCTCGAGAGAGGCCTCCCGTCAGGGCGACCTCATCGGCGCACGCCGCGGGAGCGTGACTGTCGCAGGCGGGGAGGGAGGTCGTGTCGGGCGCCTTCCCGGCCGCCGGCTCCGGGGCGGCGGCTGACGATTGCGTGGACATGATCGGCAGGGCGGGGACCGTCATGGCCCTTGCCAGGCTCGGGGCTGCTGGGTGTGTCGGGTCTGTTCCTGCGGGACTTCGGTGCCAACCGAGGTCGACCCGCGCTACCAGGGGAGCTTGACTTCGATCTCGTGTTCGTCCGGCTCGATCTCGACCTCGACCTTCATCCTGACCTCGCCAGGCACCGTCACGTTGAACGGCAGATCGTCACGTTCGATGACGACGTCGTTGCCGGACGCGAGCTCATCGGCGATCTCGTGCAAACGCCGGGCTGCTTCCTCCCGTTGAAGTACCTGCTTGTCGGTGATCTTGGCGATGCGCATGAGCCGTGCCTCACCGAGTTGCGAGGCGATATACACGAGAAGGATGACGAGGAACATGGCTAGGCAGACGGGAAGGAGCGAGGTCGTGTCGAGTTGGGACCACAGGAAGTCGAAGGTGCGGGGTGTCCGCGCACGAACGGCGGCGAGCGCGGCCAGGACGGCCACGACGACGAACGCGGCGAGGAGGAGGAGTGTGATGAGCGGGTTCTTCGTGGTCAGGGCCAGCCCGACGACCAACGGGTCACGGATCACCCCTGCTGCGAACAGGGCAGTCGCCGCGGTGAGTCCGATCGCCACCGACGTCGCCCAGCCCACGGAAGCCAGCCGAGCGGTCCTCCACGGACGCCGTGCAGGTCGAGCTCGAACCCGACCAGGAACATCAACAGAGCGAGGGCGATGGCCGCCAGGCCGCCGATGAAGCTGCTCACGTGGATCACGCCCAGTACGGCCGGGCCGAGAACGATCCCCAGTACGAGTTCGACGGCCACCTCGGGACACCGATCCCACGCAATCGATAGGCAACCAGCGGGGATACGAGCGCCACGGCAGCTATGACGACAAGCGAGATGGATGACACCTCATCGCTCATGGCCGACTCACCGCCCTCACCCGATGATCACCACCCAGGCGCATTGGCGCATGCTGACGCCAACCAGCTGGATACGGAGTCTGCTCGAACTGGGATCGTTGTCGTCCGGATTGGTCGTCTCAACACTCATCGCCCGACCCTTGTCGTTAATGTCGTTCATGTCGTTCATGTCGTCCATGTCGGCCCCGGTAACGGGTGCTGCTCCTCGTCCGGGTGCCGTCGGTTGCCTCGCTCGTGGGCGCGACAGGTTGACCGCTTGTCCGGCGTTACGCGTCGCGCGCCCGGCTGCGAATGGGCAGTTTGCGGGCACACCGTGACTCGATCTGGGAGGCTCCTTTCACCGTTGTAGGCGATGCTTCAGGACTCCGGAGACGAACGATGACGATGTCGACAGACGACGCTGGCGAGGGAGTGCGCGCCGATACCCCTCCGAACGTGGTGGTGCCGACGGCGGAGGGAGGCCTCGACGTCAACGTGCGCTTCGATCGCACGTCGGTGCGGCGATCTGGTGTGATCCTCATGGCCCTGGTGGCGGTGCTGCTGCTGTTCTTGTGGCTGTACTCCGTACTGAGCCACTTCCTGTTCCTGATCGTGCTGGCCTGGCTCTTCGCGATCGCTCTGGAACCCGGCATCCGCTGGTTCATCGCGCGCGGCCGGTCGAGAGGGACCTCGACTGCCATCATGGGCGGTGGCGCCATCCTGGTCGCGCTCATTCTCGCCGCTGTGTTCGGGCAGCTGTTCTTCTCCCAGATCACCGAGTTCGTCAAAGGCGTGCCCGGGTTGACGACGTCGGTGATCGACTGGGTCAACTCCACGTTCGGGACGAAGATCGACCCGACCACGATCACCTCGAAACTGAACCTCGACTCCTCCCAGATCGCCTCCTGGGCCGGATCGCTGTCCGGTGGCGTCTTGGGCGTAGTCGGTTCCCTGTCGTCGGTGCTGTTCGACCTGGTCACTGTGCTGGTGTTCGGTTTCTACTTTGCTGCGGATGGCCCGGACTTCATGCGCACCCTCGCCTCGTGGATGCCCCCGCGCGGCCAGCAGGTCTTCATCACCGTCTCGGAGATCACCATCGCCAAGACGGGTGGGTACGTCGTGTCCAAGGTCGTGCTGGCCGCCTTGTCCACGGTGTTCCACGGCATCTTCTTCGCCGCCATCGGCGTCCCGTACTGGTTGCCGTTCGCGCTGTTCGTGGGCATCACCGCGCAATTCGTGCCTATCGTGGGGACCTACCTCGGGATCATCCTCCCCGTCCTCGCGACCGTGTTCACCAGCCCGTGGAAGGCGATCGCGATCATCGCGTTCGCCGCGGTGTATCAGCAGATCGAGACCTACTACTTCACCCCACGTGTCAGCAAGAAGACGATGGACGTGAACCCGGCGATCGCACTGGGCGCGGTCTTCGTCGGCGCCGCCATCTGGGGACCGCTCGGCGCGTTGATCGGCATCCCGCTCGCCGCGGCCGGCGTCTCGATCCTCGATACCTACAGCCACCGCTACGAGCTGGTTCCCGAGGTCGTCAACGTCGGCGCGGCGACCATCGGGCCCGAGCGCACCTGACCAGGCGGAGATCCCGGCGATACTCCTGCCCGGGCGGCCCCTCGCAGCTAGCCTCGACCGACCCGCACGTCTGACCGCCACCAGAGAGAACGAGGACCCATGACCGAGAGCACCGACAGTTCCACAGAGCCGACACCCACGGAGTCGCCGTCGGTTTCCACCTGCACCTAGAGGCTGAAACTGCGCCCGTGGCAACGAATGTTGACGCTCACGTCGTGACGGCAACACCAGACGCGGTCTCTGACCTGGTGTCCGAGTCGGCCGTGCAGGACCTCGCCCCCGTCTCGGAGCCCCCCGCGCTCGCGCTGGCTGCGTCGACGTCGGTGACGACCCCGGCTGCGGCGCCTGCTCGGACCGGGCCGAAGGGCAAGACACGGAGTCCGTTCGGCGGCTGGCTGCTTCTGATCCCCACCCTGGGGATCTACTACCTGTTCTGGTATTCAACATCAACCGCGAGCTGCGCGACTACGACCCCTCATTCAGGGTCAGCCCCGGATGGGCGGTCGTGTCCCTGTTCATCCCCATCGTTGGGCTCATCAGCATCTACAACACCGGGAACCGCATCCGGCAGGCCCAGACGACCGCCGGAGGCCCGCCCGAGGCATCCGGCCTGCTCGGGCTGATCGCCTCGATCTTCCTCGTGCTTGACATCCCGTACTATCACCATGGCGATGACCAGGGCCACGAGTGGGTCGAGCCAGTACCAGCCGTCGGTTGCCAGGATGACCGCTCCGGTGACCGCCACTCCGGCGGCACCAGGGGGTGCTTTCGACCCATACGGTGGCGTGTCCGCCGGTCGGGCGGATCGAGGCCCGGCATCCGCCAACGTGGATCGGGCGACAGGGGAGCATCTCTCGAACCGGGCGTGAGCAGGCTCGTCGTGCTCTTCCTGCGTCAGTCAGCCGTCGCCTTGGGGCTCACGAGCGGCAGCGTGGACGTCTGGGTCATGGTGAACTCGCTGATCAGCCTCGTTCGGGTGAGTTCAACGCTCACGGGCCCGTTCGCGTCGAGCAGGCTGAGCGGGCGCCCGATCGCCTTGCCCCGAAGGTTCGCACCGACCAGGAGCGCCACACCGATACGATCGATCTCGGTGACGAGCCGAACGTCGAGGCAGACTCCGGTCTCGTGTTGGTCCATCTCGTCGAAGAGTCGCTCGCGCAACTCCGCCACCTGTCGCCAGGTCACCTCGCCGACCCACGTGATCATGGGTCACCGCCTCCCAGACGTGCCTAGACATGAAGGACCAGCAGTGCTGGCCACGCCATTGTCTGACATGGCTACGAACCGGCAACTCGTGAGGCCGGCAGGTCGCGGTATCCGGCGCCCGCCCTTCCAATCTGGCGACCCGGGCCGAGTGACTGATCCGTGCCATGGTCAGCATGTTGTTGTGGCCTGGTGCAAAGACGAGGGCAAGCCCTGCCCGAACTGATGGCACGCCTCGGCCACGCCAGTCCCGCTGCCGCCATGACACGGTCAACGGTGACGCGCCGCCGGCCGCCCCCGTCGCACGCCGCGCAGCGGCAACGCCGCCGGCCGTTGAGTGTTCACGACGCGGGGTGAGTTCAGTAGGCAGGCGCGATCTGACCCAGCTGTGGCCGCGCGGGACTCGATGCGCCTGACGATCTCTGGGACCTGCCCGCTGGCACCCGATACTGTCCGAAGATGGAATCATCCCCGGGAAGTCTGGTCAGTGCTCTGGCGGACTTCGAGTCGCTGCGCCGACGCCTCGAATCGAGCCTGGTCGCAGGCGCGACCTCGGTCGACGGTCGTAGGTTCACCTATCAAGCACCGATCGGGTCTCAGGTCGTGTCGCCCGGCGGTTTCGTCAGCCTCGTCGATGGCGAGCGGCGTGCGTTAGGTCAAGTCCTCGACCAGGTCCTCGCCGTGCGCCAGGGCCCGTCCACCGGGGCCACGGTCGATGAGGCCGGGCTCGGTGGTGCTGATCGGCTCGCGTTGACCACCCAGGTAAGACTGCGTGTCATCGAGGGCAGCGGACATATCCTGCTCGGCGACGGCCTGCCGTTCGTCGACGCGGCGATCGAATCTGCGCCCGCGGGTGAGGTCGAGGCGTTCTTCAGCGAGGCGAACATCGATGCGGCTCGCCTCCCGGTGGGTGACCTCGCGCTCGTCCATGACCCGGTGACGGCGAACCTGGATGCGTCCGGATTCGACCGCCACACCTTCCTGTGCGGGCAGTCCGGGTCGGGCAAGACTTACTCGCTCGGCGTCGTCCTGGAGAGGCTCCTGCTCGACACAGACTTGCGGATCATCGTGATCGACCCCAACTCCGACTTCGTGCACCTCGACACCCCCCGTCCCGGAGCCGAACAGATCCTCGCCTCGCGGCTCGAAGCCCTTGCGCCGAGCATTCGCGTCCGGCGGCCCTCCGCCGAACCCACGGAGAACCGGCTGCGGCTGAGGTTCGACGAGCTCACCGAGGCAGCGTGGGGTGCGCTGCTGCGCCTCGACCCGATCAAGGACGCGGACGACTACGCCGCGCTGCGCGAGGTGCTCGACGGTCACCAGGGCATGGCCGCACTGACGCAGTTGGAGGCTGACGCCGCCGACGAGGCGACCGGTGGCCAGGCGCGCAGCCTGGTCCGCCGGATCCGTAACCTCGGCTCCGACCAGTGGGACATCTGGGCCAAGGGCCAGGTGGGCACGATCCTGGAGGAGCTCGACGACGATGACTGGCGGGCGCTGATCGTCGACATCGGAACGCTGGGGAACCCGGACGAGAAGTCCCTGGTCGCTCAGGCCGTGCTTGAGCACCTGTGGGCGCACCGCAACGATCGCCGACCGGTCCTGATCGTGATCGATGAGGCCCACAACATCTGCCCGCAGCTTCCCGACTCGGCGCTGCAGGCGATGGCGACGGACTACGCGGTTCGAATCGCCGCCGAGGGACGTAAGTTCGGTCTCTACCTGCTCATCTCTACCCAACGCCCGCAGAAGGTGCACGAGAACGTCGTCTCCCAGTGCGACAACCTCATGCTCATGCGAATGAACTCGGTCGCCGACGTCGCCAGCCTCGCCGGCACGTTCTCCTTCGTGCCGCAAGCACTGCTGGAGCAGGCCACCGGCTTCCGACAAGGTCAGGCGCTCGTCGCGGGGAAGGTCGTTCCCATCCCCACCCTCGTCCGCTTCGGGGCGCGCGTCAGCGTCGAGGGCGGCTCCGACGTTGCCACCGACTGGGCCCGATCGCGTTAGGGGCGAGAGGATCAGATCGGGCTGTTGATCATCATCGCCGAGCCGAGCGCCGACAAGGGCGGGATCGACATAGTCAGCGCCGATCGTGGGGTGACCGTCGCCCCGCGGAGCATCCGTGACGCGGCGGCGCCTCACGGGTCGTCAGCGGGACGGCGCCGATATCGTGCCTCGCCGTCGTGGAAGCAGCAGGAGCGCAACGGCGAGGAAGCACAGCGCTCCGAGCAGCGTGCCGCCGTTCGACCAGCGCACGCGCAGCAGGTCTTGGGTCGGCGGGGAGACGTACGCGCCGATGGCGGTGAGCCCGAAGAACACCGAGCCGAGCATGCGCTCCGGTCGCACGACCCAACGTCGCGGTGGATAGGACAACCAGCGTGGCGACTCGGGGAGCGAACACTGAAAGCAGCGTCACCGCAAGCGCGCGCGACATCGACGGGCTCCAGGATCAGGAGTTCGTCCGCCGACCTCGACCAGCACCGAGGGGCGGCCAGCGCTGCCGTCCCAGCCAACAGGACACCCGCCATCAGGACGCCACCACCGAGGAAGACGGTGCCGAACAGTTTGGGTTCGACATCTCCGAGCCGGGCGTGAACCACGCCGATGAACCACAGAACGCGATCGTCGCGACCACGATGACCTGCAGCAGCAGCAATGCCGTGAATCCGGCATCCGGGGCGGCGTAGTAACGGGTGATCTGCGCGTCGGTGGCGTCCACTGCCGGCGCCGAGAGCAGTCCTCGACGGCCGATCGACCACCCCAAGGCACACACGATCCCCGCGACGGCCGCGGCCTCCACCGAGGCCAGAGCCGATCGCCAGCGACGCGAGGGCACCCAGGGCGTCAGCCAACGCGCCGTGTTCCAGTGATACCAAGCTCCTTCGCCCAGTTGACCGGGAATGCTCAGGTGATCCTCCGCTGCGCAGGGAACATGACCACTGCAGCGCAGTCTGAAGGCGCGGCTCCGGAGCCTCAGCGATGCACGGCCCATTCATGGAGCTTCTTCGCGGCCGTGCCGAACTGACCCAGCTGGTAGACGGCTGCTCCCGTTGGCGAGAACGTGAACGACTCGAAAGGTTCAGCGAGCATCGCGTCGAGGTAGTCCCGCGGAGCGATGCCCGTGGTGACGTGCGGACTGAAATGCTCCGCCGTCGATCTCGGGACGAACGTCGAGACGTACTCGATGAGGAGCGGGTCAATGACAGGATCATCCGGTGTCGTGACAAAGGAATCGGAGCCTCCGGTGGCCACCGTGAACGGAGCCACCGCTTCGATCAGGGCCTGTTGGAGTTCGCGAAGTTCCGGACGCTGCCGCGCGACAATGCCCGCAAGCCCCAAGGTGCCGCTCGGGATGTAGTAGTAGCTGAATGCTTCCAAGCGCAGATCCAGCACATTGCTGCCCTCGAAGATGGCTCCCGCTGCTGCGTAGACGTTGTCGAGATCCGCCGTGCGAACGAAGCGCTGGAGGAGCGTGATGTGCGGACGGTGCGCCGCATCCAGCGCGAAGCCATCAGGGTGCGTGCTGAGAAGTCGGGCGTTGTTGGCCCCCGCGCGCTGGAGCATCTCGGTGTCAGGGGTCAGGAGGATGTTGATGGCGGTCACCGACTGCGACTCGGCGGCGAAGACCTGCCTCCAATCGTCCCTCATGCTCACGACAGTCCAGCCGGACGCTGTCGCCTGCTCGTGAAGGGCCGGCGTAAAGGCGCCTATACGGGGCGTGGTCATGCCCAGAGCCGGGCCGTAGGCGTACTCGCGCGTCGAGTCGTCATGAAGCACCAGCACGCCTAGCCGTGCGCCGTCGCCGCTATGCGTGAACTCC
>Ga0075015_100000406_pt1 | contig 14889 bp, 10 predicted proteins | sample AleBraG_ABR_2013_FD_71476 | JGI IMG/M metagenome (GOLD analysis project Ga0075015, IMG submission 71476) | Freshwater sediment microbial communities in response to fracking from Pennsylvania, USA - Alex Branch Run_MetaG_ABR_2013 | ecosystem: Environmental > Aquatic > Freshwater > Creek >...
CCCGCCAGCCGCGCCTCCACCACCTGATAGGGATCCACCAGGAAATCTTTTCTCATGGCCGGTATGCGCCCGGCCAGCGCCTGCACCGCAATCTCCAAATGGCGCAGTGAGCCGTCGAACCGACTGGGCTCAGTGAGCACCGAAACCGCGGCGGCGCCGGCCTCGGCATAGCCCGCCACCCGCGCCAGCACGCTCGCCTCATTCCCCTCGCGCAGCTGCCCTGCGGCGGGCGATCGAAATTTCAATTCGGCAATCAAGTCAAAGCGCCGCGACGACAGTTTCAGCCGCGGCGGCACGGCGCTTTCGGCTGCTCGATCGCGCAACTCCGCCTCGCTTATCAGCGCGCGCGCCGCCGCCACCCGCGCGCGGCTGGCCAGGGCCATGCTCGCCAAAAAATCCACTTCACTCATGCGCGCGTGCTCACCTTCAGCGTTCATGTGCAAGAACCGAATTTCGCCAACGACTGCAGCAACTGCCCCGCGGCGCCCGAATCGATGGCCTGCGCGGCCCGCGCCACCCCTAAACGCGGTGCCGGCTCGACGCCGGTGACCTCCAGGGCCAACGCGGCACCCAGCAGCAGGGCGTCCCGATGCGCACCGCGCTCCTCGCCGCACAGCGCGCGACGCAACCCATTAGCATTATGGGCCGCATCGCCGCCTGCCAGCGCACTCGCCTCGCAGCTGGCCAGTCCGTAATCGGCCGGCGCTCGCTGTTCGCGCCTGACCTCGCCGGCACGTACGTCAAAGACCTCAAACGGCCCAATGGGCGTGGGCTCGTCCCAGCCGGCCGCCCCGTGGACCACCAACGTGCGCCCCACCGGCATGCCCGCCATGGCCTGCGCCATGAGCTCCGCGGTGGCCAGATTGAAGGCGCCGATCACATGAAAGGGGGGCTCCGCCGGATTGCTCAACGGCCCCAGAATATTAAAAATCGTGCGCACCCCAAGGGCCGCGCGCACCGGCGCCACACTCTTCATGGCCGGGTGATAAAACGGCGCAAACAGGAAAGTGAACCCCGTCGCTGCAAAACACGCTACTGCGCGCTCCTCGTTCATGGGCAGCGGCAGTCCCAGCGCCTCGAGCACGTCGGCACTGCCGGCGCGACTGGAGATGGAGCGATTCCCATGTTTGATCACCGGCACGCCGCAAGCCGCGGTCAACAGCGCCGCGCCCGTGGAGAGATTGAAACTGCCGGACCGGTCTCCCCCCGTGCCGACGATGTCCACGGCCGGTATATTCGCCGGCAACGCGGGCCGGCGCGCCAGCGAACGCATCTTCAAGGCAAAGCCGCGCAGCTCCCCGGCAGTCACGCCCTTGGCGCGCAGCGCCGCCAGCAGTGCCCCCGCCATGGCCGGCATCATGTCGGTGCTGGTGAGCGCGTCCAGCAAATCGCCGGCTTCGCGCTCGGCCAGATTCTGTCCATCGAGCAACCGATCCAGCGTGCCGGCAAGTGTCACGCCGCCCACGCCATTCATAACCGCAGCGCCAGGAAATTTTCCATCATCGCAGGCCCCGTGGGCGTCAAAACACTCTCCGGGTGAAACTGTACGCCTTCAATGGCGAGTGCCGCGTGGCGCACGCCCATGATCTCTCCCTCCGCCGTGCGCGCACTCACCTGCAGTTCGGCCGGGAGCGAGTCCGCAGCCGCGATGAGCGAATGATAGCGTCCCACCTCACAGGGGTTGGCCACACCCCGGAACACGCCGCGGCCATCGTGCTCGATGGGCGAGGTCTTCCCATGCATCAGCCGGGGTGCCCGCACCACCTGGCCTCCGAATGCCACCGTGATCGCCTGGTGGCCCAGGCAGACGCCGAACACCGGCACCCGCCCGGCGAAGGCGCGAATCATGTCGATGGACACTCCCGCCTGCTGCGGCGTGCCCGGCCCCGGCGAGATGCACAGATGGGTGGGCGCCAGCGCTTCGGCGGCGACCACACTGAGCGCATCATTCCGGTACACCAGCACTTCGGCCCCCAGCACCATGAATCCCTGCACCAGGTTGTAGGTGAAGGAATCGTAATTGTCGATCAGCAGCAACCGCACGCTCATAGACCCGCCGCCGCTAATTCCAAGGCCTGCACCGCCGAACCGCTCTTCGCCAGTACTTCCGCATACTCGCTCGCCGGCACGCTGTCGGCGACAATGCCGGCTCCGGCCTGGAAACTGTATTCATCGCCGTGAAATACCAAGGTGCGAATCGTAATAGCCTGATCCATCGCTCCGCGCGCACCGAAGTAACCCACCGTCCCGCCGTACAATCCGCGCCGCACCGGCTCGAGTTCCTCGATGATCTGCATGGCCCGCACCTTCGGCGCCCCCACCAGCGTGCCGGCCGGAAACGCGGCGGCAAACAAATCGAAGGCGTCGCGCCCGGCGGCCAACCGCCCGTGCACGCCGCTGACGATGTGCATCACGTGGCTGTAGCGCTCGATGGCCCGGTAGGGCTCCACCCGCACGCTACCCACCTCGGCCACCCGGCCTAGATCGTTGCGGGCCAGATCCACGAGCATGACGTGCTCGGCGTTCTCTTTCGGATCGAGCAGCAACTCGGCCGCATTGGCCTGATCAATCAGCACATCTGCGGCCCGCGGCCGCGTGCCCGCTATCGGTCGCAGCTGCGCCGCACCGTTGTCGAGCTTGACCAACGCTTCGGGAGACGAGCCCACCATGGTCAGTTCGCCCAACTCGCAGTAGAACATGTAGGGCGAAGGGTTCACCAGGCGCAGTGCACGGTAGACCTGAAACGGATCGTGATCGTGCCGGCCGGAGAAACGGCTCGACAGTACCAACTGATAGACGTCGCCCGCTGCAATGTACTGCTGCGCGCGGCGCACCCGTTCCATATACGCCTCGCGTCCGAGCGTCCCTTCCGGCGCCGTATGCCGGCCGGCGGCGGCACGCATCGCGGGCATCGGCCCACGGAGCGCCGCCATGACCTTGCGGCGTAGCTGCACACGCTCCACTTCGCTCCCCGCATGGAGCAGCGCCATGGCGCGCGTCAGGTGATCGAACACCAGGAGCGAACGCGGCGCCACGTAATGCAGGAGCGGCGGCGAGTTGCGCAGGCGCGCCGCCAGCTCCGGCAGGCGCTCGAAGTAGCGTACGACATCATAAGAGGTGTAACCCACCAGCCCACCGGCCAACGGCACCGACTCGACCTGCGGCAGCGGACAGGGCGCCGCGCGCAACGCCTGGCGCAACCCGGCCAGCAACTGCGCGGCATCGCGCGGCACCGGCAGGGTTTGCGCGCCAATGTGCAACCCCCGCTCATCCAGGCGCACCTCGAGCGCCTCGCCGAATCCGATGAAGGAATAGCGTCCCAACCGCTCGCCCCCCTCCACACTTTCCAGCAGGAAGCGCGGCTTGAACGCACCGAGCCGAGCGTACGCCGACACGGGCGTATCCAGATCACCGGCAATGTCAAAAGGTGGCTTCATAAATCATGAACAAAATAAATCATGAACAAAAAAACCCATCCCGGACGCGGTCCGGAGATGGGTCTGGTCAGGCTACAAAGAATTCGGGTTGAGTAAATCAGCGCCCAGGGCCCACTCCGTCTCAGGAGCAGCGCCACCAGCAGCCGGTCGCGGCAGATTGGGCGTGCAAAGTCATAGCGGACAAGTATGGCGATGGGCGGCCTGAGCCGTCAATAGCCGGCATAGCTGGCCGCGCTGGCCGCGCTGGCCGCACTGGCCCAGACGGCCACGTGCGCCTGCGGCCCCGTGCGCCGGCTTACGCGCTACGATATGCCGGTGACACACCATGCCCTTCGACCTTGCGGCTGGGCGGCGATCTCGCTCCTCACCACGGCGTGCGCACATTACGCACCGCAGCCGCTTGATCTACGCGCCAGCGCTGTCGCCTTGCAGATGCGCGGCGTCGACGATCCGCAGGTGGGTCAATTAATCCGCGCACAGATCCCGTCACGCGGCGCATCAAGCTGGCCGCCATCGCCATTCACCCTCGATGATTTGCTCGCCGTCGCGCAGGTCGAGAATCGCACGCTCAAAGCCGCACGCGCAGATCTGCAGGCTGCCCTGGGCACTGCCCGCAGCGCCGCCGAACTGCCGAACCCAACTTTGAGTTTGGCGGCTGACCACTACCTGCGCAGCCAGATGGGTACTGCGCAGATGGGTACCGCCCAGGTGGGCAGCGCCCCGTGGCTGTGGGGCGCCAGCCTGGATCTGCCGCTCACGGCACTGCGCAATCGGAGTCTGCAAAGCGCACTGGCGGAAACCCGTGTGCGAACGGCGCGTCTGGACTACGCCGAGCGACTGTGGCAATCACGCCGCGAGATCCGCAGCGCGGTGCTTACCCTACAGGTTGGCAATGCCCAAATGGCGCTGGCCCAGGAGGCGCTGCGCGCCGCCACCACGCTCGACGAGGCATTCGCGCACCTCGTAGCCATGGGTGAGACCGCACCGGCTCAGCGCCTGACGGCCAGCGTCGCGCGGCTCCAGGCGCAGCGCGATGTGGCCAGCGCGCAGGCGCGACGGGTGGCGGGTGAGACCGGCCTGGCGCACGCGCTGGGACTGGGGGTGGGCGCCATTCATGGCCTGGCGCTGCCGCCACTCCTGCAGACGGCCCCGTCGGCCCCCGACGCCGCGCGGCTCGCCGCCCTGCGTGAGCAGGCCCTGCTCAGCCGCGCCGACGTTGAAACGGCGCTAGTGCAGTACGACGCCACTGAGCTCGAGTTGCAGCGCGAGGTGCGCGCGCAGTACCCGCAGATCACCCTCGGACCCGGCTACACTTATGATCACGGCCTGCGCAAAGTCGATTTCAATGCCTCCCTGACTGTGCCCCTATTCAATCGCAACGGCGGCGCCATTGCTGCGGCGCAAGCGAGGCGCAGTGCCGCGGGCGACCGACTCGAAGCAGCGCAGGCCACTGCCCTGGCCGACGTTGACGGCACTGCTGCGGCGCTGGAGCAGTCCCTGCAGGCGCTGACGGCGGCGCGCGCTCTGCAGGAAGTCGACATGCAGGTGGCCGCACGCACCCAGCGCGAAATGCAGGAAGGCGCCGCCGATCGCCTCGCCCTGCTCACCGCGGAGCTCGCTGCCAACAGCTCGACGCAGAATGCTCTCTCGGCACTGGATCAGAGTTGGCAGGCACAGGGTGCCCTGGAGGACGCGCTTCGATCACCGCTCCAACCCGACCCACCGCCGCGGAACGCCGAACAGACTGTACATTGATACAGTTATTGACACTGTGTCAATTCGTGCCTAAGCTCGCGGGATGAGCTACATCGCCGAACGGCGTCAGGAAGAAAAGGATCAGCGGCGCGGCGCCATCCTCGACGCGGCTGAGGAGGTGGCAGCGAGCGCAGGTGTTGCCGCCCTCACCATGGAACAGGTGGCCCGGCGCGCCCGCATATCGCGCGCCCTGCTGTATGTCTATTTTCAAGACAAGGCCGACCTGCACTTTGGCCTGTGCGAACGGGCCTTGGGTCTGCTGCAGGCGCGCTTCGAGGAAGCGGCCGCACGGCACGGCACCGGGCTGGCGCGCATCACCGCCATCGGACGCGCCTATGTGGCGTTTGCCGCTGAATTTCCAGTGCATTTCGAGGCCTTGGCGCTCTACCAGGCGCAGGCCGAGAGTGGCGCCTCAGCGCCCGGCAACATCGCCGCCTGTTTTGCGGCCGGTGAGCGCGTGCACAAGATCATGTTCGCGACCATCGAGGCGGGTCAACGCGACGGCAGTATCGCCGCCGCTGCCGGCTCCCCGGTCGCGATTGCCATGACGCTGTGGGGATTCATGAATGGGATCATCCAGTTGCTCAGCTCCAAAGGTGAGTTGCTGAACGAGTATGGATTGAGCGCCAAAGCGCTGGTGGAACAAGCCTTGAAGACGGCCGCCGTGGGATTGAACCCGGCGGCGCCGTAGTTTTTTTGCCACTTTCTGACATGTATTCAATAACTAAACATGTGTCAGGCTCGAATCCGCGTGCGGCCGCCCGCAGCTGGATGGTTTTGCAGCTCCTGCTAGGGGGTGGGCTGTGGGCCAGCCTGGTGCCCGGCGCCTTCGCCGACGAGCCGGTGCGCGCAGCGCCAGTGGTCATCGCCGAGTACGTTCGAGCCGGCCTGGACGCTAACCTGAGCCTGGCCAACCAAACCCTGGAATTTCAAAAGAGCGTGGCCGCCCTCGATGCCGCGCGTGCCCGCTTCTACCCTGACTTAAGCTTCAACGCCCGCTATACGCGCGCCAGCGGCGGCCGTCAGATCGATTTGCCCCTGGGACAGCTCCTCAATCCCGCCTATCAGACCCTCAACGAACTGCTGGCAGCCTCCGGCGGCGCGGCGCGCTTCCCTGTGGTAGGCGACGAGTCCATCCCGTTGCAATTGCCGCGTGAACAGGACACCCGCATCAGCTTGCGCCAGCCCTTGTACGCCCCGGCCATTCCCGCCGCGGTGGACGCCGCGCGCGCCGCCTCGCAGGCCACCGATTACGCCCATCAGGCTTTCGCGCGCGCACTGCGCCGCGACATCACCGTGGCCTACCTGGACTGGCTGCGCGCACGCAACGCCGCGCAAATCATCGCTGCCAGTGTGGCGTTGCTGGCCGAGAACCTGCGCGTCAATACCTCGCAATACGAAAATGGCAAGATCACCCGCGACGCGGTGTTGCGCGCACAGACCGAATGGCTGACCGTGCAACAGCAGCAGCACGACGCGGACAATGCCACCCTGCAGGCGCGCAGCTATGTGAATTTCCTGGTCAACCGGCCGTTGGAATCGCCGCTGGAGGCCGCGGCTATCGACTCGTCGCTGATCGCGCCCACCACGCTGCCGCCGCTGGAAACCGCCACGCATGATGCCCTGGCCACGCGCCCGGAATTGCAGCAATTGCAGCAGGCGCAGCAGGCAGCGGAGGCGCAGGTGCGCGTGGCGCGGGCGGCGCGCAAACCCACCCTGGCCTTCGGCATCGATGCCGGCACTCAGGGCAGTGATTACGGCATCGGCCACAACTACAACTTCGTGACCGCCTCCCTGGTGGTCAACTGGACCTTGTTCGACGCCGGCGCCCGCGCCGCCAGCGAGTCGCAAGCGCGTCTGGCGCGCAGGCAGCTGGACAATGACCAGCAACTGAGCAGCGCGCACATCGAACTGGAAGTGCGCCAGGCTCACGACAGCCTGCGCAGCGCCATCGACTCACTGGTCACAGCGCAGGCGCGCGCGGCAGCGGCGCAGGCGGGCTTCACCCTAGCCAGCCGACGCCGCGATGCGGGGTTGGCCAGTCAGCTGGAGTTTCTCGACGCGCGCAATGCGCTCACCAGCGCCGAGCTGAACGAAAACCTCACCCGCTGCGCCTGGCTGCAGCGCCAGGCTGAGTACGACTTTGCCCGTGGAGCAACGCCATGATTCGCATACCGCCGAGCGGCCCGGCCACGATGAGCACCACCCTGCTGCTGTGCGCCGCGCTGCTGCTCAGTTCCTGCCAGCGTGCACCGGCACACGTCAGCGCGGCAGCCACGCTGGTGGCCACCGCGCCGGTCACCGCCGGCCCCGACCAGCCGGCGCTGCGCGTCCATGGCGTGATTGCCAGTCGTGATGAGCAGCGACTTTCCTTCAAGGTCGGCGGCGTCATTGCACGCATGAATGTCGACACGGGCGACAGCGTCCGTGCCGGACAGACGCTGGCGGAGATCGAACCGGCCGAGATCGACGCCCAGTTGGCCCAGGCGCGCGAATTGGACAGCAAGGCGCAGCGCGATCTGCAGCGCGGCGAGCGGCTGTACAGCGATGAAGTCCTGAGTCTCGAACAGGTGCAGAACCTGCGTACGCAACGCGCCATTGCCGCCGCCCAGCTGCGCAGCGCCCAGTTCAACCGGCAGTATGCCCGCATCAACGCACCGGCCGACGGCGTGGTCCTGTACCGCCAGGCCCAGGCCCATGAGCTGATCGCTCCGGGCCAGGTGATATTGGTGGTCAGTGGGGGCGCCCGCGGCTATGTGCTGCGCGCGGCCGTGGCGGATCGCGATCTACTGCAACTCAAAGTGGGACTTGCCGCCGGCGTGCAGCTGGATGCCGCGCCCGACCGTGAACTGCGCGGTCACATCAGCGAACTGAGTCGCGCCGCGGATCCGGCCACCGGGCTGTTCCCCATTGAGATCGCGCTCGACCCCTCCGACCTGCACCTGGCCAGCGGCATGGTGGCCAGTGCACGGCTCCAACCGGGCACGCTGGCGGCGCTCCCGCGCATGCCGGCCGGGGCGTTGGTGACGGCCGACGGAGTGCGCGGCACGGTGTTCGTGCTCAGCGGCGATCGCGCGCAACGCCGCACCGTGACCATCGCCTTTGTCGATGGCGATGAGATCGCCGTGCGCGCGGGTCTGCATCCAGGAGAGCGCGTGATCACGGACGGAGCGCCGTTCCTGGACGATAACGAGTGGGTGGCGGTCGCCGCCCGCTGAGCCGCCTCCATGCGCCTGCTGGAAATGCCGATTCGCCGTCACCAGTTCACGCTGGTGGCGTTCCTGTGTCTGGCGGTATTGGGCATCTACGCCTTCCAGAACATCCCGCGGGAGGAGGACCCGTACATCAAGTTCCCCGCCTTCTTCGTCACCGCCATCTGGCCGGGCGCCGACCCACAGGACATGGAGCGGTTGGTAGGCAAGCCCATAGAAGATCGTATCGCCGAAATCGATGGCGTGCACAAACTTGAGACCACGCTGGTCGATGGCGTGTCGTTCGTGGCGGTGGAGTTTGAGGCCTCGACCGATCCGGACAAGAAGTACGATGAGCTGCAACGCGAGATCAACGCCTTGCGGCCGCAGCTTCCCGCCGAACTGGCGTCGCTGGAAATCAAGCGCGTCAGTCCCTCGCAAGTCAACATCGTCGAACTCGCCCTGGTGTCCGAGAGCGCCTCCTACGCGCAACTCGAGGACGCGGCGCGCGCGCTCAAGGACACGCTCAAGAATGTCACCGGCGTGCGCACCGCGGAAAGCTGGGCCTATCCGGCCCGCGAACTGCGCATCGCCGTCGATCTGGGGCGCATGGGGCAACTGAAGGTAACGCCCGGACAGCTCCTGCAGGCGCTGCAGAGTGAGAACGCGAACATCCCGGCCGGCTTCATCGACATCGGTACGCGCAGCTTCAGCCTCAAGACTTCCGGCGGTTTCACCTCCCTGCAGCAGGTGCGCGACACCGTGATCGCTGGGAACAGCGGCCGGAGCGTGCGCGTCAGCGACATCGCCGCGGTGAGCTGGGCCAACGCCACGCTCAGCTACGTCGGGCGCTACAACGGCCAGCGCGCCGTGTTTGTGACGGCCAATCAGAAGGATGGTTACAACAATCCGCGCGTCCAAACCGGCATCGATGCGGCGCTCGATCAATACGTGCAGACCCTCCCCAAGGATATCCGCCTGGAGCGCGGCTTTGCCCAGGCGCGCAACGTGGCGCGGCGACTGGATCGGCTGTATATCGACTTCGGGATTGCGGTGGCCCTGGTAGCCTTGACCCTGCTCCCACTGGGACTGCGTGCCGCCGGCATCGTCATGATCGCCCTGCCCCTGTCGCTGGCCTTCGGCGTGGCCGTGTTGTATTTCATCGGCTACTCCCTTAATCAGATCTCGATCGCCGGCTTTGTCGTCGCACTGGGTCTGCTGGTGGACGACTCCATCGTGGTGGTGGAGAACATTGCCCGCCATTTGCGTGAGGGCGCTACGCGTCTGGCCGCCGCCGTAGCGGGCACGCAGCAGATCTTCAATGCCATTCTGGGGTGCACGGCCACACTGATATTCGCCTTCCTGCCGCTCCTGGCGCTGCCGGGCAATGCGGGGAAGTTCATTCGGGTCCTGCCGGCAACGGTGGTAGCAACCATTGTCGGCTCGCTCCTGATCGCTCTGTTCATCATTCCATTCCTGGCCAGCCGCATGCTGGCGCGTGAAGGCACCGCACCCCACAACCCGCTGCTCGAGCGGGTGATGGGCGCAATCCATCGCTACTACCGGCCCGCCCTGCACTACTGCCTGGCCAGGCCACGCGCCACCGCCCTCATCAGCATCGGCGGATCAATCCTGCTCTCGTGGGGCCTGACGCAGTTTCTGGGCAGCAGTTTGTTCCCCAAGGCCGATACTCCGCAGTTCCTGGTAAGCATTGAATCGCCCAACGGCAGCAGCTTTGCCGCCACCGACCGGGCACTGCGCTTTGCCGAGGCGCGGCTGGCGGCAACGCCGGAAGTCAGCAGCTACTTCGCCAACCTCGGCCACGGCAACCCGCAGATCTATTACAACCACATCGTGCGCAATAACGCCGCAAACTACGCGGAACTGTTCGTACAGCTCAAACGCTATGACACGCGTGCCACCCCGCAACTGTACGAACGGCTGCGCACCGAATTCGCCCGCTACCCGGCCGCCCACATTTATCTGAAGGAGTTCGTCAACGGCACGCCCATCAGCGCGCCGATCGCGGTGCGCATCCTGGGCGACAATCTAGCCACCCTCGATACCCTGGCGCGAGAGGTGCAGCAGGTCGTAGCCGCGACGCCCGGCGCCCGCGACGTGAGCAATCCGCTGCGCGTACCGCGCACCAATCTGCGCCTGCAGATCGATTCGCAGAAGGCGGGGCTCCTGGGTGTGGCCACGGTGGAAATTGACCGCGCCGCGCGTTTGGCCGTGGGCGGCCTCAATGCCGGCACCTTCAAGAGTCCGGACGGCGAACAATACGATATCGTCGTGCGCACACCCGTGGGTGCCCGCGCCGACCTCGGCGCCCTCGAACAAATGCAGGTGACCAGCCGGAGCGGTGCCCTGCTGCCCCTGGCGCAACTGGCCACCCCGGTGTTCGAGCGCGCACCCACCGTCATTCAACGCTTCAATCGCCTGCGCTCGGTGACCGTCGATGCCGATGTACAGCGCGACCAGAATACGGCGCGCGTGACGGCTGCGGTGGTGCAGCGGCTCCAGGCCATGCATTGGCCGCGCGGTTACCGCTTCGTGCTGGGCGGCGAAGCCGAATCGAGTGCCGAATCCTTCGCCGGTATCGGCACTGCCATCATCGTGGCGCTGTTTGGCATCTTCGCCATTCTGGTGCTGGAGTTCGGCAGCTTCAAGGCCACCCTCATCGTGCTCACCGTCGTGCCGTTGGGCGTCATGGGCGGACTGCTGATGCTGTTGTTGACCGGGAACGATATCTCGTTTGTGGCCAGCATCGGCTTCGTGGCGCTCATCGGCATCGAGATCAAGAACTCGATCCTGCTGGTGGATTTCACCAATCAGCTCCGCGCGCAGGGTATCGCACTCAACGAGGCCATCGAGCGCGCGGGCGAGACGCGCTTCCTGCCCATTTTATTGACCTCGCTCACGGCCATCGGCGGGCTCCTGCCCCTGGCGCTGCAGAATATTTCGCTGTACTCACCCATGGCCTGGGTGATCATCGGCGGACTGATCACTTCGACACTGCTGGCGCGATTGGTCACGCCGGTGATGTACCGTTTGATGCCGCCGGCGATGTAATCAGTGCGCGATAGCCGGAAAACTGCAGCACACCCGCAGCCCTGGGCCGTTATCGGTGAGTTCCAGTTGGCCGTGGTGCAGGCGCACCACCGCTGCTACCAAACTCAAGCCCAGCCCGCTGCCGGGAGCGGCCGCGTCGCGCTCCAGACGCCGAAACGGCAGCAGCATGTTGGCGCGTGCGGCCAGAGGAATCCCGGGGCCGTCATCGCTTACAGTCAATGTCACGTTGTACGGCGTGGCGCGCACCTGCAATTCCACGTGGCCGCCGCCGGGCACATACTTGATGGCGTTCTCCAACAGATTGGTGCACAGCTGCGCCAACAATTGCTGGTGTCCGCAGATCAGCGCCGGCCGCAGCGCGTGAATGGCCAGATTGATCCCTCGTTCGCGCGCCTCCGGCGCGTAAAGCTCGCACAGCTCACGCGCCATCTGCGCCACATCGATGGTCTCCTGGGCCGACCCGCCGCCCGCCTCGGCCTGTGCGATCTGCAGCAACATGGCCAAAGTGTGTTGCACACGATCCAGGTCGGCGAGCGTCGCCTCGATACCTAAACTGCTCACCGCGGCAGGCGCCGCCTGTAAACCGGCTTCCAGCCGCGCGCGGATCCGGTGCAGGGGCCCGCGCAGGTCGTGGGCCGCGCTGTTAAATGTGGTGCGCACGGCGGCGGTCTGCTGCTCGATGCGATCGAGCATGATGTTGACCGCACCGGCCAATTGATCGAATTCATCGAAGCTCCGATCGAGCGGCAAGCGGCGCGTCAGGTTGCCGGAGATGATGCTCTCGCAAGCCTGGGCCACACCGCGAACTCGACCAGCGACGCGACGACTGAACCACCAACCGGTCAAGGCCATGAAGACCGCGGTCAACGCGATGCCCCAGATCGTGGTGGTGCGCAGACGCGCCATGAAGCGGCGCCGCTCCGACAGGTCGGTGCCCACCAGCAGCCGATTGCCGCCCAGGTTGACCAGGGCCGCACGCACCGGATGGGTGACCTCCCGACCATGTTCGTTGGCGCTGATCTCAAACTCACGCCACTCACCCTGGGGCGCGAGCACATGCGGCCAGGAGGACAAATTGCCCGCCAACTGCGCCCCTTGCGAATCGACCAGCAGGTACACCGCGCCCAACCGTCCCCAGTCATCCACACGTTGGTCCAGCACCTCCACCAGGCGCTGTGGACCGCCGCCCCGATAATCCTCGCGGAGCGATTCGATCTCAGTGTGAATGACCAGGTCCACCTGGCTATCCATGGCCCGCTGGGTCAGCAGATACACCGTCCACAGCAACGCGCTGACCCCCACCACCACGCCGCACAGGTACAGCAGCGCGAGACGCGCCGTCGAGGAGCGCAGCCAGCCTCTATGCATGGCGCCGCTCCCGACACTGACTGCGCCCGTCCCGCCTCATGGCGCTGAGCCGGAATCTTTGATGACATAGCCCGAGCCACGGATGGTATGGAGCAGGGGGTTGGCAAAGCCGCGATCGATGGCCTGGCGCAGGCGGCTGATATGCACGTCGATCAAATTGGTCTGCGGATCAAAGTGCAGATTCCACACGGCCTCGAGCAACATGGTGCGCGTGACCACCTGATCGACCCGGCGCAGCAGGTACTCCAGCAGTTGAAACTCCTTGGCGGTGAGGGCGATCTCGCGCCCGCCCCGGCTGACGCGTCGGGCCAGCACGTTGAGTTCCAGATCAGCCACTCGCAGCACCCCGACGTGACGCACATCCCCCGAGGCGCGCCGCAGCAGCGCCTCCACGCGCGCCAGCAATTCGGCCAGCGCAAAGGGTTTGACCAGATAGTCATCACCACCGGCCCGCAGACCCTCCACACGCTCATCCACTGTCCCCAGGGCGCTCAGTACCAGCACCGGCGTGCGCACGCCCTGGGCGCGCAATTCGGCAATCAGACTTAAGCCGTCAAGGTACGGCAGCATACGATCGATGATCAGCAAGTCGAACTGTGCCGCCTGCGCAGCCGCCCGCCCCTGCTGGCCGTCGGCGCAGGTCTGCACGCCGTAACCGGCCTCACGCAGCCCGCTGCCCACGTGCCGCGCGGCCTCGGCGTCATCCTCGACCAACAGTATTTGCATGCACAACTCCGTTCCTTGAGGGGACGATCCTAGCCGCGCCACGCCGGCAACGCGAGTCACGACGGCGCGCACCGCCCATTGTTCCCACGGCCTGTTTCTATAATATCGAGGGACATGAACTCCCACGGCGCTGGCGCACTGTCCATCTACGACCAATTGCGCGAAGACGATTCGCAGCTGATCGCTGATCTGGCAACGGGCCGGCGGCGCCGCGAGTTGCAGGCGCTGTTTGGTGGACCGGAATATGGGCTGCTCGCCGCCCTGGCGCGGTGCGCGGCTAGCGCGCCGCGCCGCTTCGAGACCCTGCTGTATGTCCTGCCGGGCATCATGGGTTCACAGCTCGGTTATCCGCGTCCCGCGCCCTTGCCGCCGGACCTGCTGTGGATCGATCCGCAGGACATTCTGGCGGGGCGCCTGCGCGACCTGCGCTGTTCGGCCGACAATGCCCTCTCCACCCTGGGCGCGCTGCCCTACTCGTACTTAGGCCTGCGCCTGCGCCTGCAGGCCGGCGGCTTCAAGGTAGTGATGCACGACTACGATTGGCGCCTCAGCCTCGCGGCGGCGGCGGCGCAGTTCGCGGCGCGGCTGCGGCTGGATACATCGGCGCGGATCGGTATTATCGCCCACAGCATGGGCGGTCTGATCGCCCGCGCAGCGCTGGCTTTGCCCGGTCTTGAGCGCGTGGAGCGCATGATCACTCTGGGCGCCCCGCATGGCGGGGCTTATGGAGCCGTGCAGGCCCTGCGCGGTACCTATCCAGTAGTGCGTCGCCTGGCGGCACTCGACCCTTTCCATGACGCCGAAACGCTCAGCAGCCAGGTATTCAACACCTTCCCCAGTCTCTACCAGATGCTGCCGCCCGCGAATCTGCTGCCAGCCGCCCGTGTGCTGCCAGCCGCCCATGTGTTGGCGGCCGACAGGTCCAGCGGCCCTGACCTGCACGATGCTGGACACTGGCCCGCCACGGGCCCGCGCCCGGACACCCAATTACTGGCAGCCGCGCGCGGCTTCATCAAAGGTCTGCCCATGCCCGATGAGCGCTACGTCGCCATCGCAGGCACCGGCCAGCGCACCGTGACGGGAGTGCGGATGATCGCGGATGATTTTCACTATGAAATCTCCAGCGCCGGGGACGGCACCGTGCCTCTCGACCGTGCGCGCCTCGCGGGCTGCGACAACTACCAGGTGCGCTGCGAACACAGCGCCCTGCCACGCAGCGCCACTGTGGCGCGCGCGCTCCTGGAACTGCTCCGCACCGGCCGCACCGCAAGATTGGTGTACAGCGGCCGAACGGCAACGCCCACCCGCGACGCAATGCCTGCGCGAGTCGTGACCGACGC
>Ga0075015_100000410_pt1 | contig 14852 bp, 11 predicted proteins | sample AleBraG_ABR_2013_FD_71476 | JGI IMG/M metagenome (GOLD analysis project Ga0075015, IMG submission 71476) | Freshwater sediment microbial communities in response to fracking from Pennsylvania, USA - Alex Branch Run_MetaG_ABR_2013 | ecosystem: Environmental > Aquatic > Freshwater > Creek >...
GTACGGGACGGAAGGTGGTGCTGGGCACGCCGCTCCCCGCTCCCCACGCTGCCCCTCCAGATGCCGTGCGGGGTCGATGTCCTCCGTGCCCCCGGACCCCCGGCATCACCCGGTCTGGTGGCGCGGATCTCGGCCGGCGCGCTGGCCGCGGCCGGTGCGGCGGTCACCTTCCTGGCTGTGCGGGTGCCGATCAGCCAGTGGCCCGGGGTCCTGGCCATGCCGGCGCGGCACGCCCTGTACGGTCCCGCGGCGATGGCCACCACCGGTGCGCGACAGCAGCCGGTCGATCTCTGATGGCCGACGGGGCCGCAGTGGGGAAACGCCGAGCTCATCCGACGGGGATCCGCAGCCATGGCTCCCGACCCCTGGCTGCACGGGCACGGCGGGCTCGACGTGACCCTCCTCGCGCTCGTCCTGGCCGTCGTCGCTACCGCAGCCTCTGCCGCATGGTCGTCGACACCGCATCGCCGTCCACGATCGATGCCCCCGGGGCCTGTCCGTGCTCTCACCGCGTCCGAGCTCGAACGCTGAGTACGGGATCGTACGTCGGTGCCAATCGGACGGCCATGATCGAGGGCCACCACCGCGGCTCTGATCAGCGTGGCCACCTTCAAGGGCAAAGCACCTCGAGAGGCCGGATCCACTGCTCTAGTGTGTCCCGGTGTCCAGAGTGAAGACGGTACGATCCGAGGGTCACCTTCAGGTTGCATCGTCGGATTCGTTGACCAGGGGACGCCACACTGAGGAGGGGACGGTGTCGCGGCGGAAGACGATGACGACCGTCCACGTTGCCCTCATTGCGACCCGAATTGTGGCATCAGCGCGCCGGGGACCGGTGACGCAGGAACCAGGGGTCCGGCCCGGCACACCGTGGCCAGGATCCGAGTCCCCACTCTCGTGACGTCCGCAACGCTGGGCGTCGAGAAACCAGTTCGCACCCCCTCTCGGCGCGGGCGGAGTATCGGGACGAGGTGGATCCCCGTCGTGGGCATCTACCTGGTCCTGGGGTTGTTCGCCTACCTCCACGCGTGGACCGGAGGCATCAGCCACACCATCATTTCCTGCGGCTGCTCGGACCAGGCCCAGGAAGTGTGGTTCCTCAACTGGGGGCCGTTTGCCCTCGAACACCTCCACAATCCGTTGTTCTCCACCTGGATCAACTATCCGGAGGGCGCCAATCTCATGGTGAACACGTCGATGCCGGTGCTGGCGTTCCTCGGAGCACCGGTGACCTGGCTCTTCGGCGCTGTCACCACCTATACCCTGCTGCTCTGCCTCATGTTCACGACGTCCGCGACGGCGGCGTTCTTCTTGGCCTGGCGATGGACCGATCGGCTACTGGTGGCATTCATCGGTGGATTGGTCTACGGCTTCTGTCCGTTCATCGTTGCCCAGGGATCGGGTCACCTCTTCCTTGGATTCGCCCCGATCCCCCCTCTGGTCCTTCTCGTCCTCGACGACATCCTGGTGCGCCAACGGGGAAGGCCCTGGATATGGGGTGTGGTGCTCGGAACGCTGGCGGCACTGCAGCTTGGGATTTCGGCGGAAGTTCTGGCGATCATGGGCGTGATGGCCCTAGTCGGACTGCTGGTTCTCGTTCTCGGCAACATTGGTCGACTCCGGGGCCACGTACCCTTCGCCTGGCGCAGTCTGGTCATCGCCGCGATCACCTTCATCGTGCTGGCCGGATACCCGCTGTGGATGATGTTGGCCGGACCTCAGCACACCGTCGGTCCGGCGCAAGGTCCCTATGGGCTGACCTATCAGGTCAGTGTTCTGGGCGCCATCTGGCCCACGTCCAATCAGTGGATCACCCTGGGTTCGTGGACAACGCGAGCCAATCACTTCACCATCGGTCCGGACGAGAATGGGGCGTACCTGGGACTGCCGTTGATCCTCCTCCTCGGAGCCATCTGCGTACGAATGAGGCGGAACCGAGCGGTCCAATTCTTCGCCGTCCTGTCCATCATCGCCTTCCTCCTGTCCCTTGGGCGGAACCTGCGCGTCGGGGACCGAGTCCTCCCGGTCCCACTCCCGTTCACATTGCTCGCCAAGCTCCCCCTCCTGAATGGGGCCTTTGCTCATCGCATCTCGCTCTTCGTCGCCCTCTTCACCATGGTCCTCCTGGTCATCGGACTTGACCACCTCGCTGGCTGGGAGATCTTCAGGCGCTCCCGGATCGCGGTGGGTGCGGCGGTCGTTCTCGTCGCCGTGGCACTTGTTCCGCTCGTCCCCGAGCTCCCCTTCACCTCCGTGGTTCCCACCAATGTCCCCACCTACTTCACGTCGGCCGAGGTTCTGGCCATTCCGGATGGCAGCGTTGCGCTCCCGTACCCCTATAGCGTGCCGATCTCCAACTACGCCCAGCTCTGGCAGGTCGAGTCAGGGATGCGCTTCAAGATGCCCGGCGGATACGTCTATGTCCCCTCTCCTGGTAGCCGTGCGCCGGACATCTACCCCTACGACCTCACCTCGGCGACCCTCTCGTCCCTGTACACCGGCATCCTCCCGGCCGAGACTCCTGCCCTCCGGGCGGCCCTCTTGACCCAATGGCGGCAGTGGGACGTCAAGACCGTTCTCTTCGTCGCGCTCGGGGCGCACCCGGCTCAGGCCGAGCAATTCCTCCAGTGGGTGCTCGGGCGCCCACCGTCCAGAACAATCGGTGGTGTGATCGTCTGGTACGACGCGTTGCTCCCGGGTTGACGTCGGGGACGAGCCACGGAGTCGGATCGCGATGGCCGCGCAGGTGGGCCATGACGACGGTCGCTATCACGTCCGCGATTCCTCGATGGTCGATGGCGCGAACTCCGGATCCCCTCCAATCCATGAGGTCGGTATGCAATTCACGATCAGCGACCATCGGATCCAGCATCGGAGCCGTCCACCTACCGCCCGCCGCCGCCCGTTCCTGAGGGACCTACGAGAAAGGTACTGTGACGGCGTGAACGAGTTGCATCGCACTGTCGGATCGGCACCGGATCTCAGAAGGCCCGAAGCGAGCGACCGAGTACCTCGGTCCTGGGCCCAAGTTCTGGCCTGCCCTCTGTGCCGCGGGCCACTGCGCGAGGTCCGCCTGAGCGAAGATCCGGCAGGTCGGCTGAAGGAGGGCCAACTCTGCTGTGACGCCTGCCACCGAGTGGTAGCGGTGGTCTCACAGTTCAAGTATGACTTCCACGTCGAGGGGGCCGATCTCGTCGCTCCATCGGCAGACGAACCTCGCATCGTCGAGGCGGTGGCCGAGCGACGGATCCCAGGTGACTCCGACGAACTGGACTGCTCGTCGCGCTGGCATGTCAGTCCGCCTCACTTCCGGTGCACGGAAGGGGGTACGGGTGATACGTGCACATTCACTGGAGAGTTCACCGACGCTCTGGTGCGCCTGCTCCATCAACCCCGTGGTGGAATCGTCGACGTGTTCGTCGACGACACGCTGACGGCCAGCGTGGACCTCTTCACGCCGGAGGGTAGCTTTGTGGAGCCGATTGCGGCGGCCACGGACCTGCCTGTTGGGCAGCACACGCTGGTACTGGCCGCTCGCGGGTCCTCTGCCGACGCATCCGGTGGTCGCGAGGTGATCCTCGAGGAGCTCGTACTCTACGGACCGCTGGGTCTTGACGGGTTCGGCCCGCCGCAGCCGCTCAATTTCGGGAATCCCTACAGTGCCTTCATCGAGGGATACGTGGACCAGGCAGGACCTGATGACCTCGTGCTGGAGATGGGCGGCGGGGACCGTCGGCGCTGTCTTCCTAACCATCTCAATTTCGAGTACCTGAAGTTCGAACTGGCCGATGTCTACGGAGACATCCACGCCCTGCCTTTCGAGGACGATGCGTTCGCCATCGTGCACAGCCAAGCCGTCTTCGAACACCTGGCCAACCCGCAGGCCGCAGCCAAGGAATTGATCCGGGTGACCGAGCCCGGTGGCCTCATCATCACCGAGGTCGCCTTCCTCCAGCCCCTCCACGCGGTCCCGTTCCATTTCTACAATATGACCTTGTGGGGTGTCCAGGAGCTGTTCACCTCCTGTGAGCTCCTGGCATCGGACTGGTTCGGACCGTTGTCGGAGACCATCACCTGGCTACTCACCGTGGCCAATCTGAACGACCGCATTCCTGCGGAACAGCTCGATCGGGTGAAGGCCGACTTCCGGTCTTTTGACGCGTTGATGTCCCACGACGATCTGAAGGCCGTGGCATCGGGTGTGCACATCGCCGTCCGCAAGCCGATCTGAGGTGACCACCGGCCCCCGGGGCCGAGGGGCGCGAAACGGACCGGTCAGGTCGGTGCGCGGACGGCGAGGAGCGAACGGTAGAAGGTCACGACGCCTTCGACCATCGATGGAACCGAGTAATCCCGCTCGTAGCGTCTCCGACCGGCCCTCCCCAATTCGGTCCGAAGTTCCGGCGAGTCTGCCAGGCGGTGAAGAGCCCCGGCCAATGCGTCCACGTCGTCGGCCGGCACCCTGTAGCCGTTGACGGAGTCCTCCACGATGTCGCGCATCCCGCCCACATCCGTGCAGACCACCGGCTTGGCGAACATCATGGCCTCCAGGAGCATGAGGCCGAACGACTCGAAGCGCGAAGGTGCCACGAACATGTCGCATGCCGCGTACTGGGCCACGAGTTCGTCGTCGGCGACCCGACCGAGGAAGCGGACCCGGTCCGCATGCTCCGGGTGGTCGCGTTCGAAGATCTGCCGGTAGGTCAATCCGTCACCCTCTGGTCCAGGGAGTGAATCGTCGCCCACCACCGTCAGCGCGACGTCATCGCCAGCTTCGATCAGCCGCACCACGGCAGCCAGCAGCGTGTCGACGCCCTTGCGACCCTCGAGGCGCCCGACGAAGAGCAGGCGCACGGGACCGCGTTCCGACCCCGATTGGCCCTCGTCCGCGGTCTCGTCGGTCTCCTCCACGGAACCGGCCAAATCAGGGAGGCCGTGCGGGACCAGACCGAGGCGGGCTCGGTCGAACGCCACGTCGTACCCGGATTCGATCTCATCGACGATCGCCGGACCGCAGGCCAGGAAGCCCGACGCCTCTTCGAAGGTGGAGCGCTCGGCATCGATCAGGGCCGGCAGAATCGGATCGCCGGCGGCGACAAGGCGTTGCATTGCCGGATCGGATGCGAGGACGGTCTGGAGTGGCGTGTACAGGCCGACTACCACGGGGTAACGGCCGTCGACGATGGCGGCGATCCCCTCGGAGTCCCAGTTGGGTGCCTGGATGAGGTCGACCGGCCGGATCTCCGCCATTCGGTCGATCTCGGCCAGCATGGAGGCGGAGCGGTCCCAGATGTGCTGTGGTATCGAGCTGCCCGGGGGCAGCGGGTGTCCCGCGGCGGGAACCCGGTGCACCCAGACGCCGTTTTCGAGGTCCACCCGAGGGTGGTCGGTACCCTCGGTGAGTACCCGCACCACGTGGCCTTCCTCGGCCAGTCCTTCGGCCAGTGCGTGGATCACCCGGGCGATGCCGTTGACCGGATCGGGGGGGTATTCCTGGGTGAGGAGGCAGATGTGCAACTTGCCGCCAACAGGCTGCTTGGTCGCGAACGTCAGGAACGGCTCGTCGCTGTCGAACCAGCTCGGTGGTCGCTCCTTCATGCCGGTCTTCCCGAGATGCTGGAGGGCGAGATCGGACGCAGTGGCGACGTCGTCCTCGAACTTGGTCAGGACGGCGGGCTCGTGCACGCCGGCCTCCAGGTTGAGCACGACATTGGCCCGGATCTCTTCGACGAAGCGGGCCTCCTGGGCGCAGAGCTCGGCGAACGACGACGAGGGCAGGCCGTGTTTGATACCGAAGTAGAACCGGCTCTTCATCACCTGGTACCAGTCGCGGATGACGTCGCGGCGTTCGCGCATGGCACTCGGCAGGAACTTGTGGAAGACGAACCCGGTGTCGAGCGCGGCGACGACCCATCCGGCGTCGGTGATCCGGCAGCACAGGTCGGTCTCGTCCAGGTAGTACTCGAACTCCTCATCGAACCCGCCGAGTTCGACGAGGAGTTTGCGACGGAATGAACTATTGGTGCCGATGGTGTAGGTGAACTCCTTGCTCTGGGGGAACGCGAGCAGCTGGGTGGGATTCGCGCACGGTGGCATGTCGGTCCAGAAATTGCCGAAGCGGTCGGCGCGTGAGTGCCACACCTGATACCAGTATCCGGTGTGCCCGAACGTCGGACCCCCTGCAGCGGCCACCTCGCCCCACGCAAAGGCCTCGACCAGGGCATCGAGCCAACCCGGGTCGGGGTAGGCATCGTCGTCGATGAATGCCACGATGTCCCCTGACGCCCGTCGGATCCCGATGTTCCGGGACTCGGAGAGGTTCCGGTTGGCGCACGAGTCGATCTTCACCCGACCCGCGTAATCGGCGAGGAGGGCCTCGGTCCCGTCCGTGGACGGACCGTTGACCACGACCACCTCGAGGTGCGGATAGTCGAGCTGCGTCAGCGAGGCGAGGGTCACCGCAAGGCTTTCGGCGCGGTTGTAGGTATTGATGACAACAGAAACGGTGAGGTCGGTCATCGCATGGGGACGGAGAGCTCGGTCCGGCCCGGGGAGCTCTCATCGGACACGTGCGACGGGGTGCCCGAAGACCGTGCGGCAGCGATGAGCCACGGCGGCGCGGTCGGAGTCGGCCCCTTCTCCAGGACGGCTGCGAGTAGTCGGAGGAAGCCGGCCTCGTACGCGTCGGTACCGTAGTCCAACAGGTGCCGCGCCACCCGTTCGTGCCAGTCGGCGAGGCCGAGTGGGCCCGAGGAGGTTGCGAGAACGGGCTCACGATCGGCGCGCTCGGCCGAGGTGATCTCCTCGGCGTATCGGGCAATGGCCACCGCCAGCGCGCCGGAGTCTCCGCTGGGGAACAGCATTCCGAGTCCCCCCATCACGTACGGGATGTTTCCGGCGTCCGATCCGATGACGAAGCAGCCCGAGGTCATCGCCTCGATCACCGGGACGCAGAACCCTTCGTGATGGGATGGTATGACGAAGACATCGGAGGCGGCGTAGAGTTCGGCAATTTCGTCGTCGGGGAGGTCGACGTGCATCGTCAACAGTCCGTCCCCTCGGTGCGCGGCGCAGGCTTCCTCGACGGCGTTGAGGACTGCCGTGTCCGGGAACCGGACGCTCCCGGCCATGGTGAGAGTGACGTCGGTCTTGCCGTCGACCCACAGCGCCTCGACCGCATCGAGGAGGTCCAGTACGCCCTTTGCCCGGACGAAGCGGCCGACATACAGCAGCTTCAGGGGATCTCCCGGACGGCGGCTGCGACGGATGGACGACCCGACCGGAACGGCCGTCGCTGCCGGAAGGTGGAGCACCGACACGCCATCGGCCGCGAACCCCATGGTCAGGAGCTCGTGGCGAGTGAACTCCCCGACCGCGGCGACGTGTGTTGCCCGCGAAAGGTTGTGCCGTTCATGCCTGGCCCGCGCGCACGCGAGACGGACCGTCGGGTCGTTGATGAGCTCGACGGGTGTCGTGTTGTGGTCGATCACGAGGGAGGGTCGGTCGATCAGGAAGAGCGCATTCAGGAGCTCGTACCACATGGTGTACTCGAAGACGTGAACGTCGGCGGCCGTGAACTCGCTCGTCCGCATCAGATCGGTCAAGCCGCTGACCACGTGGATGTCCGGATCGGGGAAATCGCTGGCATGGGTGAATCCGGTGACCTCAATCGGGAGGCCGGAATCGCGCAACTCGGTCAGTATCCGGAGTTTGTGCAAGAAGCTCGTGGACACTGCGTCGTGCCCGAAGACGACACCGCTGTAGAGCGCCACCCGGAGGACGTCCTGGTCCGGGGGGTCGTGGCGGTCACCGGACGGCACGGGCACGTCGCTCAATCCGGGGCGTGCAGCCGGCGGGTCGCTGCGATCTCCATCTCGAAGCACGCGCCGTTCTTACGCCCCGCCTCGCGGACTTCGACGTCAGTGAGTCCGGCGCCTTCGAGGAGTTCGGCGAGCGACTCGGGTGTGTAGCCAGCGAAGTGGAAATCACCCTCGTACTCCTGGTCGCCGTACATGACACGGATGAAGTCGTCCATGGGCATGGTGCCGGCGGCGGCCTCCCGCACCATCGTTGCGACATCGGGAACCACTGCCACGAACGTTCCGCCGTCGCGCAACAACGAGACCCATGTCGGGAGGATCTTGCGGCGTAGTTCCTCCACCGGGAAGTGCTCCAGCACATGGGACGAGAAGATCTCGTCCAGCTCCTCGGACTCGAACGGAAGCTCGCGGACGTCAGCGACGATGTCGATTCCCGGTAGCTCCCGTGCGTCGACGTTCAGGTACTCCGGCTTGGCGATGTGCCCGGCACCGACGTTCAGCCGAATCCGATCGCCCATGGCATCGAGCTTGGCCCGGTTGACGACCGTGGGCTCGACCGGCTCGGCCGTGATCCGGTCCGGACCGTCATAGCGCTGCTCGAACATCATCTCCCGTCGGATGAACTCCAACCGGTTGGTGACGTCACGTTCCGCCCAGTCGAGCCGCTCCGCCAATGCGGCCATCCGGCGCTCGTGCTCGCGCCCGGTGGCGTTCTGTGAAGCGATGGTGTTGATGACGGTCGGGAGGTACCGGCTGAACGCCTCGATGTCGGCGTTGAGCGCCCGCAGGCCGGCCTCCGCGGCGTCGAGGCGGACATCGGTCGACTCCAGGCGTGCGTCGATTCCGGTGGACAGGGGAACCACCCGGGCCTCGATGGCATTCTCGGTACGGGCGTAGAAGCGACCCATCACGGGCCGCGCCATCTTCTTGACACTGCTCTTGATCGTCAACTCCAGGCTTTCTGTCGCGCTCGGTACCGGTGGACGATCTCGGCGTGGCCGCCCGTGAATTGCCGGTTTCGCTGGCCGAATGATAGCCGACCGCGTTGCCGACGAGACTGACGCGGCCGTCCGCGGCGGGCCCACCCGGGGCCTCGGTCGGCACTCCTGTAGGGATCACGGGATCTCGCCCGGAATCGCCGGGTGACCTACCATGGAGCGGTGGAAGTTCGCGTCGGTGGTCGAGCGGCAATTGGGGCCATCCAGCAGGCCCCGGCGGGCCATGGCGTCGCCGCGCCTCCCGTCCGGGAAGCGGCCCGTCCTCGGGTGGCCCGCGGGTGAGCCTGCGCCATCAGACGACGGTCCGGTCTCTCGAGCTGGCGGGCAGGCGAGTGCGGCTTGCCACACTGGTCGAATCGGACTACGGAGCCTGGCTCGAGGTGCGCAACCGCTGCCGTGACTGGTTGGTGCCTTGGGAACCCCGATCCAAGGGGGCACCGCAGCCCGCCGAGGATCACGCCAGCTTCACGGCGCGCTGTGCCATGCGCGAGCGAGAGCGACAGTTGGGTTCGGGGTTCGGCTTCGGAATCTTCCATGAGGGCCGGTTCGCGGGCGAAGTGACGCTCTCCTCCATCCTGCGAGGACCGTTCCAGAACGGGTCGATCGGCTACTGGATCGACGAGGGACTTGCGGGTGAGGGGCTGATCCCTGAGTCGGTGGTGGTGGTGCTCCAATTCGCCTTCCAGACGCTCCGCCTCCATCGCGTCGAAGTGGCGATCATCCCCCGGAACGCGGCCAGCCGCCGGGTCGTCGAGAAGCTCGGACTCCGCAATGAGGGCGTTGCCCTGGGATTCCTCGAGATCAACGGCGAGTGGGAGGACCACATACGCTACGCCATGACCTCCGAGGAATGGGCGGTGCGCGCCCACGAGCTCCGTACCGCCTGGCTCGACCCCGTCTGACGGCACGGCACGGCGGCGGATCCAGTCAGTGCCCGACGAACTGGGCCGACCCGGTCAGGTGTCGATACCTCGGACCACCGCGGGGGAATGGCGGAAGAACTGCTCGACATCCTGCTCGTAGCGGTATTCCGGGGTGCTCGGGCCGCCGGTGGCCCGGCGCAGGTTGTTGGCCCGGGCGAAGCTGAGGACGGCTCCGGCACTGGTGTAGCGGTAGTCGAAGCCGGCCTCCCGGAATTTCGAGGTGTCCACGCCTCGGCCGTAGCGGACCAGGCTCTCCATTTCCGGGGGGAAGCGGATCGTGCCCAGACGCTCGAGCGGTGCGGCGAATGCACGGGGACGGAGTGGGGGTAGCGGGAGGAGATGGGCCCCGCTCAAGGACGCGACCTCGCTCCAGGGGAGCTTGCCCTCCCCGGCCACATTGAACACGCCCGGCACCCGGTTGGCGGTGACGAACTCGAGGGCGCGGACGACGTCGTCCTCCTCCACGAACTGCACCAGCGGGTCGAATCCGGCCACGCAGGGCAGGAGCCGCTTCCGGAGGTTGTAGCTGATGGGCGTGATGATGTCCGTGCCCAGGACGTTGGCGAACCGAAGGACGGTGACCGCCAGGTGGGAGTTGTCCTCGGCGAAGTCTCGCACCAGCGACTCCACCTCGAGCAGTGACCGCTCCAGCTTGGTACGGACGGGTCCGGTCCGGCGGTCCTCCTCCCGGAACCACGCCGGGTCCTGCTCGGCCGCTCCGTAGACATGGGTGGAGGACTTGACGATCACCTTGCGCACCGATGCCCCGCTGGCTCCGGCCGCAGCCAACAGATTGAGGGTACCGATGACATTGATCTCGTGGAGGTTGCGGCTGGAGACGGCCGACGAATTGGTCTCGAGGAAGGTGTGGACGATGGTGTCCACCTGCGTCGCCCGGACGATCCGGCTGAGGATCGAGTACTTCTGGTCGGAACGGACGAATTCGGTCCGGTCGAGGGGGACCTTGGGTTCCTTGGTGCCGAGGCCCAGGATCATCTCGACATCGGGCTTGGCCTCGAGGGCCTGGGCCATACGGCCGCCCCAGAAGGTGTCCAGCCCGGTGATCAGGACTCGTCGGCCCACGGCTCAGCCGAACCAGACGCTGCGGCGCTCGCGCAGCATGTCGTGGAGGGCGTCCTGCATGGAGGCCCGGATCCGCTCGGCCTCGTCCATGACCCGGCTCCGCGAGTAGCGGTCCAGACCCGGCTCGACGTCGAACGTGACCGGGTCGAGGACCCGGAGCTTGAACTTGGACGGGAAGTAGGTGACGTAGCCGAGCGGACCGAGGAGCAGGGAGTTCGCGGTCACCGGGAAGTACGGGAGGTTGAGGGCCTTGGCCACGCTCGGGATGCGAAACAGGATCGGCATGGACTCCTCAGCGCCGACCACGGCGATGGGGATCACCGGCACGCCGGCCCGCATGGCGATCTCCACGAAGCCGCCACGGCCGAAGCGGCGCAAGCGGTAGCGGTCGGCGTAGGTCTTGGATGTGGCCTTGGTCCCCTCGGGGAAGACGAGGGCCAACTGCTGCTGGTCATGGAGGATCCGGAAGGCGTTGTCCGGGTGAGCCGGCACGCCCCCGCCCCGGGACCACAGGGTCCCGAGTACGGGGAGGGTGCGGAAGAAGTAGTCGGCCAGTCCGTAGACCGGACGGCCGAGCTCGGTCTCGATACCGTGCATGATGGCCGGCGCGTCGGACGGGATGGCTCCGGCATGGTTGGCGATCAGCAGGGCGCCACCCTCGGTCGGAATCTTCTCCAGTCCTTCCCATTCGACCCGGAACCAGAAGCGGTACATCGGATCGTAGAGACGGCGGACGATCGAACGCATGTGCTCCGATCGCCCCCATTCATCGACATCGGACCGACGGAGGTCTTCGACGGGTTCGGGGGCTGCGCCGGCCGAGCGCGTGGACACCGGCAGATAGGAGACCGTGCCGCCGGTCAACTCGACGGGCTGCTTGGCTCCGTCGTGCTCGTCCGGGCGGGCCGTGGTCGCCGGCCCATGCTGCACGATGGCCTCGATGAAGTCGGCGTCGTCTGGTCGGGCAACGACCGGTCGGGCGTCGTCTGGTCGGGCACCGACCGGCTCCCTCCCCGTCGTTTCGCCCAGGTCCGAGTCCACGGGCAGCATCGTACCTGGGTCGTGCCCGGGCGACGCCCGTTAGCTTCCCGGGTCGGCCGGACCGGTGGCGTCGAGCCGGCCGGCCAGCGGACCGAGGGCGGCGAGGGCTTCGAGTCCGAGTGCCCGCCGGGTCACCTCGGCCGAGGCCAGGGCATCGCCGAGGGCGAGGTGGGCACGGGCCACATCGGGAGGATCGACCAGAGCGAGGAGCGCCACGAATCCGTCGCCGTCGGCCACCACGGGAACCGGTGCACCGGTGAGCACCTCACCGAGCACCGCGGCCACCAGACCCCGGAGTCCAGGGTCGGCGATGCCGCTCCGCGGCCGCACGCGGATGACGGGAACCGGCGGACCGGCCAGCAGGCCCCGCCGGGATCGGTACACGTCGGACATCATGGTCACCGAGTCGTGCAGCGGGTGGACCGTGCTGCCCTCGACGTGCTTCCAGTGGACCGGGACCTCGACGATGTCGAGCCCGAGCCGCCTGGCCCGGGCCAGGATCTCGACGTCGAAGGCGAAGCGGTCGATCCGGACCAGGTGGAAGAGCAAACGGGCGACCGGAGTCCGGAAGGCCTTGAAGCCGCACTGCGTGTCCTTCAAGCCGAGGCCGGTGCCCAAGGTCACGATCTCATTGAACAGGCGGCTGATGAGGGTTCGCACCACATAGGTGGTCTCGACCATCGAGTCCGGTAGCGCCCGGCAGCCGACGACGACGTCGCTCCGCACGAGTCCATCGAGCAGGAGCGGAACGGCGAGCGGGTCGATGGCCATGTCGGCGTCCATGAACGCCACGTACGGCGAGCGTGCGCTGGCGACGCCGATCCGTACTGCGGCCCCCTTGCCCTGGTTGACCGGAAGGCGGACCACCCGGTAGTGGGGGAGGGCGGCGAGGAGCTTCTCGGCCACGGCCGCCGTGCGGTCGGTACTCCCGTCGTCCACGACGACCAATTCCGTGCGTTCGAGGTCGATCGCACCGGCCGACACCGCCGCATCGAAGCGCTTCATGCCCGCGGCCAGTCGGTGGTCCTCGTTGAAGGCGGGGACGACGATCGTGAGGTCCGGGCTCACGGGCCGACCAGCCGGAGCGCCGTCGAGGATTCCTCAGGGACGGGCGGCACCGACCAGCCCGAAGTACCAGAGAGGGTCGAACGTGACCACGGTGCCGGTGTGGGCGGCCTGGATGATGGTCCCGGTCCCGTAGGCGGTCGCCTGACCGTCGAGGGTCGGCCCCACGTACATGACCACGTGGTCGATCCCCGTGCCATTGAGATCGTAGAAGAGCAGGTCACCGGGTTGCAGCGCATTGAGGCTGACGTGGGTGGAGACGGCGTACTGCAGCGCCGCCGAGTGGGGAAGCGAGACCCCGGCACCGGACCAGGCGAGCATGGTGAGGCCCGAGCAGTCGACGCCCGAGCGGCCCGCCCCTCCCCAGACGTAGGGCACGCCGAGGTAGCGCATCGCTCCGTGCACCGCAGCCAGACCGGCTGCGTTCTGCCCCGCTGACGACACCCCACCGCCGGCGGGAGCCGACGGTGTACCGGATCCACCGGTGCCGGCGGCCTGGTTGGCCGACTGGTTGGCGCTGGCTGCAGCAGCACTACCACCGCTCACGGTGCTGGCCACCTGGGCAGCCTGCGATGCCTGGGACGCTGCGGCCTGGCGGCCCGACGATGTCGTGGCGCTGGCCGCGTTGGCGGCCGCGGCGGCGGCCTGCGTGGCGGCCTGTTGGGCGATGGCCTGGGCGAGCGAGCCCTTCACCTGGGCCAGGGTCGCCTGGGAGAGCGCGGACGCGGCCTGTGCCTGTTGGGCCGCGTGGTTGGCGGCTGCTGCCTGTGACTGCTGGCTCTGCTCCTCGGACTGGAGCTTGGCCTTGGTGGCGCCGAGCGCCTTCTGGCCGGCCTGCACCCGCGCCACTTCCTGGGACAGATCACCGATCCCGATGTGCTCGTACAGCGTCCGGGTCTGCGCGCTGCCGGTCGGTGCCGCGAACAGCCTGGCCACGGCGGTGGATGCGGTACCGCTGATGTAGGCCTGGATCACGTCGTTGCGGAGCACGCCCGTGGCCGTCGTGAGCTTGGCCCGCTCGGCGACCAATTGGGCACTCGCCGCGGACAGTGAGGCCTTGGTGGCGTCGAGCTCGACGATGGAGCGGTCGTAGGCCTCGGTGGCGGCGTCCAAGGTGGCCTGCTGCTGCGCGATCTGGGCCTCGATGGCGGCCACCTGGGTCTCGCCTGCAGTGATCTGGGCCTGGGACGGGGAGGTGGTCTTCGTCGACGGACCGGTCGTGGCCGCGCCTGCCTGGACAGGGCCGGCCCCCTGTCCGGTGGTGAGGAGGAGGCCCGTGCACAGGACGCCGGCCAGGGCCGCCGCGACGCGGGTCGTCCTGCGTCGGTCCGTCATCGTGGGCACCCGGGAACGCTACCGCCCGCGGCGGCCGCGGACAATGGCGGGCGGGCAGAGAAATTGGGGCTCATCAGGGTGTTCTCCCAGTGTGAACGTTCGGTGTACGACTGGTGACTGTTGGGTGTCCATCGCGGTCCATCGTGATCGGGCCCGTGGCCGGGTGCCCCGACCGGGCCAACTCCTCGGTAAGTTGCCTTGAGCATCGGCAGGTCTGCTGTCGAACTGGAGGTCGTGATGCACGGTGTGGTCGAGGTCCGGGGCGGCCGGGTGCGTGGCGCCGAACGCAACGGCGTGTGGTCCTTCAGCGGCATCCCCTATGCGGCGTCCCCTGCCGGCGAACGGCGCTGGCGCCCACCGGTACCTCCCGAGCCCTGGGCGGGCATCCGCGCATGCGATCGCTTCGGACCGGTCGCCCCGCAGGCCCAGGGCTTCATGGACCAGGCGCTCGGCGGTACTCCCGGGGAGTTCTCGGAGGACTGCTTGAACCTGAATGTGTGGTCGCCGGGGCTCGACGGGTCACACCGCCCGGTGATGGTGTGGATCCACGGCGGGTCGTTCATGACGGGCACGGGGTCCTCGGGCCT
>Ga0075015_100000411_pt1 | contig 14839 bp, 14 predicted proteins | sample AleBraG_ABR_2013_FD_71476 | JGI IMG/M metagenome (GOLD analysis project Ga0075015, IMG submission 71476) | Freshwater sediment microbial communities in response to fracking from Pennsylvania, USA - Alex Branch Run_MetaG_ABR_2013 | ecosystem: Environmental > Aquatic > Freshwater > Creek >...
ATGGCAAGCTCCTGTTAAGGCATCACAAAGAACAGTGACGCAGATCACATCGCTCTCGGTTGGTTGTGCGTAGTCTACGTTCACATTTGCTTCACCCATACCTACCTTCACACCCTAAGGCACCGCTTGCACCATCACAAGCGGTGCCTCTTCTCTTGCGGGCAGATCTGCTGGTTCGCCGGAGACGGTCACTTCCGAGGCCAGGACCTAGTACTTTCGTAATCGCCTGCGGGCGGGCACAGGCCAGTAAAATTTAGGTGCGATTGCTGTGTCTGCCTATCCTCCGGGCAGCGATTTGGCTGCGCAAAACGTGCGACTTCAGCTACCCATTCCCGCTCGACTGCCGATTTTGTACCTGATCCTCGGGGTACTGCTGCTGGTCAGCATTGTGCCCATGTATTTCTATTCTTCGCGGGTGGTGGCGATCAACCGCGACCGGTTGGAAACGAACGAGAAGCTGCTACAGAACACGATCACGCGGACGCTGGCGGAGGACATTGCGCTGCGGCAGGATTCGGTGCGGACGATGCTGGCGAACCTGTCGTCGGCCATTCAGATTTCGAGCGGCAATGATATTGGAGGGACGCGGGTCAGCACACCGGAACTGAGGGCGTTGCTGGAGACATTTGTTTCGTCGTCGGACAGCGTGGCGTACGCGACGGTCTTGAATGCCGAAGGGAAAGGGATCTCGGCGGGACGAGTGGCGCCCGACGAATTTCTGCAGAAGCAAATTGAAGACGCGTTTAATGCGGCGCGAGATGGGCGAGCCTATACGGGGGCGCCGATCGCCGTAGGCGGGGGAAAGAACGCGCGCACGGTTCTGCTGGTGAGTTCGCCGGTGATGTATAGCGGGCGCTTTCTGGGCGTGATTGCCTGCGTGGAGGACTTGCAGTCGCTGGTGTCGCGGTTGCACGACACGGCTACGGGCGGGCTAATGACTTACGTGGTCGACGGCCAGGGGCGGCTGGTGAGCAGCTCGAATCTGGCGTATGCCACAGGGCAGGACATGAAGACGATGGAGATTGTCCGCAGCTTCGTGGAGAGCGGCGGGCGGGCGCAGCTGGTTGTGACGCAGGACTTCACGATGGGCAGCGGGAAGAACGCCGTCGATATGCTGGGGACGTATAGTCCGGTGAGTTCGCTGGACTGGGCGGTGGTGGTGCAGAAACCGCAGAAGGAAGCCTACCGGGACAGCTATGAAATGCAGCACACGGCGCGGTGGCTGGCCCTGGTGGCGGGCCTGGTAAGCGTGGTGTTGAGCATTTTTGCGGCGCGGAAGCTGATTCATCCGCTGGAAGTGCTAACGGAGACCAGCCGGGCGATCGCGCGCGGAGACTTCTCCCAACGCGTGCAAGTGTCGAGCCGGACCGAGATCGGGGAACTGGCGCACACGTTCAACACGATGTCGCAGGAGATTGAGCATTTTGTCGAGGACCTGAAACGGGCGGCGCAGGAGAACCGCGAGCTCTTTCTCAACTCGATTCAGATGCTGGCGGGAGCAGTCGACGAAAAGGATCCGTACACGCGGGGTCACTCCGACCGGGTTACGAAATACTCGGTGCTGATTGCGCGGGAGATGGGGTCGCCGGAGAGCTTTGTGGAGACGGTGCGCATCTCAGCGCAGCTCCATGACGTGGGCAAGATTGGCATTGAGGATCGCATTCTGAAGAAGCCGGGGGCGTTGACGCAGGAAGAGTTTGAGATCATGAAAACGCATACGACCAAGGGAGCAAACATCCTGCGGTCGGTGCCGCAGTTGCAGCAGATGATTCCTGGGATTGAGTTGCACCATGAATCGCTCGATGGGCGGGGGTATCCGCACGGGTTGAAGGGCGATGAAATTCCGCTACTGCCACGGATTATCGCAGTGGCGGACACGTTCGATGCGATTACCACAAATCGGCCTTACCAGCAGGCGCACGAGCCAACGGAGGCGCTGCTGATCCTGCATACGCTGTCGAAGACGCGGCTGGATGTGCAGGCAGTGACAGCATTCTCCAATGTGTTTCGTCGCGGCGGCATCAAAGTACCCGCGCGCACGGCGCCGGTGCAGGTGGTGGACTCACCATCGGAAGCAGCGGCGGCAACCGCTGCGGCAGCGGCCAGCATCAATCTCAATCTCGAAGCCACGAGCCGCTCTTAGGCAGGTCTTCCCTTTTAATCGCGTCTGCGACCCTATAATGGCCAGAGGGCCAACATCCGCATGTTTCACAGTCTTTTCGGCGACAGCGACCAACCTGACGAACAGGAAAAGAAACCCGGCTTCCTCGAACGGATGAAACAGGCGGTAACGCGCACGCGCGAGAACCTGGCGGAGCGCATTGAGTCGGTGGTTGCGTTCAGCAAGGAAATTGACGGTTCGACGCTCGATGCGCTGGAGGGGACGCTGCTGGGTGCAGACCTGGGGACGTCAACCACGCAGGAGGTTTTGAAGACACTGCGCGAGAAGGCCGACCGGAAGCAGATTCGGGACAGCGAAGAGCTGAAGCGGCTGCTGAAGGAAGAGATTTACGGGATATTGACGCGCAGTGACGGCAAGCCGGCGGCGCGGGTGGAAGGGACGCCGGAAGTGATCCTGGTAGTTGGGGTAAATGGAACTGGCAAGACGACGACCATTGGCAAGCTGGCGCAGGTGTTCCGGGCGGAAGGGCGGAGCGTGTTGCTGTGCGCGGCGGATACGTTTCGCGCAGCGGCGATTGAGCAGTTGGAGATTTGGGGGCAACGGACGCAGACGGAAGTCATCAAGACGAAGCCGGGGGGCGATCCGGCGGCGGTGCTGTTTGACGCGCTGCAGGCGGCGACGGCGCGTGGTATTGACTACGTAATTGTAGATACGGCGGGGCGGCTGCACACCAAGACGAACTTGATGGCGGAACTGGACAAGGTGCGACGGACGGCGCAGAGGATTATTCCGACTGCGCCGCATGAAGTGCTGCTGGTGATGGACGCCACGACTGGTCAGAACGGGCTGCAGCAGGCGCGTCAGTTCACGCAAGCCGCCGGGGTGACCGGGATTGTGCTGACCAAGCTGGATGGGACGGCGAAAGGCGGAGTCGTCGTCGCCATTGCCCGGGAGCTTGGGGTGCCGGTGCGGTATGTGGGGATTGGGGAGAAGGTGGGGGATCTGATTCCGTTTGACCCCAAGGCGTTTGCGGATTCGCTGTTTGAGTAGGTAAGCACGCCAAACTGGTGCCGAGCTGGGCTCGGGCCTGGGCGAGTCAGAGACCCGCCCCCACACAAGACCTCTAGTGCTGCGGTTCCGGCTCGTGGGAGCGCTCTGGGCGGCGAGGCTCGGTGATGCGGAAGAGGTGGTGAACTGGGCCGACTCCTTTGCCGAGGGGGTGGGCGTTAGAGATGGCGGCACTTACGTAGGCTTTGGCAAGCAATACGGCGTCGGGTACACCGCGGCCCAGGGCGAGATGACAGGCGATGGAGCTGGCGAAAGCACAGCCAGTTCCGTGCGTGGAATTGGATTTCTGTTTTTCGGATTTAAAGGTCTCGAACTCGAAGTCGCCGCTGGCAGCAGTGAATCCCAAAAGATCAATAGCCTGGTCGAGGTGTCCGCCGGTGACAACGACGCCCGGAGCGCCCATGGCGTTCAACTTTGATGCGGCGGCACGCATTTCCTCCGGATTGGTCACGGGGAGTCCGGTAAGCGCTGCAGCTTCGTCTACGTTGGGTGTCACGACCGTGCAGAGAGGGAGGAGTCGCTCGGCGAGGACTCGGGTGCCGGAACGCTCGAGCAAATCAGCTCCGGACGACGACTTTAGAATGGGATCGAGCACTACGTTCGGCAGGTGCGTTTTCTCCAGGAATGTTGCGACGGCTTGCGCAACCATCGCCGAGCCGAGCATGCCGATGCGGACGGCGGCGATTTCTACGTCTTGATGTAACTCTTCTAGAGTTTCCGTAACCAGAGAAGTGTCGGTTGCTTTTGTGCGGCGGACACCAGCCGTGGATTGGACCGTTAGTGCAGTGATGCAGGCGACGCCGTAGCAACCGTGCGCGGCGATGGTCTTGATGTCGGCAGTGATGCCGGCGCCGGAGGAGGGATCGAAGCCGGCGATGGTCAGGACCACGGGTGGTGTGGGCGGCATGGGTATCAACTCTCGATCTGTTTGGCAAACATCTTGTGGGGATCGATGGCGATGAAGATGCCCTCGCTGCGGGCGAGGACTTCACCTTTTGCGTTGAGGATTTCGCCGCGATTGGTGTGGCGGCGGCCTTCAACGCGGACTTCCCTGCCCTCGGCGCGCAGCGGCTGGTTGAGCGGGACCGGCTTCAGATATTCGACCTTGATCTCGCGCGTCAGGGCGACGATGTGGCGGATCTTGTTTACCTTGCCCATGACTTCATCGAGGATGGTCGCGATGATGCCGCCGTGGGCGTGGCCGGGCGGGCCGGTGTATTTCTTATCCAGACGAAAGCGACAGACATAGGAGTTGCTGGCTTTGTTATAGGTGAAGCGGAGACGCATGCCCTCTTCATTGTTCATGCCGCAGACGAAGCAAACGTGCTTTTGCAAGTGGACGTAGCGCGTGTCGTGGCCAGCGGCGCGCGGTTTCGTGGGCATGCAGATGATTCTACGGCAGGGCGCGCAGCCCGGCGAAGGGTTTCACGGCGGCGGTGAATCCTGTATACATATCGGTTCGTTATTTCCCTGAATCCAGAGAACGAGCGCCGGACTTCGCTGCGAGGCAAGCTCGTGCGTTCTCGGATTGGAGCCTACCGTGCAGCCGAAGAGTGCGTGGGAGAAAGTCAGTCGTCCCTGCGGGACTTGGTTCAACTTTCGCTCTTTCCCGGCGCTGAAGCGCCGGGCTAATGTCAGACGCCCCTTCGGGGCCCGATTTTCCCGAGGTTCGTCGCGGTACGGCGTTCAGAATTCACTTCTCACATACGCTCTGCAGGGCACCCTGTTCATATGGATGTTCGTGTCAGTTCTGCCTGTCGCAGCAGATAAGAAAACGGAGAAGAAGGCCGAGCCCGCCAAACCTGCGGCTGCGGATGAAGAGAAGAGGCCGGGAGCGCTCACCGCTGACACTTTCTCCGGTCTGGCGTTCCGCTCGATCGGTCCGGCGGTGGCCTCGGGACGGGTGATCGCGTTTGCCGTGAATCCGCGCAACAAGTCGGAGTACTACGTGGGCGTGGCCTCCGGTGGAGTATGGAAGACGACAAACTCGGGTACGACCTGGACGCCGGTGTTCGATAAGGAAGGGTCGTATTCGATCGGGTGGGTGACGCTGGATCCCAACGATTCGTCGGTTGTGTGGGTTGGAACGGGCGAGAGCAACAGCCAGCGCAGTGTTGGATATGGGGATGGCATCTACCGGTCCGATGATGGCGGAAAGAGTTGGAAGAACATGGGGCTCAAGAAGTCGGAGCACATTGGGCGCGTGGTCGTGGATCCGCGCGACAGCAAGGTCGTGTACGTGGCGGCGGAAGGGCCGCTGTGGGGGCCGGGCGGGGATCGAGGACTGTACAAGACGTTGGATGGCGGCAAGAACTGGAAGGCGGTGCTCACCATCAGCGAGAACACGGGCGTGGTGGATGTGGCGCTCGATCCGTCGAATCCGGACATTGTGTATGCGGCGGCGTACCAGCGGCGGCGGCATGTGTTCACGCTGATTGATGGCGGACCGGAGAGCGGAATTTACAAGTCGACGGATGCAGGAGCAACTTGGAATCAGCTGAAATCCGGTGTGCCCAGCGAGGATAAGGGACGCATTGGGATTGCCGTTTCACCTGTGGACCCGAATGTGGTGTATGCGACGATTGAGGCGGCAAACGGGAAAGGCGGAGTGTTCCGCTCGATAGACAAAGGGGCGACCTGGGAACGGCGGAATGAAATGGATCGAGGGGCGATGTATTACGGGCAGATCATTGCCGATCCAAAGAATGTCGACCGGCTGTTCGTGATGTGGGTGCAGATGCAGGAATCGCTCGACGGCGGTAAGACATTGCACCCGGTCAACGAGGTGAACCATCACGGCGATAATCATGCGATTTGGATTGATCCGGACAATACCAAGCACTGCCTGGTGGGGAGCGACGGTGGCGTGGCGGAGACCTTCGACGGGTTTGCGTCCTGGCAGTTCAAGGCGAATCTGCCGACGGTGCAGTTCTACGACGTGGCGGTGGATAACAGCAAGCCGTTTTACTACGTGTATGGCGGCACACAGGACAATTTCAGTTGGGGCGGGCCGTCGCGCACGAAGAACGTCAACGGGATTCTGAATTCGGATTGGTTCGTCACGACCGGAGGCGATGGATTCCATGCGCAGGTGGATCCGGAAGATCCGAGTACGGTGTACTCGGAGGCGCAGTACGGAGTTCTCGTGCGCTACGACCGGCGGACGGGGGAGGAACTCTTGTTGCAGCCGCAGCCGGGCAAAGGCGAACCGCCTTTGCGCTGGAACTGGGATTCGCCGGTGGTGATCAGTCCGCACTCGCACACGCGGGTTTACTTCGCGGCCAATAAGTTGTTCCGCAGCGACGACCGTGGGGATACCTGGCGGGCGGTGAGTGGGGATCTGACGCGCCAGATTGATCGCAACAAGCTTCCGGTGATGGGCAAGGTGTGGGGAGCGGATGCGGTGGCGAAGAATCAGTCGACGTCGTTCTACGGAAATATCGTGGCGCTGGCGGAGTCGCCGGTGAAGGAAGGTGCGCTCTTTGTCGGAACCGATGACGGGCTGATTCAAGTGACGCAGGACGGGGGACAGACATGGACGAAGTACGACAAGTTCGCGGGCGTGCCGGATACAACGTACGTCAGCCGGCTGGCGGCGTCGCAGTTTGATGCGAACACGGTGTATGCGACGTTTGACAATCACAAGAATGAAGACTTCAAGCCCTATGTGCTGAAGAGCACAGACGCTGGCAAGACGTGGACAGCAATCAGCGGTGATTTGCCGGAGAACGGGCCGGTGTTGGCGTTCGCGGAAGATCCGGTGAACCGCGACCTGCTCTTTGTGGGAACGGAGTTTGGAGCGTTTTTCACGCTCGACGGCGGGAAGAAGTGGATTCAATTGAAGGGCGGGCTGCCGACGATCGCGGTGCGCGACATGGTAATCCAGAAACGTGAGCGCGATCTGGTGCTGGCGACGTTTGGGCGCGGGTTCTACGTTCTGGATGACATTGACGTGCTGCGCCAGGTAAAGCCTGAGACGCTGCAACAAGACAGCGCAGTCTTCCCGGTTAGTGACACGCCGTTGTATATCGAGCGGCATCCGTTGGGCGGGCCCGCGAAGGCGTTTCAAGGGGACGCGTTTTTCGCGGCGCCGAATCCCGTCTACGGTGCGCAGTTGACCTACTACCTGAAGGAAGCAATCCGCTCCAAGAAGGAGATTCGCCAGGAGGCGGAGAAGGCGGCGGCCAAGAAAGGGGAGAGCGCACCGTATCCGTCGAATGATGAACTGCGCGCGGAAGCGGAGGAGCCGGCGCCTGAAGCATATTTCATGATGTATGACGAAGCGGGCGAGGCGACTCGGCGGGTGGCGGCGGCGACCAGCGAGGGATTTCACCGGGTAGCGTGGGATCTGCGCTATGCGACGCCGGCACTCGCTCCTCCGAGCCACGGAGACGGGGATGAAGACTTCCCGAGCGCGACCAACATGGGGCCGCTGGTGATTTCAGGCAAGTACTCCGCGCGACTGTTTAAGAAAACAGATGGGAAAGTTACGGAACTGGGTGGCCCGCAGGCGTTCTCAGTGAGTGTGGAGAGCGCATCTGCGCTATCGGATCAGGACCGGGCGGAGCAGCAGGAATTCTTGCGCAAGACGGCGCGCCTGTATCGGGCGGTCAACGGGGCGCTGGGTTCTGCCGGTGACTTGCAGACACGTATGAAGGAATTGCGACGGGCGCTACATGAAACGCCGTCGGCGGAGCAGAAGTTGGCCCCGGCCGCGGATGCGATTGACCGACAGACTCTCGAGATCCTGCGAGCGTTACGCGGAGATGAGGCGCTGGCGCGGCGCGATGAGAATGTGCCGCCATCGATTGCGGATCGCGTGTCGGGGATTCTCGAGGGAGAGCGGTTTGCGCTGACCAAGGCGACGGAAACACACCGGCAGGACTACGCGATTGCGTCGGAAGAACTTTCGGAGCAATTGACAAAGCTGCGCAAGCTGGTCCAGGTAGATTTGGCGGGGCTGGAGCACGATATGGAAGCGGCAGGCGCGCCCTGGACACCGGGACGGTTGCCGGGGTGGAAAGGGGACAAGTAGGTCAGGACGCGGTCGCAACTAGTTCGGCGACGAATCGCTTGGAGCGATATTCGCGGTGATGGAGAACGCGCAGGCGGGGGAACGCTTGTAGCAATTCGCCCGGCTCAAGCAGATGTGCAGGATTTCTCACGGGTCGCGAGGGATCTCCCTCTTCGCGGACGTAGGTTTTGAAGAGCAGGATGCCACCGGGGCGCAGGCTTTTCTCGAGTTCGGGGAAGATCGCGCGCTCCAGGTAATAGAACACGAGCACGAGGTCGTACTGACGGCCCGCGCGGAATTCGCGTAGGTCGGTTTGCACGATGTCGATCGCCGGGGATAGGTCTGCGGCATTCTTGCGAGCCAGCGTCAATCCTTCGCTGGAGACATCCGTCAAAGTCACCTGCCAGCCGCGCTGCGCGAGCCAGAGGGCGTGACGACCCGCGCCGCCGGCCAGGTCAAGGGCAGTGTGGGGTTCGGATCCCAGGCCGCGGGCTGGGAAACGCGGCTCGATGAAGCGGGCGTAGGCTTCGGCCAGAAACGGGTTGGGCTGCGTCAGGGGAAGGATGCCATGGCGATAGCGCTCGTCCCAGGTGCTGCGTTCGTCGGGCATAATCGTGCTTTTGATGTCCACACTATCACGCTCAGTTTGTGACCTAGGTCACTGACAGGGTGTGAGCATTGGGGTGAAGTAACCGAGCACACTCTGCCGGATCAAGCCACGCCGACGTCAGGTTCGGATTGTTACGGAGTGCGGAGGTCGCCAACATGCGGCGATCGGATTTGGTCGGAGTGGCCGGAATTGCGGTGCTGCTGCTGGGTTGGTTGGGATTGCGCGGCAGCGACATGCAGCTGCGCTGGTGGACGTGGCTAGGCGCGCCCCTGCTGTGGTTTGCGGGGTTTGCACTGATAGCCACGTGGCTGTTTCTACGCTGGTTTGCGCCGCCTCGTTAGGTGCGGTTGCGCGACTGGCGACCTTCCGGTATAGGTTCTGAAGAGCCGACTTTTGGCTCCAAGGAGAACCTATGCGTTTGTTTACCTACCGGAGAGCAGGCCTGAGCGCAGTTTTCGTACTAGCGATGATTCCAGTCTCGGGCTGGGCGCAGAATGCCGGTGAGTCCCTGTACCGCATAAAGTGCACGCTTTGCCACGGTCCGGACGGGAGCGGAAGTTCCTTGGGCAAGAAGATGAAAGTTCACGATCTGCGCTCGCCCGAGGTGCAGAAGATGTCAGACACGGATCTGACTTACATCATCAGTAACGGCAAGAACAACATGCCGCCGTTCAAGAGCAAGTTGAGCCCGGAGCAGATGCCGCAGGTGCTCAATTACGTTCGCGAGTTGGGCAAGAAGAAACAGCCGTAGCGGCACGGCAAGGAGGCGGATTCTTAGCAATGGCAACCGTCCCGTCCGACCCTTCGGTACAGCCTACGCGTCGCCGCCTGGTGGAAGTGCTTCTGGGCGGCGGTTTGCTGGCCTCTGTCGCTTCCTTCCTGTACCCGGTCTTACGTTATCTGGTGCCTCCGGCGGTCGCTGATCTTGGCGGCGATAGCGTGGTGGCGGCCAAGGTCAACGAGCTCAAGCCCAACAGCGCGCGGATTTTCCGCTTCGGCAGCCGTCCCGGGATGCTGATCCGCACCGCGGAGGGCGAGTATCGCGCGATGTCTGCTACATGCACTCATCTCAGCTGCACGGTGCAGTACCGGGAAGATCTCCGCGAAGTGTGGTGTGCCTGCCACAACGGCATGTACGACCTGAACGGGCGCAACGTTTCCGGGCCTCCGCCGCGGCCACTGGAAGCGTTCGACGTGCACGTACGCGGCGATGAGATCGTGGTCGGCCGGAAGCGCGAGGGATAATGAAAGCCCTGCACGCCGTCAAGAGCTGGATTGATGAGCGCTTCGACTGGGCCGAGCTGACCGCACCGCTGCGCCACAAGAGCGTACCCATCCACAAGCTTTCGTACTGGTACTTTCTGGGCGGGATCACGCTGTTTCTGTTCGTGATCCAGGTGTGTACCGGGATTCTGTTGCTGCTCTACTACCGCGCTAGTGCCAACGAGGCGTTCGAGAGCGTGCAGTACATTACGACGCAGGTGCAGTTCGGCTGGCTGATTCGCTCGATTCACTCCTGGTCCGCCAACCTGATGGTCTTCACCGCCTTCGCGCACATGTTCAGCGTGCTGTTTCTAAAGGCGTACCGCAAGCCACGGGAACTCACCTGGGTCACGGGCATGGTGCTGCTGTTTCTGGTGCTGGGCTTTGGCTTCAGCGGCTACCTGCTGCCGTGGAACACACTGGCTTTCTTTGCCACCAAAGTTGGAACCGAGATTACCGGGCAGTTGCCGCTGGTGGGACGAAAGATGATGATCTTCCTGCGTGGCGGCGAAGAGGTGACAGGAGCGACGCTGACGCGCTTCTTTGGCTTCCATGTGGCGGTGCTGCCGGGGATTACGACGGTGCTGCTGGCGCTGCATGTCGCGCTCATTCAGCGGTTTGGCATGAGCGTTCCGCCTAAGGTGGAAGCGCAGTGGAAGGCGCATCCCGAACAGGCGCGTGACATGAAGTTCCTGCCAAATTTTCTGCTGCGGGAACTGATGGCGTGGTACTTGGCGCTGGGAGTGCTGGGTGCGCTGGCTGCGTTAATGCCGTGGGAACTGGGTACGAAGGCGGATCCGTTTGCGCCGGCTCCGGCGGGAATCCGGCCGGAATGGTATTTCATGTTCATGTTCCAGACGCTGAAATTGATTCCGGCGAAGATTGGTTTTCTGGACGGAGAGCTGGTGGGCATTCTTGTCTTCGGCGCAGCAGGAGCGATCTGGCTGCTGCTTCCCTTCTTCGACCGCGACGGGCGGGGACGGATGCAGCGGTGGATTACGGGCGTGGGAGTGTTCGCGCTGGCTTTTATCGTGGCAATGACGGCATATGGCTACATGGCGAAATAAAGCGCTGCTGTTTCTAGGACTCTGGCTGGCGGTCTCGCTCGGTCAGGCACAGGCACCGGTCAACACGTGTCTGGACTGCCATTCGGCGCTGGATGCTCCGCTGCATGTCGATGCCGATCGCTATGCGCAGGACATCCATGCGCAAAAGGGATTGACGTGCGCGGACTGCCACGGCGGGAATCCGACGATTGCGGATCCGGACGCGATGAGCAAGAAAGCCGGATTTCGTGGGCATATTGAACGGAAGCAGATTCCAGCGTTGTGCGGGCGTTGCCACTCCGACGGGGCCTATATGCGGCAATACAATCCATCGCTGCGCACGGACCAACTGAGCCAGTACCAGACGAGCGTACATGGGAAGCGCCTGGCCGCAGGCGAGGCAAACGTCGCAGTCTGCACGGATTGTCACGGACTGCATGGCATTCGTCCGCCGAACGATCCCCGATCGAATGTTCATCCGACGAACGTGGCGCAGACTTGCGCGCGCTGCCATGCGGACGCGGCGCACATGAAGAGTTACTCGATTCCGACGAACCAGTTCGCGGAATACAGGGCGAGCGTGCACCATGACGCGCTCGCGGTACGCGGAGACCTGAGCGCGCCCACGTGTACCACCTGCCACGGGAATCACGGAGCGGCGCCGCCGGGTGTGGGCAACGTGCAGAACGTCTGCTCGACGTGCCATGTGTTCCAAGCGCAACTATTTGAAAAGAGCCCGCACAAGGCGGCGTTTGGCTCCGCAGGGCTTCCGGGTTGCGTGACCTGCCATGGCAATCATCGCGTGACCCACCCGACGGATGCAATGCTCGGCACGGCCGACAAGTCTGTGTGCACCAACTGCCATACCAGCGGCGACGCCGGCTATGCGGCGGCGGGGCATTTTGCTGACGAGATTGCCAAGCTGGCATCCGCAGTCGAGCGTTCCGACAAGATTCTGGCGACGGCGGAGAACTCGGGCATGGAGGTTAGTCAGGCGAAGCTCGAACAGGATCAGGCACGCGATAACCTGACAAAAGCGCGGGTATCGATCCATGGGGTGCAGGCGGCGAAGGTGGACGAAGACATCAAAGCCGGTATGAAAATCGCGGACAAGTCGTATGCAGAGGGCGTGCAGGCGCTGAAAGACCGAGACTACCGGCGCATGGGTCTGGGTGTGTCGGTGCTGACCATCCTCGTGGTCGTGATGGCGCTGGGGTTGTACATTCGGCAGATTGAGGGGCGGTAAGCGACGCACGGGCGGGGACGCCCGTGCCTCCATCTCGAACAGCAGATGTGCTCTGCCAATGCTGGTATCAGAAAGCGCGCCCTTCCACTACAATGCTGAGCGCCGTCGAGCACAGGTGGGGACAAGCTCGGCGGGATGAGGCACGAACGGTGGGTTCGTTGGCTCGGCGCGAGGGTGGCATCCATTACGGAAACGGGGGCATTTCACCCGGTGGAGGCGGCGACGGCCGCGCTGGGCGGGCTGCACCTAGTCCCCGGGATCGTTTACTGCGCGCCCGTCTTGGGCTCGGCGTCGCCCTGACGCCGGTGCTGATGATGTTTCTGATTTTCACCGTCGCCTTCATGGCGCGGCGGCTGCTTGGGGTTGGAGACACCGACCCGAACTCTACGGTGCGCGAGTGGATTCATATTCCGTTGCCGATTTCCCTGCTCGTCGTGAACTCGCTGATCCTGGCGCTGAGCGGCGTGAGCGTGGAATTCAGCCGGCGAACGATGGCCCGGAAAGTTGTGCTGGCGCCAGTGCTGGAGATTCCGGGAATCTCGCTGGGAAAAGATCGCGCGGTTCCGTGGCTGCCTATCACGGCGGCGTTGGGCTTCGCATTTCTCGCGGGGCAAGGGCTGGCGTGGCGTCAGCTTGCCAACAGCGGCTACCTATTGCAGGGTAGCCGGGCGAGCTCGTTCTTCTACCTGATGACGATTCTGCACGCGATCCACCTGAGCGGCGGGCTACTGGCTCTACTCTATGCGGTCACCATGCCGTGGCTGGATAAGCCGCTGGACTCACGGCGTCTGGTGGTGGATATCACCGCGTGGTATTGGCACTTCATGACTGCCCTCTGGCTACTGATGCTGCCAATGCTGATCGCGGCTTCCTGACAAATTAGTGCTTCTGGAGAAACTTCACCCGGCGGCGGGCGTGGGAACCTTCGGGAACGTCGTCGTGCTTGAGAAAGCTCATGGAGCCGTCGACTTCGAGCACTCCAACGGCGACGTCCTTAACGCTGGCAATGCTGTGCTCGCGCAGGCTCTGTTGTATGTCGTCGATGGAGACGTGTTCGCGGGCACAGTGGGAAGCGATGATCTCGCCGTTGTGGATGAGGAGAGAAGGCTGGCCCTTGATGAACCTGCGGAAGCGACGGTTGACGCCGGCGACTTCCGCGATCAGATAGTTGAGGACCAGGAGAGTCACGGCAGCGACAGCGCCTCCGGCTAGGGAGGTGTCGGGGCCGGTCATGGCGTTCTGGACGGAGTTGCTGAGGAGCAGCAGGAGGGTGAGGTCGAACGGGGTCATCTGCCCGACCTCACGTTTGCCGCTCAGGCGCACGCCGACGAGGACGAGGAGATAGACCGCCAGCGTGCGCAGCGAAATGTTCAGTAGAACCTGCCAGCCGGGAAACATCGCCTATTGTGGCGTTGCTGTGACCGGCGTGGGGGCTGCATTGGGCGTGCTCAAATAGCCCGTGATCTTGTCCTTGTCGACGGTCCAGACCACGAGTTCATAGAGCAGGCGGTCGCGGCCCGAGTAGAACTGAATGGGCTCGAGCGCGTTGCGATCCTTCTTCTCGATGGTGCGGTCGTCGGAAATGACGTTCAGGGTGTACTTGCTGCGCTTCGGGTCCGACTTCTTCAGTTGCAGGCTGACGGTGGACACAGGAGTCGGAGTCTTGCCCTTGGCGAGCGAGAATTCGTAATACTTGCGGTCGCCTCTGTGCTTGAGGATGTCTAGATCGCCGGCTGTCTTGGCGATGAGGCCACTTTGCACGCCGAGGTCGCCGACGGCGCGTTCGAGCTTGGCTTTGGTGGCTTCCAGATCGGCCTTGGTGCCGGCCACGTCGGTTTTCACGCCGCCGACATCGGTTTTAACTCCGGCGACTTCGCCGCTGACCTTGCCGAGTTCGGCGGTCTGCTCCTTGATGGCGGCTTCAGCGGAGCGCTGCTGTGCGACCAGGGCGGCAGACTTCTGCTGCAGTTCCTTCTTAGTCATGCCAAGCTGGGCGGCGAGGGCTTCGGAGTTGGACTCCGACGCGGCCAGGCGCTTGCCCATTTCGGCGGTTTGAGCTTTGGCGGCCGTCGCTTCACTCTCTAACTTTTCGGTGCGGGCGCGGCCGTCGTAGATGAAGTAGCTGGCGCCGATGGCGAAAATGGCGCCGACAGCCAGGACGACCCAGCGGAACATACCGCCACCGCTTTCCTGCGTGACTTCGTCGGACATGAGACCTCCTGAGGATTGACCTTGTGCGGATATGCGTCATTTTTTCGGAGAATGGCCAAACTGTCAATTGTCGGGAGGGTTTCTGGCAGGTCAGGCGGGGGGCTTCGATAGAATGTGGCTGTGAAAGCGGACGTGATTATTGTCGGAGGGGGCGTGATTGGGCTGTCGCTGGCATGGGAGCTGCGGCGGCGGGAACGGGCGGTAGTGGTGGTGGAGAAGGGGGAGCCGGGGCGGGAGGCCTCGCACGCGGCGGGTGGGG
>Ga0075015_100000412_pt1 | contig 14834 bp, 20 predicted proteins | sample AleBraG_ABR_2013_FD_71476 | JGI IMG/M metagenome (GOLD analysis project Ga0075015, IMG submission 71476) | Freshwater sediment microbial communities in response to fracking from Pennsylvania, USA - Alex Branch Run_MetaG_ABR_2013 | ecosystem: Environmental > Aquatic > Freshwater > Creek >...
TATGCAGAAATGGGTGTTCGGTGAATACACAGTCCAGGTCGCTGGCGGCACCGGGAAAACAACGATCCAGTTGGACGCAACGGTTGGGGTGGCGCAATGGCAGAAGGGAGAAACATCTCACCAGGTCATCGAACGCGCCGACGCTTGCATGTACAAAGAAAAGGAACTATCGCGGAAGAAGGCCTCCTGAACCTGAGCTGCGCGAACATACCTGTTTGCGGCACGCGGCAACACTCTCGGTCAGGCTAAATTACCATCACTCCAGACCCGCTGGAGGCGCATCGGTCCGGGCCAGCTTGTCCTTTGCCTGCACGTGCCCGACGACCACCAGATCGACTCTCCGATTGGCGGCCCGGCCCCGCGCCGTGCCGTTGCTCTCTATGGGGCGATATTCAGAATATCCGGCGGCCGAAACCAGCAACGGATCGAAGCCGTGGTGCTCGATCAATAAGGACACTACTGCAGTCGCGCGCGCGGTGGAGAGCTCCCAGTTCGATTTGAAACGGGAATTGTGGACGGGTACATTGTCGGTATGACCCTCAACCCTGATCTCGAAACCCCGTCCACCCAGGATGGTTGCAATTCGAGTCAGAGTGTCATACCCGTTCTTTAGCAATTCCGCCTGGCCGCTGTTGAAGAATCCCACCTCACGCAAGCTGACCACCAATCCTTCGGGAGTGACCCGCATCTGGATTTCGTGCTGGCGGATCTCATCTCCGAGGGCCGACTCGAGCTGGTGTCTCAGTTCGTCCACATCGATCCCGAAGCCGGTCCCGCCGGGATTCTTTTCCGATGCGCCGGCCACTTTGACCACTTTGAGGGGCGCATCTGTGAGCTCGGGGTTCGGGATCCCGGGGCTTCCGGGTACACCGACACCTTCGGTCGCCGTGCCCGTGAATACGCCCAATTGTTGAAATGCACCCTTGATGGAAGCTGCCACCTGGGCGGCTTTCTTCTTGTCGGCCTGCGAGGAGGCGTAGAGCACGACAAAGAACGCAAACAGAAGAGTGATGAAGTCGGCGTAGGAGACGAGCCAGCGCTCGTGGTTTGCGTGCGCCTTGGGGTTTCTCTTGCGGCTCACGCGCTGGCCCCTGCCGCTTTCTCTTTCTCTGCTGGAACCTGTAGCTTGTGCTCAGGCAGGTAACCCATCAGCATGGTTTCGAGCATGCGGGGGTTCATACCTTCGAGGATTGAGATGACACCCTCCAGCTTCATCTCACGCAACACTTGCTCTTCGCGAAACTTGATCTTCAGTTTGCCTGCCCAGGGAAGAAACAGAATATTGGCCATGCCCACCCCGTAAATCGTGGCCACAAAGGCAACGGCAATTCCTTTGCCCACCTCAGAGATGTCCTCCAAGTGCTGCATGACTTGAATCAGCCCAAGCACGGCGCCAATAATGCCAACGGTCGGAGCATATCCTCCGGCGGCTTCGAAGACTTGCGACAGTCTCTCACCGTGTTCGTCCTGATTGTCGAGCTCAAGTTCCATCATTTTGCGCAATTCCTCGGGTTCGGCGCCGTCGATCGCCAGCATCAGTGCCTTCTTAAGGAACGGGTCCTTGATGGTGGCCAGCTGAGCATCGAGTGAAACTATGCCGTCCTTGCGGGCGCGATTGGCATAGCCGACAAGTTCTTTGATCAGGGCGTCGGGTGCCTGCCCGCGATCGAGAAAGACCTTGACCAGGCCTTTGGCCGCGCCCAGCACGACCGAGAGCGGGAACTGGATCATCACGGCTCCGATGGTTCCACCCAGTACGATCATTGCGGCCGTGGGCTGGAGGACCTGGGATATCTTTCCGCCTTCGATGATCAGCCCCGCGAGAATTCCGACCAGAGCAAGGATGATTCCGCCAATCGTGCTCTTATCCACGACGGAACGCCTCCGGTGAACGGGCGGGATGGGCCCCTTGAGGATTCAGTGCCGCCGAGTTAAGGTCCGAGCCGCTCCAAGAGGGTAGTCCGGCTAAAACCGCTCGCCGGAACTCTACAATCCGGTGGATCACCTCAGCGGAAGTCTCGCGGACGATGACCTTTTCCCCATTAATAAGGGTGATCACGGTATCCGGCGCGTTCTCCACGAACTTGATAAGGTCCGAGTTCAGCGCTATGGGGTTGCCGTTCAGTCGGGTCAGTTGGATCACAACACTACCTTTCCGGCTCATGGAGTTCCGGCGCCGCCTTTATCGGCACTCCTGGGCTGGACCATTAAGGGGATGTCCCAAAGCGGGAAAGTTACTAGTACCAACGTCACCGGAATCGAATGATGGAGGGGGGCAGGAATGCCGATAGACAGGCCCGCAGCAAATAGCACCACCTGATCGACCGAAGCGGTGATATGGGCAGTGGGTAGGGCCGCAGGGTTCGTAACAGGCGAAAACTCAGCAAAGGAGCTTTGAAATGTCACTTAGTATTTTGAATAACGTTTCGTCCCTTGCGGCGCAGAACCAATTGTCCATGACACAAGCGTCGCTGCAGAAAACCCTCTTACAGCTGTCGTCTGGTTCCCGTCTGAACACGGGCGCGGATGATGCCGCCGGCCTGGCTATCGCCGACGGACTGCATGCCAACATTACGGCCCTCACTCAGTCAGCCCGCAACGCCAGCGATGGCGTGGGTTCGCTGCAGGTGGCGGACGGCGCGTTGGCCCAGGTCACAGCTCTTCTGAACCGCGCCGTGACACTGGCTACCGAAGCCGCCACGGGTACGGTGAGCGATCCTCAGCGCACCACGATTAACGCCGAGTTCACCGCCATCAAGGCCGAAATCGACCGCATCGGAAGCAGCACCAACTACAACGGCGGGCAGGTATTTACCGCCACCGCAACTGCCATCTACCTCAGTGACGGCACGGGCGGAGGATCCAGTTCGATCACTGTTACGACCGGTGCGCTCTCGAGCGCGGCGATCGGTTTCAGCGGAACTCCGACCGACATCGGCGCAGACGTGCTGACCAGCGCAACCGCCGCTCAGACGGCACTGGGTCACCTCACAACCGCTATCGCCGGTGTGGCTGCGGATCGTGGCGCACTCGGTGCGGAAACCAACCGCTTGCAGAGCGCGTCCAGCGTTATCACCAACCAGGTGCAGAACCTGACCAACGCCGAAGATGGTATTCGCGCCGCTGACATTCCGTCGGCTGTCGCGAATATGTCGCGCTTGACCATTCTGCAGCAGACCGGTATGGCCGCATTGCAGCAGTCCAACCAGATGCAGCAGTCGGTACTTAAGCTGTTGCAATAACCTCGCGCTACCCGCCGGCGGGGACAATAAGCCCCGCCGGAGCGAGGTAACGGTGTCCCCCCATGCGTATTGACGGTTCCAGTCCGGTTCCTCTTGCAGGCCCCCAGTTAGAGGCGCGGGAGGTCAAGCCGACTCCTGTTCCTGCGGCAGTGCCGATCAAGGATCACGTGGAGACACATCAGAAGCCTGAAGTCAGTCCGACTAACGTGCTGGTTGAAATGCAGCCTGGAAATATCGTGGTTTACAAGTTTATTGACGAAGCCAGCGGGCGGTTGATCCAGCAGATTCCCTCAGAACAGCTGCTCAACCTTTCAAAGACGGGCGAAGCAACGAAAGAGTAGAAAGAGAACCTGAGACATGGCGACCTCCGACATTTTGAATGCGCTGAGTTCCTCCGGCCTGGGTACAGGGCAGGGAATCGATGTAACCTCGACGGTCAACCAGCTCATTGCCAACTTGCGTGGGCCAGAGCAGGTGTGGCAGACGCAGCAGCAGATCCTGCAGGGACAGAGTTCCGCGCTTACGCAACTGAATACAGAAGTAACAGCCCTCTCCAACGCCGTGGATACTCTCAACGATCCTGCGGGCGCGTTGAGCGCGCGCGCGGTCAGCTCATCGCAGCCGGCGATCGCAACCGCCACCGCCTCGAACTCCACGCCTGTAGGCAGCCATACCATCGTGGTGAACAACCTGGCAAGCAGCTCCTCGTACTACTCCGATGCGGTCGCGAGCAGCACCACGGTATTGCCAGCGGGCGCGTTCACCATTCAAGTGGGCAGCCAGCCAGCGACCACCATCACGATTGACAACACCAACAACACCCTTGATGGACTGGCGGCGGCCATCACCAACGCGAACCTGGGTGTGACCGCAAGCGTGGTGAATGATTCCACCGGCGCCCGCCTGGCCATCGTGAGCAACACTTCCGGTGCGGCCAGCGATCTGACCGTCAACAACGCGGGCAGCAGCCTGAGCTTCACCAAGGGAGCGACGGGCACAGATGCATCGCTGACCGTGGACGGCGTTCCCATCAGCAGCCCGGGCAACACCGTAGCGAACACCGTGGCTGGATTGACTCTGAACCTGGTCGGGGCGGCCCCGGGCACGCAGGTTCAGATCGCGGTCAGTCCCGACACGACGAAAGTTACACAGGCGGTCAAAGACTTTGTAACTGCCTATAACACCATCATCCAGGACCTGAGCAGCCAGTTCGCATTCAACGCTTCTACCGGCAGCGCCGGTGCATTGGCCAGCGATGCCGGAGCTCGCACGGCGCAGACCGACCTGCTATCGGCGGTCACATATGCAGGCACCGGGAACTCGTTCAATACTCTGGCCTCGCTCGGGGTTTCCATGAACAACGACGGCACCCTCACGGTTGACGATGCCAAGCTGAGTTCGTCGGTGAACTCGGATTTTGCCGGGGTGCAGAACTTTTTCCATCCCGCCACCGGAACCGGTTTCGCCGCGTCTCTTAAAGCTCAACTGGATCCTCTCACCAATCCCACGCAGGGAGCATTCTCGATCGAGCTCAAGGGTATGAGCGACGGGCAGAAGAGCTTTCAGGACCAGATCGACAATTACGAGGTGTATATTGCCACCCAGAAGATTTTGCTGACCCAGCAATACACTCAGGTTGACCTGGCCCTGCGCCAGTTGCCATTACTGCAGCAGCAGATCAGCTCTGAACTGAGCGTTACGACGAACTCCAACTCGAGTTCGAACAAATGAAGACCAAGCGGACCGAACTCGCGTATCAAGAGGCAGCAGTGCGCAATGCCAGCACCGTCGAACTTGTCATTATGCTTTACGATATTTTGGCCCGTGATCTGCACGACGCCATTGCTGCGATGGAGAGCGGCAACATCGAAGGGCGCGGCGCGAAAATCAAGCACGGTTTCCTGGCGTTACAACAGCTCGAGGGATCGCTGAACATGGACGAGGGCGGGGAACTGGCGACGAACATGTCCCGCTTCTATTCCATGCTGCGCAACCAGATGCTGAAGGCTCAGATTGAGCAGGATGGGCGGGTTCTTCGAGAGCTCGTCGAGCTGCTGTTCACTGTACGCGAAGCCTGGGCAGAGCTGAACAACCGGCTGGCGGCATCGCCGGCAGTCGTGGCACAGGTCAGCTCAAGCGCGAGCTGGAAGGCGTAGGGCAAGGTGTGTGGACGGACACTCTTGTCCGTCGCCTTTGACTTTGGTTCTGGGTCCTGACGAGTGCCGCAGGTTCGGGGCTGATTCCTTGGGTAGCAAGCGAGTCTTGCAGTAAACCAAAGTCCAAAGCAGAGTCCAAGTCAAAGTCCAAGTCAGAAGCGACGGACAAGAGTGTCCGTCCCACACATTCATACATACTCTACTTCAGGTAGTCCAACAGGCTCGTAGGTAGAATCTTGGCCGCGGCCGCCAGGGCGGCATCGTGCGCCGTGGTTGCGCGGGTCAGGTCAGTGGCGGCTTTGGCTAAGTCCGCACCCACCAGATTGTTGGCCTGCGATTTCAAGGTCACCTGTTCCTGTTGCAGAAAGGTCTGTGTAGAGGTCAGCTGGTTGACGGCGTTCCCATAAAAGATACGTTGGCCGGTCAGCGAGTCGAAAGCCGTACGAAGCTGATTGGTTGCCGTACCGGCATCGGCGGGAGTCCCGCTTTGCAGAGCTGTAATCAATTGCTGCAGCGAGTCGAAGACGTCTCCCGCGGAATTCTGGAACAACTGGCTGCCGGGCATGTTGGTTTGCAGATTCAGGCCGTCTGCCACCTGCACTGTGTTTGTCCCGCTGTTGCCGTTGTAAGTGACGCCGGACGGACTGGTGGAATCCAGCGTGTACGGAGGGGCAGTGCTGGCGGTGCCTCCGAACAGATAGCTACCGCCGACCGAAGTGTTGGCCAACTGCACCAGTTGACCCTGAATGCCCAGCAGATTTTGCACGATCTGTTGACGGTTGGCGGCCGAGAGCGTCCCGGTAGATCCCTGCACGCCCAGGGTGATGGCCTGCGTGATCGCCGCAACCGCCGAGCCTATCGCCGTGTCCGCAGTCTGAAACTGGCTGGTCAGGGTGTCGATGTTCTGAAGATACTGGTCGGTGCGGTTCGACTGGTCCTGGTTGCCCACCATTTGAGCGGCGGCAAGAGGATCATCGGAAGGCACATTGAGGCGCTTGCCTGTGGACATCTGCTGCAGGGCGGTGTTTTCCTGGTTCTGGGTCTGCCAGATTGCAGCCAGAATGTCGCCGGACATGTCGGGGTTTACGCGCATTAGGTCGTCACTCCCATACTCATCAGTGTCTGAAGCATCGAATCTACCGTGGTGACCACCCGCGCTCCGGCCTCGTACGCTCGTTGATACTTGATCATGTTGGTGGTTTCCTCATCGAGCGACACGCCGGAGACAGACGAGCGCTGGTCGGTGAGCTGTTGCAGGCTCAGATTGGTGGCCGTAACCGCAGCGTTCGCATTGGTTCCCAGGTTGCCGACTTGCAGCACCAGGTTGGAGTACAGGTCCATCGGATTGGCGCCCGCAGGAAGCTGCTGATTGCGCAGCGCGACGAGTTGCTCGAGGTTTCCGTTGCTGCCGGCGGATCCATCCGAACTGGCGGCGATCAGACTAGGATTGGTGATGGCCACGCCAAAATTGGCGGCCGCGGCGGTTGTAGAAGGTAGCGGGTTGAAGAAATTCTGGCCGGCATTTCCCGAGGCGTCGAATCCTGCCGCATGCTGCATGTTGAAGCTGGTGGCGAACTGGCTGGCCAGGTCATTCAGTTGAGAAAACAACTGGGGGAGCGCTTGATCGCGGACTTGCAAGGTGCCCCCGAGTTGCCCGCCCTGAATCTGGCTGGTGATGTCCTGACCCTGGGCGCTGTAAACGTGCTCCAGCACACTGTTGTTGGCATTGGCCTGCAGCCCATAGCTCTGATTGGCCACAACCAGGGGAACGCCGTTCGCCGTGGTCAAGGTCAGCCCATGTTCAGTCTGGGTGACGGAAATGTTGATCAGGCCCGAGAGCTGGCGAATCAATTCGTCCCGCTGATCTTGTACGGTGCCGGGGTCTTTTCCCAGGCCCTGCATCTGAGCGACCTGGCCATTGAGTGTGGCAATCTGGCTGGTCAGCCGGTTAATCTGATCGACCGTCTGCGGCACCGATTGGTCCAGTCCCGTCCCAATGGTGGTCAGGCTTGACACCGCCTGGTGAAACGAATTGGCAAGATTGTTGGCCGAGGTCAACACCGCCTGGCGGGCGTTGGCATCGGTTGGGTTGGTGGAGAGCTGGCTCAAACTGTTGAAGAAGGCAGACAGAGCTCCGCCCACGCCCTGGCTGGGATTAGAAAAAATGCCTTCGATCTGGCTCAGCGAATTGAACTGGGTCTCCGAGTTACCTTGCTGCTGGGTTTCTTCATAGATTCTCAGCTGCAGCAGTTGATCGCGAACGCTCTGAAATTGCTCCAGAGTCACTCCGCCGCCGAAGGTTATGTTGTTCTCCTGAAAGGTGGGAGCTTCGTTCAGTATGGCGACCTGGCGGCTGTATCCCGGAGTGTTTACGTTGGCGATGTTGTTGGAGGTGACGTTCAATGCTCCCTGGTTCGCTTGCAGGGCCTGGACCGCGATGGAGAGTGATGTGTTCAGTCCGGGCATGGGATTAGACCTCGCACGACCAGCCGGTTGCAGCGGCCGGTTCCGACTCGGCTGGAGAATGCTGTCGGTAGGTCTGGCAGAGTGCCGCGCGCAGTCGCGTGGTGCGCAGGGCTTTTTGCAGCAGCGAGGAATAGACCTTGGTCAGGTTAACCAGTTCCCTGAAATCTGAAGGGGAGACTTTGACTGAACGCTGGTGGCCGGAGGGCTTTCCGCGAAACCAGCCTTGCAGTTTTTCGGCAAGGCCTTCCTGGGCTGTGGTGGAAGTTTCAAGCGCCGCCACGTCGTTCGACGCCAACGCGGCAATCGCGCGCTGGAACTGGACGCACAATTCCCGCATATCGGCCACAGCGGCCGATGGGTCGTCCTGCTCTTGCTCGTCGATGCTGTTGATGGCCAAGAAAACTCACCTTAAATTGTTATGTTCGAGAGGCCTCTAGCGCTGGTTGTGCTCCAGAATCGCATGCGCAATCTTGTCCGCTTCGACCCTGTAGTCGCCGTTCTGGATGGACTGCCGCAGAGCTTCGACTTTGTCCTGCCGGACGGGTGGCGTGGCCATGGCCTGGGCTTCGAGCGCGGAGATGCTTAGCGCGTCCGTGGACAGGCTGGCCTTGTCCTCGACGTTCGGGGTGCTCGGAGCTTTGCTGCCGGCCTTGCGGGTTTTATCGTCGCTTTCCGGGCCTTGAAATCGGATGTTAGTAAGGTCAATCCTCATCTGTGGTCTCCTGCAATTCCGCGCAACATCTTTATCGGCAGTACCAGAAAAAACTTTAGTCCAATGATCACTTTGCCACCTTTGGGGTAACCAACGGCTTTATCGAAATGGGAGCAGATTGTAAGCCCTTTGTTTCCATTGCATTGACGGATGCCTTGTGGGCCGCCTGTACCTCCAGGTGCTTGGCCACCATGGCCGCAATCCCGAGCCCACCATGACCTCCCGTGAGAGCGCTGCCCACGGCCTGCATCGCAATGGCGTGAAACTGGTCTCGACCGGGATCGGCGTCAGGGTCCTCATCAGATCCGGGAACCGAAGCGAAAGACTGTTCGGCCTGCTCCAGCCAGTGAGAAAGCAATACCGCCTCAAACTCGCGGGCCGACTTCTGAATCTTGGCCGCATTGCCGGAGTCTGTATTCTTCAACTTTTCCAGTTTCTCTGTCGCCTGCGTGCCGCGAACGTCAGAGAGGCTGATGGCGGGCGTGACCAAGCCGGTTGAGCTCACAAGACCTCCAGTTCGGCTTGCAGTCCACCCGCCGCTTTGATGGCTTGGAGAATGCCGACGATGTCGCGCGCCGTCGCGCCCATAGTTTGCAGTCCGTTGATGAGGTCTTCGACGCTCGCACCTTCCTCGAGCCGGATCGTCTTGGCCGTGGTCTCTTTCGCTTGCACTTCCTGATCGGGCACGACTACGGTTTGGCCGCCCTTCGAAAGCGGTTCGGGCTGCGACACCGAAAATTTGGTGGACACTTCCACGCTCAGACCGCCGTGCAGGACCGATACCGCGGAGAGCCTCACGTCCCCACCCATCACGATCGTGCCGGTGCGTTCATTGACCACAACTTTGGCCGGCGGATGGACGCTGATGGAAAGATTCTGAATTTGCGAGATCAAATCTGGGACAGACGAGATTCCCGAGCTGCTGATGTTCACGTTGATCTGCCGGCTGTCGACCGCGGTTGAAATCGGCTTGTTGAACTGGTGATTGATGACGCTCGAGATTTCACGCGCCGAGGTGAAGTCCGCGTCCCTGAGCACAAACGAAACCGTGCTGAGACGATTCAGATCGACCGCTGTGTCCCGCTCCACCGTTCCGCCGTTCGGTATGCGTCCCACGGTCGGATGGTTGAGTTGCTTGCTATTGCTCGATCCGCCCGCCGAATATCCTCCCAGCGTGATTGCTCCCTGCGCCTCGGCATAGACCTGGCCGTCCGGCCCACGCAATGGCGCCAGCAGCAGCACTCCGCCTTCGAGGCTTTTGGCATCGCCGATGGATGAAACCGTTACGTCTAGTGCCATGCCCGGCCGGGCAAATGGAGGAAGAGAAGCAGTCACGAACACAGCCGCAACATTTTTTACGATGACGGCGCTTGCAGGAATCTGCACGCCCATGCGCTGCATCACGTTGGCCAGCGTCTGAGTAGTGAACAGGGTCTGTTGTCGGTCTCCCGTGCCGTTCAATCCGACGACAAGGCTGTAGCCCACCAGCGGATTGTCACGCACTCCGGCGACGGTAGTGATATCGCGCACCAGCACGGTCTGCGCCCCGGTCACGGCCCCTGAAAGCTGCGAGGTGATCAGCATGCTAACCAACCACGCGAATTTTAGAAGCCGATGACCCATAAGAGTGCTCGAACAAGAGGATTGGGCGGGCGGGTCGCATCGGACACCACTCCCTTACCCTTCAGTTCCACTTCCAGATTTGAAAGCACAGTCGAAAGCGCGCTGTTGTCGGGCCGGATGTCCCCTGGCCGCAACACGCCTCGCACGAGCATGGTTTCCTTCTGATTGTTGATTGCAACCATGCGCTCGGCTTCGACCACCAGGTTGCCGTTCGGCAGGACGGCAATCACCTGTCCGGCGAGATTCGTATTCATGGTCGTGCTCGCGTCGGTTGAACCCGCGCCCTTCAGTTTGGAGGACGATTGCGCCGTGAGCAGGTTGGTCAAGCCACTCGTACTGATGTGACCTGCCAATCCCGAAATTCCCGAGGTTGTATTGAAATCGCGTTGGGTGCCGACGTTTCCCGTGGCCTGCGCAGTGGTGCGTTGTACCACTACGATGGTCACCAGATCATTCAGTCGGCTGGCCTTGTAGTCGGCCTGCAAGTTGGTCAGCGCGCCGTTCGGGGTCCAGAGGCTTCCCAGCGAGGCCTCGACAGGCGGAGATGAAGTCTGTTGCTGCATCCGGGCCACGTAGTCCGCGCGGGTCTTTTGTGGGTCACGGGTGATCTTGACCTTGGACAACACGCTGGCTGTGGAGATCAAATTAGACAAGACCAGGACCACAGAAGCCACCCGTACCGCCCTATTTGTGAAAGTCGTTCGCATAGGATTGCACTACTCCGACAGCACCGATGTCACCACCCCGCGTCCGATCACCCGCGCCAGGTATCGCTTCTTTGAATCTTTGCTGATTACTCTCACCTGTTGTCCACGCCCCCCGTTCTGCAGGCACAGCACCGGCAAGGTCATGTGAATGTACTCGCCCTCCAGCATCAGGACGACGGTCTTCCCGCTGCGGACCAGCAGGTTTCCCGAGCTCAGCTGCTCCGGTTTTCTGTCTGTCTGGCCAGGCCGAGCCGCTGATCCGTCTTCCACTCGGCCCCAATGCACCAGCACGTAGAAGGGAAGACAAGTATTTGGATGTTCACAGCGCAGAAGCACCTTGTCGGAATCTGCGTCCAGCATGTCGATGCTGAGTACCTTCAGTGGCGGATTGGGTTCAGCGGCGGTCATGCCGGACAGTTGCTCCATCTGGTCCGGCAGGATCGAGATGCCGGAAGAATGAAGAGCGCCCAGGATGCATTCGTGGCTGATCGGCGTTCGTGGATTGTCGTCAGCGCGAACAGAGGCTCCCGTCCCCGCCAGCAGCAGCACGTTGAAAATCGCGAATGCTTTAGCCAGTCTTAAACGCATTTCTTCTTTCGTTACCGTGTGAGGCTGTTCAGGTCCTGAAACATCTCGTCCGCGGCTTTTACCACTCGCGAGTTGGACTCGTAAGACCGCTGCGAGAGGATCATTTCCACGAATTCCTGAACCACGTCCACATTCGACTGTTCCAGAAACCCCTGCTGTAGGGAACCAAGTCCCTCGGTTCCGCCGGGAGTGCCGACAATGGGGTCTCCCGAAGCAGTGGTAGCCAGCATCAGGTTGTTGCCCACGCTGTTCAACCCACCGGGGTTGGGAAACAACGCCAGCTGAATATTGCCCACTTGAGTGGCCTGGGTTTGGCCGGGTTGCGTGACCGAAACCGTGCCGTCAGAACCGATGGTGACCGAGAGGGCGTCGGGCGGCAGAGTGATCGCAGGTTCAAGAGGATTTCCGTCGGCAGTCACGATATTTCCCTGCTGATCGAGATGGAACGTCCCGGAACGGGTGTACGCAATTTCACCGTCCGGCATGCGCACCTGGAAAAATCCCTGACCTTGTATCGCGAGGTCAAGCGGGTTGCCCGTCTGGCTGAAGTCTCCCTGAAGCTGAAGGACTTCAGAAGCCCCCGGCTTGGTGCCCAAGCCAACCTGCAACCCGGCGGCGTTGGTAGTCTGCTGCGTGGAGGCCGAGCCCGGCATTACCATGTTCTGGTACAGCAAGTCGGTGAATTGCACGCGCCGCCGGCGGAATCCTGCTGTGCTGGTGTTTGCCAGATTGTTTGCCACGTTATCGAGATTCAGCTGCTGTGCGTTCATGCCGCTGGCGGCGGTGTATAGTGCGCGGAACATAGAGCTCCTTTACGGGTTGACCCGCGGTAAATCTTCGGTGGCGATGCGATTGAATTCCGAGTGGAACATCCCGAGCGCCCGCTGCATCATTTCCGCGTAGCGCTGCACGGCGACCAGCTCTACCGCGCCCGCTACGGGGTTCACATTCGAACTTTCCAGGGAGCCCTGTGCGATCGTGGACTGATTTGCCGGTGCCTCACTTTTTGCGGGGGCGCTGTAGTAAGTCTTGCCGATGCTCTCGAGCGCCGTGCCCGGAGGAAATTCCACCAGCTTGATTTTTCCCGCGACAGCGCCACTGACCGAAATCGTGCCATCAGCACTTACGCTTACCGGACCGCCCACGATGCGGATTGGACCTTGTTCGCCCATCACTGGATCGCCCTGTGCCGTGGTCAACTGTCCCTTGGCCGACACTTGAAAATTTCCATTACGAGTGAAAGCCAGGCCAGTGGCGGTCTTTACCTCAAAAAAACCCGGCCCCTGGACTGCGAAATCCAAGTCGTTGCCGGTGTGTTCCAGATTGCCCTGGGTCAAGTCCATCTGGCTGCCGCCAGAAATCCCAAAATCGTTGACTGCCTGGTTCAGGCTCGAGCCGTGATGTCCGGACGCTGTCGCAAGGAATGACCGAAAAATGTTCTGCTGCGCCCGATATCCCGGGGTGCTGGTATTCGCGAGGTTGTTGGCTACCAGGTCAAGCGCCTGACTCCGCGCCATCAACGCCGCACATGCCGCATAGAATCCGCTATCCATAGGAGGTTTCGCTACTATGAAAGCACGGCAATGTCCATTGCTTGCCAGTCGCCCTGGTTGGTAACTCGTTGAAAATTGGTTGAGTGCTCGCGATTAGATGAGAGTTGGATGAGTACCTTACACTCGCGGGCGAAAGCCGGACCTTGGGCGCGGCGTTGATTCTAACCAGCCACTATTTATTGTGCCCTCAGTTGGTTTTCAGTCGAAACCGGGTTTGCCTGAGTGATTCGCGGAGCCGCTCGATGCCGATTTCCACAATGCACTGGTCAAGACTGAGCTCGTCTGTGTCCGGGGTGGCGGTATCGTGTGCCAGCTGGAGAACATGGATCTTCAAGCCGCTGTTCTGGTTGACAATATCCGCGACAACGCTGAGAGTCACTACGCGCTCGCCGAGTAACAATTCCAGGCGGAGCAGGGCTTCCGCGCTGACGCTCGTGGGTCCGGGGATATGTGTAGGTATCATGCCTTTGACCAATCCATACATCGGCCATAGGCAGCTTTAACTTTACGTCGGGCGCAAATGCCCAGGGGCGCAGGCGAAGCGGACATCAGCAAGGTCAAGAGTTCGACCGCCGGTCTACGTTTTCACCATGTGCCACCATGCCATCACGGAACTGGACGAATCACAACCGAGTGACCCGACGATCACGTCGGCGGCGCGATCTGCATCATCGCAACTGCCATTCTTCGCTCCTTTCGTAGTTGATGTTTACGCCTTGATGAAGGCAAGCAGGTCCGCGTTGATTTGATCTGCGTGCGTAGTCGGCATGCCATGTGGCAAACCAGGATAGAACTTCGTCGTGGCGTTTTTGAGCAGCTTGGCTGGGGGGTACTCCGTTCAATTCATGACGGGAGGCGTCGATATTCTACTTGCGCCACGCGCCCATCGCGATATAAAGCGCCTGCACACGACCCTCCCAGTGCGCGTGGAATACGGGCTCGTTCTTCTCGTATGCGATTGGACCCATGCATTGCATTCCGCCCATGTCGTGCACACCGTTCATGTGGCCCCTCCCGCGTGCGAGAGAGTGACCTTAGCGACGCCAACCATGGCATCGTGGGTGACCAGCGCTGCTAGTTCCTGCTCGCTCAGCTGATCGCTGTTTGACGGTCGCTCGGGAAGGACGATGTAGCGCGCTTCCGCCGTGCTGTCCCATACGCGCACTGCTGCATCCTCCGGCAGTTCCATACCGAACTCACGTAGCACGCCGCGCGGGTCGATCACCGCGCGCGAGCGATAAGGTGCGGACTTATACCAGACCGGCGATAGACCCAAGAGAGGCCAGGGGTAACAGCAGCACAGCGTGCAGACGATCAAGTTGTGAACCTTGGCCGTGTTCTCGACTGCCACGATGTGCTCACCCTGCTGGTTCGTGAAGCCAAACTCGGCGATCGCAGCGGTGGCGTCGGCGAGCAGGCGCTTCTTGTAGTCGGCATCGACCAGGCACGAGCTATTACCCGCGCACCGTCTCGCACTACCGCATCGTCGAAAAACTCGTCGGCGGTGGTGGGCTAGGGTCCAGGACATTGCTGAGGTGTACGAGCGGGAGGTACGAGATCTGCCGTGGTCAGAATACCGCGCGACGGTGGTGATCGAGCTCTATCGAGTGCGCTGTCCGGATTGACATCAAGCCGAATTACTCGGACGACGAGGTTATTGAGGTGATCCGGGTTACCACAAGCGCGGTTTTTATGGTCACGAATCTCGTCACCAGGCACTTTGGGTTTGAAGAAGAGAAGATTGGAAGAATGTGAGCCAGATGTGAGGAATGGGGCAAGTATTAAAC
>Ga0075015_100000414_pt1 | contig 14802 bp, 11 predicted proteins | sample AleBraG_ABR_2013_FD_71476 | JGI IMG/M metagenome (GOLD analysis project Ga0075015, IMG submission 71476) | Freshwater sediment microbial communities in response to fracking from Pennsylvania, USA - Alex Branch Run_MetaG_ABR_2013 | ecosystem: Environmental > Aquatic > Freshwater > Creek >...
CAGCAAGACGGTGATTCGCGCGGGCTATGGTGTGTTTCATGACACCGGCGCGCAGGGCGGCACCACCGGACCGTATCAAAATCCACCCTACGCCAACGGCTACGCTTTCACCACCAACAATCTCAATCCTATCCGCACGCTGTCTACGGGATTCCCGGACAACAGCGGACCGGTGAACCTGGCATCTTACTCCGGCGACTGGTACGCCAACTCACCCACCCTGAAGATGGGGCACATCCAACAGTGGAACGTAAACATCCAACGCGAATTGCCGTACAGCACGGTGCTCACGGTTGCCTATGCGGGCACTTATGGCAACAGCCTGATGGAGAAGAATTTCAACTTCAATTCCGCGCCGCCGAATCCCGGCAACAACCCGCGCGCGTTGCGGCCTTATCCGCAGTACAACAACATCAACCTGACCGACAGCCATGGCTGGTTGAAGTATGAGTCGCTGCAAGTCAAAGCGGAGCGGCGCGCGGCCAAAGGACTGTACCTGCTGGCGGCTTACACGTACAGCAAAGCCGTGACCAACGGCCTCGTTCAGGAGATCACCGCCGATCCGGGTCAGGATTATTACCCGCTACTGCCGTATCCGAATGCGGACAAGGGACTGGCTTCCACGGATCTGCGGAATGCGTTCAACCTGAGTTACCTCTATGAACTGCCGTTCGGCAAAGGACAGCGGTTTGGCAGCAACATGAACAAGGTGGCGCAAACGGTGCTCGGAAACTGGCAGATCAACGGCATCACGCTGGTTCATTCGGGCTTTCCTTTGGGCATGACAATGTCTACCAACCAATCGGGCACGGGTATTGGCAACCGGCCAAACCGGGTATGTAACGGCAGCCTGGCCAATCCCAGTGTCAGCGAGTGGTTCGACATTACTTGTTTTGTGGCGCCGACGCCGGGGACGCTGGGCAATTCCGCCAAGACTACGCTGGCCGGACCGGGACAGGTGAACTTCGATACCTCGGTGTACAAGAAGTTCCCGGTCACGGAAGCCAGCGAGCTGCAATTCCGCGGCGAGTTCTTTAACATCGCGAACCACGCGCAGTTCTCAGTTCCGCTGACCGCGCTGGGGCCGTCGACCTTTGGCAAGATCACGTCCACTGTGAATTCGTCGCGGCAGATTCAATTCGCCCTGAAGTACGTGTTCTAATGACCGAGGGCGGGTTGGCAGCGCGCACTGCGGAGGCTTTGAAAGCCGCGTTCGGGCGAGTGAATAACCCGCCGCACAAGCGCCAGGGGGACACTGCTGAGATACGTCTCAAGCGAAGGAATTCGGACGCGAGCCCGCAGTGTCCCCATCCGCGTCCGGTGGCACAGGCTTTCCTTGGCAACCGATCCTGAGCACGTGTTCTAATGTGACGGGTGGGTCTCCAATCCGCCGCAGGTTGACATGACGAGAAGCGTATTTCTAAAACGAACAATCTTGGCGGCGGTGGCCGCGAGCCAGAGCGCGCCGGCGCAAACCAAGCCCCGGCGCGCGATCATCGATACCGATCCGGGCACGGATGACGCGCTGGCGATTTTTCTGGCGCTGCGTTCGCCGGAATTGAAGGTGGAAGCGCTCACGCCGGTGGCCGGGAATGTACCGCTTGAATTAACGCTGCCCAATGCGCTGCGCTTGCTGGAAATCGCCGGGCGAACCGACATCCCGGTAGCCGCGGGCGCTGACCGGCCACTCACGCGCAAGCTGATCACGGCTTCTTACGCGCATGGGGAGAATGGATTGGGCGGTGTGGACTTCCCCGCCCCCAAGATGAAGCCAGTTGCCGAATCGGCGGCACAACTAATCCGCCGCATGGTGCGCCAGTCGCCGGGCGAGATTCACTTGATCGCGATTGGGCCGCTGACGAATCTGGCGCTGGCATTTCAGCAAGATCCTCAGCTTCCGAAGCTGATTCCTTCGCTGACAATCATGGGTGGTTCTGTTTCCGGGGGCAATGTGACTCCGTCGGCGGAATTCAACATCTACGTCGACCCAGAAGCGGCGCAGGCTGTGTTCCAGGCGGGGATTCCGCTGACCATGGTGGGACTGGACGTGACGCGCAAAGCAGTTCTGCGCGAGGAGCATATCCAGGCGCTGGAGGCGGCGCACAATCCGGTGAGCCAGGCCGCTGGAAGAATCACGCGGGCGATTCGCAACCGGTCGCGCGGGGGAAATGGGCAGGCGATGCACGATTCCCTAGCGCTGGCAACGTTTCTGGATCCGTCGCTGGTGACGCTCCAAGAGATGCACGTGGAAGTAGAGACTCGCGGGGAGTTTACGGCGGGCGAAACGTTGGGCTACCGCCGCGCCCCCATTCGCCGTTCGCCGCCGCTTGCTGAAGGGCCGGCCAAGGTTGAGGAGACCGTTTTCCATCCCAACGCAAAAGTAGCGCTGGATGTGGATGCGGAGCGATTCTTAAAGCTGCTGGTGGGCAGACTCACGGGTTGAGGAAGACTATGCGATTGATTCCAGTTGTCGTGCTATTGGCCGCGGCATGCGCGGCGCAGGAAAAGCGTTACGTCATCATCGATCAGGACGCCGCCGGGCCCGCCGGCACGGACATGATGTCCATTCTAGTTCTGCTGCAATCGCCGAACGTGGAAACGCTCGGAATTACCGTGGTTACCGGGGATGCATGGCGCGATGAAGAAGTGATGCACACGTTGCGGCTGCTGGAGATTGTCGGCCGCACCGATATTCCGGTGGTGGCGGGAGCGGCGTTTCCGCTGGTGCGCACACAGGCCTGGACCGAGCTATGGCAGCAGCAATACGGCAAGGTGACTTATCTGGGCGCTTGGAATAAGCGGCCGGGCAGCCACGGTCCCTACGAAGTGCCTCCGTTGAAAGAAGGCGCACCCAGCACCAAGGCGTCCGACGAGGACGCCGCACATTTTCTGGTGCGCATGGTGCGCAAGTATCCGCATCAGGTGACCATTTACGCCGGCGGTCCGATGACCAACATAGCTTTGGCGCTGAGTCTGGACCCGCAGTTAGCGGAGTTGAGCGCCGGTCTGGTGTTTATGGGCGGCAGCCTGAATCCGGTGACCGAGAATCCGGAGTTCGCCACCAACCCGCGGCATGAGTTCAACCTGTGGTTCGATCCCGAGGCCAGCCACATCATGCTAAGAGCGCACTGGCCTTCGATTGTCTGCACCACGGTGGATGTCTCGCTGAAGACGCAGCTCAATCAGGCCATGATGGACCAGATTGCGAAATCGCCCAATGCGGCTGCACAATATCTGGCAAAGTACGCGCGCCCAGGCCGCAGTTACATGTGGGACGAACTGGCGGCGGCGGCCTGGATCGATCCCAGTCTGATCACAGCCGAGCGCAAAGTCTATATGGACGTGAACCTGGATCGCGGCGCCGGTTATGGGGATACGTTGATCTGGTCAGAAAAGGGCAAGCCGGCGCTGGATCTGCAACTGGTGCGCGCGCAGATGGATGTCAACATGCCAAAATTTGCGGAAATGTTTGTGAAGCTGATGAGCGCTCCGACGCCGAAGGGCGGCAAATAAAATGTCGCGCATCGTGGTGGTGGGCAGTTTGAACATGGACGTAGTGGCGGTGGCGCCACGGATCCCCGTGGTGGGCGAGACCATCATCGGAAACAAATATTTCACTGAGCCAGGCGGAAAGGGCGCCAACCAGGCTTACGCCGCCGCGAAACTGGGCGGCAAAGTAGCCATGCTGGGGCGCATCGGTGACGACGATTTTGGACGCCGTATGCGGGACAACGTGGCGAGCGTTGGTTGCGATGTCAGCGGATTGAAAAGCGTGCCGGGCGCCAGCGGCGTGGCGCTGATTTTTGTGTCCGAGACCGGGCAGAACTCGATCATCGTGGTGCCGGGAGCCAACGACAAATTATCCAGCGCCGATGTGGAGGTGGAATCCGCGGTTTTGAATGGCGCCGGAATCGTGCTGCTGCAACTGGAAAATCCGGTAGCCGCGGTTCTGACGGCCGCCCGGTTGGGCAGGAAAGCCGGAGCTCGGGTGATTCTCGATCCAGCGCCCGCTCCGGCTGCTCCCTTGCCGCCGGAACTGCTGGCTACGGTGGATATCGTCACTCCCAATGAGACCGAAGCGGCCATTCTGGCGGGTCTCGCGCCCGGGCGCTTGAACCCGGAACAAGCGGGAGAGCTCGCCAAGAAATTGCAGGCGAGGGGCGCGCACACCGTGATCATGAAGCTGGGCGACCAGGGTTGCCTGCTGGTGGAGCAGAATGGATCCACATACATTCCGGCGCCGAAAGTGACGGCGGTGGACACAACCGCCGCAGGAGACACGTACAACGCCGCGCTCGCGGTGGGCTTGGGTGAAGGGCTGGCGTTGCAGGATGCTTGCCGCTTTGCCGTGTATGCTTCGGCGCTGTCGGTGACGCGTTTGGGAACGCAGTTGGCGGTGCCGTCGCGGGCGGAGGTGGACGCTTTTCAAGCGCGCTGTTAGCCGTTGACTCCCCGCGGGAGTGGAGAACCGGGCCAGAAGCGCCTCCGGCAACCTGATTCTCCACCGGGTCGAGCGATCACCAGCGGAACTGCGGGAGCCCACCAAAACTCTCGCAGTTGCGACCGGCAACCTCTCGATAGCTTCACCGTAGCAAGCGGGTCCTAGAGAACCGGGGAAATTGACTTCAAGCAAATTGTGCGAAACTCGTCGTAACTATAACAAGCGGTGATGGTTCCAAGTACTGGAAAAAATTTCTGAGAGACTGTGAACGCCCGGCGTGGCCGCGATAAATCCGTCGCGAAGGAGTGGTTTTCCGTGCATCGTGGACCGCTTCCTTCGGTCGCGGCTCAGCTACGTCGCGGCTCAGCTCAAAGCCGTTGAGTCGTGAACGCAGGTTGATGGTCAGTCGTTGTTGTCGAAGATGCCGCTGAAGACGTCCAAGCCGCTTTTGTGTTCATCGCCGCCGTGTTTGTAGGGGGCGAGTTGGCGGCGCATCTTCTCGAGTGTCATGCTTTGCACAATGACACGGCCGGGGCCGGTGAGCGTGGCCAGGAAAAGACCTTCTCCTCCGAACATGGCGGTCTTAATGCTGCCGACAAACTGGATGTCGTAGCTGACGCTCTCGTCGAACGCAACGATGTTGCCGGTCTCAATCTGAATTTGCTCGCCGGGGCCAAGAGGAAACTCGATGAAGTCGCCGCCTCCGTGAATGAAGACAGCGCCGGGACCGGTGAGTTTTTCGAGAATGAAGCCTTCACCGCCGAAGAAGCCTGCTCCGAGCTTTTTGACGAAGGCGATATTCAGTTGCGCGCTGCTCTGGGCGAACAAGAAGCTATCGCGCTCCACCAGCACGCTCTGGCCGGCGGCCAGTTCAAAGACCTGAATGCGGCCTGGATAGCTCCCCGCGAAGCCGACCTCACCCACACCTCCGGTGACCTGGAAGTAGGTCAGGAACAGCGACTGGCCCATCATCTTGCGCCTCACGGCGCCCAATAACAGGTCTCCCAGGGAACTGCTGCTGCCGCCCATGCGGGTTTCCCATAGAACATTGGCCGTCTTGTAAACCATGCGGCCTGCTTCGGCGTACAGTTCCTGTCCCGGCTTCAGCTTGACCCGGGCGACCTGCAAATTGTCGCCCTGAATCTGGTATTCCAGCGGCTGAGCCGACACCGGTGGTGGCGGTGCGGGGGCGGCAGCAACCGGCGGCGCGGCGACAACCGGTACTCCGCCGCCGGCGGGTGCGGAACTACCGCAATTGGTGCAGAAGCGCGCTTCGGCACCCAGACTCGATCCACAGTTGGTGCAGAAGGCCATGGTTACTGTTGCTTGGGTGCGGTCACGATAGTGGTGATTTTGCGAATGCCGAATTGGTCGATGGAGCTGCTTTCTCCCACCACCGAGGGATAGATGACAAACAAACTGACCGGCCCGGGAGGCACGTCGGTGCCAGCCGGTGAGACGACTCTGGCATTGATCTGCCACAAGCCAACGCAACAGGGCGCCAGGCCGGAATAGAGGATATTCGCCGGGCCGATGTTGAAGCCGTTAATGTAGACGTCCGGCAAGGAATTAGTGGAAAGCGCGCCGGATGGGACCGTTCCATCGGGAGGATTCCCGTTGACGACGCCGGCGCCGGTTCCAAAGATCTGGATGACTGTGCCGGATTTGGCGGGGTTGGAATTCCCGTTGACGGTGTTGTCCTGGTTGAGAACGGCGAGTTGGCCGCTGCCCGTGCTATCGGCTGTGAACAGGCCGGGGGCAGTGGCGTCAATGCGGAAATACCCACTGGCGATCACCTGCTGGGTGGAAGCCCGCGTGACGAGGAACAACTGTGGCTGTGAGCCCGGCTGCACGGCGCTGGGAATCTGGAGATTGATCTGGCCGGCGGAAACGTAGAGCAGTGGCGCTGGGATTCCCGCCACCGTCACTTGCAAGTCACCCAAAGTCGCGGGAAGCGGCAGAGTAGTGGCGCTAACCGCTTTCGGAACCTGGAAGCTGTTGGTCGCGTACGTAAAGAGCGACGCCAGCATACCGGGTGCAAACCGCTGGAAGTAGTTGGCCCCGTTGCCGGAGAAGCGTCCGGGCACTCCGCCCGCGCTGCTGGTGGCATCGATCGCCGGGGAGAAGAAGGCCACGCGATTGGTTTGCGATTCGGCCGACACCGGATTTCCAAACGGGTCGACGGTGACTGCGACGGGAGTAAAGCTGGTCAAGGAAGAGTTCGCGACCGGATTGCCGGATAACGACTGGAAATTGGGGTATCGGAGCAAACGTGAAGCGCCCGTATCCGCAACCCAGATGGTGCCGTCGCGCGGATCGACAAAGATGCTGTATGGGTTGTGGAGAGTATCCGAAGTACCGTTGCCTGTATTGAAGGCGAAGACGGGCGGCGGGTCATTTTGAACGAGGCCTACGTTGGGATAGATGACGACCTGGACCTGGGTGCTGCCCGTGTTGGCCACGTAGAGACGGTCATCCAGGTCGATGGTGATTCCCCGCGGCCGGACCAGCGTGGTTTCCGAAGGAGGTCCAAAATCGGGTTGCCCGAAGACGGTGCTCGCCGCCGCGCCGCTGGTAAAATCTCCGCCTTTCGGTTTGCGGAAATACAACACCCGGTTGAGACTCGTATCGGAAACCAACACGCTTCCGTCGCTGGCGAAAGCGATACCAACCGGCAGCGCCATGGTGGAAGAACTGGCGTCCGTGACTTTGGTGAAGAATCCGGCTTGGCCAAGGACCAGGTTGGGTTTCTGATTGGAGAGCGACGGCTGGGCGAAGGGAGCCGCGAAGCGGACCACGCGGGCGTTGCCGGAATCGGCCACCCAAAGATTACCGGAACTATCGACTGCGACCCCAAGTGGACTGCTCAGCCCGGTATCCTGCGGCGAGTTGGCCAAGTTCACGGGATAATTCACTTCCGCTGTAAAGAGATCGGGCTGCCCCAACACCAGATCGGCGGTGGCGCCGGCCTTCACCGTGCGATAGTCCTTGAACCCGAGGACGCGGTGGTTCAACGGGTCGGCCACATAGAGACGATTGGATGCTTTGTCAATAGCCACGCCGCCACCCAGCACTTGGCCACCAAAGCTAAAACCAAACTCCCGCCCTTCGATCAGGTTGGCCGAATTATATTGGAAATTTACCTGGCCTAGAACCCGGTTGGCGGCAGCCAAGCTGCCATCGGAGTTGACCGGAACCGATAAGACGCGATTGTTGCCGGAATCCACCACATAGACCGTGTTGCCGCCGGCCCCTGCGCCAGCCGGAAAACGGAGCGTATTGGCGCCCGGTTGGGGTTTGCCCGCGTTCTGTTGACCCGAGAAGAAATCCGGCTGGCCGAATTCGCTGAGCGCCGCTGGAGAGAACGCGATGTTTTCCTGCGGGAAGTTAGCGAAGGAAGGGTATTGCAATATGCGGTGGTTGCCCGTGTCAACGACGTACGGAGTGTTGCCGATGGTGAACACGCCCAACGGTGCTCCATTGGAACCAGCGGCGCCGAGAGTGCTGGCACTGATGGCGGGGGGATTGGGTACCTGCTGCGTCGGCAGGACAATGCCCATGATCCTGGCCGCGAAGGCTCCGGTGGCAAATGGCGGCGCATAGACCAGTACGCGATTGGCTGCATCGGTTACAAACAGATCACCGGCTTGATCGAACACGAGACCCGCAGGCTGGGCCAGATAGTTCTTGGTATTGCGGGCAATGGAGGCAGGCAAGGAACCGGTGACAAAATCGGCTTGACCCAGCGCCAAGTCGGCAACCGGATCGTTGGCCGGACTCTGGGCGGCGAGAAGGCCGCTGTAACGGAGAACGCGATTATTCCCCGAGTCGGACACCCACAGATCGTTGCCTTGTATCGCCAAGCCGGACACATATGCGGCAGAACCTAAGCTCAAAGCGAGTGTCTTGGCAGTAGGGGCGGACAAGCCTTGATTCGCCAAACCAGAGGTTTGATCCTTCTGGCCTAGAACGAGGTCAATTGTCAGGAGCGTACCCGTCTGCTGCGTGGGCTTGGGATAGCGGACCACGCGATTGTTGCCGGAGTCGGCCACGTACAGATTACCGTTGGAATCAACTACCACCGCAGTAGGACTATTCAGGCCGGTGCTGAGTGTAACGCCAGTTACGCCGGGGCCTTGCGCCGAAGTGCTGAGAAAATCGCGCTGGCCAATCACCATGTCGGCCTTGTCGCCTGTGGCAAATCCAGCGGCGTTTTTCCAGACCAGAATCCGGTTATTGGCGTTATCGGCCACGTAAAGAATGTTCGGGCTGACCGAGGTATCGACGGCAGCAGACTCAGGAGAAAAGAACTCGCGCCCTTCCACGAGATTCGGGGCAACGGCGGTGATGGTCGTGGTTTGCAGCAGGGGTTGCCCGAGAATGGATGTCGGCGAAGTGCTGAAGACCGTTGGTGTTTGCGCGTTGACCAGGGCACCAAACGCAAGTAGGGAGGGGGTAAGCAGATTCCAAGTTTTCATTTTGATTGTCAGCCGGACGCACGCGGGGACGTGCCTCTCCTATTCATAGCACAAATCGGCAGGATATCGGCCTGGCTGTAATCCGCCATTTATGGCGCCGCTTGATTGAATTCCAACAAGTGCTTGTAGAACAGAGAGATAGGCAATCCAACCACATTGAAATAGCAGCCTTCAATCCGCTGGATGAATTTGGAGGCGAGCCCTTGAATGGCGTAGGCCCCGGCTTTATCCAAGGGCTCCCCGGAAGAGACGTACGACATTATTTCCCGGTCCGACATTGGGGAAAAAGACACGGTGGTGGCGGAATAGTCGACGACCCGGCGGCTGTTGTTGCGCAGGCAGATTCCGGTGATGACCTGATGGTCGCGGCCGGCGAGCAATTGGAGCATTCTTGCGGCGTCGGCAGCGTCACACGGTTTTTCCAGCACTTGGCCGCCGGCGACCACCACGGTGTCGGCGGCAAGAATCAGCTCATCGGAAGCACAGTCTACTGCCGCGGCCTTCGCCTGTGCCAACCTGGTGACGTAAGCGACAGGCGCTTCTTTGGGCAGGCGCTGTTCGGGAATGCGAGGCGGGCGCACAATAAATTCGAAGCCGGCGGCGGCCAGGATCTCCTGGCGGCGAGGGGATTGGGAGGCGAGCACGAGCATGTTTATCCATGCTAATCCCGGCTGGCCGCCACGACCGCTGCCAGGGCGGCCAGAACGAGACACAAAGGCGAGTACAGACGGGTATCCCAGTACGCGAATGGCGTTCCGGCCACGCTCTTAAAAAATCCGAAGGTGTGGAAGTTGCCGATGCTCCGCAATAAGAACACTCCGGCGATGCACCAGGCGCCGAGATGGACGAGCGGCGTGAGATAGCCGGCGGGGAAAAGCCGCGCTTCCCCACAAATGATCACTGCGGCTACGGCCAGCAGAAGAGCCACCAGGTAAGTTGCCAGCGGGGAGGGATTCAGCATTCGGCGGCCTCCGATGGTGGGAATCGTGACTTCACTGCCCCATTGGCCGCCTAGCGCCCAATACACGTGCAAGGCGGAAAGAAACACCAGCACTGTGGCGAAGATGAGCGCACAGATGAGCCGCAAAGATGGCAAGCCCCAGCATACGTGATTTAATAGGAGGCTATGAGAGTTGGCGTCTTCACCCCACTGCTGTCGCAGTTCCCGCTGGACAAGGTACTCGAGAAGCTTAAAGCGCTGGACATCCACACTGTGGAACTCGGAACCGGCAATTACCCAGGCGATCCGCATTGCAAGCTGTCCATGCTGAGCAACAAAAAGGACCTGACCGAGTTCAAAAAGAAGCTGGACGACCACGGGTTCAGCATCAGCGCGCTGAGTTCCCATGGCAATCCGCTGCATCCCGATAAGGGGGTGGCGAAAGCCTATCAGGAGACCAGCCGGAAGACCGTGCTGCTGGCCGAAAAGCTGGGCGTGCCGGTGGTGGTGGACTTTTCCGGCTGTCCGGGCGATAGCGAGCATGCCAAATACCCGAACTGGGTCACGTGTCCCTGGCCTCCGGAATACCTGGACGTTCTGGATTGGCAATGGGAAAAGAAGGTGGCGCCCTATTGGATCAAACATGCCAACTTTGCGCGCGATCATGGCGTGAAAGTCGCCATCGAAATGCATCCCGGCTTTGTGGTCTACAGCCCGGAAACGATGCTCAAGCTGCGGTCGATTGCGGGCGACACCATCGGCTGCAACTACGATCCCAGCCACATGTTCTGGCAGGGCATCGACCCCATCAAAGCGATCCGTGTGCTGGGCGATTCCATCTTCCACGTACACGCCAAAGACACGCAAATTTACGATTACAACCTGCCCAAGACCGGCGTGCTCGACACCAAGAAGTACACTGATGAGCGCAACCGGAGCTGGATCTTCCGCACGGTCGGCTACGGTCACGCCTATGGCTGGTGGACGGAGTTTATTTCGACGCTACGTATGTTCGGCTACGATTACGTGCTCTCGATCGAGCACGAGGACACGCTGATGTCCGCGGAAGAAGGGCTGACCAAGGGCGCGCACTTTCTGAACCAGATCATGATCAAGGAGGGTACGGCGGCGGCCTGGTGGGTGTAGGGGCGAGCATTGGTGGGTGCAGCGCTCCGATAGAAAGTGCGCTAAACTGAAAAACCGCTGAAGTGACTACCCCAAAGGGAACGACGCTGGACTCTGGATGCGCTTAGGTATATCGGATCTGAAACTAAAGAACGTGGTTTTTGAGGCCCGCTTCGAGCGAAACTACTTGCATTGGGATCGAGCCGGCCAACTCTGGACCGAGTTGCTCCTGGCGTATCCCGCGCTGAAAGTGATCAAGGGCGAACCGAGTCGAACGCAGGGTCGTTTATCTTCTGAGTTCGAGATAGTCGTCCAGAACGACCTCTTCTTCGTGATGCAGGAGGACCCGCACCCTAACCTAAAAACATTCGGGGATGTATGCGACGATCTTACGCAGCGTACAAGTGACCTCTTCAAGGTCACAGAATTTACTCGGCTCGGACTCCGCAAGATATACGTCAAGTTCTTTGAAACGATGGAGCAGGCGTCTCAGTCGGTCCTTGATAGCGGCCTGATGGTAGTGCCCGCCGGCCCGCAGTTCGGTATCGCGCCCGATGTGCCAGCGAACCTAGAATGGCGTGCCGTTTGGGGCGACAAGCGGAACGGGTGCGGATTGCAGTTGCGGTCCGAGGAATTGAATTTCGAACTGGATCTTCCGCTAAACTGGAAGGGGGTTTCCGATAGCATCAAGAAAAAGCGATTCCAAATGACGTGGGACGTTGATTTTTTTACAAAGGGCTCCGTTAGGATCGACCAGCTCGGAGTCAAAGATTGGCTAGCGCAGGCATCGCATGCCATCGGCAGGGATAGCGATAACTTCCTTCAGATCTGACGAATATGACGACCTACGAACCAAGCCTAAATCCGACCGTGACCGTTAGCGCAGCCAGGGCAATGCTAACAGGTTCAGGGATGCGGGAATCTGCTCCGTCAACGGCGCCTGCCTTCCCGCAACCGATAGTTGTCTATTCGGAAGGCTCTACGGGCTCAGTCGACGGTGGAAATCTGGCTGTTGACGAACTGTACCCTAACCAGGACGGGATCGGTGAGGAACTGCGAAGCGCCCTACGCTTGCTGTCCATAGCCATACAGCGAGTTGACGAAGCCATCCAGTGTGAAGCCGAGGGCGATCTCGTGGGCTCTGATCAGGCGCGAGATCGGTTGTCCGTTATCCTGCCGCAAATCTTTCAGGTTAGGGCACTCAATGACTCGCTCGGCGCGATCGTGAACGCAGTTCAATCGGCTCTGGAAAACCTGTCGCCGAAACCTTGGACGGTTTCACAAATTGACGCGATCAAGAAAGCGTTGTCAACGATCCGATCATATCCGTTCTTATCTTTTGAGGATGCGGTTGAGTTGGTAACGAGCCTTGAAGATACGGGGCTCGATGTGCATCCTACGGGATATCGGATCTTGACTGACTGGCTCGATGTCGAAGGCGTTCGTTGACACAACCGTCCTGACTGATGCGTTGCTCAAAACTGGCGACGTGAGCAAGCGCGCAATCTCCGCTATTCGGGGTTTTGACTACTCAGAGACGCCAGTATATGCCCTCAAGGAGTTCGCTGGTGGGCCGTTGAGGTATTGGATCTGGGCTCACAACAAACTCGTCAAAACTCGATCTCTTAGCAAGGCGCTTTTGGAAATCTCGGCCCTTGTCAGGACTCCCCAAAAGTATGCGCCATCGTCGATGCTTGAAGCGCTTTCGATAGCGATTAGGGGTAAGCCGCCGTCGGCTGGGGCAGACGACATTCTTGCCGACCGATATGCCTACGCCATAAGAATCGACATTCTTGCTGCTTGGAAACGACGGAGGAAGCTCACCACAAGTGTCACTTATCCAATAGCCTGCTACGAAGAGTCACCTCCGGAGCTAGACGGCGATGGGCTGTTCGCTCTCAAAATCCCTTGTTCGCGGGAACGGCAGTGTGCACTTCGGGCGCATTTAGTCAGGCAGAATACTGGTTTGCAAAAAATAAGAGATGTCCTGCTCGGTCAGTCCAACAAGCCCGAAAACGCAAAGAGGTTGCGTGTTGTTAAAGAATTGATCCGCAATCCGAAGCGGGATATCGACTGGAAACAGTGCCGACACCTCGGTGACGCCGTGTTTGCGGTTTTGGCGCCTCCCGATTGCGTGATACTGACGACAAATCTGAAGGATCATCTGCCTTTGGCCGAAGCGTTAGGCAAGACGGCAAGGCTTCCTGGCTGAGGCCACATGTCTTGGCAGGGCATCGACCCCATCAAGCAATAAGGGTGCTGGGCGACGCTATCCTGCACGTACACGCGAAGGACACTCAGATTTACGATTACAACCTGCCCAAGACCGGCGTGCTCGACACGAAGAAGTACACGGACGAGCGCAACCGGAGTTGGATTTTCCGCACCGTCGGATACGGGCACGCCTATAGCTGGTGGACGGAGTTTATTTCGACGCTGCGCATGTTCGGCTACGATTACGTGCTCTCGATCGAGCATGAGGACACGCTGATGTCCGCGGAAGAAGGCCTTACCAAGGGCGCGCATTTTTTGAACCAGATCATGATCAAGGAGGGTACGGCGGCGGCCTGGTGGGTGTAGGTGGAGTTGCTTTGAGATTGGTCAACTCCCGTGGGGCAGTGAATTTGCGGTTTGGGCATGTGCATCCGCCAGCTTCCCGCTTTGGCTATATGTAGCTACAATTGGAAGGCGTGGAAACTGGCATACGCGAATTGAAGGACAACCTCGGCCGGTACATTCGGCGAATGGAAGCCGGGGAGCGTGTCGTAGTTACGGCTCATGGGCGGGTTGTGGCGGAGCTTGTTCCGCCGGTCGCGGGCCGGCACGGCCGGACTAGCCAGTTCGACCGGCCCATTGCTTCAGGCGTGATCACCCCGCCTAGCGAGGCCGGCGACCCGTTGGAAGACTGCCCGAAGATTCGTCTCCCTGCGGGCACAGCTGCCGCCCTGATTGACCACGACCGTGACGAAGCGTGAGGCCGTTCCTTCCCTCCGCACTCGGCAGCCCGGCCGTTCCTTGACCGCCGCTAGGGGCGTCGCTACGAAACAAAGCGCTACATAGAATCAAGCGCCTTAGTCGCCGCTATGCTTGAGGGCGATACGGCCGCTAACTAAAGCCTCGATTCGCGCTCAGGGACAGAGGGTGACGTCTGCTGTCACGGTGGCCGAAACCAGCCGCGTACTGCTTCGAGCCCGGCTCTGCGGAAGGTCACGGCTCAGCAGGAGCGAGCAGCAATCCACACGCTGCAGAGGTTTACCCGGCGTTGTCACATCGTGAGCGTCACGGAAGCGATCCTCGCCCACGCCGGACGCCCCTTCCCCGTGGAACCGACCCGCACTTTGGACGCTATTCATCTGGCTACCGCCGAAGCTTTGGGCGATCCGCCCGCTCTCGTGACAATAATCACACGGGATCTTCGCATTCGTGACAACGCCACTGCGCTAGGCCATCCCGTTGAATGATGGGCGGCCCAGGTAGGGCCAGCACACCCCGCGATGAGTTGCGCCTTCCGAGGATGTCGCGTATTGTGGCGATCATGATTGCGAACGCCTGCGGAAATTTCGCGGGACGTGCGCAACCGCGCAATGCCGTTCAGCGCCGCGCCGATGGTACGGTAATGCCGCTCGCGGTCATTCACGACGCCTTCGCCGGCCACTCACCTATGCGGGGTTGGGGAACACGGCGCTGAGCGGGACTTCAAGGTCCCCGGCAGGATTGCGGAGGACGCGGTCCGAGGCCTCGCGGGCGCCTTCTTTGGTGTGAATCCAGGCGCGCTGACGCTCTGGATCGATTAGCCAGACGGCCGGGATGCCGAACTG
>Ga0075015_100000416_pt1 | contig 14789 bp, 15 predicted proteins | sample AleBraG_ABR_2013_FD_71476 | JGI IMG/M metagenome (GOLD analysis project Ga0075015, IMG submission 71476) | Freshwater sediment microbial communities in response to fracking from Pennsylvania, USA - Alex Branch Run_MetaG_ABR_2013 | ecosystem: Environmental > Aquatic > Freshwater > Creek >...
GAGATTATCCTCAGCAACAATGGCTACCAGGTGGTGAATCTGGGAATCAAGGTACCGCCGGAAGCGCTGATTGCCGCCTGTCACCAACACCAACCGGACGCCATTGGTCTGTCCGGCCTGCTGGTCAAGAGCGCACACCAGATGGTAGTCACGGGGGGCGATCTGCAAGAGCACGGAGTCAAAGTTCCTCTGCTGGTGGGTGGCGCTGCGCTGTCCGATCGCTTTACGCGGACCAAGATTGCGCCCGCCTACGGGTCGTCCACGTTCTACGCCAAAGATGCCATGACCGGCCTGAAACTGCTCAACCAGATCATGGACCCGGAGACCCGCGAGACAGCCTTGCGGGAGCACACTTTTCACGAGGTTGAGGAGGAACCGGCCGCCACGGAGACCAGCCGTTTTGTTCCCGGGCTTTCCCGGAGCCCCAAAGTCAGGACCGATATTCCGATCCCGGCTGCGCCCTATCTGGACCGGCGTGTGCGCAAGGTGCCCAATCTCACCGAGCTCTGGAGCTACATCAACCCTTACATGCTGTACGGGCGGCATCTCGGGTTCAAAGGCAACTTCGAAAAATTGCTGGCCGAGCGGGATCCCAAGGCACTCAAGCTATTTCACGACGTAGAAGAGGTGAAGGCCGAGGCCGCGCGGTTTCTTCAGGTCAAAGCGGTGTGGCAGTTTTTCGAAGCGGAACGCGAACCCGGAGCGATCCACCTGTTTGCGCCCGGCGCGTCGAGGCCGGTGCATACGTTCGCCTTCGGGCGGCAAGCCAAAGAGGATGGGATCAGTCTGAGCGATTATATTCTGGACGCCGAAGAAGGCCGCCGCGATCACCTGGCGCTATTCGTGGTGACGGCGGGCGCCGGCGTCCGCGAGGAATCGGAACGGGCCAAGCAGGCCGGCGAATTCTTCAAGGCGCATGCTCTGCAAGCTCTGGCCATCGAGACTGCGGAAGGCGCCGCCGAATGGCTGCATCGGCGCATTCGCGAAGACTGGGGCTTCCCCGATCCGCCCACCATGACCATGCAGGAGCGTTTCACCTCCCGCTATCGCGGCAAGCGGTACAGCTTCGGTTACCCGGCGTGCCCCAACCTCGACGACCAGCAAGGCCTGTTTCAGTTGCTGCGCCCGGAGGAGATCGGCGTTCAGTTGACGGAAGGCATGATGATGGACCCGGAAGCGAGCGTGAGCGCGTTGGTGTTCCACCACCCGGACTGCGCGTATTTTTCGGTGGCACCGGAACTGGCTACGGTGTCTTAAGCGATGTCTCCCATTTCTCCACCGGTTGGCTCGTACATCGACGGCTGAATGGGGTTCGTTCGACGGGAAGGTCGACCTGCTGCTGTATGGCCTGACCCGGTACGATATCGGCGCCGCGCTGCTTAGCTGCGACGCGCAGCGGTAGTAGACTGAGAGTAAATGTCGACCGCTGCTCACACTTTCCCGGCCGCCGCCACTCCGTTGACTGTTCTCAACGAAGAAGAACGCATGTTTCAGGCCACCGTGCGCCGCTTTGCCAAGGAGCGCATCGGCCCGCACGTGCGCGCCATGGACGAGTCCGGCATCTTCAAAAAAGAGTTGCTCACCGAGATGTTCGAGCTGGGGCTGATGGGCATCGAGATTCCGGAAGAGTACGGCGGGCAGGGCGGAAATTTCTTCCAGGCCATTTTGGCGGTGGAAGCGCTGGCAGCCGTCGATCCCTCGGCGGCCGTAATCGCCGACGTGCAAAACACGATTGCCAACAACATTCTCTTACGCTGGGGTAATGCCGAACAGAAGCGCCGCTATTGTCCCAGGCTGGCGAAGGACACGGTGGCATCGTTTGCGCTGTCGGAAGCTGGTTCCGGTTCTGACGCCTTCGCGTTGGCCACGCGAGCGGTTCGCGAGGGCGACCATTTTCGCCTCACCGGCCGGAAACTGTGGATCACGAATGCGGCCGAAGCAGGCATTTACTTTCTGTTCGCCAACGCCAACCCCGAAGCGGGTCACAAGGGCATCACTTGTTTTCTGGTTGAACGGAACACGCCGGGCTTTCAGGTGGGCAAGAAAGAGGACAAGCTCGGAATCCGCGCCTCTTCGACGTGTGAATTGATTCTGGACGACTGCCGTGTGCCGGCCGAGAACGTGCTCGGCGAGGTTGGGAAAGGTTATAAGATCGCCATTGAGACGTTGAATGAGGGGCGCATCGCCATCGGTTCGCAGATGGCCGGGCTGGCGCAGGGAGCCTTGGATCACGCCATTGCCTACGCCAAACAGCGCGAGCAGTTTGGCCACACCATCGCCGACTTTCAGGCCGTTCAGTTCGAACTGGCTGAAATGGCGACGGAAGTGGAAGCCGCGCGGCTGCTGGTCTACAACGCCGCTCGGTTGAAAGATGCCGGTCTGCCGTTTGTCACCGAGGCAGCCATGGCCAAACTATTTGCCTCGACCATCGCCGAGACGGTGGCTTCGCGCGCCATTGAAATCCACGGAGGTGTCGGGTTTACTAAGGATTACCCGGTGGAGAAGTTGTATCGGGACGCCAAAATTGGCCGCATCTACGAAGGCACCAGCAATATGCAGAAGATGACGATCGCCAAACAGATTCTCGGCCGGTAACCGTTTGCGCCCTGCCGGGCGTCCAACAAAGAGGTAAATATGCGTTACGTTTTCACCAGTCTGTTCCTGATGGGCGCGGCCTTGGCGGCTACTGCCCCGGACCCAACGCCGTCCCAGATTGACGAGATTATCGCCAAGTTTGCCGCTAAGGAGGCAGAGTTCGCCAAGGCCCGTGGCAACTATACGTACAGACAAAGCGCCAAGGTCCAGGAACTGGATGCGGACGGAAATCCGCAAGGCAAGTGGGAAGAAGTCGCCGACATTGTCTTTACGCCCGAGGGAAAGCGCACCGAGCACGTAGTGAGAGCCCCGGTGACAACGCTGCAGAACATACTGCTCACTCCGCAAGACTTGCAGGACCTGCGCGACGTGCAGCCGTTCGTCCTCACTACGTCAGAGGTACCGAACTACAACATCCACTATCTCGGACGCGAGAAGCTGGATGAGGTTTCCTGCTACTCCTTTGCGGTGAAGCCCAAGAAGTTGGAAAAAGGCAAACGCTATTTCGAGGGGGAAGTGTGGGTGGACGATCAGGACCTGCAGATCGTGAAAAGCTATGGCCGCGGTGTCGGCGTCATGAAGAAGAACTCCGACGATCAGTACCCGAAATTCGAAACTTACCGCGAGCAGATCGACGGCAAATATTGGTTCCCCACCTACACCATCGCCAACGACACGCTGAACTTCAAGGCCGGACCGCAGAAGATCCGCCTCACGGTGAAATACCAAGACTACAAGCAGTTCAAGAGCGACACGATTATCAAGTACGACGTGGACGACCTCAAAAAGGACGAGCCGCCGGCCAAGAAGCAGCCCGAGAAGAAGCAAAACTAGACGTAAATGGGGCGGGCGCCCATGCCCGCACCCCGAACCCCAAGTTCGGGCTTGGCTCGCGGAAGCCGGACGGGGGCGTCCGGCGCGGTCCAGGGGGACCGCCCCACAGGACAGGAGACTACGGCCGTGGCGCGGCTTCCGGTTGATGAAGTTGTTCCCGGCATTCTGGCCTCTCTGGAGCAGGTTGCGAACCTCGTGCTGGAAGCGCCCCCGGGCGCCGGCAAAACGACGCGAGTCCCCCCAGCAGTTTTGAAGTCCGTGCGAGGCGAGGTGATCGTTCTGGAGCCGCGCCGGATTGCGGCGCGCATGGCCGCCCGGCGCGTGGCGGAAGAACTGGGCGAGCGCCTTGGCGAAACGGTCGGCTATCAGGTACGTTTTGAAGAAGTAGCCGGCCCGAATACGCGCTTGCGCTTTCTCACCGAAGGCGTGTTCACTCGCCGCCTGCTGACCGATCGCAAACTGCGAGGGGTCAGCGCGGTGATCCTGGACGAGTTTCATGAGCGCCATTTGGAGACCGATCTGGCGCTGGCGCTGCTGAGGCGACTGCAGCAAACGGATCGTCCCGATCTGCGCATTCTCGTGATGTCGGCGACGCTCGATGCCGCTCCGGTGGCGCGCTTTCTGGGTCAGTGCCCGGTGGTGCGCTCGGAAGGGCGGCTGTTCGATCTGGCGATTGAGCATCTTCCCTATACGGCGCAAACGCTGGAGGAGCAAGTCGCGTCCGCCGTGCAAAGGCTGGCCCAAGACAAGGGCGACATCCTGGTTTTCTTGCCGGGCGCCGCGGAAATCCGAGCCGCCATGAAGACATGCCAGCGCTTTCCTTTACTGGTGCTCCCTTTGCACGGCGACCTTTCCCCGGCGGAACAGGATCGCGCCGTGGCTCGCGCCGATCGGCGGAAGCTGATTTTGTCCACCAACGTGGCCGAAAGCTCGATCACGATTGACGGCGTAACGGCAGTGATTGACAGCGGGCTGGCCCGCATTGCGAGCGACTCGCCTTGGACCGGTCTGCCGACGTTGCAGATAGGCCGGATCAGTAAGGCGTCCGCAACGCAGCGTGCCGGTCGCGCCGCCCGTACCGCGCCGGGTCGCGCTTTACGGCTCTACACGCTGGATGACTACCAGCGCCGGCCGGATCAGGACGTTCCGGAGATCCTACGCCGGGAGCTTTCGCAGCTTTGTCTGGATTTGCAGGCCATGGGTGTGCGCGATCTGAGCTGGCTGGATCCGCCGCCGCCGGGCGCGTTGGCTGCCGCTCAAGCACTGCTGGATCGATTGGAAGCTGGCGGCGAAACCGCGCGCCGCATGGCGCGCTACCCGCTGCACCCGCGCCTGGCCAAACTGGTGATGGAAGCGGAAAGCGATGAAGGGTGCAGAGCCGCGGCATTACTCAGTTCCGGCGCCCGGTCCGCCGACGGCGATTTGCTGACGCTGCTCGAGGGCGAATGGGACGGCGGAAGCCGGCAGGTGTACGAACAGATTCGGCGGATGGTGCGGCCCCGATCAGCCGGCCGCGGCTCCGATGCTCTGGCGCAGGCTTGCCTGGCGGCATTTCCGGATCGGGTGGCTCGCCGTAGAAAAGGACGGGAACTGATGCTTTGTTCCGGCAACGCGGCCGTGTTGGCGTTCGATGCGCAAGCGGAGTTCCTGGTCGCTCTCGATATTGAAGACCGGCCCGACAAAGCACTGCCGCTGGTTCGCCTCTACTGTCCGATTCGACCCGAATGGCTGCTCGATCGGGTGCAGGAAAGGTCCGGCCTGGAATGGAATCGCAGCGCCGAGCGAGTGGAAGCCGCGAGCGCCTGGATGTACGAAAATCTGGTGATTGAAGAAACTCGCAGTGGAACGGTGGATCCGGAGCAGGCCGCGGCGCTGCTGGCCCACCAAGCGATGGAAGCTGGGATGGACCGCTTTGTCGACCCGGCGGAATGGGCTGAATTTCGCGCTCGGGTCAAGTTTGCCGGCCTATCGGAACCGGAATTAGAGCCAGCCTTGGTAAAGCTCTGTTACGGGTTGAAGAGTTTTGCCGAACTGAAGAGCGCCGCGGCCCGATTGATTCCGGGCCTGGAGAAGCGAAACCTCAATTCGCTGGCGCCATCCACTATCAAACTCCCCAGCGGCCGTACCACCCGCATTCACTATGAAGAGGGTAAGGCGCCTTGGATTGCGTCCCGGCTGCAGGACTTTTTCGGCTTGCAGGAGACGCCCCGGATCGGCGGAGTTCCGCTAGTAGTGCATCTGCTGGCGCCCAACCAGCGTCCGATGCAGACCACTACAGACCTGGCTGGTTTCTGGCAGCGCCTTTATCCACAGCTCCGCAGGGAGCTCGGGCGGCGGTATCCCAAGCACAAATGGCCAGAGAACCCGTTGGCGAAGTACTAGTTACTTTTTGGCTTAAAGTTCGAGAAACCGCTTGCTGACGCGCGCGGCTCGGCTTACAGGGAGAAACCGCTTGCGGACGCGCGCGGCTCGGAATCACCGTACTGAGCCACAATTTGCGTCGGGGAGTGGTTGAAATCCTTTACAAAGTTTTCTCGATCCTTTTGACCCTAAACTGCGTCCTAAGCAGTGACGATAGAAAGAGGAGGGAGAACCAAGATGAACCCCCAAGTTTCCGTGAAGCCCGCCGCCAAAGCCTTCGAAGCCCATGGCTTCGTTTACTGTCCCATTTGCACGCATACCGTGGAAGCGACGATTCTCACCACCGGTAAAGTGTCCAAAACCAAGCCGGGCCAGAAGTGTGCCCGCTGTTCAGCTTCTCTGGACGCGGGCTACATCTTCCGGGTTGATCGGGCCGCCTAGTACGAAAAATTTGAAGCTTGGCCTTTTTCCGAGGGCGGGATGAGGTAGTCTGAAACTATGAAACGTAGATCGCTTCCCGTCTCCGAACCCGTGATCGACCAGAAGCTGCTGGAAGAGGCCAAGCGATCCGTGGAGAGCGACCATCTCAAACGGGCGGAAAAGTGCTCGGTGTGCGGAGCCGACTGCGCACCCAATTCGGACGAAGGGCTGTGCTGGGTCTGCCGCCGCCTGAAGATCAGCGCTTGGCGAGATTCCGACCCGCAAACACTTCAGGAGTAGCCAGCGCCCGTTCGTAAATAAATGCAGCCGCGGCCACGTCTTCCACGCCCAAGCCGATCGATTTGAAGATCGTGACCCGATCAGCGTGATACTCCTTCTTGACGTTTTGCAGTTCCACCACGTTCGCCCAACTGTCCGCCAGAATTAAGTCGCCGGCTTCGATTTTGGCTGGCTCCAGCGAATCCACGGCAACCAGACCGGCTCGCTTGACCAACGCGGCCGGCAATTCCCGGCGGTTGGCGATGTTGGACCCCATCGCATTGATGTGAGTTCCGTCCGCGATCCATTGGTCCTCGATCACCGGGTCCTTGGCGTTAGTCGCCGTGGCGACAATCTGGGCACCCCGAACCGCTTCCTCGGCGGTATCGGTCGCGGTCACGCCGTGCTCTTCGGCAAACTTCTGCCGTTTGGCGGCATCCCGGCTCCAGACCCGAACCGTTTTGATGGGCCGCACCGCGCGAATGGCATCCAACTGCGTTTTGGCCTGAAAACCCGATCCGATGATGCCGAGCACGGAGGCCTCGGGATGCGCCATGAGATCGGTGGCGTATCCGCTGGCTGCGCCGGTCCGAATCTGGCCCAAGTGGTTGGCCTCCATGAGAGCCAGCGGCGTGGCGGTGCGGGCATCATAGAGGGCAAACAAGAAGTGCGCTCCAAACTTGGCGTTGGTCGAGTAGAACTTGGTGCCGAAATACTTGCCGAAGGCGCCGGCCATGCTGTGCAGCACGGAACCGGTTTCCTCCAGGATCAGCCGCCGGCGGGGTTGGTTTTGCGCTTTGCCATGCGCCAGTGCTTCGAAGGCGAGGCGCATCATTTTGATGCACTCGTTCATGGGAAGCAGGTCGCGAACATCTTGCTCGGTGAGATAAAGCATCTCACTTATCTTGTCACGGTCACGTCGGCGGTATTGGAGCAGATGGTGGCGTCCAACAAACCAATTCCGCCCGCCGAGGCTGACGCGGTAGACTCCCGGCGCCGACATGTCGAAGTACAGCCCCACCGGCCATTTCCAGCTTAGTTCCCCCTTTGGAGGCACGGCACGAAAGAAGGTGCCATTGCCAACTTCTATTGGCGAATGCAGCGCACGAGCCTCGCGGCTACAAGGTCCGTAGAGGCACTGGTGGCTGAGGGGAATTTTAGCGCGTTTGCCAGAGGGGTCCAAAACGATCGCCGAGAACGACTCGGTAACGCTATCACCCACCAAAAACGGCAGTGGATCTGGCGTCAGGTTGCGCGCCGTGACGCGAACCGTCGGTGTTTGATAGTCCTCGGGAGAAGCTTTCACCGGCTCCAGTTGAAGCGACAGGACCGCGGGGTCAGACGGCGTACACGGCTGAAATGGCGGGGTCCAGTATGCACCTGGCGGCTTTGTGACGTCCCAGAGGCTTCCCACCAATTGCGAAAGAGCGTCGCTCATGATGGCGATTGTGCAGGGGTCCTTTTCAACAGAGAATGCCTGCATCATCGGCGCCAAGTCCCCTTTTCCGTTTGGCGGATGCCAGCTTCAAGGCTGCAAGGGATCTCACGGGAGGTCTGGCGTCGCTAAGTGCGGCTAACAGCGATTCCTCGTTTGTTCGATAGTGGGAATGACGCAGCCCCCAGTCCACTTCGGCGTCCGACAGGGACGAGATTCGCCCCTCATTGCAGCCGTCGATCCGTTGCGCCGACAGCGGGAGGAATCCCGCGATCAACGCAACCAGCAGGAAAAGCATCTGAGCTATGATGTCACAGCGGCTGTGCGCCGGAAGTACGTCTGTGCTCGTCCTACGTCGCGCAAGATCTGCTGCTTCAATGCTTCCGGCGATTCGAATTTGCTCTCTTCCCGCACGCGGCGCAGAAACTCGACGCGGATTTCCTCCGGCCCCGCGCCTTCAAGCGGCGCCAGCAAAAACGTTTCGATGCTGAGCTGGTCGTCACTGCCGAAGGTCGGCCGGTAGCCGATGTTGGAGATGGACGGCCACACACGATGAGAGTTCAGATCATAGGTGCGGGTGATATACACCCCGCGGGCCGGCAGCAGCTCGGCGGAGGTTGCCAGATTCAAGGTCGGCACGGTTTGACGGCTGCCCACTCCATGGCCGCGCACCACGCGCCCTTCCAACGAATACGTGCGGCACAGTAGCCGCCGGCAGGTCGACACATCACCGTTCTCCAGGCGACGGCGAACCTCGGTGCTGGAGACGGTGCAATGGCGGACCTGCACGGCCGGAACCACTTCTGTGAGAAAGCCATGCTTCTTTCCTGAGTCCGCAAGCGTGGCGGTGTCTCCGGCCGCGCGGTGGCCGAAGCGAAAATTCTCGCCGACCAACACCGCTCGCGCACGCAAGCGTTCCACGAGGGTATGCTGGACGAACTCGTCCGGCGTCAATTTGGCGATCTCGTGGGTAAACTGCAAAATCACGATATGTTCGATGCCCAGGTCTTCCATCAGCGCGCAGCGTTGATCGAGTGTGGTGATCAGTTTTGGGGCGCGCGATGGCGCCACCAGCACCATGGGATGCGGCTCAAACGTGAGGACGCACGATGTCCATCCTTGCTCGCCGGCCAAGGAAACTACGCGTTGCATGATTTTCCGGTGGCCGGCGTGCACTCCGTCGAAGTTGCCAATCGTCACCGCCGCCGGACCGAAGTCCTGCGGCAAGTCCTGCAGACTTCGCCAAATCATGGCAGCGTCACCTGGCTGCTGAGGATCAGCCCGTCATACGCCAGCCGCACGTGCGGTGGCAGCTTTTCTTCCGTGACCGCGTGCCCCAAATCGTGGCAGATGTGCGTGAAGAACGCCCGTTGCGGCGTTAATTGTTCCACGGTCTTCAGCGATTTTTCGATGGTCGAGTGGGTGGGATGGGGTTTGTGACGGAGCGCATCGAGAAACAGGATGTCCAGCCCGCACAGTTGTTCCAGCGATTCCGGCGGGATGTCGCTATGGTCGGTAAGATAGGCGGAATCTCCGAAGCGAAAGCCCTGGACGATCCCTTTGCCGTGAGCCAACCGAATGGGCCGGAAGGGCAAGCCAAACAGGTCAAAATCGTTGCCATCGAGGTTGTGCGAAACCAGCCGCGGGCGCGAGGACTCGGTCTTTTCCTCCAGGAAAATGTAGCGGAATGTCTGGTGGATGTTATGCAGCGTTTCCGCCGAGCCGTAGATGGGGATGGTGCCGCCTTGCCGGAAATTGAAGGGGCGAATATCGTCGAGTCCCAGAATATGATCGGCGTGCGAGTGCGTGAACAGAATCGCGTCGACTCGTTCGATACGAGCCCGTAAGGCTTGTTGCCGGAAATCCGGCGTGGTGTCGATCAAAACATTGCGATCGCTGAAACTCACCAGGACGGACGGCCGCAAGCGCTGGTCCCGGGGATCTGCCGACGTACACACGGCGCAATGGCAGCCGATGGTGGGCACACCCACGCTGGTGCCCGAGCCGAGCACGGTAATGGTCACCGTGATGGTGGGCATCTACTTTTCGGCCTGCGGCTGTTCCTGCGCAGCCACGGCCTTGGCCACTTGGACATAACGGAACCGCAATTCCGTCAGTGAATTCTCAATCAGCCGCTGTTCCTCCAGCGTGAGGTTGCCCTTGGTTTTCTCGGCCAGCATTGCCAGCACATCGATGCTGTGTTGGGCCACGCGTAAATCGGGTGCCGGCCGGTCCTTTTCTTCGCCAAAGTGGAACAGCCCCAGTGACATCTCGGTCTGGGTCTTGATGGACAACGTCAGGAACTCGAACGTCGCCGGCGGAATGGGGAAGTCGCTCATCTCCTGGTCGCTCATATTTCTCTCTCTAATTGTACTGGGACAGGATAGTTATACTAAATAGTTGATGAACGCCCGCGCCGCCGCTACCATCACCGTTGTGATCGTGGACGATGAGCAACTCGCCTGCGAGGAACTTGGGTTCTTACTCAAGGAGTTTCCCGACCTGGAGGTTCTCGCCACCGCGCGCAACGGCATTGAGGCGCTCAAACTGATTGAAGAACTGGAGCCGGATATCGCGTTTCTGGATGTTCAGATGCCCGGCCTCGATGGCCTTAGCGTCATCCAGAAGCTGCGCGAGCAGAATATTCCGTTGCCGTATTTCGTCCTGGCCACGGCATACGATCAGTACGCGCTGGAGGCGTTCCGGTTGGAGGCGCTGGATTATCTTCTCAAGCCGATCGAGAAGGATCGGCTGGCCGTGACGCTGGAGCGGGCCCGCAAGGCCGTTGGCGAAAAAGCGAGCAAAGAGGCGGCGGCCACGCCTGCGCCCAAGACCGGCGCTCCACAGCGCACCAAACTCCTGGTCCGCAGCAACAACCGCAATCTCATTGTCGACGCGCAGGATCTGATCTACGCCACAATCGACGATGGCTTGATCACAGTGGTTGCTTCCAATGTCGAGGGCGAATCGAACTATCGCACTATTGAAGAATTGCAGTCCAATCTCGACCCAGACATTTTCTGGCGGGTGCATCGTTCGTTTCTGATCAACATCAATCGCATTAAAGAAGTGATTCCCTGGTTCAAGTCCAGCTTCCAACTGAAGATGGATGACAAGCGCAACACCGAAATCCCCGTCAGCCGGGTCCAGACCAAGCGCTTGCGAGCCCTGCTTAAGCTATGAATCGCGAATATCACAAGTGGCACAGCAGCGCGCTGGGCCGTGACATGGAATTTCTGGTTTACGGTCACGCCGGGGCGCCGGTGCTGGTGTTCCCCACCAGCATGGGCCGCTTTTACCAGTTTGAAGATTTCGGGATGATCGCAACCTTCTCGCAGAAGATTGAAAGCGGGCTGTACCAGGTGTTCTGCGTGGATAGCGTGGACGAGGAAAGCTGGTACAACAAAGGCGTTCACCCCAGCCAACGCGCGCGCCGGCATAGCCAATACGACCACTACGTCGCCTCGGAGTTTGTGCCTTACATTCGTTCCCGCAATCAGTCGCATGGACTGACTACGGCCGGATGCAGTTTCGGCGGCTACCATTGCATCAACTTCGCGCTGCGGCACCCGGACTTGGTCAGCGGCTCGGTGAGCATGGGCGGCGGTTTCGATATGCGGCAGTTTGTGGATGGCTGGCACGACGACGATGTCTACTTCAACAGTCCGCTCGAGTACATCCCTAATCTGAACGATCACTGGTATCTGGAGCGCATTCGGGGGCAACGGCTGGTGCTGGCGACAGGCGAATTCGATATCTGCCTCAACGACAATGAGCGTCTGGCGGCCGTGATGTCGGACAAAGGCATCTCCCATTGGCTCGACGTCTGGCGCGACGGCACCGGGCATGATTGGCCGTGGTGGAAGCAGATGCTGCTGAAGTTTTTCTAGCTTTCTTCGCGCCTCCGAAGTAGTCGTTCAATTTAGCCGGCACGGACGCTTCGAAAAGTTGCCGAAACCCCGTTGCAAGCATGCGGTTGACGTGTCCCACAAAAAACCGATTGCGGAACGAGGCGTGCTTACGGGGTCACTACCGCAAGTTCAGAGAACACTGCAAAGTCGGCGCTGTTAAAGGTGTAGATTCGCTGAATGCCGCTCGCTTGCATGGTCGCGACGATCTGCAAGTCGTATATGTCGGCACCCGTGACCGGGTGACGTTGCAGAAGCATCATCCATCCCGCAACCGCACGGGCAGGGGTAGGCAGCACGTGCAGGCCGGGGAGCGCCAGCAGCGCCGAAATTATGCTTAAGGCCTCAACTGAGGAAGAAACTACGGCAACCCGGCGGGGGTTGGTGATGAGTGAATAAACTCGCACAATATCTGCGACGTGACGTAGAGTGATATTGAAGGGTCGCGAGCCGCATCAACCAAAGCCCGTGACGCTGCGTGCTGCGGGGCGTCGGCGTTGATGGCATAAATCAAAACGTTGGCATCGAGAACGCCCGGCTCAACGGGCATCATCGTAGATGTCCCGCCGGTGAAGATCGCCCATGTTTCCAAGATGTAGGATTGGCAATTCTGGGGTTGCGCGAGCCTCACGTTTCACGGCGGGAGTTAAAGCTTCCGCTAAAACGCGGCGCGCCATCCCGTCGGCGCTAAGGCCCTGTTCTTGGGCTTGCGCCTTCAGGGCTGCTTCCAATTCGCCAGAAACTTCAATAATCAACGTCATGGCCATTCCTTTTGTTTCTCTTTCCACAATACCGAATATGGAGCTTTCTGTCACGAGTCACCAGACGGCAGGAATCCGAAACTTACCCTGTTTGAAACATTACGCCCAAATCGCGGAGTCGACGCCCCTAGGCGCTAGAGTTTCACCAAGCCGGCGCACTACCAAAGCTGCTATGCAATCGCTGCTCCAGGTAGGGCGCGGCCGACGTACCAATCGTTACTCCCATGAGTGGTTCGAGGAAGACTGGAACCAGGGCAAAACCTCACCGTTTACGAGATTCTTGATGAGAATTTTGTCCTTCATCACCTCGACGAGAAAGGCAAAGACGCGCACGGCCCGGATGCGTTCCTGGGTAACAGGAACTCACCTGGGCGACCACTTAGGAATGGCGCCGACTGGAAATCGAATTGATATCGGATGGCATGAGCTACGCGCGGTCGAAGGACGGCAAGATCGTGGAAGGCTGGAATCTTTTGGGACGCCTGGACAATGTTTCAACAATTAGACGCGCCGCATGGCAGCCGGGCGTCCATCGGATAAGATGATGCTGTGACGCCGATTCCGCAACCGCCACCAAAACTGTTTCTGCAGAACCTGCTGGAGTTGAGCCCGGTCTCGCCGGTGCAGGACATGATGGCGCTGGCTCGCAAGTACGGCCCGATCTACCAGCTCGATCTGAGCGGCCGAAAACTGGTGGTGGTGTCCAGCCACGAACTGGTCAACGAGCTCTCCGACGAGAAGCGCTTTGACAAGACCGTCCGCGGCGCGCTGAAGCTGGTCCGGCGCTTTGCCGGCGACGGACTGTTCACCGCCCGCACCGATGAGCCGAACTGGTCCAAGGCGCACAATATTCTGATGCCGAATTTTGGGCAGAAGGCCATGCAGAGCTATCATCCGATGATGCTCGATATCGCCGAGCAGTTGGTGAGCAAGTGGGAGCGGCTGAATCCGGACGATGAAGTGGAAGTGACCACCGAGATGACCAGCCTGACGGTGGACACCATTGGCCTGTGCGGTTTCGACTATCGCTTCAACTCCTTCTATCACGATGGCGATCACCCTTTTGTCAACTCCATGGCCAGCGCGCTGGGCATCACCATGGATCAGATGCGCGATTTGCCGCTGGAACACCTGTTCCGCAAAACGCGCGACGAGAAACTGCAGGGTGACGTGAGTTGCATGAACGGAATCGTGGACGGGATCATCCGCGAGCGCAAGGAGAGTGGAGAGGATCTCGCCAGCAAGCCGGACCTGCTGAGCTACATGTTGAGCGGCGTGGACCGTAAGACCGGAGAGCGTCTGGATGACTTGAACATTCGCTACCAGGTGATCACGTTCCTGATTGCCGGTCACGAAACCACGAGCGGCCTGCTCTCGTTCGCCACCTATGCGCTGCTGAACAATCCTGAGGTTCTGGCTAAGGCGTATGAAGAAGTGGATCGCGTGCTGGGCGCCGAGCGGCCCACGTATGCCCAGGTCAATCAGCTCCAATACATTACGCAAATTTTGAAAGAGGCGCTGCGCTTGTGGCCCACAGCCCCGGCGTATTCGCTCACCTCCTATGAAGCCACCACAATCGGGGGTGAGTATGCAGTGGATCCGGCGCACCAGCTTATGGTCCTGCTGCCGATGCTGCACCGCGATCCGGCCATTTGGGGTGACCAGCCCGAGGTATTTGAGCCCGATCACTTCAGCCGGGAAAACGAAGCCAGCCGTCCGCCGAATGCCTGGAAGCCTTTTGGCAACGGACAGCGCTCCTGCATTGGCCGCCAGTTCGCTTTGCAGGAAGCCACGCTGGTGCTGGGTATGATCCTCCAGCGGTTTGAATTGGTCGATCACACGAACTACCAATTGAGAATTCGCGAGAGCCTGACCATGAAGCCGGAAGGCTTCAAAATCAAAGTGCGCGCCCGAACCAGGCGCGGACAAATGGCGCCGAAAATTACGCCGACTGTCGTTGCGGAACAGGTCACGGCCAGCACGACGCATCGTCACGGCACTCCCTTGCTGGTGCTCTTCGGCTCAAACATGGGCGGGTCGGAAGATCTCGCGCGCCGCATGGCGCAGGCCGGCGAGCAAAGCGGGTTCTCGGTCAACATTGCTCCCTTGGATGACTACACGCGACGTTTGCCCAAGCAAGGACTGGTGCTCATCGCGACGTCGTCCTACAACGGATTGCCTCCCGACAACGCGCTG
>Ga0075015_100000418_pt1 | contig 14757 bp, 12 predicted proteins | sample AleBraG_ABR_2013_FD_71476 | JGI IMG/M metagenome (GOLD analysis project Ga0075015, IMG submission 71476) | Freshwater sediment microbial communities in response to fracking from Pennsylvania, USA - Alex Branch Run_MetaG_ABR_2013 | ecosystem: Environmental > Aquatic > Freshwater > Creek >...
TAGACGTGGCCCACGTAGAGCGCGTCGACATCGGACCGGTCGAGTTCGGAGCTTGCGATCGCGTCAGTGAGCGCGTCGGCGCCCAGCGCGACGCCCGACTCGGCATGGCGCCCAAAGGTCGTCATGCCCCAGCCGATGACGTAGACGTCGTCGATCGACATGTTGGCCTACCTCTCTCGAACGGGAACGAAGGTGTGCTCGACCCGCGGTCGCCCCGTGGCGTCCGAGGTCACGAACTCGACGTGCACGGGCATGCCGAGCGCGAGCGACGCTTCGTCGTCCGAAGCGATCCGCGAAAACACCCTGACGCCGGCATCGGCGTCGGCCGCCGATCCGAGCAGGGCATAGCCCACGATATAGGCGCCCTCTTTGGTGACGATGCGAGACCACGTCTCGATGACGCCCTCGTCCCTCAGGGACGTGACATGACCGTCGGTCGAACCGCAGGTGGGGCAGGCATCGGCTGCGCCCAGCGCGGTGCGTCCGCAGGCGTTGCACGCGTATCCGAGCAGCACCCAGTCGGGCGCTCCCGGCGCGGCGTGCTCCCGGCGGCCGATGAGATGAGCGTCGAAGGGAGCGACAACTTGCTCGGCCGCGTCGACTGTTTCCCTCCAGACCGCAGGCTCGTCGATGCCGAGCATCGGTGGGGCCATCCACTCGTCGGCGGCGAGCGCGCCCGGCATCTTGATCGGGTTGCCCGGGAGGGTGATCGCGCCGTAGTCGGGTGACTCGACCTGCACGAGCATGCCGCGCGCGAGGATCTGGTCGTCGTTGGGAAGATCCGAGAGCTCGTTCACCGGTGCCACGGGGATCCCCCGTGCGCTGAGCACCCGGAACCATTCGGCTTTCGTGTCGCCGGCGAGGACGGCCTCGATGGCGTCCTTCAGCGCGTCGCGGTTGAGGTGACGCGAGTCGGCGGTCGCGAAGCGCTCGTCGTCGATCCATTCCGGATGCTCGAGGGCTGCACACAGCTCGAGCCAGAACTTCGGCGGTTCCGGCACTGCGGCGATGGCAAGGAAGCCGTCGCGGCACTGGAAGATGCCGTAGGGGACCATGTTCTGGTGGAACGACCCGACGCGAGGAAGGACCACGCCGGACGCGTCGAAGTAGCTGTAGTGGTAGTGGACCATCGCGAGTTGGGCATCGAGCATCGCGACCTCGACGCGTTGGCCCTTGCCGGTGCGCTCGCGTTCGTGCAGCGCGGCGAGGCCACCGACGACGCCGTAGATACCGGCCACCAGGTCACCCATGGGAACGCCCGCCTTCAGCGGTGCACGGTCGGGATCACCGGTGAGGCTCATGACGCCCGAACGGGCCTGTGCAAGGAGGTCGTAGGCGGGACTGTTCTCCTCGGGCGAGCCTTCGCCGTACCCGCTGATCGACACGCTGATCACGTCAGGGTTGATCGCGACGAGTTCTTCGTAGTCGAGGCGCACACGGCGCAGGGTGGAGGGACGGAAGTTGTCGATGACGATGTCGGCTTCGGCGACGAGTCGGTCGAGCGTGGGTCGCGATTCAGGATCGTGGAGGTCGAGGACGAGCGACCGCTTGTTGCGGTTCGATGCCGCGTAGAACGCGCTCATCGGTCCGTAGTGGAACTTCGTCATGCGGCGTGTCTCATCGCCGATCGGCGGCTCGATCTTCAGCACGTCGGCACCGAGATCGCCGAGGATCATCGATGCGAACGGCCCGGCGTGCATGCGGGTGAAGTCGAGGACCTTCACATCAGAGAGGGCGGTCATCGGGCCATCTCCGCGTCGTCCGGCACCCGGCGCCACATCGGCAGCCAGATCTCTTCGGTCTCACGTATGAAGTCGACCCGGACTCGCTGGCCGATCGCGACGTCGTCGACATCCACGTCGACGACGTTGCCCATCATGCGTACGCCCTCGTCGAGATCGACCATGGCGAGGACGTATGGGACGAGGGAGTCAAAGGGCGGTGTGCCGTTCTGTCGCACGATCGAGAATGTGTAGATCGTGCCCAGGCCCGACGCCTCGATCCACTCGATGTCAGCGGCGCACAACGTGCAGAAGTAGCGCGGGTAGAACTGTGTGCGGCTGCATGCGGTGCACCGTTGAATGAGAAGCTTGCCGTTTCGCGTACCGTCCCAGAACACCGAGGTGTCCTGGTCAGGGAGCGGCAGCGGCCGGGTGGGCCGGGTGATGGTCACCTTGCTTGGTCCTCTCGTCGACACGGCCGGTCACAGTGCACGGTCGTGGTCCTTCCAATAGGTGTCACGCAGGTAACGCTTGCGCAACTTCCCCGTGGGTTCGCGAGGCAGCGCGTCGACGAAGACGATGCTCGTCGGGCACTTCTCGGGCGACAGTCGTTCGCGACAGAACGCCAGCATCTCGTCGGCATCGGACGTGTCGCTGGCCTCCACGACCGCCAGCACCGCTTCGCCGTACTCGTCGTCAGGGATACCGATGACTGCGGCGTCGCGCACCATCGGGTGGTCGATGAGCACCGCCTCGACTTCCTGCGATGACACGTTCACGCCGCCGCGCACGATCATGTCCTTTTCGCGGTCGGTCAGGTAGAGGTAGCCATCCTCGTCGAGGTACCCCATCTCCCCCAGCGTGAAGAACTCACCTCGCCACGCTTTGTGCGTCGGGCCCGGAGCGCCGGAGTACTCGAAGCGGAGTGCCGGGTTCGGCTCATGGCGGAAGATCGCGCCGACTTCACCCGCCGGCAGCGGGTTCCCTCCATCGTCGAGGATCGCGAGGTCGCGGCCCGGAGTCGTGCGACCGACGCTTCCGGGCTTCGCCAGCCACTCGTCAGGACCGATGATGGTGAAGGTGCCTTCCGTGCCTCCGTACATCTCCCAGACCGAGTCGGGGAAGATGTCCATGATCTCGCGCTTGACGGTGGGCGAGACCGGGCTCGCAGAGTGCACCACGAACCTCACCGTGGAGAGGTCGTAGGAGTCGATCGCGGCGCGCCCGAGCTTGAGGATGCGCACGAAGTGGATCGGGGCCATGGAGATCCACGTGACGCGCTCGCGCTCGACGAGTTGCAGCGCCGTCTCGGCGTCGAACGCACGCATCATCACGACCGTGTGACCCCAGTCGAGGGCCGCGTGGGTGAACAGCCGCGGTTGCGCGTGATACATCGGCGCGACGCACAGGTGCACACCATCGCTCGTGGCGATCGGGAACTGTGAGAGCCAGGCCTGGGGGTCTTGTGGACTGATCCCCTGTTCGAACCCCGCGCGCCGAAGGGCTTTGGGACGTCCGGTCGTACCCGAGGTGTAGGGCAGGACCCGCTCCTCGAGCTGCTCGGCATCGACGGTGGGCACTGCTGACGTGAATGCAGCCGAGCGCTCAGTCCATTCGACCCATGAGAGGGACAGGACATCCTTGGTGGGACGGGCGCCGTCCTCCTCGGTGAACACGACCGACATCCGAGCGTCGCGGACGAAGTAGTCGAGCTCTTCCTGCGTCGAGCGGTACGAGAAGGGCACCATGATTGCGCCGAGCGACCATGCCGCGAGATTGATCTCGAGGTACGCCACCCGGTTCCGCATCGCCAGCCCGACCCGGTCGCCGCGTTTCACTCCGAGCTCCGTCAGGAGTTGCGCGCCACGTGACGCAGCCGCCCAGAGCTGCGAGAACGAAGTACGGCGCTCCTCGTTCACGATCGCGTCGGCGTCGGGGCGCAACGCAGCCCAACGCGGTACGCCGAACGCGCCGTGCACGGAGGTTCCGGTCACGGCGCCTCCGATCCGAGGACGACTGCTGCCATTCCGGAGAGCGAGCCGCCGGAACCACACGCGACGGAGAACCTGGCGTCGGGGATCTGCGATTCGCCCGCTTCGCCGCGGAGCTGCTTCACGGCCTCCACCATGAGGAACAACCCACGCATTCCGGAGTGGAGCGCCGAGAGCCCACCGCCGTCGGTGTTCACGGCGAGCGAACCGCCGGGTGCCAGGCGGCCGCCCTCGACGAAACGCCCACCCTCGCCCTTCGGGCAGAACCCGAGGTCCTCCAACAGGAGCAGGGCCGTGATCGTGAAGCTGTCGTAGAGGTGGACCGTGTCCATGTCGTCGGGTCCGAGGCCGGCTTGCGCGAATGCTCGCGGCCCGCAGACCGCTGCCGCGGTCGTGGTGAAGTCGGGCATCTCGCTGATGTTCCAGTGCGTCTGCGATCCGGCGGCGCCCAACACATAGATCGGCGGTTGCCGCAGGTCGGCCGCGCGCTCCGCCGTGGTGATGATCATTGCGGCGCCGCCGTCGGAGATCACGCAACAGTCGAAGAGGTGCAACGGGTCGGCGATCATGCGGGAAGCGAGCACATCCTCGACCGTGAGCGGCTTGCGGTACATCGCGTTCGGGTTCATCGCGGCCCATGCCCGCGCGGCCACGGCGATCTCCGCCAGTTGTTCGCTCGTCGTGCCGTACTGGTGCATGTGACGACGAGCAGCCATCGCGTAGTTCGGGATGATGCCCGGACCGAACGGGGCCTCGAATTGCTGCGGGCCGCTCACGGCCTCGCCGTCCTTGAGCATGCTTGTCGTGCCGAGTGATCGCCCCGACTTCGTGAGCAGTGCCGAGCCATACGACACCAGCGCCGTGTCACACTGTCCGTCGCGGATCGCGGCGATCGCGTGCTGGGTCATGAACTCGAAGACGGCTCCGCCGATGCCGGTGCCACCGACCGCACGATGGTCGATACCGAGGTACTCGGCCATCGTGATCGGATCGTTCATCCCCCCGGGCATCATGGAGGAGAAGAAGCCGTCGATCGCGGACTTCTCGAGTCCTGCGTCCATCAGCGCACGCTGCGTTGCTTGCGCCTCGTGCATGAAGTCGTTCAGGTGCGGCGCCTTCGGGGCGTCGCTGGTGCCGATGCCGACGATGACCGGGGTCCGCTTGTCGCTGGCTGCCATGGTGTGTGATCCCTGCTTCGTCAGATGCGTTCGGAGGCAACGGGTCCGAGCGCGCGGCCGTGTTCGGGGAATGGCAAGTGGCTGCGCAAGAACGCAAACTCTTCGTGGACGGTGCCCAAGACGAGATACCCGGTCTCGTCGGTGATCTCCTCGATGTGGTCCGCGATCTCCTCGGCGGTGAGGGTCGACGAGCCGAAGCCCGGCGTCAGGCCCATGAAGAAGCGCGCAACGCGACCTCCACCGGCGGAGAGGACCTCACCGTTGAGCTCACAGGCTTCACTGCTGAGATAGGCCACCGCGGCCGCCACCCGCTCGGGATCGAGCACCTCGAGCATGTCTTCGCGCATCGTGGGTTCGGTCATCCGGGTCCGAGCGATGGGAGCGACGCAGTTCGTCTTCACTCCCTTGGTTGCACCCTCGATCGCGAGCACCTTCATCAGCCCGTACACACCGCCCTTCGCGGCGCCGTAGTTCGCCTGCCCGAAGTTGCCCAGGAGTCCGGTCGTCGACGTGGTGCAGACGATGCGCCCGTATCCCTGCTCTCGCATGTGCCGGAACGCGGCCATCGTGAGCGCCGTTGCACCACGGAGGTGGACGTCGAGCACGGCGTCGAAGGTGTCCATGTCCATCTTGTGGAAGGCCGCGTCGCGAAGAATCCCGGCGTTGTTCACCAGCACGTCGATCGATCCGAATTGCGCGATCGCGGTCTCGACGATGGCCGGACCGGCATCCACGACGTTGTGGACGTCGGCGACCGCTTCGCCGCCCGCCGCCGTGATCTCGGCGACGACCTGCTCGGCGGGCGTCGCGCTCTCACCCTCGCCGTCGACCGGCACGCCGATGTCGTTGACCACCACTCGCGCGCCTCGCCGGGCGAGTTCGAGCGCATGCGCCCTCCCGAGACCTCCTCCGGCGCCCGTGACTATCGCGACTCTTCCTGACAGGTCGACGGTCATGAATCTGATGCACTCCTGTGTCGGTGGCCCGGCACGCTCGTGTCGCAACCGCGGGTCTCGAACGCAACGAGGATCATTATGCGACACATACTAGGAGGAGGCGGAACGCAACTCGGCACGAGTGCCCGACTGCGCGGCCGCGCCATCTGGCGCACCGGGATCTGTTATGTTGCCGCCCTCAGGTGCCATATGTCCGACTGAATGGACCTGGTACGCGACGGCGGGACCTCCCCGCTGGTCCGGATCTTCTCTTGGGGGGAAGCATGTTGAGGAAGAGAGTGCTCCGTTCGGGCGCAGTGGCGCTCGTGGTCGCCAGCATTGCCGCGGTGTCGACGGCGGGCGTGGCCCAAGGTCAGAGTTCGGTGCGCGGTTTCGACGGCTCGACGATCACGGTCGCCGGCATCGGAATCGCGAGCCAGTTCAACCCCGACATGACCACGGGCGCGACGGCACGCATCAAGCGGTTCAACGACACCAACGAGATCAAGGGCATCAAGATCAACCTCGCGGAGTTCGCCGACGACAAGGCCGACCCGGCCACGGCGCTGAACGAGAGCCGGCGGCTCGTCGACCAGGTCGGCGTGTTCGCGATCGTGCCCGCCGGCTCCACCAACCTCCCCGGGACCTACCTCGAGTCGAAGCAGGTCCCGGTCTTCGGCATCGGTATCGACCCGATGTACTGCACCGACGCACCCAGCACGAAGGTGTGGGCCTTTGGCTGGAGCGGCTGCGCCGTCCCACCGAACGCCAAGCGGGTCGCCGACACGACGGGCAAGTCGTACGCGTACGTGAGCCAGAAGACAGGCAAGAAGCACCCCACCGTCGCGATGTTCTCGTCCGACCAGGCCGCAGGCATCCTTTCGGCGAAGAACGGCGCCGCGTCCGCGACCGGGGCCGGTTTCAAGGTGGTCTACGCCAAGGGTGAGATCCCGCTGCAGGTCGGCGACTACACGCCGTACGTCCAGAAGCTGCTCACCTCTGACGATGGCCACCAGCCCGACGCGATCATGTGCCTCGGTTCCGTGGTCTGCATCGCGATGTACAACAACCTCAAGGCTGCCGGGTTCACCGGCTTCTACCAGTCGGCCCTCTACTCCAACCTGCTCCTCGGGCCGTTCAATGGGGCCTTCGCGTCCTGGCAGGCTCAGTCGTTCGAGGCCACCGGCGTGCCGGCCCTCGAGCAGATGAAGGCCGACGTCGATGCGGTGAAGCCCGGCAAGCTCTCCACGCCGATGGCGATGGGTTACTTCAGCGCCGACCAGTTCATCGCCGCGCTGAAGATCGTCGTGAAGGCCAAGGGCACCAAGGGCATCACGCCCCAGGCGGTGCGCACCGCCGCGTCGACCATGACCTGGGAGCTCAAGAACCTCGCCGGTCCCGCGAAGTACCCGGCGTCGACCGTCCGGACCACTCCCGCATGTGGGACGCTGAACGGCAGCGACGGCACAACCTGGTCGATCGCCGAGCCGTACGCGTGCAGCTACAAGACCTTCCCGGTACTCCCGCAGTTCCCGGGCAACTAGTCACCGACTGCCGTCGACAGGGGCCCCGGTCGAGTCTCGCGACTCGATCGGGGCCCCTGTCGCGTTCATGCCCGAGCGGAGCCGCGCTCCCATGTCAGACCCGCGCCCCCATGTCAGACCATGGCGTGCCGATGACGCGCGTACTGCTGCGCAGCCGCGATTGCGGCGGTCGCATCGGGGAGCCGCTCGAAGAGCGGCACGCTGGCGACCGGCAGCAACGAGCGGATCTCGTCGCCGTAGCTGCCGGGCGCGGCCGCGAGGTGTCGCGTGACCACCGCGATGCGGGCTCCACGATCACCGGCTTCGGACAGGTGCTCGAGCATCGCGACGAGGTGCGCCAGGCCAGGCAGGCGCCCGGGAACGGTGGAGTTCGCGTAGTTCATCATGTCGACGTGCACCAGCACATCAGCGAACGGGTGCGCAGGGAGCACGAGGTCGAGCACCTCGCGGGGCCCCTCCGGCGGGCCCGCCGGGCCCATGCGTAGGTCCAGCGGATTCACGAAGATCCCGCCCTTCTTGTCGACGAGACTCGCCTGCAACTCGTCGGGCAACACCGGGACCTGCAGGCCGTGGGCGTCGCAGGCATCGACCGCGAGCACCGAGGCTCCCCCACCGAGTCCCATGATCAGCACGCCGCCGTCGACCGCGGTCTCGAACCGGCCGTATCGGTCGAGGTAGCGCAACGAGGCGAGGAACTCCTCGAACGTGTGCGTGAGGACCATGCCGGTCGCGTGCGAGAGGGCCTCCCACCCACGCCGGTCACTGGTGAGTGAACCCGTGTGCGAGGCGGCGACGCGCGAGCCGGCGTCGCTCAGACCAGGAACCAGCATGACCACCGGCTTGCGCCCCCGCACGCGGTGCAGCGCGTCGACGAGCAGGGCGTCGACGCCGCCCTCGACGTGTACGGCGATCGTCTCGGTCTCGGGATCGCGCACGAGCGCGTCGACGAGCTCACCGACGCCGACATCCGTTGCGTTCCCCGCCGACACGACACCGCTGAACCGCAACCCCGCGATGGTCCCCACCTGGAGGAGGTCGGTGGTCAGTCCCCCACTCTGCAGCACCGCACCGACGTGGCCGCCGTCGCGGAGCACGGCGCCGCTGAAGCCCTGGCGCCCCCGCGGGGAGCAGACGCCCATGCAGTTCGGACCAACCACTCGGACCCCGCCGGCGCGAGCCGCCGCCAACAGCGATTCCTCCAGCGCGCGGCCGTCGGGCCCGGCCTCGGAGAACCCGGCCGCGGTGATGGTTGCGGTCGCGACGTTGCCACCCGCGGCGCGCACCACCGAGGCGCACTGCTCGGCACCGAGACTGATCTCGGCGTAGTCGACTCCGCCGGGGATGTCGGCGAGTGTGGGGTAGGTCGGCACACCGTCGATGCTCTGACCCGATGGGTGCACCGCGTACAGGTTGTCGGTCCAGCCCAGGTCGCGGTAGCGCGCCAGCGTGCGATTGCCCCAGGCTCGGCGCGTCGCCGACGCCCCGACCACCGCGACGGAGCGGGGCGTGAACAGTTTCGCGGCGTCGAAGGGGCCGCGCTCGGGCGCCGCAGGTTCGGCGACCTCGCCACCGAGCACGAGACGCGCGTCCGCGGCCATGACCCCGCCGGAACCTGCCACCAACGGATTGCACTCGAACTCGACGAGCGCGGCACCGAGTTGATCGGGGATCCCGCCCTCGCCGGCCAACGCCAGGATCGCCGCGGCAACCGCGTCGCGGTCGGCCGGCGGCGCGCCGCGGAATCCCCGGAGGAACACCGCGCCACGAAACGCGTCGAGCATCTCGTCGACGGTGTCACTCGAAAGCGGACAGAGCCGTACGACGACGTCATCGAAGACCTCGGCCGCGGTGCCGCCCGAACCCAGGAGCGCGAGCACGCCGAACGGCGGCCGCGCGACGAGGCCGAAGAGCAGCTCGACTCCTCCCGGCGCCATCTCCTCGACGTAGAGCCGCGAATCGGAGAGGCCGTGGCCGGCAACCGTGCGGAGGAGCGCGTCGGCCTGTGCGTCCAGGTCGGCGAGGGGCACGCCAATCCGCACCCCGCCGACCTCACTCTTGTGCACGATTCCCGGCCCCCACGCCTTGACGGCGAACGGCCCGCGCAGAGCAGCGGCCGCCGCCGAGGGCGGCGTGTCGGTCTCCACCAAGACGCCGGCGGGGACACTCACACCGAGCGATGCGATGAAATCCTTGACGAAGGGCTCCGGCACCGCGCGATCGGTCGAGCCCGCGAGCACGCACGCATGGCGTGCTCCGATCTCGAGCGCGGCCGCGGAGGCGCCCGGGCCCCTCAAGTTCACGCGGTTCACTCTCCGGGGCGCAGGAAGACGGTGATGGGCCCGCGGCCGAGCACCTTGCCCTGCTGGTTGGTCATCTCCACGGCGAGGTGCACCAGGCCCTGACCGGGTACCTCGTCGGGTTCGAGCCCCGCGACGACGGCCGCGACATAGGTCATGTCACCGACGAGCACGGGCTTGCGGTACTGCAGGTTGCTGTAGACGATTGCCGCGCGTGGCCCTGCCCAGTTCTCGACGAAGTCGAGCATGTAGGCCGACATCGAAGCGCCATACCCGAACGGGCGGGGCATCCCGATCAAGTTGGCGTAGCGGCTGTCGGTGTGACCGCGCCCACCGCCGAAGTAGAGGAGATCGCCGAAGCCGGGGTCGTGCCTGGCCTCGGCGGCCCGGAACGCCATCGGAGCCACCGAGCCGAACGCGTTGCTCGTACTCCGGCCTTCGTGGTCGTCGCAGAGATTCCCCCAGACCGTGTACAGGTAGGCGCGCTGCTCCGTGGTGAAGCTCTGGATCGAGTGAGGGCCGATCGGGCGGCGCGGAAGCTCGTCGCCCTCGGAGATGTCCGCGAAGCGCGCCGGCTGACCTTCGTGGACCCGCCGTGCGTATGCGAGTCGCTCATCCTCGATCGCCGTGGTCTGTTCCTCGGTCCACGTCGGGGCGGCGCGATCGTCACCGCCATCGTCGGCCGGCTGCTTCGCGAGGTTCTCGACGAGGTAGCGCATCACCGTGGAGCGTTGGCGGGCGAGGACCTCGCCCCGCTGGTTGACGTAGGTGGTGTCACCCCGCTGGAACACAGTCGGACCGGCGAATGCGGTGTCGGTCACGCGGAAGTCGAAGGCCGAGCGCACCGACGTCACGCGGTCGCCCACGGCGACGCGCGCGGAGAACCACCACTCGTCGCCCGCGTTCATGTGGTGGCTGCCCTCGAGCCGTCCCTGCAACGCGGGCTTGACCCCGTGGTTGATCGCGGTCGCGATCACGAAGGACTGCGGCGCGAGCAGCTCACCCGAAGCGGTCACGCCAACCGCATGAGCGTCGTAGTGCAACGGGTTCGGGTTCTGCATCGCCTGCACCCATCGGCGCACATCGGTTGCCGTGACCGGCTCGAGCAACTGGAGACCGCCGACCGGTTGGCCCGTCCAGCGCTCGATGTCGGTGGTGTCCAACGGTACGTGGTCCACGACAGCCTTTCGTCACAGGCGGCCCGGATGTCCGCGTGCTGTAATACCGACACAATACAGAGATCGCATGCAGCGGCCATCGGGTGGCGCGAGGGGGACGACGTGGATCGAGAGGCCGAGGACGGCATGACCGAACACCCGCGCGCTGCAGGCCTACCCTCGCTCGCCGTCTGCCAGAGCGTCCTCGAGAACATGGACATGGCCGGCGACCTCGACCTCCTGGTCGAGACCGGCACCGATTCGTTCGCCGTGCTGGGCGCGCTCCTCCGGAAGACGGGGGTGGACGAGACGCGCGAGCTCATGACCGCACGAGGCCTCGCGGCGTCGTCGTACCACGCAGGCATGCGCATCCTGGAGATGGACGACTCGACGGCTGACCAGACCCTGCGCGATGGACTCTCGACTGCCGCGGCGTTGGGCGCCCCGATCCTGATGACGGGCACAGGACCCGCGGGGCTCCGATCACCGGCCGCAGCCGATGACGTGGTGGTCGAACGTCTCGGGCGGGTCGCACCGCTCGCCGCCGATCTCGGGATCGTCATGGCCATCGAACCGGTGCACCCCTTCCTGCGGGGGGCGGGCTACGTCCACACGCTCGGCCACGCCGCGGAGCTCGCCCGGCGCACCCCCCAGGTCGCAGTGGCGCTCGACGTCGTGCACGTCTCCTGGGATCGCGACTTCTTCGCCGACATCGAGCGGTGTGCCGACGTCGTGTGCACCGTGCACGTGAGCGACTTCGACGCGAGCGCGATGCAAGAACGCCGGTGGGGTCGAGCGGTGGCGGGTGCAGAGATCGCGCCGGTCGGCGCAACGATACGAGCGTTGGCCCGCGCCGGCTTTCACGGGTCCTACGAGGACGAGACCTTGCTGCCATGGGTCGACCGAGCCACCTGCATCGCGAACATCCGTGCATCGCGACAGTGGTTCGACCGGCTCTGGCAGGCGTGACGCGGAACGGACGAGTGACGAACGATCAGCCGCGTCGCTGCGTCAATTCGATCCAGTTGCCCTCGGGATCCGCGACCACGGCGTAGGGCACCCCAGGTCGGAACTCGGCGAGCGGGCGCGGGATCTCGACGCCTGCGGCCACGCAGCGGTCGAACACGGCGGGCACGTCGTCGACCTGGAACGCGAGGTACCGAAGCCCCGTCGCACCTCCGGAGAATCCGTGCGGCGGGTTGGCGAGTTGCGCCGGATCGTCATCGAGCCACAGCTTGATCACCGCGTCGCCGTGGGCGAATCGGCGGATGCTCGCCGATTCGACCCGCATCTCACAGAGATACTCGAGCCCGATGACGTCCTGGTAGAAGACCGTGCACGCCTCCAGGTCGGCAACCCCGATCCCGATCTCGATCGCGCCGACGAAGCTCGGCGGATGTCGCGTCGGGGCCACGGTGCGACGGGAAAGCGCCGCTCAGCCCGTCACGGCCCAGCGGGCCGCGGGCCCGGTGCCGACGGGTAGCGCGGCGAGCCGCTCCACGAGCCGATCGACCATCCCTGGCGGGTAGGGATACCCGGAGTCCACCGCCGAGGTGACGCCCAGACCGTCGACGGCGGCGGCGAGGAATGCCGCTTCGTCATCGGGGTTCAGGTCGGTGCGGATGGAGCCGTCTTCCTGGCCGGCGCGGATCGTCGTCGCGAGCCGTTGACGCCACAACTGCGCATGGGCCTCGACGGCAGTGGCCAGGCGCGGGTCGTTCGTCGCCTGCGCCCAGAAGCAGATCCAGACCCGCCAGTAGTTCGAGGCGGGTTCCCGGCGCGCCGGGAGCGTTCGATGGAGGACCGCGACGAGGCGGTCGAAGACCGGTTCGTCGCCGGACTGATCGTCGAGGCTCCCGGCGGTGCGCTCGGCCAGGTAGTCGACGGCGGCTGCGAGCAGTTCGCTCTTGTTCCGGAAGTAGTGCTGGACGACTCCCACCGACCATCCGCCCTCGTCGGCCACGGCTCGCAGAGTGGCACCCTCGAGTCCGGTGCGGGCGATCGAATGGACCGCGGCACGCGCCACCTCGCGCCGGCGAACCGTGTGATCGGTGGGTGCAGGCACGTGGATTCCTCCAACTCGGGAGCGGTGAGCCACCCCCCTGGCTCGTCGTGCAGTGTGGGGATGATATTACGAGATCGGGCCGGTGCCGCTGATGAGGCGGTACTGAGGCGGTACGGCGGTTCGGCGTGGCCCGGGAACGTCGACGCACCAACCGCTAGACTCGGATCATTATGTAGGCGATAAGGTACTGAGCCGCGGCCCGACCACACGCCGGCACACGCCTTCCGAGGAGCTCATGAGCGTCGAGATCCCTCCCATCATCTCTGTCGACGACCACGTCGTGGAGCCTCCCGACCTCTGGCAACGCTGGCTCCCCTCGCCGCTCCGGGCCGCGGGCCCGAAGGTCGTGCGCGCGGCCTACTCGACCAGCCGCGGAGGGAACGTCTCGATCGCGACGAGCGGGCCCGAGACCGACTTCTGGGCCTTCGAAGATCTGCGCGCGCCCATCAAGAACGGCTCGGCCGCCGCGGGCCTCGACCCGAGCGAGATCGACTACCGCCCCGTGGCGTACTCCGAGATGCGGCCCGGCTTCTACGAGCTCGCGGCGCGACTCGACGACATGGACCAGAACCACATCGAGCGGTCGTTGTGCTTCCCGACCTTCCCGCGATTCTGCGGCCAGACGTTCCTCGAGGCCAAGGACAAAGACCTGGCGCTCGCATGTGTACGGGCCTACAACGACTGGATGGTCGAGGAATGGGCCGGTGGTAGCGGCGGGCGTCTCATCCCGTTGTGCCTCATCCCGTTGTGGGACCCGACGCTCGCCGGCCAAGAGGTGCGCCGGAACGCGGCCCGAGGTGTGCGCGCCGTCGCGTTCTCCGAGCTGCCGTCCTTCCTCGGGCTCCCGAGCCTCTACGCAGCCGACGGCCACTGGGATCCGTTCCTCGCCGCGTGCAACGACACCGGCACGACCATCTGCATCCACATCGGCTCGGCGTCGAAATTCATCCACAGCTCCCCCGACGCGCCGCGCGTCTCGAACCAGTGCGGCACCACGATCAACTCGCAGATGGCGTTCGTCGATTGGCTGATGTCGGGGGTGATGGTGCGCTATCCCGAAGTGAGGGTCGCGTTCTCCGAGAGCCAGATCGGTTGGATGCCCTTCGTGATGGAACGCCTCGACAACCTCTGGTCGAAGGGCCGCTCGGGCGCCGACATCAACCCACTGATCACGGAACCGCCGAGCAGTTACGTTGCGGGCCGTATCTTCGGTTGCTTCTTCGAGGACGACTTCGGCCTCGCATCGCGCGACGTCATCGGGATCGACCAGATCACCTTCGAGAGCGACTACCCGCACCAGGACTCGCTCTGGCCACACACGTTGGCCTACGCGGAGAAGGCGATGGCGGAGCTCACCGCCGAGGAGATCTACAAGGTGGTGCGCGGCAACGCCATCAACCTCTTCCAGTTGCCCGCCGAGCTCGGCTGACCGAGCGCGCTCGCACGCGCACACGACCAAAGGGAACCTGCAATGACCGCTGGGATCTTCGACGGCATCAAAGTCATCGACACCGACACCCATGTGATCGAACCGCCCGACCTGTGGACCTCGCGGATCTCGGCGAAGAAGTGGGGCGACAAGGTGCCGCACGTGCGCTGGGACGACGCGAGCGGCGAAGAATTCTGGTACTTCGGCGACACCAAGATCTACGGCGCGGCGACACCGGCCATGGCGGGTTGGCACGAGTTCCCGCCCGACCATCCGAAGCGGATCGCTGACGCCGACCCGTCGACGTGGGACGTCTCGAAGCGGCTCGAGAAGATGGACGAACTCGGCATTCACGCCCAGGTGCTCTATCCGAACGTGGCGGGCTTCGGCACCGGCCGGTTCACGCAGGTCGGCGACGCCGAGTTGATGCTGGAATGTGT
>Ga0075015_100000419_pt1 | contig 14750 bp, 17 predicted proteins | sample AleBraG_ABR_2013_FD_71476 | JGI IMG/M metagenome (GOLD analysis project Ga0075015, IMG submission 71476) | Freshwater sediment microbial communities in response to fracking from Pennsylvania, USA - Alex Branch Run_MetaG_ABR_2013 | ecosystem: Environmental > Aquatic > Freshwater > Creek >...
AAGTGCAAGCGATGGCATCGAGCCACTACGGTAGCTTGTCTGACTTGTGGTCGGGCGAATTCCGGGAAGACTACGCGGGCGAGGTTGACGGCTTTGGCCCGTGTCCATAAGGCGGAATGGATCACGCACAACACGTTGGCCAAGTTCGGACTCACTGGCTGAACGCCGCAAGAGGCACGCACGCGAGCTTTTAACCGCAGCAGCGGCTATCCGCTGGCAACCCAATTCGTGAGTATGGGTCGGTCACGCTGTCTGATGTTTGATCAGAATCCTGCACCAGAGCGTTTTGGGCCAAGTGAGTAGCGCGAGCGTAAGTGTATTCGTATGAACACATAGGCGAGAAGGCAGTGAAGCCTTGCTCAGGACTTAAATTTTCGCGTAGAAATTAGCTAATAGACTCTAGCGGGTGAGACTTTATCAGGATAGGAGCGTTCAAAACGGTTTGCATCGAGTCTCCAACGCGGCAAACTGGCCGATGCATCAAGGGGCCGCCGCCATAAAGACAGTCGCGCAGCAACTCATGCTACGGGACCGGTACAGGGACTTTCACAGGGACTCTGGTTCAAAACCCCGAATACCGCTGAGCAACCATGAGCGCAGGCATCGCCCGGCAACCCGTTGCTTACAAGCCACTTTGAGCACTCGTAAGCAATCGTGAGCACCGCTGGGAATCGCCATTTGCGCGACTCATAATCCGTTGGTCGTAGGTTCAAATCCTACAGGGCCCACCAAAGCACCGCAAACGAATCTGGTCGCGGATGGCGTCGGGCGGGTTGTGTTGGCTGATCATCTCGAGGTTCAACCCCATCTCTCTGGCGGCCTTCTGGGCTACGAGCTCCCAGTCGCCAGAGTAATAGCGCGTCAACGTACCCACAAAGACATCGAGACCGACGTTTCACAGGATCGCACATCGGTCAGGATGTCCCGGCTCGGTTCTATGATGCCAATTGGAATCGAACTCAGTAACTCGGCACTTCCAGCTTCAGTTCGCCGATCATCTGGAAGTGCTTTCGATTCTTCGAGACTAGCGTTAAGCCGTTCTCGATGGCGGTGGCGGCGATTAGCGCATCGAGCGCATGCAGTCCTCTCGGTGGACCGCATGGACGCCGAGCGTTGGCACTCATAATCCGTTGGTCGTAGGTTGAACTCTTTTAGCCCGGGTGCCGCGCCCGCATGGCGGCCACGGATTTGACGACCAGCGTCTCCAATACGTTTGCATCCGCATCGGAGAGCTTCTTGATGTACAGGCATCCTTTGCCGGTGGTGTACTTGCCGAGTTTCGCGAGCAACGCCTCGGAGCCGCTGAAGTCCTTCGTGATGTAGAGAACGGTTGCGGCCTTGCGCGGCGAGAAGCCGACAATGGGCATGTCGCCTTCGCGCCCGCTTTCGTATTTGTAGTGATAGCTGCCGAAGCCGATGATCGATGGCCCCCACATCTTCGGCTTTTCGCCGGTCGCGGTTTGCATTAACTTGACCAGCGCTTTGGCGTCCGCCCGCTTGGTCTGGTCCGTGATTGCATCGATAAACGCCGCGACACTTACTTGGGTGGGCTTGGTTTTGTTGTCCGCCACGTATTCACTGTACACGACCGCGCAGAAAGGTGTGATAGCTTAAATTTCGTTAGACACCATCGGCAGGGAGGCTCATGGCAGCTCCGGATCTGGTTTGGAAGAATGGCCGCTTTGGCCAAACATCGCGGCGCGATACCTGGTGGCTCTCGCCATTGCTGGTATTTGTCGGCCTCGGCACCTTTTTGGTTTATGCGAATTGGGCGGCGTGGCAGAACGCTCACTACACGTCCGGACCTTACATCTCGCCGTTTTATTCACCGGAGATCTTTGGCGACTCGCCCCATGCCATGTTCGGCCCCAAGCCAGCCTGGTATCCGAGTTTTCTTCCCTTCTCACCAGCGCTCTTCATTCTCTGGATTCCCGGGTTGTTCCGTCTCACCTGCTACTACTATCGCGGAGCTTACTACAAAGCTTTTTGGGCCGATCCGCCGGCCTGTGCCGTCAGCGAGCCGCGCAAGTCGTACCTGGGCGAGCGCTCATTTCCGCTGATCCTGCAAAATCTACACCGGCAGTTTTTGCGGCTTTCCTACATCATCTGGGGCTTCCTCCTTTACGACGCCATAAAAGCATTCTGGTTCAAAGATGGTTTTGGCGTCGGCGTGGGCACGCTGGTGCTGGTTCTCAACGTAGTCTTGCTGGGAGCATATGTCTTCGGATGCCATGCCTTCCGGCACCTGGTGGGCGGAAGCATCGATCAAATGTCCAATCATCCGGCCCGGCACAAACTCTACGAATGCGTCACTTGCCTTAATGGAAATCATAAGAAGTGGGCCTGGGCCAGTCTCTTCTCGGTAGGATTTGCCGACATCTATGTGCGCCTGTGCTCGATGGGCATCTGGACCGACTGGAGACTCTTTTAATGGCCGAGTATCAGACGCACTCCTACGATGTACTGATCATCGGGGCGGGCGGAGCGGGTTTGCGAGCGGCTATTGAGGCAGCGGCCAGTGGCGTGAAGGTGGGTGTTGTCTGCAAATCGCTCCTGGGCAAGGCGCACACCGTGATGGCCGAAGGCGGAGTCGCCGCTGCCCTTGCCAACGTCGATGAGCGCGACAACTGGAAAGTACACTTCGCCGACACGATGCGGGGAGGCCAGTATGTCAACAATTGGCGCATGGCGGAACTCCACGCCAAGGAAGCGCCCGACCGCGTGCGCGAACTGGAAGCCTGGGGCGCGCTGTTTGACCGCACCAAGGACGGCAAGATCCTACAGCGCAACTTCGGCGGACACCGTTACCCGCGCCTGGCGCACGTGGGTGACCGCACCGGCCTGGAGATGATCCGGACGTTGCAGGATCACGGCATTCACACCGGCATGGAGGTGCATATGGAATGCACCGTGCTTACGCTGCTGGTGGATTCGGGGCGCATTGCGGGCGCGTTCGGCTACGATCGCGAACGCGGACAGTTCATTCTGTGGCGCGCCAATGCCGTGGTAGTCGCCACCGGCGGTGTCGGGCGGGCCTTCAAAGTGACCAGCAACAGTTGGGAATACACCGGCGACGGTCACGCGCTGGCTCTGCGCGCCGGAGCCGAGTTGATGGACATGGAATTCCTCCAGTTCCATCCCACCGGCATGGTGTGGCCGATCAGTGTGCGCGGCATTTTGGTTACTGAAGGCGTTCGCGGCGAGGGCGGCGTCTTGCGGAACAGCGAAGGCCGCCGCTTCATGTTCGACGACATTCCCGATCTCTACAAGGCGCAGACTGCCGACAACGAGGACGAGGGCTGGCGCTACACGCAAGGCGATCGGGATGCCCGCCGGCCGCCGGAGCTACTGACGCGCGATCACGTGGCCCGCTGCATCAATCGCGAAGTGAAAGCGGGCCGCGGCAGCCCGCATGGCGGAGTCTTTCTCGACATTGCCTGGATCAAGGAACGGCTGCCCAAAAGCGAGGAACACATCAAACGCAAGCTGCCCAGCATGTATCACCAGTTCAAGCAGCTTGCCGATATCGACATCACCAAAGAGGCGATGGAGGTTGGGCCGACCACGCATTACATGATGGGCGGTATTCGCGTGGATGGCGATTCGCAGATGTCTACTCTCCCCGGCCTGTTCGCCGCGGGAGAATCCGCGGCGGGTCTGCACGGCGCCAATCGGCTGGGTGGAAACTCGCTTTCGGATCTCATCGTCTTTGGAAAGCGCGCCGGTGAGTACGCGGCGGGGTTTGCCAAAGAGAATAAAGCCGCCGCCATTGACGAAGCGCAGATTCAGACCACCGCCAAGTCGGCGCTGGCGCCCTTCGATCGTGGCGCTCAAGGCGAAGATCCTTACGCCATTCAGCACGAACTGCAAGAGCGAATGCAAGCACTGGTGGGTATCGTGCGCGTGGAAGACGAAATGGTGGAGGCCCTGAGCGTGGTCCAGACGCTGCGGCAGCGCGCGCAAAGCGTGGGTGTACCCGGCAACCGCCACTACAACGGCGGCTGGCACACCGCCATGGACTTGGACAGTCTCTTCACCGTATCTGAAGCCATCACACGCGCCGCCATTCTTCGCAAAGAGAGCCGGGGTGCCCAGTTCCGTGACGACTTCCCAGACAAAGATCCCGAATGGGGGAAGTACAACATCATCGTGAGGCGTGGCTCAGGCGACGAAATGATCGTGGAGAAACGTGAGATCACTTCCATGCCTGACCCGTTGAAAAAAGTCATCGAGGAGATGAAGTAGATGGCGTCTCAAGCCCAGGGTCAAGCGATGTTTAGAATCTGGCGCGGCGATTCCCGCGGCGGCGGATTCAAGGACTACCAGACACCGGTGGATGAAGGCATGGTGGTGCTGGACGCGGTCCATCGCATCCAGGCCGAGCAGGCGCCCGATCTGGCCGTGCGTTGGAATTGCAAAGCCGGCAAGTGCGGCTCCTGTTCCGCGGAGATCAATGGCATGCCGAAATTGATGTGCATGACCCGGCTCAGTTCGCTGAACCTGGACATGCCGGTGATTCTGGAGCCGATGCACGCCTTCCCCTCCGTTCGCGATTTGGTGACCGATGTTTCCTGGAATTTCCGCGTCAAGAAGACGATTCAGAAGTTCCAGCCGCGTCCTCCGGACGCAGGGGATGGCACCTGGCGCATGCAGCAGGCCGATGTCGATCGCGTGCAGGAATTTCGTAAATGCATTGAGTGTTTTTTGTGCCAGGACGTCTGTCATGTACTCCGCGAGCACCAGAAGTTCGACGAGTTCATTGGTCCGCGCTTCTTTGTGTACGCCGCCGCGCTCGAGATGCATCCGCTGGATACAGCGGACCGCGTGGACGATCTGCGAAAGAAGCACAGCATCGGCTATTGCAACATCACCACCTGCTGCCGGCAAGTGTGTCCGGAGTCCATCACGATCACCGAAAACGCCATCATCCCGTTGAAGGAGCGGCTGGTGGATCGCTACTTCGATCCACTGAAAAAGTTCTTCCACATCCTCTGAGAAACAGGAGGTCCCATGTTCGCACTCAAACCGATTTCTCCCGAAAGCATTCCCGGTGCTTTGGCCAAGGCAGAGCACTACCGCTTGCTCAACGAGCCTTCTCAGGCTGAGAGCATCTGCCAAGATGTTTTGGAGAGCGAGCCGGAGAACCAGCGCGCGCTGATTTGTCTGGTGCTCGCGCTGAGCGATCAGATTGCCCACGATCCGCGAGCTTACTCCAACGGGCTGACCGTCGCCGCGCGGCTCGCTTCGCCGTATGACCGCGCGTATTATAGCGGCATCGTCTGGGAGCGCAGAGCCCGGGCGCGCCACCAGGCTGGAGGCCGGGATTCCCGGCATTCTGTTTATGAATGGGTTGTGAAAGCGCTCAATCTCTTTGCCGAGGCCGAAACACTGCGGCCCGCCGGCAACGACGACGCCATTTTGCGCTGGAATACCTGCGTGCGTTTTCTGTCGTCGCATCCCGAACTGCAGGCGCGAACCGAAGACATGCCGGAACCAATCGTTTCGGAATAGTGTGAGCCGGAATGAACTGGTTCGAAGATGAAACGTTCTGGCGGGAATTCTATCCCGTCATGTTTCCCCCGGAGCGGTTTGCCGCGGCCTCGCAAGAAGTGGATCAGATTCTGTTATTGACCAAGCCGGTCGGACCAAGAGTCCTCGATCTGTGTTGCGGGCCAGGCCGGCATTCTGTCGAGTTCGCCAAGCGAGGCCTCTCCGTGACCGGCGTGGACCGCTCCGCGTTTTTGCTGGGGAAGGCCCGCGAAAGCTCTGACGCCGTGGAATGGGTTCAGCAGGACATGCGTGAGTTCTCGCGGCCCGGCTCCTTCGATATGGTCTGCTGCCTGTTCACATCGTTTGGCTACTTTGCAGACGACGAAGAGAATCAGGCGGTCTTGAAGAATATCCATGCGAGTCTCGGCCCAGCGGGCGTATTTGTCATCGACGTGCTCGGCAAGGAACGCCTGGCCCGCATCCGTCAAGATGCGATCTGCACCGATCACCCGGACGGAATCCAGTGGCTGCAGCGGCCGAGGATTTGCGACGACTGGACGAGAATCCGCAACGAGTGGACCCTGATCAAGGACGGCCATGCCCGCACTTTCCGGTTTGAGCATTTTGTTTACTCCGGCCGCGAACTCAAGGACATGCTGCTGCAGTGCGGCTTCTCCTCGGTTCGCTTGTTCGGGAATTTCCGCGGCAACCCTTACGATGTGGGTGCAGAGAGGCTGGTGGCCGTGGCGCAACGGTGAGCGTCGGGGCTTACGCAAGGTCCTCGTATCGCCGCAAATCGGTGATCTCTGGTATTCGATCCGCCACCGGATGCATTTCGTAAACTTCCAGCATCACGATCTCGCCGTCGCAGCCCCACAAGATCAGCCCGGCCTGTTGCTTGTCGGGATACACGGCCACCGCGTCGGCGAGCATCGTCTTGGGACCGCGGATGTTTGCACTGAAGTCGAGACTGGAGCAACCACAATCGCAGCCACCGACAACGCGCAACGTCGCAACGAGCTTCGTTCGGTATCCAGTCACATCGCACACAGATGCGTGTTGCAGTAGCCACTCAATGATCGCGGCCTCGTGGGGCGTGATACCGCGTTCCGTCATCCTACACTACACGCCCGTCCCGCATCGTGACGATCCGGTCGGCGTAGGCGGCGGCTTCCGGGTTGTGCGTAATCATGAGAATCGTCTGTCCAAAGCGGTGGTTCAACTCGCGCAAAAGCCCCAAAACAATAGTCGAGTTTTCCGTATCGAGATTGCCGGTCGGTTCATCGGCCAGCAGAATCGCCGGGTGATTCACGATCGCCCGCGCAATCGCCACGCGTTGCTGCTCGCCGCCCGACATCGCGCGCGGTTTGTGGTCCATCCGTTGAGACAGGCCCAACAACTGGATAATTGCTTCGGTTTCCGGCGGCAACGGCCCTTTGCGTCCCGCAATGTCGCGGGCGATTTCAATGTTCTCGCGGGCGGTTAACGTTGGCAGCAAGTTGTATTTTTGAAAAACGAAGCCGACCGTCTTCTTGCGCAGTTCGGTTCGGCCGGAATCCGAGATGCTGCCCAACTCCGTGCCCGCTATCGTGACGGCGCCCTTGCTGGGCGGTGTCAAGCCTCCCAGAATGTGAAACAAAGTTGACTTGCCCGACCCGGACGGCCCCACAATGGCGACAAACTCGCCCTCGCCGATCTCCAGGTCGACGCCGCGCAGCGCTTGCACGGCTACCTCACCAGTGCGATAAGTTTTCTCCAAGCCGCGCGCCGTGATCATCGGCGGCTTAGTCATAGGCCAAAGCCTCAATGGCGTCCTGCCGCGCCGCCTTAAATCCCGGATAGATCGCTCCCAGCAGCGAACCGCCCAGGGCGATGGCCGTTGCAATCGGCCACCAATCGGGCACAATCGCTTGGATCAGTCCGCCGGGCGATGTGGTTTTGATCACCCACTGAGTAGCGAACGACAAGAGGATCCCCACAATCGAACCCGCCAAGGCCAGCATCAGCGTCTCGCGGATCAACACGTTGAGCACATACATCGGCGAAGCCCCCAGCGCTTTCAAGATGCCGATCTCCCGCGTGCGCTCCAGCACCGCCGTGTACATGGACAGAAACACGAACAGGAATCCCACCAGCACGCCCAGCGCAATAATAACGACGGTGAACTGCTTCAGTAGAGGCACGCTATTCTCCGTGAAGAGAGACGTGTATTCCTCCATCGAGTAAATCTGGTAATCCTTGAGAACCGCCTTGAACGCCTCGACCTCCGCATTGGTTCGGCCGTGGTCGTCGAGCTTGACGTAAATAATGGAAAGCTTGTTAGGGCTCGAATACAATTCCTGCAATACGGAAAGCTGAACGAACATGCGGGCGAGCATGCCCGGCTCTACGATGCCGCAGACGTGCCAAGGCCGATTCGCTACCTGCACCACATCTCCCACGTGAAGCTTGTGTTGGTCGGCGTAAAATTGATCGATGATCAAGTCGTCCGTCTTCTGAAACGCCCGGCCGCTGAGAAAACGAAAGCCCCCGCTCAGCCGGTTGAACGACGGCAGATCGATACCGGTGATTGAGGCGAAGAGTCCCGTGCCTTGAATCAGCACGCCGCTGGCGGAAACCACGTGCGGCTGCTCTTCCACTTTCTTGAGCACACCGGCCGGCATGGCCATGTCAAAAGAAAGCAAACTGCTGCCCGGAGGACGGACCAGGATGTCGGCGCCGATCCGGGTAGTCCGCGACGCCTGATCGCGCAGTACGCCGTGGCTCAGGCCGACCAGCGTCAGAACCATAGTTACGCTGATGGAGATCGCGAGAATACTCAAGGCGGTTCGCAGCCAGCGATGCTTCAAGTTCTCCAGAACTAGTTTGTTGATCAAGCTAATTGTAGGATACAGTCTGGACAGTGTGAAGAAATCTTGGGGACGAGGCTGCGATCCTTGAGAGCGAAGGAATACGGACGCTAGCCCGCGACGTCCCCAAGATTTCTTCACACCAAATAACGATCCAATGCCCCAACTTCGACGTGGAGTCAATATCAGTGGCGCGGATTTCGGTGAGCAGAATCTGCCCGGGGTGTTGGGCCGCGACTACACCTTCAACAGCGAAGCGACGTATCGTTACTTCGCCGATCGCGGACTGAATCTTTTCCGCATCGGCGTGAAGTGGTAGCGCCTGCAGCCGGTTCCCGGCGGCCCGCTCGATCCCGCCTACCTGGACGGCCTGCGCCGCAATCTCGACTGGGCTGGCCGCGCCGATGGGGCGGCAGTGGTCAATCTACAAAATTTTGCCCGCTACCAGATCAACGGGTTCGAATACATCCTCGATAATTCACCGGCCATCACCCGACAGCGCCTGACGGATCTGTGGGTTCGCGTATCGACCGAACTCCGCGATCACCCCGCGCTCTACGCCTTCGGTCTGATGAATGAGCCGCACGACCTCGGGCCGGCAGCGGACTGGAAGGAAATTTCGCAATTCGCGCTCTCCGCGCTGCGCGACAGCGGCGATCGCACGCTGATCATGGTCGCCGGCGACAACTGGTCCCACGCCGACGAATGGCCGGAGGTCCACGGTCCGGATTCCTGGATCGACGATCCGGCGAATCGTTTCGCCTATGAGGCTCATTTGTATTTCGACGCCGACCGCAGCGGAAAATATCTTCTGAGCTACGACGAAGAACTGCGCCAAAATAGAAGGCTGCCGTCCGTCGGCGTCGATCGTCTGCGCCCGTTTACCGATTGGCTTTCCCGCAATCATGTGATCGGATACGTAGGCGAGTATGGCATTCCGGGCGATGATCCTCGCTGGCAAGACGTTCTGGAAAGCTTCCTGCAAGCTCTGGATGCAGCTTCGCTCGACGGCACGTACTGGTCGGCAGGGGAGTGGTGGGGAGACTATCCGCTCTCCGTTCAACCGGACGCTTTGTTCCAGGCGGAAAAGCCGCAGCTCAGCGTATTGGCGCGCCACCTCTAAAAGCGATTCCGCTCCATCCATGCCGCCACTTCGGCCTCGACGTCGAAAGGTCTCGGATCATTAGTAAACCGGTGTTCCAGTTCGCAAGCGCAACGCTCCAGCGGGATGCCGTCGTAGCTTCTTGTGTCGAGGAAGCCGCGAGTGTAGAGTCTCGCAAACGTCTTGACGCCCAACAGGCGAAACTGTACAACGTGCACCAATTCGTGGAAGAGCAGGCTCGAACCCAAAGGTCCACGCGAGGCGATCACCGAATCGAGGGTGATGGCCGCGACCTGTGACAGCTCCGGAAAATCCAGACCCAAGCGCCGCGCAGTTCTACGAAATGGCGGAGCGGGGATGGGGAGAGGATCGCTTTCCACCACGCGTGTCCGGTCCAGATCGGCTTGGCGGAAGTAACCGGCTAACTGCGTTTTGGTGGGTTCGGATAACGCGATCCCCAAATACTTGAGGCGGTCGCGCTGGCTGCCAATGTAGTAAGCGACGGGATACGCCAATACAGAAGCCGCCGAGCCGAGTAGAAGCTGCGTATATCTCATGGCGAAGTTCGCGAAAAAGGGAGGGGACGCCGGGTTTCCGGCCACCTAACGGCCACGACCGGCCGAGGGTCCGAGAACAATCCGAGGTTACTGGCGTGGAGTTTCGACCTCGGCGAAACTGCCAGGGGTGGCCGCGTTGACGACGACCACCACCCTGTCAACATACCGGCGCAGAACAGGCCACTGCGCATTTCCGATAACAACGATAGCGATTACCCGCTTCGTTAGAATTTTGCTGATACCGAATGTTCTTGTCGGCGGTGAGAAGCAGTTCGAAGCCAGCGGCCTCGGCTGCATCGAGCAGAGCGCCGTTAACCAGCCTCTCCCATCCGCGTTCAACCGGACGATGACATGGCCTTTCAGCGCATATCGTAGCGGGGCGGGCGTGCTTTGGTCAAACAGGATGAGCCTCTACGCTTGATGGCGTCGCATGCGGGGCCGGGATAGGATCGAGGCTTCGCGCCGCAAATTCAAGTACCGTCACAATCTGTTCCCGGCTCAAGTGAAACCATTCCGTGATTTCGTCGATGGTGGCACCCGCTTCGAGATTTTCAAACACAATGGAAACCGGCATACGAGTATCCCGGAACACCCACGCGCCGCTAACTAACCTTGCCGGGGATGCTTTCTACGGCGGAGCATTGTGACCAGTCAAGAGCCGACATTGTGGCGCCTCCTCCTTCCAAGGGTAACTCTCAAAACCGATGCGCGGCTTCGCCGTGAGAAACATGAGGGCACTCAGTCGGCATCCTTCGCCGTCTTCGGCTCACTAAGCTAAGTACGCCGTTTCACAAATACGCCCTCGAATCCCAAACCGCTGCGCCGCGCGCCATTTGCCCCGACCGTGAGGGAGGGGTTTGCGCAATACGAGGCCGAACTTCCGAAAGAGTTTACTAAGCTAAGCCGGAGAGTAACGCCCCCATCGAGGCGCGCAGGGCATTAGTTACGCCGCTTGTACCATTCGCAAAGAATCCTACTGATCCTCGATCTTGACCGGCGGCTTTGCAAGTTTCGGCGCGGATGGCGCCGATGGCGCGGACGGCGCGGACAATGCCCCCTCCGCCTCTTCGATCTCTCCCTTGCGCACAGTCAGCGTGCCGCGCGCCGTATCCAGCCGAATCTGCGGACCGCCCCCGTTGGAACCGGAAGACACAATGCTCGCTCCGTGGCGCTCCTCGCTTGCCGTCAGCGCGGAACCATAGTCGTTGTGCGCTTCACCGCGCGCCGTGCTCGCCTTCAGGTCGAACTTTGCGTTCGCCGGCAGACCGAGCTCGATGTCGCCGCCATGGGCGATCTTCACGTCCATCTTTGGAACTGTCTTGCCCGGAGAGATTTGAATGTCGCCACGATCCAGGTTCAGTTCCAGCGACTGCGTGAAATTGGTCAGATGAATGTCGCGCGACCGCGCCGTCAAGCGCACTGGCCCGATCAGGTTTTCGCCTGTAACCTCACCCGCGCCCATGTGAACTTGCCCCGGCAGCTTCTCCAGGTTGAGAGTCACTTGGGGATCTTCATACCGGACGGGCTGCGCCAGGTTGCGCAACTGAATTTGGCCTACGTAGGTGCCGTTCACCGTCACCTGTCCGGCGATGTCGGTCAATTCCAGGTCTTGTCCGCGTCCCTTCAAATCCACTGACCCTTTTACGTCCGTGGCTCGAATGATATCGCTGCGCCGCGTGTCCACACGCACCGTGCCGCCGATCTTTTCCAGCCGGACGCCGGCATTGTCCGAGCTCAGGTCCACGTTGCCCTTAAGGGCCTGAACGTCGAAGTCGCCATTGCGCCCGTGACCTTCCAGGGAAGAATTATAGGGGACCTGGAGTTCCAGATCGGTGGACACCAGCAGCGAATCGTTCACGCGGCTCTGGTTGGTGCGCACGATGATCTGGTCACCTTGCACGATCAGCTCCACTGGCGTGTCCGTGTTGGCGCGGTCCGCTTCTGTTTGCTGGAAGGAGCGAATGGATTTGCGCCCGCTCAACTTCACCATCTTGGTGTCGGCGCCCACGATCTTGGCGTTGCCGCGGAAATTTTCAATCACCACCTTGCAGTTAGCGGAACATGGTTTTTCGCTCTCCGCCATGGGGTAGTCGAAGCTTTCGCCCATATTCACCACCAGGCCGCGCAAAGCGCGCTGGTTGGGAAACCAATCGCGGTAGCGGTGCGCCGCGTTGGCGCCACCGCCGACGATGCAGATCAGAATCACGATGATCCACTCGCCGCCGGAGACGCCGGCTCGCGGCAGCGGCCGGGCGGTAGCCGCCAGAAAGAGAACTTCCAACAGCCGCAACCCACCCCAGACGATCAGCAGCAACGGCCAGAAGCGCGACAGCAGATCCAAAACCGGAAAATCCGGGATCATGTTCCGCACGAGAAACAGAACGCCCAAGCCAATGAGAATCACTGGCCCGACAATCGATCCGCGTTTCATATGGCGTTTCCTCCCGGCGGCGTCGTGTAGTCGTAGGGCGGCGGGGGCGGAGGCGCCGTCTTGGTAATCTGTTCTAAAAACTTCATCACGCCAAATAGAATGATCAGTACCGGCCAAGTACGGTTAAATCCATAAATCCCCATGTAGTCGATCAGCACAAGCAGCCCCAGCACGATCAGCAGAATCGGCCCGCGCGTGGCTTGCAACAGTAGAAAGCTACTGCCGTTCATGGCTCATCTCCCGATCGGGAGCGGCAGCCGATGGGCCGCCACGCTCCAAACGCTCGTACAGCATATAGGCCCCCAACCCGATCAGAGCCAGCGGCCAAAACCGGATGATCTCGCCAAAACGAAGCCAGCCGAGCGTATTCATTAAAAACAGCACTCCTACCGCGATCAAAACCACCGGACCCGCCGGGAAGCCCGAGCGGTGGCTCCGCATCGGTAAAATACTCGAGAACTCATCCACAGCCTGACCATGGAGGCGCTTTTTCGCCGTGTGGTACGCCTCAAACGCCATGTAAAACACAAACGTGCCGATCAGCATCCCTACCAACGGCTCCATGCCTCCGGACGCTTGGCCACTGTCGATAATGCCGATCAGCACGCCAAGAATCACCACATGGATCAATCCCTTGATGTACTGGCCGTTATAAATCGCGCCGACACCCGGGATCAGGCCAAGGATGAAAGCCAAGCCGGGCGACGCGCCTTCAGGCCGTGGTGGCGGAGCCGCGGTCGGCAGCGGGGCGGTGTAGGGCGAGTACGCCGGATCTCCCGCCGGAGGAGCGCCCGCTCCTGCCGGCACCGGCAAATGCTGTTCGCAGTAAATGATGTCCTGCGAGCTACGTTGGCAACGTTCGCATAGCGCCCGGCCGCACGTCCGGCAATAAGCGATGGCCGGTAATTCGGGATGAGTTACGCAATTCATAAGTTCCGCCTCTTATTTCTTCTGCTGCACTTCTTTTGGTTTTGCACTGTCTTGCTGTTGCGCCTGTTCCTGGTCGCTAAAATCCTTCAACCGCGATTGCACTTCCATCACCAGCCGCAGGTTCTCGTAATACTTCACAGCCCGGTCCCAGGTGCGGTGCGCATGATCGTCCATCGTGGCCCAGACTTTCACCGGGTCCAGATCCGCTGCGTGCAACTGCCGCGGCTCGATGCCGGCAAAGCGCGCCACCATGGAGAACGAAAGAATCGTCATCGCCATACCCATGGCATAGCGCGGCTGCAATATGGATTCGAATACGCCGCCGAAAATCCTGCGCCACCAGGAGCGGCGTTCCCCGCTGGCCCCATGCGGCGCTTCATGTAAAATCCGCGTCAGGAGTTCGGCTGGGGGTTCCACCAGCGCCGCCCTCTCTACAAAAGAAACCGCGCCAGCCACGTCGTCGGCATATTCCGCGCACGACACACACGTGGACCGGTGCAGCTCAAACGCGGCTTGGTCTTCGCCGCGGAGCGTGCCATCCAGGTGATCGCACAACAGAATTTCGAATTCAGCGCAGGTCATCCACTCACCCTCGCGCCACACACCTTCCAGCGCTTCAGCACACGGGCCAGTTCCGCCCGTCCCCGATTCAGCCGCGATTTGACCGTCCCTTCCGGCACGTTCAGAATCTCAGCAATCTCGCGATATTCCAGTTCTTCCAAATCCCGCAGAATAACAGTCTCGCGCAATTCCGGAGAGAGCTTCTGGAGGCCAGCCTGCAGAATTTCGCTCGCCTCCCGGCCTGCCAGCATGCCATCCGTCTTCGACATGGCTGCGGTCTTCTCTTCCAATACGGAAACCTGATCCTCTAAGGATTCCGTGATCCGGTCCAGCTTGGTCCGCCGATAGTGGTCGATCAACAAGTTTCGGGTCAGACGCGTCAGCCAAACCGAAAACGATCCCTCGCCCGCACGAAAGCTCTTGAGATTCTTGAAAACCCGAATGAAGACATCCTGGGCCAAATCCTGCGCTTCCGCCTCGCTGTTGGTAAAGCGGTAACAGATGGCATATACACGCCGGGTATGCAGCTTTACCATGTCTTCCCAGGCGGCGTCGTTGCCGCTCAGGCATCGCTCAACAAGACTAGTATCGGCATCCAAGCTGATTGCCTGCGTTCGCGGGGGCGCCCAACTCCATTTTGATACCGGAATTGCCGCCGTTGCCATCCGTCCGAATCTCCTCAAGTTCCTGCCACGCAGGTCCTTCACAGCTTTCACTATGAGGAACGAAGGTTTATCATGAGAAGTTCGCTTAGAATCATAGTCTACGACGTGGAGCCCCTCCGCCCTCAGCCCCCAGTCCGCCCTAAGTGGCAAACCCAATGGCAAAAG
>Ga0075015_100000420_pt1 | contig 14741 bp, 15 predicted proteins | sample AleBraG_ABR_2013_FD_71476 | JGI IMG/M metagenome (GOLD analysis project Ga0075015, IMG submission 71476) | Freshwater sediment microbial communities in response to fracking from Pennsylvania, USA - Alex Branch Run_MetaG_ABR_2013 | ecosystem: Environmental > Aquatic > Freshwater > Creek >...
AGATCGAGCTTGGCCGGCGGCGCCCGGTAGATCTCCTGCATCATCTGCCGGCCGCGCTCAGACATGACTACGAGCCGGGTAGAAAGTGAGACTAAGCCCTCCATCACGCGCCGCTGGTCGGCTTTCGGCTCACGCAGAACCGTGTGTAGAGTTGTGACGACAGGCATTCTCAATTCGCGCAGAAGTGCCAGAATGTGACCACCGACGGGCCCGCCGAAAATGCCGAACTCGTGCTGCAGGCAGACGATGTCCACGTTGCTGATATTGAGGAAGTCGGCGGCACGCAGATACGACGACAAGTCCTGTTCCTCAATCTCGAAGCGAACCACTTCCGGGTACTCGTAGCCGCCCGGAATATCGTTGACCGACACGGCGAAACATTGGCTTTGAGGATGCGCGGCCGCTACCGCGGCCAGAAGGTCAGACGTGAAGGTGGCGATGCCGCACCTGCGCGGCAAATGGTCGCCAATGAAAGCGATTTTGCGAACTTTGGAAGTGTTTCTCACGAGGGCATTCCTTTGCTGCCATCAATCCGATGATTCGGCCGGTTGTGCCGCAGGCGGGAAATGAAGCGGATCCCTGAGGTTTTGCAACTCCCGGTAGTAGTAGATTGGGGAAGGTTGCTTCCCTTGCAGCTTCAGCGCCTTCAAGAACTGGATTTCCTGTTCGGTGGCATCGCCGCTCAACGACCTGTCCTTCAGGAATTGTTCGAGCCCCGGTTCCACGGCGACGGGCGGTTGAGGCTCTTGTTCGGCGAACTCAAATCGCTTTCGGCCGCCCGTGGTCACCTGGCGATTGAGCACAACTTCCATGCCAAAAGTCCTGAGGTCGATATCCCATGAGTCAATGATCGGATTGAGGAAAGAGATGCAGTTTCCGGCAGAAACGTTGAAGACGTCGGTGTCCAGGAACTCCAGAATCGCCACACGGATTTGGGCGTAGCTGCGGTCGCTGAGTCTTGCCATTGTGCGCAGCCAATCTTCCTGCCGCAATTCCTCTTTGGCCACCCCCTGCGCGACGTCCAGGAGTTTTTGAGTGACCAGGCGTTCCAGTTCGCCGAATGGCTCCTTCTCAAAAATCCGGCGCACCTCCTGCTGCCGGGCGGAATCGCATTTGCTCAGAATTAAGGTTCGGCATTCCTTGAACAAAGGCCGCGGCGGCTCGGCGACTTTCTTCCTCAACGCCTCTTTCCGTTGCTGCTCAGCCAGATTCGAAAGCTCGCCGCGCGGAAGCTTCAGTGCCTTGCCGATCTTCTCGTAAATATCAGTGCGCCCTGGCGCGGGAGGAGCTTTCTTCCGGGCCAGGAGCTGCGAGATGTACGATTCAGTCACTTGACCGGCAGCAGCGAGATCCTTCTGCTCGAGGCCAAGTTCCTTCAAACGGTGCCTGATCAATCGGGAAACGTCCACGAAAAGTCCTGTTTGCCTGTACTTAACTAAAATTAGTTAAGGGCTAAACCTATATTGCCACAAGCGGCCCTTGACAAGCAAGATTACTTAACTGATAATAGTAATGTCTGAGCGCTTCCGCCCACCCGCAGATCATCTGAACTAAGTCAGGCGATCTGATCCCAGTTTCCTTAGCTCACCCGAGCGCAGTTGCGATGTCCAGGTGCCGAGTTCCAAGGAACGGATATGTCTACTTCGGTTGAATTGCTCGGTTCACGGGAAGCGTGGACACCGCAATCAGCAAAGCCGCTCGACCAGGCTGTGTGGCAAGCCTGGGTAGCGAAGGGTCGGGCGGAGGACCAGCGGAGTAGCGCGGCGCGCATAAAGGCTGTGAAGTGGGTCTCGATAGCGGGGCTGCTTGCCGCAGAGTTGCTTGGGTCTCATCTCGCCCCATTCGATGTTTTGGTCAGATGCATTGTGACTGGCGGCGCCATGGTCGTAATGCTCCAATTCTTCCATGCACGGCGTTACGCCTGCGCGGCCCTGTTCGGAGCGCTGGCGCTGCTATACAACCCCGTGGCGCCGGTGTTCAGTTTCTCGGGCGGCTGGCAGCTCGCCGTTGTCGTGGCAAGCGCCGCCCCGTTCGTCGCATCACTCCGGTTGGCAAAAGCAAAGAAGGCAAACCATGACTAGTTTTATTGGAACGGTCTCTAGAACGGCTTTCACATCGCTCCTCGTATTTGGAATGATGCCAGCGACTGCCCGCGCGGCAGATCTCTCCAGGTACCGGGACTTTCAACTGGGAACCGACCTGCCGGCCATCGCCAAACAGATCGGCGTGAATCCGTCTGAAGCCAAGGTTATCCATCGCCGGCCAGCCCTCATCCAAGACCTTAAATGGCGGCCGCAGCCTCTTGGACCAACGACCCACGCGGAACCGGCTCAGGACGTGGTATTCAGCTTCTGTGACGGCGAACTATTCCGCATCGACGTCAATTACGATCGGTACGCGACCGAGGGCCTGACCACTGACGACATCGTCGAAGCGATTTCAGCGGCCTATGGAACGGCTACGAAGCCACCCAATGGCGCCAAGGGCGCGCCGGAGCCCTATGCCGATCGGGACGAGGTGGTCGCAAGCTGGCAGGATCCGCAGTATCGTTTCGAACTGATTCGTTCCTCGTACGGGCCCAGCTTCCGGCTCATGGGTTTCATGAGGCGCCTGGAAGCGCCGGTTCAGGTCGCCATCCTGGAAGCGAAGCGGCTCGACGACCAGGAAGCGCCACAAAGGGAAGCTGCCCGGATCGCGAGCGAAGGAGAAGTTACGAAAGCCAAGCTTGACAAGGCGAGGCTGGTGAACAAACCGAATTTCCGGCCGTAGTCTTACGGATCGGGGAGTGCGAGGACAACGCACGAAAGAGGTTGACCAATGACGAGGAGCATCAGATTTGCCGATCCTGCATTCCAGGAAGGCGACGAGGTTGTGCTGAAGAGCGGCACCTATCAGGGCACTGCTGGCGTGTTTCTTCGGCTGAGGGAGGACGTTAAGTGGGCGGACATTACGGAGCGCAGCGGCAGCGTCGTCAACCACCCGGTAGAATGGCTGGCCCATTCCGCAAGCACGAATCAAGGTTCCCTAAACTAGAGGCCCTATGACAGACACAGTCATGGCAGGAAGCATTCTGGTTGAGCAAGGCACACATCTCCCGAACTCCCTCCTGCTCCAGAACGAAGGTCTTTCGAACGGTTGGGCAACGGTCAAGGACGTTCGTTCCGCGCCCGATAAGGGAATTCAGGAAGCAGGATGGACCTTCTTCTTCATGGCAGGGGAGATCAAGACCACCGCTTTCGGCTTTGACAGGCAGAAGACACTGGGCGCTGCATTGAGGCGACTCACCACGAACGCGAGATCTCAGCACTGCAACAGCATCGAGATTTCGCGCGTGGCGCGCAAATCTTTCCTGAGAGTGCCGTATGTGAGTGTCTCGGCACACATGCGGCATCTTCAGAAGGGCTTGGCTTTTTCCGGCTGACGGGGTGGGCTCCGATCCGGCGCGCTTTTCACAGACATTCAACTGGAGGCTAACGGCATTATGAACATTCGACCCTTATACGACCGCATCGTGGTGAAGCGGATTGAAGAGCAGGAGACCTCGCGCAATGGGATCGTCATCCCCGATTCCGCCAAGGAGAAACCACAAGAAGGGCAGGTCCTGGCCGTGGGTCACGGCAAGAGGTTGGAAGACGGCACGCTGGTGGCCCTCGATGTGAAAGTCGGCGACCGCGTCCTTTTTGGAAAGTATTCGGGTACCGAGACCAAGGTGGTTGGCACTGAATACATCATCATGCGCGAGGACGATGTTCTCGGAGTACTGGATGCGGCCCCCAAGAAGCTCGCGAAAGCCAGCTAGCTCAAGATCCGATTAGCGAGGAAAACATCCATGGCAAAACAGATTACTTATAGCGACCAGTCCCGCCAGGCGATCCTGCGCGGCGTCAACCAGCTTGCCGACGCGGTAAAAGTGACCCTGGGACCTCGTGGACGCAATGTCGTTCTCGAAAAGAAATATGGCGGACCGACCATCACCAAGGATGGCGTCACGGTGGCCAAAGAGATCGAGTTGAAGGATCCGCTCGAGAACATGGGCGCCCAGATGGTGCGCGAAGTGGCGTCGAAGACCTCCGACGTTGCCGGCGACGGCACCACCACGGCCACAATTTTGGCCCAGGCGATCTACCGCGAGGGTGTCAAAGCGGTCGCGGCCGGAGCCAATCCGATGGCCATCAAGCGCGGCATCGATAAGGCTGTAGAAGCAGCTATCGAAGAGGTCAAAAAGCTCTCGAAGTCGGTCTCCGGCGATATGATCGCCCAGGTCGGCAGCATTTCCGCCAACAGCGATGCCACCATCGGTAACATCATTGCCGAGGCTATGAAGAAGGTCGGCAAGGATGGTGTGATCACGGTCGAGGAATCCAAGACCATGACCACCGAGTTGCAGACCGTGGAGGGTATGCAATTCGACCGCGGCTATCTCTCACCCTACTTTGTGACGGACGCCGAACGCATGGAGTGCGTTTACGAGGATCCCTACATCCTGATTCACGACAAGAAGATCAGCCAGATGAAGGACCTGCTGCCGGTCCTCGAGCAAATTGCACGTGCAGGCAAGCCGCTCCTGGTGATTGCCGAGGATGTGGAAGGCGAGGCCGTGGCCACGCTCGTGGTCAACAAGCTGCGCGGCACACTGAATGCCTGCGCCGTGAAGTCGCCCGGCTTCGGTGACCGCCGTAAGGCGATGCTCGAAGATATTTCGATCCTGACTGGCGGCAAGGCCATCATGGAAGAAACCGGCATCAAGTTGGACAGCCTCAAGCTGGAGGATCTCGGCCGCGCCAAGCGCGTCACGGTGGACAAGGACACTACGACCATTATCGATGGGGCCGGATCGCAGCAGAACATTGCGGGCCGGATCAAACAGCTCCGGACCCAGGTTGAAGAGACGACTTCGGACTACGATCGCGAGAAACTGCAGGAGCGCCTGGCCAAGCTGGCCGGTGGCGTGGCGATCATCAAAGTCGGCGCCGCAACCGAGACGGAGATGAAGGAGAAGAAGGCCCGTGTGGAGGACGCTCTCCATGCTACCCGCGCAGCAGTCGAGGAAGGCATCGTGCCCGGCGGGGGAGTTGCACTGCTTCGAGCTTCGCTCGCGCTACAGAAACTCAAACTGGAAGGCGACGAGCAATTCGGCCTGACCATTGTGGGTCGCGCTTGCGAGGAGCCGGTGCGGCAGATCGTGCGGAATTGCGGGACCGAGGGCGCCGTCGTAGTTGAAGAGATCAAGACCAACGCGAACCCCAACTTTGGCTTCAACGCCGCCACCGAACAGTACGAAGATCTGGTGAAGGCCGGCGTAATCGATCCCACCAAAGTAACCCGCACGGCTCTCCAGAATGCGGCTTCCATCGCCTCTCTCATGCTCACCACCGAGGCCATGATCTGCGGGATTGTGGAAGTGGACGATTAGCTCCTGGTGGGGCGTTGGGTGAAGGACAGGGATGAACTACCGACTACTAAATCGAGACAAGACCCAGGTGTCGCGCGCCAGCGAACGGGTTAGGCCGTCGGAGCCTGGACCGAGAACACCGGAACAACTTAGGGTGGCACGAGAGGCGAGCCTCTCCACAAGCGGCCGGCGCAGCGCCTACCCACCTTTCCCAACGCCGTCTATCCGATATCGCTCTGGCCTTGCCGCAAAACGTAAGGCGAAGGTTGATGTAAGGCCATGATCCGCACTACAGTAGGGCTGTTCTCCACAAGTTGTCCATATTGTAGATCCATCGAGTTTAGAACTGTAGGGGTTCGAAACGCCTTTGAGCGAGTTTTCCTCTGGCTCCTTCGACCCTACCGGTGCACTCTCTGTGGTCACCACTTTTTCCGGTTCCGGTGGCAAACTCTCACCGGGGGCGCAGCTTAAGATTGACCGCATCGGTCCCGATGGTGGTGGACAGAGGTGTTGCAGTTGCCGGAGTGTTCCGGCAGACGTATGCGCAGGTGGACTAGAAGTATTCGCAGACGAAACCCCAGACTGGCGCGCGAAGCTCTGGCCAAGCTCCGCCGAAAAGGCCAGCGAATCAGGGCCCTACCGGTTCTGATACGGAGAAGTCCTTCTGAAGGGTTCGTCTAAATCAAACCGCTGATTCGGGAAGGTTCAAGTGGTGGGCGCTCGCGGGCTCGAACCGCGGACCTTCTGCTTGTAAGGCAGACGCTCTAACCGGCTGAGCTAAGCGCCCACTGCCACAACCAAACTTTAGCATGCTCGCCGGCCGCATCCAAACAGAAGCCCTCTGCCCCACCCGCACCCAAGTCGTCCCGTGAGCGGTTGTCGTAGCCCCGAGCCTCCCGCAACTGCCGGCAGCGTGAAATAATAGAACCAGCCCTGAATATCCATATAAGGAGCCTCATGGAACCCATCAGCAGACGTCAGGCGCTTGCCGGTGTAGCCAGCGGAATCGTGGCCGTAACACCGCAAGCCGCTTTCAGTTACCAGGCGAACTCGGCCGTCTCGTTCGGCATCATCGGCACGGGCGGACGCGGCGTGTATGTTGGAACCCACATGGCCCACGTCCCCGGCGTCCGACTGGCCGCCATCTGCGACATCTACCCCGACCGCATCGACAACGCGAAAACCCAGATCCCCGCGGCAAAGGACGCGCGTGTTTACAAGAACTACCACGATCTGCTGGCGCAGACCGATCTGGATGCCGTTCTGATCACCACGCCCGTCTATCTGCACCCCGAGCATTTCGAAGCGGCCGTCCACGCGGGGAAGCATATCTACTGCGAGAAGCCCGCGGGGGCCGATGTCGCCGGCGTCAAGCGGTTGCTCAAGGCCTCGGCAAAGGCTAGCCCGTCGAAGACCATCCAGTTCGGATTCCAACAGCGCTTCAGTCCCGAGTACCTCACCGCCATGGAACTGGCGAAATCGGGCAAAGTAGGCCCGATCAAAATGATGATGAGCTACTGGGTGTTGGGCGGAACGCCGCCGAAGCCTTTCAAGCCAAATCTGCCGGCTGAAGACGAGAAGATCCGCATGTGGGGGTCGTGGATGGAGCGGTCCGGCGGCTTCATTGTGGAGCAGGATTGCCACGGCGTGGATATGTTGAACTGGTTCGCGGGCGACGCCCACCCCATCAGCGCGCGCGGCACGGGCGGGTTGCGCTACCCCTTGGCTTATGGCGATCAGGATTCCGACCACCACGATATTACCTATTACTATCCGGATGGAGTGGAAGGCTGGCTGATCAGCATTAAACATACGGCCGGGTTCCGCGACGTCAAGGAGCAATTCTTCGGCTCGGCCGGCATGCTGGAGACGGCTCGAACTTACTACAAGTGGCACGGACCGGTTGCCAATTCGCCGTACAAGAATGCCGACGATTTGACGGATTCGAGCCTGATCGAGCGTCGCAACTCGAAGCGTGAAATCACCATCGATGCGGTAGAAGCCTTCTTCGCCAGCATCCGCGACGTCAAGCCCTACAACATGGCGCCCATTGCAGCCAACGCCACCTTCACGGCGCTGCTGGGCCGCACCGCTTATCAACAGAAGCGCGAGGTGAGCTGGGAGGAGTTGCTGAAGTCCGCGTAGAACCGTTTGTGGGGGATAGCCGAACGGTACGGGCGTTTCTACGAAAGGTCGCGGCCGCGCAACCACAGGCGGCAGGCGGATTGCCAATCAGATTGCCAATCCGCCGCGGGTTGACAACCCGCCCCACAAACACTTCTCACAGCCGCATGCGCGTCCCTTCCGCCTCCCCGCCGCTGCCGGGCGAGAGAGCACTGCAGCATGGGAGGAATCAGCTTCTTGCGGACCATGTTGTCGGAGACGAGCGACCGGCCGTCGGCGAAATAGCGCGCAGGATAAGAAAAGCGGAAGCAGGCGTTTCCTGCCTGTTGAACATAGACCAGAGGAAGTGTTGGGGTCAAACGGGGCCGCCTAAAAGGCGCTGCGGCCAAGATTGGCTGCCCCACTGATCCCCACGGGCTCCCGCACGGACAGGTAGGGCCGCAGTTTCTCCATGGCTGCCTCGACGGTGAGGCCGTACTTGGCACGCAGGCTCTCCAGTTTGCCGTGCTCGATGAACTGGTCCGGCCAGCCAATCCGCACCACCGGCGTGCTGCGGCCCAGGTTGTTCAGTTCCTCGAGCACCGCGCTGCCGAAGCCGCCGCGCAGGATGTGGTCTTCCAGGGTCAAAATCACATCCACGCTGCCCGCGAAGAATTCCAGCATTTCCACGTCGAGTGGCTTGGCGAACCGGGCATTGATCACCGCCGCCGAAGAACCGGCCCCTTCGATCTTGCGCGCAATCTCCTCCGCCATCGGCACCATCGCGCCGAGGGCAAAAATGGCGACGCGGTCGTGCTCGCCGTGCTGCAGGATCTCGGCCTTGCCGATCGGGATCATCTCGGGCACGTCTTTGACCGCTTTGCCGGGTCCTACGCCGCGCGGATAGCGCACCGCAACCGGACCGTCCCACTGCATGGCCGTGAACAGCATGTCGGCCAACTCGTCTTCGTCCTTCGGCACCATATGCACGATGTTGGGGATACCGCGCAGGTAGGTGATGTCGAAGAGGCCGTGATGCGTGGGCCCGTCGTCCGGTGAAAGTCCGCCGCGGTCCATGCAGAAAACCACCGGCAAATTCTGTAAACAGACGTCGTGAATGATGGGGTCTACGGCACGCTGCAGAAATGTCGAGTAGATGGCGCAGAACGGCTTGAATCCCTTGGTGGCCATTCCGGCCGCGAACAGCACGGCGTGCTCCTCGGCGATCCCGACGTCGAAATACTTGTCCGGATGATGCGGCTGGAAACGGTCCAGTCCGGTGCCATTAGGCATTGCCGCCGTGATGGCTACCACCTTCGGGTTGACGTTGGCCAGCTTGACCATGGTGTCCGCGAAGACCTCGGAATACGTCCGCCGGCTCAGCGGTTTGGTCTCGCCGGTTTCGGGATCGTACGGCCCGAGGCCGTGGAATTTCTTCTGCTTCTGAATGGCCGGCTCAAAGCCTTTGCCCTTCTGGGTGAGGACGTGCAGCAGCACGGGCCGCTCCTGCTTCTTGAGAAACTCGAAGGTCTTGATCAGCGTGGGGATGTCGTGGCCGTCGATAGGCCCGTAATACTTCAGTCCCAGTTCTTCGAAGATCACGCTCGGCCACAGCATACCCTTGGCCACTTCCTCGGCTTTGCGAGCCATGCGCAGCGCGGTCTTGCCGCCGAGCTTTTGCACGAACTTGGCGGCCTGGTCGTGCAGGTAGTCGTACCGCGGGCTGGTGACGATGCTGTTCAGGTAACTGGCGATGGCGCCCACGTTCTTGTCGATGGACCACTCGTTGTCGTTCAGCACCACCAGCATCCTCTTGGTGTGGTGCGCGATGTTGTTGAGGGCTTCGTAGGTGATGCCGCAAGTGAACGCAGCGTCCCCGGCGACGGCGACGATGTGTTCCTTGCCTTCGGCGCGGTCGCGCGCCACGGCCATGCCGAGGGCGGCCGAAAGCGCCGTGCCGGCGTGGCCGGCGCCGTAACAATCGTGCGGACTCTCGGTGCGCAGCATGAAACCGTTCAATCCGCCCGGTGTGCGGATGGTGTGGAACTGCTGGCGGCGTCCCGTAAGCAGCTTGTGGACGTACGCCTGATGGCTGACGTCGAAGAGAAGATCGTCCTGCGGTGTTTGGAACACGTAGTGCAGGGCGATGGTGAGTTCCACCACGCCCAGATTAGGACCCAGATGGCCGCCGGTATTGGCCAGCACCGACACCAGTTCTTCGCGGATTTCCCCCGCCAATTGTTGCAGTTCCGCGATCGTGAGTTGCTTCACCTGCTGCGGAGAATCGATTCCATCCAGTATGCGTGCCATTCGTTGTTCGGTACCGTTGGTTCAGTCTCAATTCTCCCCCGGAATGGCAGGCGGGCGCAAATCGGAAAGGAAACGCCGCACCCGCCGACAGCCCCCGTAATGACGCCGTCAATTTCCGCCGATAAGCTATGTGGAGTAACAGCCACGGCCACCAATTGCATGGACGCTACTGAAACGGTAAGCCACGTCCGCGTGACGGCGCCGGAATGTTACCTGGGCCGCCAGCCGATCTACGACGGCCGGCGCGAGATCCGGGCTTTCGAACTGCTCTACCGGCGCAACATCGCGGACGGTGGAGCCCGTATCCCCAACGGCGATCAAGCCAGTGCCGAAGTGCTCCTGGAGGCCTTCCTCGAAATCGGCCTGTCCAAGGTCTCACCGGAGCAGCCAGTCTTCATCAACCACACGACGGGGCTGCTGGCAGTGAATCCCATCGTGCCGCCGGACCGCTGTGTCATCGAGGTGCTAGAGGACGTCCCGGTTAATTCTGAAACCATCGCCTCCCTGGAGCGCCTGAAACGCCTCGGCTACCGGATCGCAACTGGACGATTTTGTCTATTCCGACGCTTGGCTGCCGTTCCTTCGGCTGGCCCATTACGTCAAGCTCGATTTGCGGGGTTTGTCAGGCACCGAATTCCGCCGCCATGTAAAGCTTCTGAAAGGCTTCCGGCTGAAGATCGTGGCCGAAAAGGTCGAGTCCGAAGAGGAGTTCCAGAGAGCCAAGGCGCTGGGTTGCGACCTTTTCCAGGGTTACTACCTGCGAAAACCCGAGGTCCTGCGCGGCCGCCGCATCCCGGCCAATCGTCTGTCCGCCTTGTCGCTGCTGTCGGAATGCATGGACTCGGACCAGTCGGCCCGGGCCATCGCCGCGGTCATAGCACGCGATGCCACCCTGATCTACGGCTTGCTCCGCCTCGCTAACTCCGCGCTCTACGGGCGCAGACAGCAGATTCGGTCGGCGGTCCAGGCCGTCTCAGTCCTCGGCATGGATAGCGTCTTGCGGTGGGCCTCGCTACTGGTGCTTTCCGGCTATGACGATTGCCCGATCGGTTACCTGGGATTCGCCCTGCAACGTGCCCGAGCCTGTGAAATTGTCGCCAAGGCCTACGGCTGCGAAGCGCAGTCGGCCTACATGGCGGGGCTGCTGTCCACTTTGGATTCGATCTTGAATGCGCCCTTGGCCGACATCATCCAGCCTCTGCCGCTGGATGCACAGTTTAAGCGGGCCATCTTGCAGCGAGAAGGCGAACTGGGAGCGGTATTGGATACGATCCTTGGCTACGAAGCCGGCCATTTCGACACGGCCACCCGTCACGGCATCTCGATTCAACGGGTGCAAAACGCCTTTTGGGAAGCGGTGGAATACAGCGCTGCGATGATGACCGATCTGAAAGTTGTGGCCACAACCTCACCGCGGTAGGCGTTCCCTGACCCGGCGGGCCTGCATCATGTGGCGTTGCTCGTGGGCGGCGGCCTGGGCGAACGTCATCCCCAAGCTCATTTTCAGAAACCGCGAAATCGGGGTGGCCACCTTGACTCGCCGCAGGTCCAGTCCGTCGGACCGCTCCAAGTGCCGTATGAACTGGCTCTGGACGTGGAGGAAGGTCGGCAGGACACCGGTGACCGGTTGGCCATGCAACGGCTGGAACCGTTGCGGCGCGGTCATCTCGTGACGCACCGGGGGAGCCGACTCCCTCAAAATATACCGCTCGATGGCCGGGTAGTCGAAAGGACCGGTTCCGACGAGGCCGCGGGCTTTACCGTGATCGATGGCGTCTTCGATGGCTCGGACTTCCCACTGCCCGACCATGGTCAGGTGGGCCAAACACTCCTCGATGCTCCACTGCTCGGATGCCGGGCGCCAATTGAATTGGGCTTCGTTGAGGCCCTTCGTCAGTTCGTTGGCCTCTGCGGCAATGCTTTCAAATGTATGACGGTGTTGTTCGAGTTCCGGGAGCACTACCGGGAATTATACCGAAGGCGCGCCCCCAAGGTGGGTAACGCGCAACGCCAGATGCAGGGTCACATGCTTCCGGCAGTGTTGGCCATCGCGGCGTGCGCCTTGCTGGCGCGCAGGGCCTGAGTCTCCCGCTCCTCGAACAGGAAATCGTCGGACATCAAGTCCTGGACTGTGTAACTCTCCTTGGCTACGCCACAGGATCCGTGCTTCTGGGTATTGGCGAAGATATGGTAGAGTTCGTGCGCCAGTACGCGGCCAACGGCGCGCCCGTAAGCCTCCTCCCGATCTTCCCGTGCAACAGTCAGCAGCGCTCCCTGAATAAAACCACGGATGCGGTCGCAATCCACGTCGCTGAAGGGAAGAATGTTGCCGTCGCTAATGTGGGTCCACCCCAGTGCTCCCGGCTGAACGCTCCGCCCGCTCAAGCCGCTGACATCGCACCTGCCCTTAAAAGTGACGACCGCCAACTCCACCGAAACCTCATTGCCACGCACTCCTGCGAGGGAGCGCCAGGTGAAGTGAAGCCCGATCGGGGTCATGATTTGGTCCAGTTCGTCCTGAATCGCCTCCTGGACTGCCTGCGGGGGCTCTTCCTTAAAGCTTGTGTACAAGGTAATGGGCGCCACGTGGCCTCCCAGCGGTTCACCGAAAGCGGGTAGAACTCCCAGCGCCAGGCAAATGAAGAACCGTTTCATGGTGAAACAGACCTTTTACTCCTAAATCATCTCTCATATGGCCGGCCATATTATCTAGCAATAACCCTAGTGGTCCTTCCCAGCCGCCAATGGGCGCGACCGGTCTACCACCAACTCCGGATGCTCGCGAAACAGAGTGCTGGCCATGTGGCACGCGAAGCAGATCGGTTCGCACGCCGCTAGCGTGTCCAATAATCTATCGACAGGAACCTGCTTCCACTCCACAGTGACCTTATCGGCCCGAAGCAGCGCAGGTTGACCGGCGGCTTCGTGAATCTCGCCTACGGGCCGACCACAGACGGCACAGACTTTGCCGTGGAACCACTTGGCGAGGATATTCCGGACCAGGCAGTCCTCGGGAGACGCTTCTACCTGGCTAAGGCACTGCTGCCCGCAACCCGCTCTCTCGGGCCACCGGCTGCACGAAGACAACCGCAACTCCGGGTGTCGCCCCAGCGCCGTGGCGGCGGCATGGCTGGCGTCGACCCTGACACCCGCCGGCCGCAAGTTTTCGGGGCACGTGATGAGACGATTGCCCCGGTACTTGATCCAGGAGCCAGCCATTCTCCACAGGACGACGGCGGCCACTGCCCCAATTACCACCCATAGAGCCAATTGAACCGGCATAGACTACTCCGATGTTGGCAAAGCAATGCGGTGTCCACCTTAGTGGATATTCGGGTCGAGCTGTAACTCATTGGTTCCAAAGGGGCGGTCTTTGCCCTGTCGAGAGTGAACCTGAGAACTTTTCCACAGCCTATGGGTGCTATGACCCTGGGCAATGGGTGGAGCAGGCCAAAATGGCCGCGTTATTGCCCGAACAGGCCGGCCGCGTGATTCGGTGACTCCAGCAATTGCAGCAGGGTGCGCATCGGCACGTTAACCTCAATGAGGGTCGCTTGGCCGGGCTCGAACGTGGCGATCACCAGCCTGGTAGTTCGCCCAACATCGCTCGCGTAGATGTAGGTCGCTTCCCCGCCACGCCGCGAATGCGCTCGGACCACCGGGTGCAGGCTGCTCACGGTCAGGCCGCTCATAAACCGGTCGAGGTCCGCCGGACCATTACGGTCCTTGAGGTCCTCGAAGATCGCCAACTTGAAGCCGCTGGTACCGGCGGGCCGGTCCACTTTGGTCACGAGATTCGCCACCCCCATCAGCGGAATGTGGGTGCGGCGTGTACCATAGTGCCGCTCGATGGCCTTCACGATGTCGTCGAACTCGTGGCCGGCGCCCATGGCGGCGCCGGACGCGGCCACAAACAGGACCAAAAGTCGAACGCTCATTGGGGGGCTCATTTGGAAAGCTTGCCTCCTTGGTAGTGGAAGGCCAGATCCATCGGGGGAATGTGAAACTGGCCGCCCAGGTCCGCCAGATGTTCGGGATCGAGGATCCCGGTGATGCTGACGATGGTCAACTGCCGTGGCTCAGCGGCAATGATGAACACGCCGGCAAGTTGCCCTTTCCCGTCGATCTTGAAATAGACGTCGATGTCCTCTCCCGTGGCCTTGGATCTCGCGCCGGCGATGCGCGACCACGCGGGCGCCTGAAGCTGAGAGCGGACGGCGTTGACATCCGCTGGATCGTATTCTCCTTCACTGGCGAACTCGAAACTCCGCACGGCAATGCTCTGCAATCCCGAAATCGCCTTCTTCGCGCGGGCTTCGTCCGAGTCCTTATCCGATAGAAACCTGCCCGCCAGGCGGAGCATGCTGCCATCCAGCGTGACATCCACGGACTCTTCGGCCTTAGCCGCCAGTTTGTCGAAACTCGCGGGCATCTTGATCTCCTGGGCACAGAGCGGCGCCAGCACGGCGACGAGTACGGCTGCAATCTTCATGTGCAATCTCCCTCTTCACTGAGCCAATACGCCCTGCCGGACGCGAAGTAGGCAGTTCTTTTTGGGGCAGCGGTATCTGGGAAGCTAGGGCCGGAACCATCGTGGACCGACTCGCAAGTGGCGGCTGAGGGAGTCCGGCACCACGAGGAACAGCAGCAGGCCGACGGCGGCGTGCGCGATTCCGAGGACGTACAGGTTGCGGGTTCGGCGATAAAGGAGTGTGGCGCACCAGCCCAACGGGAGCGTGACGGCCATGAGGAAGGGGTTTGGGACGTGGGCTGCCGAAAAGAGCAGCACGGCGAGGCAGGATGCGGCGCGGCGTGAAAGCGCGGCGTCGAAGCGATTCAGGAAATAGCCGTTCAGCGCGTATTGTTGGGCGAGACCCCACGGCAGATAAGCGGCCAGAGCCATGACGGCGCCATCGAAACCGACCTGGCGGAGAGT
>Ga0075015_100000422_pt1 | contig 14704 bp, 14 predicted proteins | sample AleBraG_ABR_2013_FD_71476 | JGI IMG/M metagenome (GOLD analysis project Ga0075015, IMG submission 71476) | Freshwater sediment microbial communities in response to fracking from Pennsylvania, USA - Alex Branch Run_MetaG_ABR_2013 | ecosystem: Environmental > Aquatic > Freshwater > Creek >...
GGCGAAGAGCTACGCGCAGATCATCCTGTTGGCGCTCCCGTTGGGGCTCATCGACGCACTCGCCCGCGCGTCCCTCGACGCGATCCCGCCGCGCATCGTGCCCGACGACCAGCTGGTGCGCGCGAATGCGCTGCTCGGCGGTGCGCAGGACCTCGCGATCGTCATCGGTCCCGCGCTCGCCGCGCTGGTGAACTCGCACTGGGGCATCAGCGGCGCGTTCGCCGTCGACGCGGCGACGTGGTTCGTCGGCGCAATGGTTGCGCTGCGGATGCGGGTGCCCCACACGCGCCGCGCCCGCGCCGAGGGCGTCACCAGCTGGCACGAGCTGCGGGAGGGCGGCCGGCTGGCACGCGGCACTCCCGGCCTGCGCTGGACCCTCGGCGTCGCCGCGAGCCTGTACGCGCTCTGGGCGGTGTTCGGCGTGCTCGAACCGCTCTACGTGCGCGACGTGCTCCACGAGGGTGACGCGACGTTCGCGCTCCTGCAGACGGTGTTCGGGATCGGCCTGGTCACCACGAGCATCGTGCTCGCAGCTTGGGGCGACCAGCTCGTGCGCCCCACCGTGATCGGTGGGGCGGTGGTGGCGTCGGGACTCACCGCGGCGCTGTACCTCGGCACCAGCTCGGTGGCGGTGGCGTTCGTCGGCGTGTTCCTGTGGGGGATCGACGTCGCGTTCTTCTACGTGCCCGCGCGCACCCTGCTGCAGCGCTATGCGCCCGAGGCGTTCCACGGGCGCGTCATGGCGCTCAACCACTCGCTGGAGCCGGCCGCAGGCATCGTGATGACACCGCTCGCCGCGGTCGCGCTGCTGGTGGTCTCGGTGTCGGTGCTCGGCGTCGCGGCCGGACTGCTCGCGACCGTCGGCGGCGTCTTCGCGCTGCGACTCGCGCGCCGGCTGCCCGTGCCGGGTCCCGCGACCGCCGGGTTGCCACCGAGCACGCGCGACTCCATCGGTCTGGGCGGCGCGCCTCCCGGTTGAGACGTCACGAAGCGGGGTGGCGCGTGAGCCGCTCGGGACGCCGGCGCGCCTTTGGGTCGGGCAGGTCGGCGGGCATCTCCGCGACGGCGTCCCGCACGATCGCGAGCGCGTCGAGCAGCTGCTGGCACTGCGTGTCGTCCAGGCCGGCCATCAGGAAGTCGTTGTTCCGCGAGATACCCGGCAGGAGGTCGTCGAGTACGGCCTGGGCTTCGGGAGTCACGTCGACCAGCACCCGTCGGCGGTCGGCCGGGTCGGCGCTGCGTACGACGAACCCCTTGCGCTCGAGGTTGTCGAGCACCGACGTGACCGAGCCACTGGTGATGTGCATCCGCGCCGCGACCTCACCGGTGAGCATCGGCGCGCCCTCACCCTCGATCACGGCGAGTGCGTTGAGGGCCGCGTGGCTGAGGCCGTGACGGCGGGCTTCCCCGCTGACGGTGGCCTCGACCATGCCGCCCACGACCACCAGTTCCCGGGCGACGCGACTGGCCAGCCAGCGCGCGCCCGGGAACTCGCGTTCGAAGGCAACCGCCTCCGAGGATCGCTTCGTGCTCAGCTCACGCCTCCGTGACGATCTCGATGCGCGGCGGGCCCGCGACACCGGCTCGACCCATGGCCTCCTTGAGGGCGTCGGAGCCGGCGAAGCCCTGGGCCTGCTCGAGGGTGGACCAGTAGTGCAGCACCGTGACGTCGTTCGGGTCACCCGGGCTCTGGAAGACGCTCTGACCGGTGCAACCGAACTCCTGGCGCAGCGGCTCGATCGAGTCGTAGACCTCACGCCACGCGGCGTAGTCCGCCACCGGATGACGAACGACCAGCAGTACCTGTCCCATGTTCCGTGCTCCTTCATTCGGGCATTTCGGGGTGTGTAGCGAATCCAAGCTTCTCGACTTCGAATATCTTGAAATCAAGATAACACGATCCCGGGGAGATTGCAAGAGGGTTCCGTCGAGTTGCCAGGTGTGGTGAGCCTTACTAAAGTGTCCCTTACTCAAGGAAGCCTTACCTATCTGATGCGACCAGTGCCGGGAGGGACACCGTGCTACCCACCTTCGTCATCGGCTTGCGAGAAGGCCTCGAGGCCGCCCTGATCGTGGGCATCGTCGCCGCCTTCCTCGTGCAGGAGGGCCGGCGCGACGCCATGAAGTGGGTCTGGGCCGGCGTCGTCCTCGGCGTGCTCGTGGCGATCGGGGTGGGCATCGGCCTGCGCGTCGCCTCGCAGGAGCTGCCCCAGAAGGAACAGGAGCAGCTCGAGACGTTGGTGGCCCTGGTCGCGGTCGGCATGGTCACCTGGATGATCCTCTGGATGCGCAAGCACGCCGCGAACCTGAAGGGCGACCTCCGCTCGCGCGCCGGCGCCGCGCTCGCCACCGGCTCGACTGCCGCGCTGGTGGCGATGGCGTTCCTCGCGGTCATCCGCGAGGGGTTCGAGACCGCGGTGTTCCTCGTGGCCGTCTTCAACGACGCCAAGGACCCGCAGGCCGCCGGGATCGGCGCGCTGCTCGGCATCGCGGTGGCCGTGGTGATCGGGTACCTGATCTACCGCGGCGGCGTGAAGATCAACCTCGCGAAGTTCTTCAAGTTCACGGGCCTGGTGCTCGTGGTGGTGGCCGCCGGTCTCCTCTCGAACGCGGTCCACACCGCGCACGAGGCCGGCTGGTGGAACTCGATGCTCGGCCAGGCCGCCGACCTCTCCGTCGTCGTGAAGCCGGGCAGCGTGCGCTATGCGGTCTTCAACGGGATGTTCGGCATCCAGCCCGAGCCCACCTGGGGTGAGGCGCTGGCGTGGCTCCTCTACGCGGTCCCGATGACCATCGTGGTGCTGCGCCCGCCGAGGCCGAAGCCGCGTATGGCCGAGGCGAGCAAGACCGTCACGCGCGCCGTCGCGGGCACCGCGGTGGTCGTCCTGGTGGTCGCGGTGTTCGCCGTGGCCGCGGGCGCGGCCACCAAGGAGGTCGAGATCGAGCTCACCGACAAGGGCTGCCCCGCCAAGATCACCGTGCCCGCCGGCGACACGAAGTTCGAGATCGCGAACGTCGACAGCTCGGAGGTCACGGAGTTCGAGGTGCTCGACGGCAAGAAGGTCGTCGGTGAGAAGGAGAACATCGTCGCAGGGCTGTCGGGGGCGTTCTCGATCGACCTCGAGGCCGGGAAGTACACGATGTACTGCCCCAACGGCGACCGCGAGAAGGGCGTGCTCCTGGTCACCGGCGCCGCAGGCGCGACCAGGTCGCGCGCGACCAAGGCCACTCCGGTGAAGGTGACGCTCAACGAGTTCGTGGTGAAGGCGAAGCCAGGATCGACACCGGCCGGCACGATCGACTTCGCGGTGACCAACAAGGGATCCATGACGCACGAGTTTGTCGTGGCGAGGACCGCCGACGGCAACCTGCCGTTGCGGGCCGACGGCAGCGTCGACGAGTCGCAGATCCCCGACGCCGACCGCATCGGCGAGCTCGAGGACCTGGAGCGGGGCGACAGGGCCACGCTCGACACGACGCTCACCCCCGGCACCTACGTGCTCTTCTGCAACATCACGGAGACGAGCGGCGGGGTGACCGACCACCACTACGCCGACGGGATGCACGCCACGTTCACGGTGAAGTGATCACGTGACCCACTGACCGCCGTTCACCGAGAGGTGCTGCCCGGTCACCGGCGCGGCGAGACGGGACGCGAAGAACAGCACCGATCCGGCGCACTCCTCCGGCGTGGGGATGTGCCGGATCGGCAATTCCTGGGCCCGCTGGCGGAAGAACTCCTCCTCCGTCACACCCGTGGCCGCCGCGGTGGACGCGGCACCGGTGTCGAGACTCTCCCCCGTGACCGGACCGAGGTACACGCCGTTCACGCGGATGCGGGGGCCGAGCTCGAGCGCGGCGGTCCGCACCAGGCTCGCCAACGCCGACTTCGACGCCGAGTAGGCGCCCATCGTCGGCGGGTTGCGCAGCGCGGCTCCCGAGTTCACCAGCACGATCGAACCCGGGTCGTGCATCACCGGCGCGGCAGCCTGGATCAGGTGCATCGCGCCGAAGAAGTTGACGTCGAAGATGTTCTTCCAGCTGTCGGGATCGGCGTCGGCGACGCGCACCCAGTCACCGGCGTGGTGACCGTTCTGCACGAGGTGGTCGAGGCGACCGAAGTGCGCGACCGCCTGCTCCACCACCGCGTGGCAGTCGTCGCGCTCCGACAGATCCGCGGTGACCACGAGCGGCTCGCGCCCGAGTGCGCGCACGTCGGCGGCGACCGCGTCGAGCCGCTCCTTGCGCCGCGCCGCGATCACCACGTCGACGCCCTCCGCCGCGAACCCGAGCGCGATCGCGCGCCCCATGCCCGGGCCCGCTCCGGTGACGATCGCGACGCTGCCCGGCTCGAACATCTCCACCTGCATGGTCCTCCTTCGCCGCACTCGGGGCGGCAATCGTCGGTGTGTCGAGCGCGCGCTCGGCTACCGAAGGTACGCGAGGCCGCCGTCGAGCGGGAGGGTCGCGCCGGTGAGATACGCCGCGTCGTCACTGCACAGGAACACCACTGCGCGCCCGATGTCGCGCTCGGGATCGCCGATGCGCCCGAGCGGGATGCCCGCCACTACGGCGGCCCCGGCGTCGGCATCGTGCTCCAGGAACGCGGTGAACGCGTCGGTGAGCGCGACGGGCATGATCGCGTTCACGCGGATGCCGTCGGCGGCCCACTCCATCGCCGCGGCGCGCGAGTAGGCGCCCAGCGCCGCCTTGATCGCGGCGTAGGTGCCGCGCTCGGGCACGTTGGGCGTGATCGCCGCCCCTGACGACACGTTCACGATCGCTCCACCGCCCCGCGCCCTCATGTGGGGATGGCAGCGCACCATGAAGCGCCACGCGGCGACCGGACCCGCCGCCCACGCGTCGTTGACCAGCTGCTCCGAGATCTCGAGCAGCGAGCCGTGCGGCACGAGCGTCGCGTTGTTGACGAGGATGTCCACGCCTCCGAAGCGATCGACCGTGAGCGCGAGACACGCGTCGACGTCGTCCGTGGCGGTCACGTCGGTCACGATCGACGCGGCTCGGCCACCGCGCGCCTCGACCTCGCGCACCGTCTCGTCGAGGGGCTCGGCGGTGCGGCCGCACACGACCACTGCGGCGCCGGCGCCCGCGAGCGCGAGTGCGATGCCGCGACCGACGCCACGCCCGCCGCCGGTCACGATCGCGACCCTGCCATCGAGTGCGCCCACCGTCACGGGCTCGTCATCCGGTCGCCCGCTCGGACGGCTGGCGCTGCACGTGCTCCTCCACCAGGTAGCTGACGACGCTCGACGAGTCGAGCGGCGTGAGCGCGTCGACCGACTCCGCCCACTCGAGCAGGATCACCGCGAGCTCGGGTGCGTCGGGCGCGAGGGCCTGCAGCACCCGGTTGCGCACGACGCGCTGCGGTCCGTCGACTCGGTCCGCGGACGGCACTGTGGCATCGGTCGGGTGCAACGAGATGCGCTTCATCCCCGGCGTGCGCACGCGCGTCGGCCCGTCGGGCCATGCACCCACCGAGAGTTCCTCGGCCACCACGTACGGCTGCGTGGTGCCGATGAACGACGCGTCGTCGGTCATGAGCTCGACCATGTCGGCCTCGTTGGCGAACGCGCGCTGCGGGTCCATGAAGGCGTCGATGCTCGGGGTCCACGTCTCGGTGACGGCGTCGATGGCGGCTGCCTCGTCGGGCACGAGGTTCACGGTGTAGCCGTCCATCTGCACGGCGACCTCCAGCCCGAGTGGCGCGTGATGGTGGAGGTAGTGCTCGGCGAACTCGGCGTGGGTCTGCGGAGCCTTGCGACCGAACAGGAAGACGATCTTGTCCATGGCTGGACCTCCCGGTCAGCCGACGGTGCTGTGTCGCAGCAGCTCACGCGGCTGCTCGGCGCCGTCGAGGTTGATGTTGGTTCGGCGCGCGACGTGCCAGCCGTCGGGCCCGCGCCGGCACTGCCATTCGTTGGCCGAGAGCCGGGCGATCCAGAAGCGCTCGTTCGGCGCGTCCCACCGGATGTTGAACGCGTAGTTCCACGCAACGGCCTCGTCACCGTCGAGCCGGATCCGGGGTGCGGTGAGCACGTGCCCGCAACCGTTGTGGATCAGGCTCTGATGCCCCTCGCCCAGCACCATGGCGGCGATGTCGGCGTGACCGTTCATGGTGAAGTGGCCGCCCACGTCGAAGACGCCGTCGGCCTCCCAGAGGTTCGCGGCCGCGTCGGCGGCGCCGCTGTCGACCGCGGGCCCGTAGCTCGCGATCAGCTGGGCGATCTCCTCATGGTCCTCCAGCGCGTTCACGCGCGCCTCGAGCGAGGCGAGGCGCGCTTCGAGTGCTGCGACATCGGTCATGTCAGTGCTCCGTTGCTGCGGGGAAGTAGCTGGCATCCTGTGGGTCACGCCGGCCGGTCGTCATGAAGTTGCCGTGGTTCGGACCGCTCTGGTCGAAGTCGTGCAGGTACTGCCGGTGGATGATTCGCCACTCGCCGTTGCGGCGCTCCCAGCGATCGACGTAGCGGCCGAGATTGCGGCTGTCGATCGGCACGCCGTCGTCGCCGATCATCCGCAACGTGACGTCACCGTAGGTCTCGCTGCGCGCGGTCTCGCCGTCGATCGTGATGAGGATGTTGGTGAACTGGTGCGAGTGCGCGCTGAAGCCGAGGTGTGCGTCCATGCACATGTCGACGAAGCCGGTGCCGGTGCCGACGTACATCTGCTCGTGATAGTCGGCGACTGCCTCGGGCCAGAACACCCGATAGCCGAGCTCGCGGTCGAGCCGGTCCATGGAACGCCCGTAGTTGTAGATCTGCTCCTCGATCGCCCGCTTGTCGAGCAGGTCCTTCAACGCGGCGTGGTCGCTCATTGGTCCCCCTGGATCGATGGCCGAGATTCGTGGTGGGAGTTCAGACTTCCTGCGCGACCGTGAGCACGGAGCCGAGGTCGGCGCCGAGCTCCTCGGCAACCTCCACGCACACCGCGACGTCCTTGCGCACGAAGCGTCCGGCGAGCTCGACGAGGCGGGACGCAGAGCCGAGGCCCAGCGCGGCGCCGAGCGCGTAGCTGTCACCGCTGCACTCGTGGATCGCGGGCAGCACCAACTCGGGCTCCATGCCCAGCTCCTGCGCGGTGCGCTCGATCTGCACCGCGAGCGCGACCTGCGCGCCGAAGAGCGCGTTGTTGAGCAGCTTCACCTTCTGGCCGTCCCCGACCTCGCCGACGTGGAGGATGGGCGAGCTGTAGCTGGCGAGCACCGGCGTGACCCGCTCGATCGCGGCTGGGTCGCCGCCGATCAGGAGTGTGAGGTTGCCGGCGAGGATGTCGGCCGGTCCTCCGCTGAGCGCGCAGTCGAGCATGTCGACGCCGCGCGCGGTGGCGGCGGCGAGCAACGCCCGACCGGTGGACGGGCGACCAGTGGTGTGGTTGCAGAGCACGGCGCCCGGCCGCAGGTGTTCGACGATGCCCTCGGCACCGAGCGCGACCTCGCGCACCTGGTCGTCGCTGTACACGCACACGATGGCGACGTCGGCAGATCGCGCGAGCGCTGCCACCGACGGCTCCGCCACGGCACCCAGCGCACTCGCCTCGTCGATCACGTCGGGCCGACGCGCGAAGAATCGCACTTCGAGGCCGGCGGCGCGCATCCGGGTGACCATCGGCATGCCCATCTCACCGAGGCCCACCATGCCCACGACGGCGCCGCTGCCGGCCGTGTCGGTCATCGGACGTCACCGAACGGGTGGATCATGATGCGCGCCGGCCCATCGGCCTTCCGGGCGAGGTCGATCGCCGCGGGCACGCCGTCGAGGTCGACGGTCATGCCGATCACCGGGCTGGGGTCGAGCTCGCCGGCGACGACCGCGGCGAGGGTGCCATACCAGTCCTCGTGCTTGGGCCCGCCGCCGAAGTGGATCACGATGCCCTTCTTCTTCGCGGTGGCCGACGAGATGTGGTCGCCCTCGGGCGCGCCGCCGGCGGTGAAGATCCGGGTGTCGGGCGGGCAGGCCCCGACGATGCCGTCGAGCACGCCCGGGTGACCGACGAATTCGTACACGTAGCAACCCGGGATCGGGTCGGCGCCGCCGTGGTTGAGCTCCACCAGGCTCGGCGCCGCCCGCCCGCCGAGGGCGAGCTCCTTCCACACGTCGTAGGGCGAACGCTCACGCGGGTCGACGGTGTGGGTGGCGCCGAGATCCCGAGCGGTGGCGAGGCGGCCCTCGTTGAAGTCGGCCACGACGATCGGTGTGATGCCGCGCCGCGCGAGGGCGGCGACGGCGGACAGACCGATGGCACCACCCCCGACCACGACGGGGATCACCGAGCCGTCGCTGCTGATGCCGGAGTTGCGCACGTAGTACTCGCCGACCGCGAACGCGTCGGCCAGCGCCGCGTGATCGACGTCCACGTCGTCGGGGACGACGCGGGCGAACGTGTCCTGTACGAGCATGAGCTCACCGAACCCGCCGGGCGCAGCGGGGCTGCAGCCGATGATCCGGTGCACGCCGTCGACGTGCAACACCGGCAGCGACGTGACGCGCGCACCGATCGGGAACTCCTCGGCATCGATGCCGGAGCCGTGGCCGATGATCTCGCCGACGAACTCGTGACCCATGACGATGTCGGCGTCCTCCTGGTAGTCCCAGAGACCGCTGTCGTCGTCCGCCACCGCCTCCGGGTTGTCCATGAAGTGGAGGTCGGAGGCGCAGATCGCGCAGCTCAGGACCTTGAGCAGGAGCTGACCCGCGGCGGGCACGGGATCGGCCGTCTCTCGCGTCTCGACCTTCCGGCCCCGCAACACTGCGGCTCTCACGTCTCCGTCCTCCCGGATCGGGGCTGATTTACGGTGCGGGGCACTCTATATTTCGGGGATGGCGCCCGCAACGACGACCAGCCCGACCGAGCCCGCCGAGCAGGTGCGGGGCCGCGGCCGCCCGCGCGACGAGGGGATCGACGAGCGCGTCTGCAGGGCGACGCTCGAGCTCCTCGCCGAGCAGGGCTACGCCGCGACCACGATGACCGCCGTCGCGCGGCGCGCGGGGGTGGGAACCGCCGCGCTCTACCGGCGGTGGTCGACCGTCACCGAGTTGGTCGAGCACGCGATCTTCCCGGGGTTCCCGGATCTCGTGCTCGCGCCCACGGGCGATCTCCGCGACGACGTCCAGCGCTACGTGGACGCGTACTGCGGGATGTTCGCCACCCCCGCCGCCCGCGCCGCCATGCCCGGACTCATCAGCGGCTACCAGTCGGACCCGGGGATGCCCCGCCGGATCGGTGACAGCATCGCCGGATCGGGCGTGCGCGACGCGTTCCGTGCGCTGGTGGAGCACGATCTCGCCGCGACCGGTGCCGACCCCGCCATGGACCCGGATGACGCGCTCGACGTGCTCATCGGCGCGGTCATGCAGCACTGCTTCGTGCGACCGTTCTTCGGTCGAGCCGCCGACAACGGCTACGTGACCGACGCGGTGGTGCGCGCGGTGCAGGCCTGACGCGCCCGCCGGCCGCACCGGGTCAGTCGGAGATCTGCTCGGTCCAGCGGTGGCCGTCCCACCAGCGGTATCGGTGCGTGCCGTAGGGATCGGGATGCCACCCCGGCGGCGGCAATGCGGGCGCCGCGGTGAGGGCCGGTGCGCCGGGGCCGCCCGCGGCGAGCCATGCAGCCCGCTTCGCGCGTTGGCGCCGCGTCGCGCCCACGATCAGCAGCACCCAGCCGACCAGCTCCGCCACGAATGCGACACCCACCACGATCGCCCAGGGCAGGATCGCCCTCGCGACGTCCTCGAGGTCGGGCGCGATCATCACCCGCCCCGGCCTCGCGGCCTCGACGGTGATCGAGTACTCGCCGTCGGTGGGCACGGAGAACTCGACGACCGCCCGGTAGGCATCGCTGCCGCGCGGGAAGAACCAGCTGTCGACCGGGTGCACCGCGATCGGGCCGTCGGGCCCCTCGACCCGCACGACCGACGGGTTCACGCCCGTGTCGTTCGCTCCGCTGCCGGCCGGGGACAACCCGTACAGGTTCCAGGTGCCGTCGCGCAGGTGCACCCGGACCGTGCCCGGCACCGCGTAGGTGGCCACGAACATCCGGTGCGACACCACCACGAGGCCGCCGCCCATCCCGATCGCCAGGATGCCCAGGCTCACCAGGATCACGACGACCGCGGCGCGTTTGCTCGGGCCCTGCAACCGCGGCGCCGGTGCCGTCGGTACCGCCTCGATGCCAGCGGTCACGGCTACTCGCGGGCCATGTTCTCGAACTCGGCACGCTGGGGCAGGAACGCCAGCTCGGCCTTGCCGGTGGCGCCGTTTCGGTGCTTGGCGATGATGACCTCGGCCTTGCCGCGGTCGTCGCTCTCGGGGTTGTACACCTCGTCGCGGTAGATGAACATCACGATGTCGGCGTCCTGCTCCAGACCACCGGATTCACGGAGGTCGGCGAGCATCGGCCGCTTGTCGGTGCGGTACTCGAGTTGACGGTTCAGCTGCGAGAGCGCCACCACCGGGCACTCGAGCTCACGCGCGAGGATCTTCAGTCCACGCGACATCTCCGACACCTCGACCTGGCGGTTCTCGGCCCGCTTGCTGCTGCTCGGGGACATCAGCTGGATGTAGTCGACGACCACCAGGCCGAGATCGCCGTAGCGGGCCCGCAGCCGGCGCGCCTTGGCGCGCATCTCCATCACGGTGCAGTGCGGGTTGTCGTCGATGAAGAGCTGCGCCTCCGCGAGCCGCCCGACCGCGTGGCTGATCTTGCCCCAGTCGGGCTCGCTCAACTTGGCGGTCCACAGGCGCTCGGCGTCGACGCGCGCCTCCATCGCGAGCATGCGCTTCGTGAGCTCGAGCGTGCCCATCTCCATCGAGAAGAAGACGACCGGGCGGCCGGTCTGCGTGGCGACGTTGCGGGCCATGCCGAGCGAGAGGGCCGTCTTCCCCATGCCGGGACGCGCCGCGAGGATGATGAGGTTGGACGACTGCAGGCCATGGAGGATGCGGTCGATGTCGTGGAACCCGGTGGGCACGCCGACGAGGTCGCTGTCGTCGCCGTAGCGGGCCTCGAGGTTGTCGAGGGTGTCCTGCAGGGCTTCGCGGATCCCGATCATCGTGTCGGAGACCCGCCGCTCGGCCACCTCGAACACCAGCGCCTCGGCGCGGTCGAGGGTGTCGGTGACGTCGTCGGGGGTGTCGTAGCCCATCTCGGCGATGTCGCCGGCGACGCCGATGAGCCGTCGCAGCAGCGAGAGCTCGTTGACGATCTTGGCGTAGTGCGCGGCGTTGGCCGACGCCGGGGTGCCCGCCTGCAGCTCGAGGAGCTTGTTGCGGCCACCGACGAGGTCGAGCAGGTCGGCGCGGCGCAGCTCCTCGGCGACGGTGACGGGGTCGGCGGGCTCGCCCTGGCCGTGGAGCGACTGCACGGCCTCGTAGATGTGACCGTGGGCGGGCTTGTAGAAGTCGGCGGACTCGACGTGCTGCTCGACGGCGGCCGTGATGGCGTCGCGCGAGAGCAGCATCGCGCCGAGCAGCGACTCCTCCGCCTCGAGGTTGTGCGGGGGGATCCTGCCGCTGCTCGCGCGCCGCGGCCGTACCGAATCGATCGCCTGGACCACTGCTGCTCCTGCTTCCGCCCCTGAGGAAATCACTGCCCACCCCGTGGGGTTCGCCCACCCGTCACGAGGAGCCCGCAGTCTGTAGGCCGGAGCCTGTGGATCGATAGTCCCACAACCCCGGTTTTTCCTGGGGATATGAGGGCTCCAGCGGTGGATGTCCCTGTGGAGGACGTGTGGATGACGGGGCCGGCCTGGGGACGTTCGTGGCGTCGCACGCGAACCAGCAGATCAGAGGGGTACGACACGTACCTCGCCCGGAATCCGGCCCAGATCCAGGCCGGAGTCCGGGCGCGGAATTGCCGAGGCCCCGGACAGGTTTCCCTGCGCCGGGGCCTCGAGCAGACGTGCGGTGGAACAGCCGGAACGGCTCGTCAGCCGTTGAGCGCCTTCGCCTTGGCGGCCTCGAACTCCGCGTCGCTGAGGACGCCCTGGTTCTTGAGGTCGTTGAGGTGGGCGATCTCCTCGGCCGTCGACTTGGTGGTGCCGGCCGCCTGCTGGATGTACTGCTTCGCAGCCGCGTCCTGCGCCGCTGCCGCCTGCTGCGCGTGCTCCGCCATCTTGTGGCCGCGCGCGATGAGGTAGATCAACACACCCAGGTACGGGAGGATGATGATCGCGATCACCCAGATCGCCTTGGCGAGACCGCCGATGTCATGGCTGCGGAAGATGTCGCTGAACACGACGATCAGCAGCCAGATCCAGATGAAGAACAGGAAGAACCACAGCATCGACAGGAAGACCTGTCCGGTGCCGAAATCCGATGCGAGCGTCATTGCGTACTCCTCAAGATTTGGTCGACTGCGGGTGACCTTACGCCACCCTCAGCGGCCCCGTCTCACCCATCGAGGATGAAACGTAGAGGAACGTGGCCCTTTTCCGCCACGTGGACACCCAGGTGTCGCCGCGGACGCGCCAGACTCCTCGGATGCGCGACACAATCGGGGCCGCCATCCGCGCCGTGCGCGAGTGGGCCACGAGGAACCAACCCGAGGACGTCGTGCGGCGCCGGCCGACCGACGCCCTCCGCGTGGTGGTCGCCACGGTCGTGTTCGTCCCGCTCGCCTACCACGCGGGTCACCTCACGCTCACCGAGCAGCGCGTGGTCGAGTTCTTCGAGTCGATCCCGCACGGCGCGCGCACCCTCTTCCTGATCCTCTACCAGCTCGCCGCGCTGTGGGCCGTCGGGCTCCTCGTGGTCACCGTGCTCCTCCTGCGCCGGTGGCGCCTGGCGCGTGACCTGGCGGTCGCGGGCGGCCTGGCGTGGGTCCTGGGCCGCCTCACCGCTTACTTCACCCACCAGAGCGACCTCTGGAACGCGCTGAAGGTCACGTTCGACCTCGGCGACGTGCCCCGGTTCCCGATGGTGCGCGTCTCCGTGGCCGTGGCGGTGGTGCTCGTCGCGTCGCCGCACCTCACGCGGCCGACCCGTGTCATCGGCAAGAGCATCGTCGGCGCACTCGCGATCTCCGGCCTCTACCTCGGGCGCGGCGCGCCCACCGACCTGCTCGCCGCACTCGTGCTCGGGTGGGGGGTCGCCGCGCTGGTCCAGTACGCGTTCGGCACACCGGTCGGCCGCCCGACCGTCGCCCAGGTGGGGCGCGCGCTGCAGTCGCTCAACGTGGCGGTGACGAACCTGTCCCTGGCCGACGAGCAACCACTCGGCCGCGCGCTCTTCCTCGGCCGCGGTCCCGACGGTCCGGTGCGGGTGCTGGCCCTCGGGCGCGACGAAGCCGACGCGCAGTGGCTCTCCCGCGCCTGGCGCTACCTCGCGTACCGCGACGCAGCGCCCACGTTGCTGCCGACGCGCCGGTCGCAGGTGGAGTACGAGGCCTACCTCGCGCTGCTCGCGCGCGACGCCGGCGTCGACACCCCGCGTGTGGTGGTGGCCGGGCAGGTCGGCGCGCTCGCGGTGCTCGTCGTCGACGTGGCGGTGGGCGTCGAGCTCTACGACCTCGAGCCGGAGGCCGTCACCGACGACGTGCTCGACTCCGTGTGGCGCGAGGTTGCGCTGCTGCACGAGGCGCGCGTCGCGCACGGCAAGCTCGACGGCCGCCACGTGGTGGTCGACGGCACACGCGCGCAGCTCGTCTCGTACGACTACGCGTCCAGCAGTGCGCGGTTCCGCCAGACCTCGGCCGACGTCGCCCAGGTGCTCGCGGCCACGACCGCGAAGGTGGGCCCCGCCCACGCGGCCGACGTCGCGGTGCGCACGATCGGTGGCGACGCGGTGAAGGCGGCGATCCCGGTGCTGCAGGCCGCGGCGCTCTCGGGCTGGACGCACGACGCGCTCGGGGGGCGCAGCGGGCTCGACGACCGCCTCGAGGAACTCCGCAACGAATGTGCGCGCGCGACCGTTAGCGAGGCCCCCGAGCTGCGCCGCCTGTACCGCGTGCACCCGCGGAGCCTGGTGATGGCCGTGGGCGCGCTGTTCGCGGTCGGGTTCCTGCTCAGCCGCGTCGGGGACCCCGAGGTGTTCTGGAACACGGTCAAGGGCGCGAATTGGTGGTTCATCCTCATCGCGATCGTGCTGGGCTTCGGCACCGACGCGGCGTTCGGCATCACCTTCCTCGGCAACGTGCCCATCCGACTGCCGGTGTGGGAGAGCATCGAGCTCCAATCGGCGATGTCGTTCTCGAATCTCGCGGTGCCGGTGGCGGCCGACACCGCGCTGCAGATCCGCTTCCTGCAACGCAACGGCCTCGACCTCAGCTCCGCAGTCGCGGCCGGGGGCATCCTCAGCACGGTCTCCGAGATCATGGTGCAGGTCGGGCTGCTGTTCCTCGCGCTGTGGCTCGCCCCCGACTCCATCGACTTCGGCCGTATCGACACCAACCAGATCGTCGTGGTCGCGCTCATCGTCGTGTTCCTCGTCGGGGTCGCGGTGGCGATCATGTTCGGCGTGCGCCGGCTGCGCGCGAGGGTGCTCCCGCCGATCCGCCGCGCGGCGGTCACCGTTTGGGCGGCGATCCGCACCCCGAGTCGGCTCGGGCTGCTCATCGGCGGCAACATCGTGGCGCAGTGCCTGTACGCGGCGTCGCTGCTCGCCTGCCTGCACGCGTTCGGGTCGTCACTCGACTTCTTCACCCTGCTGGCGTTGAACATCGGCATCGGGCTGATCGCCTCGCTCGTGC
>Ga0075015_100000423_pt1 | contig 14692 bp, 8 predicted proteins | sample AleBraG_ABR_2013_FD_71476 | JGI IMG/M metagenome (GOLD analysis project Ga0075015, IMG submission 71476) | Freshwater sediment microbial communities in response to fracking from Pennsylvania, USA - Alex Branch Run_MetaG_ABR_2013 | ecosystem: Environmental > Aquatic > Freshwater > Creek >...
CACTGCACTAGTGTGCATCGCTTCATCGAAGACCTCGCACCGATGGCCACCCAGGCCCTTCGCGCGGCGAACAGCGATTTCAGCCTCCTGGATGATATCCTCGACCCGCTGATGTTCCGGCGAACTCATGGCAATGCCGATGCTTAAGGATGTGCACACCTCGTGACCCTCTATCCGGGACGCTGCCGTTACGGCGTTCTGAATTCGGTGGGCGACGCGCATTGCGTCACTGGGATCGGAAACCAAATCTAGAAGAACCGCGAATTCATCGTTGCCAAAGCGGGAGACGGAGTTCTCGGAGAGCGGCGCTTCCGCACTGGCAACAATATCGTTTTGCCGGAGACAGAACGACACCCGGCGTCCGATCTCGACGATCACCGCGTCCCCGGCCGCAGTGCCCATACTCTCGTTGAGCATTTTGAGGCGATCGATATCGATCAACAGTAGTGCGTATCGGGTCCCAGTATTCCGTTTCGCCTGATGGAACAGGTGCTCCAGATGGTGGAGAAATACGCGACGATTGGGTAGCCCGGTCAGGGTATCGTGCAAATTCTGGTGCTCGACGAGTTCCTCAGCGTGCTTGCGCTGGGTGATGTCGCGGTTGACGATGACCAACTTCGCAACTTCCCCATCCTCCCCCCGGATGGTACCTGCAATCGATTCCAGCACGCGCCAGGTTCCATCCTTGTGTCGAATGCGGTATTCCAGTCTCTTGCCCACCCCCGAATTGCGAGCTTCCTGGGCTGCTTCTAATACCTTAAGGCGGTCGTCTGGATGGATTTGTTGAAAAGCGGAAGTCTCCGAGAGTTCGGCCGGCGAGTAGCCCAAAATTCTCTTGTATGCCGGGCTGTTGTAGAGACGCCGGCCTTTTACATCGACCAGGGCGATCATATCCGCCGCGTTTTCGGTGACGATCTGGAATAGTTCTTCGCGTTGTTTCGCCGTCTTGTGAAGGCGATAAAGCTTGCATTGCTGGTACGCCGATAAGGCGCCCAGTACTCCGACAAGCCCCCAAACTCCTTGTTCGATCATTTGATTTCTCAGGCGAGATGTGCGCACTCGCGGTTGCGAACAGAAGGACGAGCCTCCAGTATCGGCATGAGAAATATCGGCATCTTTCGCCTTGAAACTTAACCGACCGATTCCTTTCGCAAGTGACCCTATCTGGATGACGGTTCAGTTCGCCTGGAGAGTGTGGTGATCCACAGTAAGGCCGTGGTGCAAAACTGCCGATAGAGACCGGGCGAGACAGGGTTTTACGCGAATCTCGGGCTGGGCAAGAAAGTGGAAAGATCCCTCCCACGCTCGAGGATGGCCATCGTTGGCGCCTGGCTCCTAAATTGTTGAACGAAGGTCAAGCGCCTGCGGAAGCGGTTGCTTGGGAAATATTTGGAGTGCTGACCGCGGCTTCGGTCTTCCTCCAGAACGCCCCGATGCCATCAATGTTCTGAATCCGGTCTTCGATGCCACGTTCTTTTCGGAAGTCCACGACGGCACGCCGGCATCCCTCGACTGCCCCGAAGTCATCCACGACAACGAATCCGCCGTAGGATAGCTTGTCATAAAGATGAGTAAGACCATCAATGGTCGACTCGTACATGTCGCCATCGAGCCGGAGCACAGCCAATTGTTTGATATCAGCCTGCGGCAGGGTCTCAGAAAACCAGCCTTTTAGGAATATGACCTGTTCGTCCAGCAGATCGTACTTGGCGAAGTTCGACTTGACCTCGTCCAAAGACACCGCCAGTTCCGGATATGAGTGATGTTTGTCGTTGTTGTCGGCGGCATATTTTGGATTGGGCGCAGGGAGACCGCAAAACGAATCAGCCACCCATACACGACGATCGAGTACGCCGTAAGCCTTCATTATGGCTCGCGCCATGATGCAAGCTCCGCCTCGCCATACTCCGGTCTCAATGAAGTCCCCAGGAACGTTGGTCGCGATCACGTATTCGGTGACCTGTCGCAGGTTCGACATGCGCCGAGTTCCGATCATACTGTGCGCTTTCGAAGGCCAGTCTCTGCCCAGCTCCCTCAGTTGCCCATCGAATACTTTCGGCGACCAAAATCCCTGATTAGGGTCTTCGTAGATGGTGTTGATGATGCACTTCTGCATCAAGTCGAGATATAACTTCCGGATTTCCGCTGTGGCGTCCATGCATTGTCCTCGAAAAGGCGCTTCCACCGTCCAAGGATTCTGTGCAATTCCACTTCCTCATGGATTCTTAATGTGTGGCGAGGGCCGTCTGATGACTAGGCGGACGCGCTTCGGCTTTTTTCCCGGTACATGGCAGAGTCAGCGCAAGCCAATAACGATTGCATGTCTTGGTTGGATTGCCAAGAAGCGATTCCGATGGACGCGCCGACCGTCACTTTGACCTTGGTGGAGTCTGGTGCAGTCTGGATGGTGTATTCCCCCAGCACCCATTTCCGCACACGATCGACCTGGTTCTTTGCGGTACTTAGATCGCAGTCGAGAATCACGATAAACTCATCTCCTCCCCAGCGCCCGACGATGTCGGTGGCGCGCAGGTTCGCGCGCAATTCCTGTGCGAACTGCTGCAGCAGGCCGTCGCCAGCCGCGTGTCCGTAAGTGTCATTGACTTGCTTGAACCCGTTAAGATCAAGCATCACAATGCAGAACGACTGCCGGTTTGAGATGCGCCATTCGATGCGTTCCTCGACCTTGCGACGATTCGCCAAGCCGGTTAATGGGTCCTGCAAAGCCAGTTGCTCGACTGCTTTAAGTCTGGTCTCATAGGTAGATACTTCGGCTTGCAGTTGCGCGACCGATTGTCGGCTATCTTGCGCCATCTGGTCGACATAGGTCTTCAATTCCGACACCTCCCTCACGAGCGAAGACCGAATGTGGGCCAGGTCCTCCAGGTCGGCTATCCCCTGCAACTGGGCCGTCACCTGACTGAAATGACTAGCATACCGCTGGTCCCGTACGCCCATGGATTCAGCCGTACGAGCCAGCACCAGTAGAAGTTCTTTCACTTCATTTGCTTTGGCTTTGAAGTACTCGGCGCTGCGGTCTCCCCATTGCTGGAGCTGTTGTTCCACTTGCTCCTCGGTCTTTTTGCAAAGAGAAGGGGTGATGGGTTCGGCGAGGCGCCTCTCAAGGCTGGCCAGGTTTTGTTGCAGTTCCGATCCGACCGCGGAGCAGGCGCGGGCTCCGCTTCTTCCCATGGCCAGCAAGGCGCTGCGATAGGACTCGAGGATCTCAGCGCCAAACTCGTTTGCGTTGCACTGGGACGTCACCGTCGGTTCGGGTGCCATGTCCAGATATTTCTTCAGGGAAATCACTGTTCGCTTCTCCCACAGCTAGGTGGTAGCAACATCAGGACAGCAATGCAGCCTATCGCCTTATTCACTGGTCTGGGGTTGACGTTTCAGACTAACGGCTGGAGCGGAAGCTAGGCGGCACGCCGACGCTCTAAATGCGCCACTACAATCGGCATTGCCGTATCTGAACTTTAGACCGACTCGCGGAAAGCTGGACGTCTGCCGTACTCTTCGCACACTTAGGTAAGACTCCTCTTCGAGCGGTTTCACAATAGGCATAAGTCACCGTCTGAGGGTTAACGCCCCGTTGACAGCCTGACCCGTTACATACGACTCACAACTTTCGTGTGGCAGCTAACTAAGGTCGACGCCGCAAAGGGCCGAATAAATACGGGCGCGGCGCGCCAACTCCAGATCGCACCTGAACACGCAAGTAGACAACGCAAGAATGGGCCTTCGAATGCGAATCCGTACTTTCATGCGGGGACTGCTTGCTGCGGCGGCAGTGATAAGTGGATGTTCTTCGGCGCAGCAGTCCGGACAACTGCAGATGCTGCCGAGGTCCAGCGCCGTAGATCAGCGAATCCAGGCGAACTACGGAAGGCTGCCTCTTGCATTTGAAGCAAATCAAGGACAAACGGATGAGCAAGTGAGATTCGTGGCGCGGGGAACAGGATACGGCGCATTTCTCACCGGTGATGGCATGGTGCTCTCTCTGCGGGCACACCAGTTTGAGGCTGCTGGGCCGACAGGCAACGCTCTTCCGTCGAGCCAGCCGCGAAGCGCTACGATGCGCTTCCGACTTATGGGAGCAAATCGGAGTTCAGCGGCGGTTGGCGAGTTCCCGCAATCGGGGCGCGTCAACTATTTCATGGGGAACGATCCGTCGAAGTGGCGGAGGAACATTCCTACCTACGGGCAAATTCGTTATAAGAACATCTACCGTGGCATAGATTTGCTCTATTACGGCAACCAGCAAGAGCTGGAATACGACTTCGAGATTGCGCCTGGGGCCGACCCGAAGCGGATTCAATTTGAGGTTTCTGGTGCCGAACAGATCTACCTTGACAGCGAAGGTTATCTCGTTCTCATCACCCCCGTGGGGCGGATTTGTTTTCAGGCTCCTATCGTCTACCAGGAGTCCGGTGGCCGACGTGTCCCAGTCGAGGGCAGATACGTCGTAAGCGACTCGAATCATGTGGGCTTTCATGTGGCGCACTATGACCAGGGCAAGCCGCTGGTGATCGACCCGATTTTGATTTACTCGACGTACCTGGGCGGTAGCGGCGATGACCAGCCCAGCGGCATTGCTGTCGATAAAACGGGGAATGTATATGTCGCAGGCTCAACGACTTCAACCGATTTTCCGTTGACCAATTTGGGTTCTCTTCCAGCCGGCTCCACGCACGTCTTTATTGCCAAGCTGGATGCCATCGGATCCAACCTTATCTATGCCGATTACCTTGGCGGAAACAGTCAGGACTATGGCTACGCTCTGGCGCTTGACTCAGCAGATAACGTGTACGTTACAGGTAGTACTGCATCCAGCGACTTCCCTACAGTCCATCCGTTTCAGGGAACATACCCAGGCTCGTTTAACGGCTTTGTGACCGAGATTTCTCCGGATGGTTCCTCTCTTCTGTACTCGACATATTTCGGAGGGAATGGTTCGGACACTCCGTCCGCCATTGCCGTCGATGCATCGGGAGAGGTGGTCCTTGCCGGAAACACGTCTTCCACGAACCTCCCGGTGGCCAACGCTTATCAGTCAACGGTCTCGGCCAATGGGGGAGGGATGTACGGAAACTACGGGTTCGTCGCAAAATTCAGCTCGGGCGGCTCCTCCCTGGCCTATTCGACTTATTTTGGCGGAAGCTCCAACGTACCACTCAACTGCGGGGGGAACCCTTGCTGGCCACAGCCCTTCAGTTCGATCGAGGGTCTGGCATTGGACACGGCCGGTAACGCGTACGTTACAGGTACTACAAATACTTATAACTTCCCTGTCACAACTGGCGCGTATCTGACCACGAACACGATCCAAGCCAATGGCTCGGTAGGATTCGTGAGCAAGCTAAGCGCCAGCGGAAGCCTGCAGTATTCAACTTACTTCTATGAGGCCAGCGGCCTGCTCACCAATCCCAGCGCGATCGCCGTCGATGGCTCCGGTTCGTCCTACATCACCGGAGTCGCGTTCAGTGATGGAACGTTTCCCATCACCTCCACCAGTATCTGCGATCCTGGCGTCTACAACTGGGCATGTAGTTACGCCTTCGTTACCAAGTTCGACACCGCCGGAGCACATTTAGCCTATTCGACCTTTCTCGGGCCGAACAATAGTGCAAGCCCGCGGGCGATCGCCCTCGACCCGGCGGGCGATGCTTACGTTGTCGCGTCCGCCAGCAACGGTTTGTTCAGCACAGTGGATGGAATCCAGAATTTTAGCGGAGGGAACGATCTACTGCTGGTGGAAATTGATTCGGCGGCAAGCGCGCAACTCTTTGCCACGTTTCTGGGTGGAACCGGGAACGATAGCCCCGCTGGAATCGCATTCGATGCAAGTGGCAATCTCTTTGCGGCGGGAACGACTACTTCCTCCGATCTTCCAGTAACTGCGTCGGCCTTTCAAAAGGTCCTTGGAGGGAGCACCGACGCTTTCATTGTCAAAATCGGGACGGGCGGGCCGGCGGTTTCTCTCGGTCCTAATTCATTGCAATACGCCAGTCTGCCGGTAGGCTCAATAAGCCAGCCTCAGGCAGTCGTCGTGAGCAATGTGGGTGGTGCTCCTCTGACGATTGCTGCGATCGCGACTGCCGGCGACTTTGGGGAAACTGACAATTGTGCAGCGACTGTGCCTGCCGCAGGTAATTGCAGCCTTTCCGTCACTTTCTCGCCCACGGCATCTGGGACTCGCAGCGGCGCGATCACCATTCAGGATGACGCAACGGGATCTCCTCACGTGATCAGTCTGAGCGGAATCGGCACCAGCGCTAATGGAAATCCGGTCGTGCTGCTGGTTCCCACCAGCATTGCCTTCTCGGGTCTGCCGGTTGGATCGTCGAGCGCACCGCAACTGCTCACCGTGACGAACAGCGGAACGGCAGCGTTGAGCGTCGCCGGTGTCCAGGCAACAGGAGACTTCACGCAGACTAACAATTGTCTGCCAACTTTGTCGGTCGGTGCGAACTGTACCGTAAGCATTACGTTTACACCAACCACCACGGGCAACCGGCTCGGCACGCTTACTATCACCGACAATGCGCAAAACAGCCCGCAATCCGTCAGCCTGGTGGGAACAGGTTCCGACTTCAGCCTTACAAGTTCTGCCAACAGCGTGACGATAACGGCCGGCGCTGCAGCGACTTATACGCTGACGATTGCTCCCGTCGGGGGAACGTTTGCGAACCCCGTCCAACTCAACTGCAGCGGAGTTCCCGCGCACGCCACGTGCGACCTGTCTCCAGCATCGGTGACGCCCGGGGCCAATCCGGCCAGCGCCACGCTGACGATCAATACGACCGCAGCGTCTGCCGGCCTGTCGCCACTACACCCATTCCGAGATCCGCCGCCCTATGCGGCGTGGATTCAGCTTCAGGGACTGGGGTTCTTCGGAATCCTGCTGGCTGGTTCGCGGCGTGCGAACCGACTCCGAGTACCAATCCTGACGCTTGTAATGGCAACGATGCTACTCATGTCCGGATGCGCGGGCGTTAGTGGGGGCACGTCGCAACATCAGTATGGGACGGCGCCAGGACATTACACCATCACTGTATCGGGAGCTTCTGGGGCTTTGCAGCATTCTGTCCAGCTGACGTTGGTAGTGCAATGAGACGCGGCGTAGACGAAATGAGGGGACGATTAGTTTTCGTGGCACGACGTTTGCAGCACCACAAGGGATTGAGCAGCAGTGTCTGGATGCCCATTGGCGTCGCAGTTAGATGAGAGCGCGGTTAGTCACAAATATCAGGAGAAGTCATGCGTAAGAACCACGGATCAGTAGCCCTTTCAATCGTATTGATAGCCCTAACCTGCTTTGCTCAGGAGTCGTATGCACAGGTATCCCTTCGAGGGGCGACGGGGAAGGCACAGCAGAGCTTCGGCCAAACACCCTTGCTGTTCGAATCCAACCAAGGCCAAGTGGATTCTCAGGTCAAGTTTCTTTCCCAAGGCAATGGGTACTCCACGTTTCTTACATCTGGCAGCATGATTCTCTCCTTGCGACCGACGGAAGTCCTGTCCGGCGTTCAGGCCTCACTTCCGGCACCACTAGGAGCCAAGGGACCAGGGCGCTCCTCGATCCGGCAACTTGAGATGGCGGCTCTTGCCCAGAAATCGCCTGCCATCACGTTTGGTATCGACCTTGTCGGGAGTAAGGCCAATCCCCAAGTTGTCGGCGAGGATCCCAGGTCCACGAAGGTGAATTATTTCATTGGACGGGATCCGAAGAAGTGGCGCACCAATGTCCCGACCTATGGCAGGGTCCGGTATAGGGATGTGTATCCGGGAATTGACCTAATCTACTACAGCAATGACCGAAGCATGGAATATGACTTTTATCTGGCTGCGGGAGCCGATGCGACCAAAATCAAGTTCAACGTGAAGGGCGCGGACGATCTAAGCGTGGACTCGGATGGCAACCTCGTGCTGAGCAAAGGAGCCAGCCAAGTTCGATTCCGGACACCGGTTCTCTATCAACAGATCGATGGAGTTCGCACACGAGTCCCCGGCGCATACGCTTGGCACGGCGGAACAAACGTGGGTTTCGAGGTCGGACCGTACGATACGACGAAACCTTTGGTGATCGACCCCGTTTTGGTCTACTCGACCTACATCGGGGGAAGCAACGACGACTTCAGTAACGGAGTTGCTGTAGATTCAAGCGGTGATGCCTACGTGGTAGGCATCACCGATTCGCTCGATTTTCCCCTGGTTGCCGGCGCCTATGACCCGGGGAAAAGTCACGTGTATCGCATGTTCTTGAGCAAATTCAACTCCACCGGCTCCGCCCTCCTGTTCACTGACTACTTCGGCGGAACCAGCGGAGCCGATGAAGCCTACGGAGTTGCACTCGATTCTGCGGGAAATGCCTATGTCACGGGATCGACTCTATCCGCCGACTTCCCGGTCGTGAATGCTTATCAGCCGACTCTTGCTGGAAGTCAAGATGCATTCCTCACAAAGTTCCACGCTGACGGCTCGTCCATCGTCTATTCGACTTACTTGGGTGGGGCGACCCTGAATTCCATTGGTGGCTCGACCGCGCAGATTGGGAACTCGGTCTCGGTCGATCCATCTGGCGAAGCGGTGGTCGCAGGCGTTACCACAGCCACAGACTTTCCGACGACGAACGCGAATCAGGCCTCAGTGGCGACAGACCAGTTCGGAGATTGGGGAATATACGGCTTTCTCACCAAGTTTGCAGCGAACGGAACTTCCCTTGTGTATTCGACCTATGCAGGAGGCAGCAACCTCAATATCGGCTCCTGCACCGGTTGCTTCCCCGACTCGGAACCGTTGAGTGTCGCCACAGACGCATCCGGGAATGCCTACATTACGGGCTATACCACTACTACCGATTTCCCCGTAACCGGGGGAGCTTTTGCGACCTCGTTCCCGGGCAGCGGTGTCAGCGACGTCGGTTTCGTCTCTAAGTTCTCAAGCGGCGGCAGCCTTGCCTATTCAACGTATCTAGGAGGACTCACCTCTAGTTTCCTGAATGCTATTGCAGTCGATTCGAGTGGTTCTGCATATGTCACCGGATACGACACTGCGGGTGACGGCTTTCCGATCGTTTCTACCAGCATCTGCGATCCTGGTGTAGCCAGCTGCAATGGCGCTGTCATCGCCAAGCTAGACCCGACGGGCGCAAGTCTCAGCTATTCCACGTTCCTCGGAAGCAGTAACAGCATGGCCGGACAGGCGATTCAGGTTGACGCCAGCGGCAATGCTTTTATCGTAGGCAGCGATGTGCAATTCGACTTGTCGAACCAGATTGAGGGCTACGCGGGCAATGGTGACGTGGTTGTCGCCGAGATCGATCCGAGTGCCTCCAGCGTGTTGATGGCGACGTTCCTCGGAGGACAAGGATGGGATGCAGCTTCCGGTCTAGCCCTTGATAGTAGCGGAGCCGTCTATGTGATCGGGGTGACGCAATCCCTCGACTTTCCCGTGACTCAGTCAGGGGTTCAGACAGCATGGGGCGGTCAGACCGATGCCTTTATCGCTAAAATTGATCCGACTACGAATGCACCCGCGGTGGCGATGGGCCCGGCTTCTCTGCAGTTTGCCTCTCAAAACGTTGGCAGCACAAGCGCCCCGCTAACTACCATTCTGCGCAACATGGGGACCTCGGCACTGACGATCACCAGCAAGACTACGAGTGGAGATTTCGCCGAGACCGACGATTGTAGCGCTACCGTCGCGGCAGCTTCATTCTGCACGTTCAGTATTACCTTCACTCCGACTGCATCTGGAAACCGGACAGGAGCCCTCACGATAGTCGACGATGCTACCGGGAGCCCGCACGTAGTGAATCTGGCCGGAACCGGGGCCGTGGGTCCCGAACCGTTTATCGCCAACCCATCCATTTTGACCTTTGCAACTTCTGATGTGGGCAGTTCGTCGAGCACGCAGAGTGTTACGGTCACCAATATCAGCAATTCGACACTGAGTCTCAATGGCGCGCAAGCAACCGGTGATTTTTCAGCGGCCATGAGCAACTGCCGCTCGGTTGCGGCTCAAGGAACCTGTACCGTGCAAATCAGTTTTTCTCCGACTGCAGCAGGCACTCGGACGGGAACGTTGTACTTGACCAGTATGGCAGGCGGGAACTCGCAGGTCTCACTCACCGGCGCCGGAATCGACTTCACTACCACTGCTACCACCGAAAGCGTTGCCGTGCAAGCTGGTGGTAGTGCGAACTACCAACTAAGTTTGAGCTCGATCGGTGGCAACTTCTCGAATCCAGTCAGCTTTACATGCACGGGCGTGCCGGCCTATGCGACTTGCACGATCACTCCGCAATCAATAATTCCCAACAACAATTCCACGACTGTGATCGTTTCGGTGCACACCACAGGAGAAGCGGCTGGCATAGTACCGTTCGGGAATCGGAATCGTTTCCTGGCCTTGTGGATATTTGGCCAGACGGCTTTGTTTGGAGTGCTCTTGCTTGGCGGAAACTACGGAAAGAGGTTGGTCAGTCGTACCGGATTGGCGATTTTAACCCTGACTCTTCTGCTGCTTGCGGGCTGTGGCGGGAAAGGGGCAGCAACTTCCTCATTTGCGTCCCGAGTCCAAATTACTCCTTCAGGCACATACACGTTGAATGTGTTGAGCAGATCTGGGAATGCGACACATTCGTTGCCATTGACGCTGACTGTGCAATAGGTCGCTGAAAGCTCGCAGGCAAGACGTTGTGTGCATGAGACTTGGGTGCGCAAGTCCCGGTGCCGAGGATCTGCCGGCTTAGGCGGTGCCGTCCCGCTTTAGTGGCAGGTCGCCGGGATCTTCGGCCTCACGGTCAATGCTGGTCACGGCGGAGTTCTTCATTCTAGCCAACATCTCGTAAAGAGTGCCACGACCGATGCCCAAAGCTTCCGCGGCACGAACCTTATTGCCTCCAACCCTTTGCAGCACGTCGAGCACGTGGCGTTGTTCCACTTGGTCCAGAGTAAGAATGCTGGCCTCGGACGCAAGATCATTTACACCAAGCGTTCCTGTCTGACGCCGAAACGATTCGGGGAGATCGTCAATATCAATTACTTTTCCCTGTACCATCATGCAGGCGTTGCCGATTACATTTTCCAATTCGCGCACGTTGCCCGGCCAGGAATGACGGGCCAGACGAGTTTGAGCGCGGCGCGTGATGCCGAGGATTTCTTTGGAATACCGGAGTGCAAACTTCGAGACCAAGTAGCGCTGCAGGAGTGGCAAGTCTTCCTTGCGCTCAGCCAGAGAAGGAAGCGTGAGTTCTACCATGGACAGCCGATAGTACAAGTCCTCGCGAAAAGCGCCCTTCGCAATCTGGCTTCTCAAATTACGATTGGTAGCAGCAATCACACGCACACTGACGGCGCGCGGAACGGGGGATCCAACGCGCTGAACCTCTTGATTTTGCAGGACCCGCAGAAGCTTGGCTTGGGCAGGCATCGGCAACTCGCCGATTTCATCAAGAAACACCGTGCCGCCATCGGCATATTCAAAGACGCCAACCTTATCCCGGATTGCGCCCGTAAACGCCCCCTTGACATAGCCGAATAACTCGCTCTCGAGGAGCGTCTCCACCAAAGCCGAGCAATTCACGGCGGCAAAAGGCTTCATCGACGATGGACTGAGTCGATGGAGCGCTCGCGCGACCAACTCTTTACCTGTGCCGGTGGCGCCAGTCACCAGAATTGAGTGAAAGTGGGGAGAGACTCTGCGAATCTTCGCGAAAATTTCAAGCATCACGGGACTGCGCCCGATCATGCCTTCGAACTCGTACACGTCCAGCAATTCACGATCTAGTTGGGCTGTTCGCTCTCGACGACGGGCGTCTGCTTGGATGCCACTGATTCGGGTCCGCAGCTTTTCGAGGTCGAGCGGTTTAATCAGAAAGTCGGTCGCGCCTTTTTGAATTGCCTCGATTGCCAGTTCCGCAGAGTAGAAGGCGGTGATCAGTATCACTTCTGCTGCCGCATCCGCAGCGGTTATGGTCTCCAGTATCTCAATTCCATTAATCCGGGGCATGATGAGGTCAACCAGGACAACTAGAGGGCGGTGCTCGAAGAAGAGCTTGAGGCCAGTTTCAGGATCGCTGGCTGTCAGGATTTCGAGTTCTTCCGAGGCGAAAGCATCCTGGACTAGGCGAAGAGTTTCGGTATTGTCGTCGATTATGAGTAGCTTAAGTTGCACGGGTTGAATCTGCGTCACGCCACCCTTTCAAGAACTAGGACACGAATGTTGTTGGTCCCTCCCGAGGTTCGGTAATGGGACGCCGATTCGTTATCAGGGTCAACAGCACCCATAATTCTAACAGTCCTGCACAGGTTCGACAGATATTCTTAGGAGGGCTACTCGTTGCGTATTAGGCGCAGAAGTCTCAGTTTATAACTCAAAGAGAGGAGGCATGAGAGTAACCAGGAAGCTCCTCTTAAGGTTTTGGCCCGGAAAGGCCGATAAGGTAAAGTTCCAATCGCTATGGCAGACGTGCTCGAAGCAATATATGGATCGCATCTCCATCCCCGATCGGCTAGAGCCGGTGGCCCCCACCGAAAATACTCCGCGCCAGTCGCTTACTCCTGACCAACGCCGCCGAAAGAGTCCAAGGCGTCCCGCATCTGAAGCTAAAGGGAATGATGCGGACGCTCTCCCAGACGAGGAAGAGCCACACAAGATCGATGAACAGGTTTAAACGCCAGAATGGATGGAATGCTCGGCGGTAACGGTTCTACAACCCTGGATATTGCTTGTTTCGTCGAGATCAGACTCCGGCGGTCATTTCGCGGGCCCATTGCATGGCTTGCCAGTGGCAGGTAGATGCCAGGCTTTCCGGCAGTCGCAATTGCGCACAGAGCTCGGACACCTTAGGCCAGTCGGCCGTTTCCTGAGCCAGCACAAGTTGGTAGACGGGTGAAAGTATGCTCTTCTGGCCAAGCAGGACTGCTCTTGTCTCACGATCCAGACTGATTCCTTCAAGCACAACTCCCATAGGTATCTGGAGAATGGCGTCCATCAGGGAGAGCAGGCCCATGAGAAAGAGATCGGACTCGCCGTGCGGTACCTTGGGGGCAAGCAGTTCGCAAAAGCGAGCGCGGACCAGCGCCGAAAGCACAAGGTCCGAAGGCCGATTTTGGCCAGCGCTGAGTGTCGCGACGAGCCGTACCCAGCGCCGGACTTCGCGCTCACCGAGAATTGCAAGACCATGGCGGACCGACTGGATTTCGGCGACGAAGCTGAACGCAGCCGAATTCAGATAACGCAGCAACCGGTAGCAAAGGGACGCCTCGCCCTTGATGATGTCTTCGATCTCCTTGGCTTCGATCTCGTCATGGGAGATCGCCTGTAGCAGCCGGAGATAGTTGACCTGGTTTTTGGGGATTTTGAGTGCCTGCAGAATCTCCGGCTTACGAAAGAAGTAGCCTTGAAAATAGGTAAAGCCAGCCTTCTTGCAGGCGTTGAATTCTTCCCGGGTTTCAACCTTCTCCGCCAGGATCCGGCAGTGCGGGCTGCCGAAGCGCTTGACCAAAGCGACTCCGTCGGAGTGGGAAGTCGCTTTCATGTCTACCTTGATGACGTCCGCAAACTCCACTAGTTGTATGCGCGGGTCGTCCAACACAAAGTCGTCGAGAGCGATTGAGTATCCGCTCTCCTTCAAACGTACGCAGGCTGCTACTACAAGGTCATCGACGGAAACCGACTCCAGGATTTCGACCACGACCTGGCTAGGCGGCAAGAGGGTGATGTAGTCCTTTATCAGCGTCTCTGCAGTGCAGTTGATAAACGCTCGCCGGCCATCACAAAGGATATCCAGACCCATCAGCAGCGAAGTATCCAGAGTACTTCGCGATGCCGCATCGGCATCGGCGTTGCAGAAATAATCCGTAATCCCATCGCGGAACAGCAGTTCGTAGCCAAAAACCTGCTCGTTGCTGTTGAGAATGGGCTGGCGTGCTACATAGCGGGAAAGCTGGTTGCCAGGGTCGGCCAATCTTGGGCTTGTGGCGGCGGATTTCACAGCCGTATCATCGGCACTTTATTCTGCGAACTTCAGCCGTTTTGCTGAATTCGATAGTTACGGGTGCCTGTCTTTGATGGAATGAGAGCCACGGTTGAGCGGGCTCTTTGCAAGGCCGTCGCACCGCGAAAATCAGGTTTGGCCTATGACGTGCCGCGCTCGGGCAGCATCGCATCCGCGATTTTGTCGGGTTCAAGCTTGTATTGACCATTGCTGATCGCCTGGCGCAGCGCGTCGATTTTTTCCTGGCGGACATCCGGCGCGGCCATAGCTTGAGAAATCAACGAGCCAACGCTGGTACGGTCAAATGACAGCGAGGCGGTGTCCTCCTCAACTGCTTTATGAGGACGGTTGGCGGAGGCGACGGTATTGCTATCGCTTCGCGAGGTTGCGATCGGGTCAGGAGTTGAACTGTTCAGATCGATCTTCATAGTTGGAACCATCCAGCAGAGACTTCGATTCTAATTCCTGATTGAGCCGTCCAGCGTTCTTCGGTGAGAAGAGTTAACAATCACTGCCACCTACGAGGTTCCCATTCTTTGTCGGGAGTCTGGAACTTCAGTGATTCGAATGCCATAATTTCCGTCGACGATGACTACCTCCCCACGAGCGATGAGCTTGTCCCCCAGCAGGAGATCTGCCGGCTCTTGAACCTCTCGATCAAGCTCGATGACCGAACCTGAGGCG
>Ga0075015_100000428_pt1 | contig 14633 bp, 14 predicted proteins | sample AleBraG_ABR_2013_FD_71476 | JGI IMG/M metagenome (GOLD analysis project Ga0075015, IMG submission 71476) | Freshwater sediment microbial communities in response to fracking from Pennsylvania, USA - Alex Branch Run_MetaG_ABR_2013 | ecosystem: Environmental > Aquatic > Freshwater > Creek >...
TCTGCCCGGCGTAGAAGCGCGAGATCACCCCGAGGACGAAACCCTCGACCACCGCGAAGACGGGGGCCAGCACCGGCGCCCGGCGCGGCGACAGCGCGCACCACACGCCCACCCCGAGGGCGACGAACATGCCACCCCAGGCCAACCCGATCGGGGCATCGGCCACATAGGCGACGGCGCCGACCACCAGGGCGACCAGGCCCAGGAGGCCGGCCTTGTTGAGGGCACCGTCCGACGTGAACCGGGCGGTGTCTCCCGCCACCGGCGGAGCCGGCGGGGGACCCTGGGGCTGGAGATGCCAGGCGGCGCCGTCCCACGACCACCAATTGCCGTCGGGCTGCTGCTTCCAATTGCTGGGTGCGGTCTGTGGCGCCCCCGGGAAGGTCGTGACCATGCGGTTGAAGTTGGAGACCGTGCCGAACGAAGCGCCGGTCGAGCGGGTCCGTGTGGCCGTGCCGCCGGCCGGCGTACCACCCGAGGGCGTTCCGTTGCTGGATCCTTGCGTCGAGGTCATGGCCGCTCCTGAGTGGTCCGAATGCGGGACCAGTCTACCGGTGGGCGCCTGAGGCAGGCCGCGGCACGCCCGCTCAGCCCCCGGCGACCGCCGGCACGCCCACTCAGCCCCCGGCGACCGCCGGCACGATGGACAGGGTCTGCCCGTCGGTGACCGGCGTGGCCAATCCGTCGAGGAACCGGACGTCCTCCTCGTCGAGGAACACGTTGACGAAGCGACGGAGGCCGCCCTCGGCATCGAAGATCCGCTCGGCGAACCCGGCATGGGTGGCGTCGAGGCCCTTCAGTACCTCCCCGACCGTCGAGCCCTCGACGGTGACCTCGCCGACCCCTCCGGTCAGCGTGCGCAACTGGGCGGGGATACGAACCTTGATCACGGGGAACTCCTCTGGATGGATGCTGCATCGGCCGCCATGGCGTCGGCGAATGAATCGAGCGTCGGGGCGATGGTGGCGGTCGGGCCGACGACGTCGGTGAGAGCCTCCACCGTCTTCAGTCCGTGGCCGGTGACCATGGCCACCACCCGCTCATCCGAGCGGATGACGCCCTCGGCGGTCAGCTTGGCCAGGGTGGCGATGGTCACCCCCCCTGCGGTCTCGGCGAAGATCCCCTCGGTGCGGGCCAGGAGGCGGATCCCGTCGAGGATCTCGGCGTCGGTCACCGCCGCGCAGGCCCCTCCGGAGCGCTTGATGGTGTCGAGCGCGTACCAGCCGTCGGCCGGATTGCCGATGGCCAGGGACTTGGCGATCGTGTTCGGCTTGACCGGGCGGATGGCGTCGGTGCCCTCGGCGAAGGCGGTCGCCACCGGCGAGCACCCCTCGGCCTGGGCGCCGGACACCCGCACCGACGGTTCCTCGTCGAGCAGGCCGACCTGGTGGAGCTCACTGAATCCCTTGGCCACTTTGGTGAGTTGGCTCCCCGACCCGATAGGCACGACGACGTGGTCGGGGGCCCGCCAGCCGAGCTGCTCGGCCACCTCGAAGGCCAGCGTCTTCGACCCCTCGGCGTAGTACGTGCGGACGTTGACGTTGACGAATGCCCACTCCGGCTGCTCGCTGGTCAGCTCGGCACAGAGCCGGTTGACGTCGTCGTAGCTGCCCTCGACGGCGAAGACCCGGCCGCCGTAGACCGAGGTCATGGTGACCTTGGCCCGCTCCAGGTCGTGCGGGATCAGGACGACCGAGTCCATCCCGGCCCGGGCGGCGTGGGCGGCCACCGAGTTGGCGAGGTTCCCGGTCGAGGCGCAGGCGGCGATCTTGAAGCCCAACTGCCTGGCCTTGGTCAGGGCCACCGATACGACGCGGTCCTTGAAGGAGCCCGTCGGGTTGGCGGTGTCATCCTTGATCCACAGCTCCCCGAGCCCCAGCTCGGCGGCCAGGCGGTCGGCCCGGACCAGTGGCGTGAACCCGGCACCCAGGTCGACCGGGGCGGCGTCGGCCACCGGCAGCAGGTCGGCGTAGCGCCAGATGGACCGCGGGCCCGCCTCGATCCGCTCCCGGCTGATGCTGGCGGCGACCCGTTCGTAGTCGTACGTGACCTCCAGCGGCCCGAAGCAGTAGTCGCACACGTGCAACGCCTCGGCGGGATAGGTTCGGCCACACTCACGACAGCGCAAGCCAGAAACGAAGTCCACGGCAGTCTCCTCATCGCTCGGGCATTGGCACCTGGCACGCTCTCGGACCCCCGTGGGCGGTCGTCGGCGCGCAGGTTGCCGCAGCGTCACAGGGCCCGGTCCCTCAGCTGCTCTGGATGATGGCCTCCATTGTAGGCCAAAGGTGAGGGTGGTCGTCAACGGGGACCGATCGGCCGCGCCGGTGCCTCCCCCTACGCTCATCGGCATGTCCGGACCGCGGCCGAGGGCCGCCCAGGTGAGGGAAGATGGGGCCATGCCCGGACCGGCCCCGCACGACAACGAGGCGCGCCTCCACGACCACGCCGAATTCGACGCTGCGGTCCTGGCCGCGGCCAAGGCCGGGCGCACCGTCTCGGTGTGCATCCCGGCCCGCAACGAGGCCGCCACCATCGGCCCGATCGTCCAGGCCATCGTGGCCACGTTGACCGCCGACGGAGGTGGGGTGCCCCTGATCGACGAGGTGCTGGTGGTCGACGACGGTTCGACCGACGACACCGGTGGCATCGCCGCACGGGCGGGCGCCCGGGTGATCACCGGTGAGACGACCAGTGGCGGAAAGGGTCAGGCCATGCGGGTCGCCCTGCGAGAGGCCGAGGGGGACCTCCTGGCCTTCGTCGACGGCGACGTGAGCAACTTCGGGCCCCACTTCGTGACCGGCCTGCTCGGCCCGCTCCTCACCGACGACGCCGTCACCCTGGTCAAGGGTTGCTATCGGCGACCCCTGAACGAGGCGGCCGACGGGGGCGGCCGGGTCACCGAGCTGATGGCCCGGCCGGTCATCGACCTGTTGTTCCCGTCCTTGGCCGTGATCCGCCAGCCGCTGGCCGGCGAGACGGCCGGGCCCCGCTGGGTGTTCGAGAAGTGCACCCTGGCCGACGGCTACGCCGTGGAACTGGCCCTGCTCATCGACGTGGCCTCCCACTTCGGCGTCGAGACCGTCGCCCAGGTCGACCTCGGCGTGCGGGTCCACCGCAACCGGCCGCTGGCGGAGCTCCGGCCGCAGGCCACCGACATCCTGGCCGCCGCCCTGGCCCGCTCACCGCTCGTCGCCCACGACTGAGTCGGGCCGGGCCGCCCCCCGACCGGCACATGGCGCCGGGGACCCCGGTGCCCGCAACCGCGGACCGCTCAGGAGTAGGCCGGCTCGGACGGCTCACCGAGGAGGACGGGCACGTCGGCGGCATCGACCGGCGACTGGATACGCCTCCGACGGGGCAGGGCCAGCGCGGTGAGGGCACCGACGGCCACGACCCCGGCCCCGACGGCCACCGCCGGCACCAGTCCCGACACGTAGTCCTGGCCGGAGGCGTAGCTCCCGTTGGAGGAGAACACGGCGCCCAGCACGGCGATGCCGAGCACGCCACCGAGCTCCCGGAAGGCCGCGTTCGCCCCCGACGCGACACCCTCCAGCGACTTGGGCAGGGTCCCGAGGACCACCGAGGCCAGCGGCACGAAGAACAGCGTCATGCCTACGCCGCACACCACGAAGGGAACGATCATGTCGGCGTACGGGGTGGTCGGGGTGAGGATCGACGCCAACCAGGCCAGGCCGGTGGCCTGCAGGGTCAGGCCGGTGATGACCAGTGGCTTGCCGCCCCATCGCTCGGCCAGCTGCCCGACGAACGGGGCGAGGACCATGGTGATGGCCGTCCACGGCAGGACCCGGACGCCGGCGTCGAGCGGCGAGAAGTGCTGCACGGTCTGGAGGAACTGGGTCAGGAAGAAGATGGCCCCGAACATCCCGAAGCTGAACAGCAGGGCGGTCAGGTTGACGGCCGTGAACCCCCGGTGCTTGAACAGGCGGATGTCCAGCATGGGGTGGTCGATCCGCAGCTCCCAGGCCACGAAGGCGGCCAGGGCCAGGGTGCCGACGATGAACGAGGCCAGCACCGAGTGCGAGGTCCAGCCGTGGGCGTTGCCCCGGACCAGCCCGAGGACCACGCCGAACAGCCCCACGCTGACCAGGCCGACGCCGGCCAGGTCGAGCGGCGCCGACGCTCCCCGCGACTCGGCCAGGCGCCAGCGGGCCAGCGGCAGCAGGGCCAGGCCCACCGGCACGTTGAGCCAGAAGATGTACTGCCAGGCCCAGCCGCTCGTGACCGCGCCGCCGACCAACGGGCCGATGGCCACGGCGACCCCACCGATGGCGCCCCAGATGCCGAGGGCGGCGTTGCGGCGTTCGGGTCGGACCGCGGCACTCAGCAGCGTCAGCGACAACGGCATGATCATGGCGCCACCGGCCCCCTGCAGCGCCCGCGCGACCACGAGGACGCCGATGGTCGGGGCCAGCGCGGCCACGGCCGACGATGCGGTGAACAGGGCGATGCCGGTCACGAAGATGCGTCGGCGCCCGAACCGCTCACCCAGCGTGGCGGCGGGGAGGAGCAGCACGGCGAAGGTGAGGGTGTAGGCGTTGACCGTCCACTCGAGGCCGGACAGACCGGCATGGAGGTGGACCCGGATGACCGGGAGGGCGGTCGACACGACCAGATTGTCGAGGGAGGCCATGAACAGGGCCAGTCCGGTGATGACCACGGCCCACACGGCACGCGATCGCGAGGTGTCGGACGGGGCCGTCACCGGGGTGACGGGTGTCTGGGGTCCGCTCCCCTCTCCGCCGCCCCGGCGTCGGGTGACCGAGGCCCAGGTACGACGCCGGTACGGCACCGCCGGCCACTCGTTCAGTTGTGAGTGATCACTAACTCTGTGGGTCAAAAAAAGGGGGATGACGGGCTGATTCATGCGGAGACCTCCTCGGTCTGGGCCAGTTCGGCGATGCGGAGATCCTTGATGGCCTGGCTCGCCGCCTGGATGGCGGTGATCTTCTCGGGGGTGGGACAGAAGCTCTGGGCCCAGTGATCGGACACGGACAGCAGGTCGATGGCGGACATGACGTTCATCATCATCCCCATCGAGAAGAAGTGGGTGATCTCGTGGTCCGAGATCCCGGTCCGCTCGTGGACGAGGTGCCACAGCACCTCGAACGTGCGCCGGCAGGTGGCGGCGATCTCGGGGTCACCCGGGGCGGCGGCGAACCCGTGGAGCTGGACCTGGAGCAACTCGGGGTCCTGGAGGAGCTCGCCGTAGGCGGCACCCATGGCCTCCAGGGCCTCCTGGCCGTCCAGCCCCGTGCCGGCCCGGGTCATGGCGGCGATGATCCGGTCCGAGACGAGCTCGTAGGTGGCGATGAACAGCTCCTTCTTCGTGCCGAACAGGCGGAAGAGGTAGGGCTGGGAGATGCCGGCCCGGGTGGCGATCGACTCGGTCGAGGTGCCCGAGTAGCCCGATCGGGCGAACTCGGTGATCGCCGCGGCCAGGACGGCGGTGCGGCGCTCCGAGGCGGTCATGCGGGTCGAAACCATCATGGGCCCATTGTGAGTGGTCACTCACTACCTTGTCAAGCCCCCAATCCCGAATCTCGGGGGATGGCCACCTCCCCGGGTCCGATCATCCGGGTGGTCGCAGGCCGACGGGGTAGCGTCCGGGCATGGTCCCCGACCCCCGTCCCGCTCCCGGGAGCACCCCGATGACCGCCGGCGACGGGTCCCTGGCCGACACGGTGCTGGTCTCCAACCGGGGGCCGCTGACGTTCGACCTGGTCGACGGCCGCCCGGTGGCGGTGGCGTCCGGGGGCGGGCTGGCCGGATCGCTCCAGCCGCTGGTCGAGGGCACCGGCGCCACCTGGGTGGCGTGCACGATGAGCCCCGCCGACCGGCTGGCCGCGGCCGAGGGCCTGATGGCCACCGAGGGGCTCCGGATCGAGCTCGTGGAACCGGAGCCGGACGTCTACAACCTGGCCTACAACGTGGTGTCCAACGCGACCCTGTGGTTCTGCCACCACCACCTGTTCGACTCGGCACGCCGGCCCCGGACCGATCGCCGGTGGATGGAGGCGTGGGACGCCTACCGCCACTTCAACCGGCTGATGGCCGAACGGGTGGCCGAGGTCGCTCCCGACGGGGGCCGGGTCCTGGTCCAGGACTACCACCTCTCCCTGGTCGCCCCGTTCCTGTCCGAGCTGCGGCCCGACCTGGCCACCGTGCACTTCTCCCACACCCCCTTCGCCGACCCATCGGTGCTGCGGATGCTCCCGACGTCGGTGGGCGACGAGATCCTGACGGCCATGGCGCGGTTCGGGACGTGCGGGTTCCACTCGCAGCGATGGGCGTCCGCCTATCGGGCCGGCCTGGCCTCCGCCGGCATCGCGGGACCGAGTTGTCCGACGTTCGTGGCGCCGCTGTCGAGCGACCCCGACCGGCTGCGGGCCTCGTCCTCCACGCCCGAGGTGGCCGCGGCCCGTACCCGCATCGAGGAGTCGGTGGGCGCCGGTGACCGCCGGGTGATCGTCCGGGTCGACCGGATGGAGCTCTCGAAGAACCTGCTCCGCGGGTTCTGGGCGTTCGAGGAGCTGCTCGAACAGGAGCCGTCCCACCGGGAGCGGGTGGTCTTCCTGGCGCTCGCCTACCCGACCCGTCAGGGACTTCCCGAGTACCTCGCCTACCAGGACGAGGTGCAGACCACGGTCGACCGCATCAACGAGCGCTGGGGCACCCCGGGTTGGACCCCGGTGGTGTTGGAGGTGGAGGACGACTACCCACGCTCGTTGGCCGCCCTGTCCCGTTACGACGTCCTCCTCGTCAACCCGGTCCGCGACGGGCTCAACCTGGTGGCCATGGAGGGCCCGGTCGTCAACGAACGCAATGGCGTGCTGGCGCTGTCGCGCGAGGCCGGGGCCTTCGATCAGCTGTCGGGTGGAGCCCTCGAGATCAATCCCTTCGACGTGACCGGGACGGCCACCGTCCTGGCCCGGGCCCTCGCCCTCGACCCGGACGAACGGGCGGCCCGGGCCGCCGCCCTGAACACCGCCGTCGTGGCCCGCCGCCCGGTGGACTGGCTGGACGACCAGCTGGCCGCGGCCAGCGCCGTCGCGGTCGCCCGATAGGGCCCGGGGCCACCGGCCCCGCTCGGCTCCGACCGCTCGCGACGCCCGCCGCCGACGACGCGCTCCCCGGCCGTCACCGACTCCCGGTCGCACCGGCCGCACCGGCCGCACCGGCAAGCCAGGTGAGGACGGCAAGGGCACCCTCGGGTCCGTCCACCACCAGGTCGCAGGCGGCCAGCACCTCCGGTGCCGTCTCGGCGTCCCGGACGGCCACACCGACCACGTCGGTGCCGTCCTGGTCGGCCCGGCGGGCCAGGGCCGCGTAGGCCGGGAGGTCCCCGAGGTCGTCGCCCAGGAAACAGGCGGCCCGGCACCCCACGGTCAGGTCGTGCACCACCGTGCCCTTGTCGATCCCGAGCGGGGGGCGCAGTTCCACCGAGGCGCGCCCGGGGTGGTGGACGAGTCCGGTGCGGGCCACCGCCTCGGCCACGCGTCCGGTGACCCAGGCCTCGGCCTCGGGGTCCCGTCGCCAGTGGATCGTGACCGCCGCTCCCTTCACCTCCACCAGCACCCCCGTCGGGGCGTCAGCCCCGATCCGGGCCGCCACGTCAGCCACCACCGGCAGCCAGGAGGCGGCCGCCGGGGCCAGCCGGACCGATCCGTCGGCCCCGGCCTCCTCCATCCCGTACAACCCGAACAGGCGCACCGGTGAGGTTCCCCCGCCGTCCGGGCCGGCGAGGTGCTCGACCAGGAACCCGGCCGGCCGTCCGGACACCACGGCGACCACCCCGAACCGCGCCGCCAGTCGCTCGAGCAGGTCGGGTACGCCGGCCAGGGGCCGGGCCGCGGCCGGGTCGGGGACGATCGGGGACAGGGTGCCGTCGAAATCGGTGATCAGCGCGGTTCGAGTCGGGTGGACCCGGAGTGGCGCCAGCAGCGTCGCGGCTCCAGGGGGCAGTCCGGCGTGTCCCGGCCCGCCGGGAACGGGCGCGTCGCTCAGGTGCCCGCGGCGGTCGTGGTCGCCGTGGTGGCTCCGGCCAGGTCCGGGGCCACGACCACCAGCACCTCGGCCGTGCCGATGGTGCTGACCGGTGCCGCCGTCGTGTACGGGAGCACCGCCGAGGGGGTCAGATGGAGCGTGGCCGCCACCGCCGTCGCCGCCACCTTCTGTCCGGCCACGTAGTAGACGCTCGACGTGGCCACGTTGGCCGTGGCGTTGATCGGGGCCTGGACGTTCCAGCCCGCCACCTGGAGCTCGTTGGTGATCGTGGCCGCCGCGCCGGGCTTGCCCGAGGCGTTGGCCACCAGGACCGGCACGTTGCTCTTGGCCCGGGCCACCGCCGTGGTCGTGGTGGTGGTGGTCCTCGGCGGCGCCGTGGTGGTGGGGCTTCCCGGCACCGTGGTGGTGGTGGTGGGTGCCGCGGCAGACCCCGAGGTGGCCGGGGTCGGGGTGTGGATCTGGCTGAGGAGCAGGACGACAGCGAGGACGAACAGCCCGAGGAGGATGACCGCCCGGTCGATCGGGACTCTGGGCCCCGAACGCTCCGGGGAATGGGGATCGGGCGCCGAGGGATCGTCCACTCCCGCCAGCCTGCCAACGCCGGGGTGGAGAAGCAAGCACTCCCCTACGGTGGGGCGGGGACCGTACACTGATGGGGTTCCCGCAGGTGGCGGGACCCGCCGGTGTAGCTCAGTTGGCAGAGCAGACGATTTGTAATCGTCAGGTCGTGGGTTCAATTCCCACCGCCGGCTCCGTGGGGTGGGGGTCGGGCCCCCGGGCGGTCGGCGGCATGACGGCGGGCCGTTCCGGGTAAGTTCTGGGCCGTGGTCCAACGCCGGTGTACCCGTGCGGTGCCCGCCGTTCCCCAGGCGAGCCGGAAGGAGCGGGGATGGCCGACCTCCTGACACCCGTGGACGAGCATGCGCTGGTGGTGCGATTCGGGGAGACCCGTCGCCTCACCGAGCGGCTGGCCGCTCCCCTGTCCGCCGAGGACCAGACCGTGCAGTCGATGCCCGACGTCAGCCCGACCAAGTGGCACCGGGCCCACACCTCGTGGTTCTTCGAGACCTTCCTGCTGGTGCCGTCGCTGGACGGGTACGAGCTCTTCCACCCCGACTTCGGCTTCCTGTTCAACTCGTACTACGTAGGGGTGGGCGACCGGTACCCGAGGAGCGACCGGGGACTGGTGTCGCGGCCGGGGATCGTCCAGGTCGCCGACTACCGGCGCCACGTGGACACCCAGATGGGGATGCTGCTCCTGACCGGACTCGACGCCCAGGCCGCGTTCCTGGTCGAGCTGGGCATCCAGCACGAGCAGCAGCACCAGGAGTTGCTGCTCATGGACATCAAGCACGTGCTGTCCCGGAACCCGATGCTGCCCGCCTACCTCCCGTTGCCCCAGGCCGATCCTGAGCCGACCGCACCCACCACGTGGACCCTCCACCCCGGGGGGGACGTGGAGATCGGGCACGTCGCCGGTGGGTTCGGCTTCGACAACGAGTACCCCCGGCACTGCGTCCACCTGGAGCCGTTCGCCCTCGCCGACCGCGCCGTCTCGAGCGGCGAGTGGATGGAGTTCATCGACGATGGCGGGTACCGCCGCCCCGAGTTGTGGCTCTCGGACGGGTGGTCGTCGGTGGAGACCGAGGGCTGGGAGGCGCCGCTCTACTGGACCCACGGGGACGGCGGGTGGCGGGAGTTCACCCTGGCCGGCGAGGTCCCGGTCGACCCGTCCCGGCCGGTCTGCCACGTCAGCTACTACGAGGCCGACGCCTACGCCCGCTGGGCCGGGCACCGCCTGCCCACCGAGTCCGAGTGGGAGGCCGTGAGCACCGGACGCCTGGCCACCGCGCCCGACCCCCGTCTCCTCGACACCCTCGTCCTCCATCCGTCCCCCGTGGCGGGCGGGACCGCATCGCCCTTCGGCGACGTGTGGCAGTGGACCTCCTCGGCCTACAGCCCCTATCCGGGGTTCGCGCCCGAGTCCGGGGCCGTCGGCGAGTACAACGGCAAGTTCATGGTGAACCAGTACGTCCTGCGGGGCGGCTCGTGCGTCACCCCCGCCGACCACATCCGACCCTCGTACCGGAACTTCTTCCCGCCGTCGGCCCGTTGGGCCTTCAGCGGGCTCCGGCTGGCGCGTAACGCCTGAACCGGCCACCGGGACGACACCGTGGTGCGCCGGCCTGCCCACGTGCCACCGGACGTCCCCCGACCCCATCGGAGCCCATGGACACCCTGATCCCCCCGACCATCGACGTGCACCTGACGCCCGATGACCTGCGGGCCGCCATGGAGGCCGACGTCCGCTCCGGGCTGTCGGCCTCCCCCAAGCACCTCCCCCCGGTCTACTTCTACGACGACCGCGGCAGCCGCCTCTTCGACGAGATCACCCGCCTGCCCGAGTACTACCCGACCCGGGCCGAGCGGTCGATCCTCGAGTCCCATGCCGGCGCCATGGTGCGGGCCGCCGGGGCCGACGTGCTGGTCGAGCTGGGCGCGGGTACGTGCGACAAGTCGCGGGTCCTGCTCGACGCCATGCGCGACAACGGGCTGCTCGGCGCCTACGTGCCCCTCGACGTCAGCGACACCACCCTGTGGGAGGCGGCCATTGCCCTGTCGGAGGAGTACCCCGGGCTGACCGTGCGGGCGGTGGTGGGCAACTTCCACCATCACCTGGACCGCCTGGATGCCCCGGGCCGACGCCTGTTCGCCTTCCTGGGGGGCACCGTCGGGAACTTCGAACCGGCCCAGCGGGCCGCCTTCGTGGCCGGCCTGTCCGACGTGATGCGCCCCGGCGACCGGTTCCTCCTGGGCACCGACGTGATCAAGGACCGCGCCCGGCTCGTCGCCGCCTACGACGACGCCGCCGGAGTGACGGCCGAGTTCAACCGGAACGTGCTGCACGTGCTCAACCGGGAGCTCGGGGCCGATTTCGTCCCCGAGCGGTTCGCCCACGTGGCCCGGTGGAACGAGCACGACCACCGCATCGAGATGTGGCTCCGGTCACTGGACGAGTGCTGTGTCCACATCACCGACCTCGGTCTCGACATCCACTTCGCCGCCGGCGAGGAGATGCTCACCGAGATCAGCACCAAGTTCTCCCTCGACGCACTCCGCGACGAACTCGAGGACGCCGGACTGGTGGTCGACCAGACGTGGGTGGCTGACGGGGACGAGTTCGTGCTGACCCTGGCCCGCCGGGCCTGACCGCCGCCCGCCCCGGGCGCCCAATTCCGCCCGGCCCGGGCGTCCGGGCGACCGTCTGTCCGTCAGTTGCCGGCGGCCGAGCGCTGCCGGGACACGTCGAAGCAGGCGATGGCACCGGCCGTGGCCACGTTCAGCGACGACAGCGACCCGTGCTGGGGGATGGCGGCCAGCTCGTCGCACCGCTTGCGCGTCAGCGCGGCCAGTCCCGTGCCTTCGGACCCGAGGACCAGCGCCACCGGCTGGTCCCCGAGCGGCAGGTCGTAGAGCGATCCCGACGCCTCCCCCACCAGGCCCACCGTGGCCACACCCAGGGTGGCCAGCTGCTGGAGGGCGGTGGGCACCCCGGCCACAAGGGCCATAGGCAGGTACACGATGGCTCCGGCGGCCACCTTCGCCACCGTGGGCGAGAGATGGGCCGAGCGATGACGGGGCAGGACGATTCCGGTCACGCCGGCACACTCCGCACTGCGCAGGACCGCCCCCAGGTTGTGGGGGTCGGTGATGCCGTCCAGCACCAACAGGAACGGCAGCCGCCCCCGCTTGGTCGGTTGGCAGAGGTCGTCGAGCGGGGTCTCGGGGATGGGCCTGGCCAGCGCCACCACTCCCTGGGCGCCGTCGGTGCGCGCCGCGGCGTCGAGGCGCTTGCGGGACACGTACTCCACCTTGACCCGGCGCCGCGTGGCCAGCGCCTCGATGTCGTCCAGGATCGGGGCGGCGTCCATCCCCTCGGTCATCAACAGCGTGGTGACCGGGCGCCGGCCGGCGCTCAGCAGTTCCCGCACGGCCTGGCGGCCCTCCACCTGGTCCCCGCCCAGTCCCACCTGCTTGGGACCACGGCGAACCGGTCCGTCGGTCGCTCCCCCCGGACCGCGTCCGCGGTCGTTGACCGGAGCGCGTTGGGCACCCCGCGACGGCGCCGTCCCCCGACCGGCCCGTCCCCCCGACGCGTCCTTGGCCTTCATCCAGGCGGCCTTGGCCTCACTGCCCTTGGCCTTCGGGCCGCCCCGGGCGCCGCCCTTGGGGGCGGGCGTCCGCGATCGCTTTCCCCGTCCTCCGCTCGTCGGTGCCGGGCTCATCGGACCCCTCCGTCGCCCGGGGCCCGTTCCCCGGCCCCGCCAGCGGCCAGCAGCACCACGGCCGTGCAGGCGATGCCCTCGGACCGGCCCAGCGCACCGAGCCCCTCTGCCCGTGTGGCCTTCACGTTCACCGGGGCACCCAGGGCGCCGGACAGCAGCTCGGCCATGTGCTCGACGTGGGGTGCGAGCCGGGGGCGTTCGGCCACCACGGTGCAGTCGGCGTTGACCGGTACCCATCCGGCGTCGGCCGCCAGGTCGACCACCCGTCCGAGCAGATCGAGGGAGTCGGCCCCCCGCCACCGGGGATCGTCGTCGGGCATGTGGCGCCCGAGGTCGCCGAGCCCGGCGGCGCCCAGCACGGCGTCGGCGATGGCGTGGGCCACCGCGTCGGCGTCACTGTGGCCGGCGAGGCCGGGAACCCCGTCGCCGGACAGGTCGACCCCGCCCAGCACGAGCCGACGGGACGGATCGTCGCTGAAGGCGTGGACGTCGTAGCCCTGGCCCACCCGCAGGTCCGGTCGGGACGTCACGTACGTGCCCCGGCCAACAGCGCCTCGGCCAGGGCCAGGTCCTCGGGCCTCGTCAGCTTCACGTTGCGGGGGTCGCCGGCGACCGTGACCACGGTGTGGCCGGACGCCTCGAGCAGCCCCGCATCGTCGGTGGCCTCGCCTCCGTCGGCATGGGCGGCCCGCAGCGCCTCGGCGGCGAACGCCTGTGGGGTCTGAGCCGCCCGCAGCAGGTCGCGGTCGACGGTGGCCACCACCCGGTCGGCGTCGACGCGCTTGAGGGTGTCGGCCACCGGGACGACAGGGACGGCACCATCGACGTCGGCGTTCCGCACTGCGTCGACCACCGCCGTGAACAGATCGGGTCCGGCCAGCGGCCGGGCCGCGTCGTGGACCACGATCACGGCGGCGTCGGCCGGCACGGCGGTCAGGCCGGCCCGGACCGAGTCGGTGCGGGTCGCGCCACCGGCGACCACGCAGGTGGCGCCGAAGGCGTCCTCCCCGGTCGACCCGGGAGCGGGCACCAGGGTGTCGTCGCCGTCCGGACCGGTGGCGGGCACCACCAGGACGACTCCGTCAGCCACGGCCCGTGCAGCGCGCACCGACCACGAGGCGACCGGATGACCGGCCAGGGGGAGGAACTGCTTGCGGCCGCCGAACCGCCGGCCGGAGCCGCCGGCCACCACGATGGCCCAGACGGGCCCCGTTCGGCTCAGGGCAGCGCCTCGTTGAGGCGGACCTCGGCGGTCTCTTCGTCGACCCCGAGGGCGAACGTCAGCTCGGACACCAGGATCTGCCGGGCCCGGCTCAGCATGCGCTTCTCGCCGGCCGAGAGGCCCTTGTCCTTGTCGCGGATCGAGAGGTTCCGGACGACTTCGGCCACTTGGTAGATGTCGCCCGACCGCAGCTTCTCGGAGTGGTTCTTGTAGCGACGGGACCAGTTGGTCGGCATCCGCGCCTCCTTCTTGCGGAGAACGGCGAAGACCTCTTCGACCTCTTCGTCGTTGATCACCTCGCGGAGGCCGACACCGTCCGTGTTGTCGGCCGGCACCATCAGGGTGAGGTCGCCGTAGGCGAGCCGGAGCACGAGGTACTCCTGCTTCTTGCCGAAGGCCTCTTTGGTCTCGCGTCGTTCGACTACTGCCGCGCCGTGGTGCGGGTAGACGACCTTGTCACCGATGTCGAACACCGTTCCTCCTGGCGTTGCGGTGTGGAACCGGGGCTGGTGAGCGACATCCGGTCTGCTGGGGAGAGCACGCCATTCTACCAGGCCCGGACTGGGTCCCCCTTTCGGGTCCGTCCTGCCCCCGGCCCTACTGGTAGCGCTCGAAGATGCTGGCCTCGGCCAGGCGGGCCAGTCCCTCCTTGATCGAGCTGGCCCGGGCCTGGCCGACCCCCTCCACCTGCTCGAGTTCGGCCAGCGACGCCCGCATGATCTGCTGGAGCGTGACGAACCGGTCGACGATGCGTTCGATGATGGTCTCGGACAGCCGGGGCAGGTGGTGGAGCAGGCGGTAGCCGCGGGCCTCGATGCCCGATTCCGTGTCGTGGAAGGCCACCGGCAGCCGCAGGATCGACGCGACCCGGTTCGGGTTGCGCAGCTCGTCCGACGAGAGGTTGGCCAGCTGCTCGACGACCCACTCCTCGAATGCCGGACGGTCGCTGCCCTCATCGGCACGCAGCACGCCGTAGTCACGCACGACCAGGTCGAGGGCCCGGGCCACGCCGTCGACCAGCTCGGCCGACTGCAGCCCCACCAGGCGACCGTCCTCGCCCAGTTCCACCAGGTAGCCGTCGACCTCCTCGCCGATGC
>Ga0075015_100000430_pt1 | contig 14624 bp, 14 predicted proteins | sample AleBraG_ABR_2013_FD_71476 | JGI IMG/M metagenome (GOLD analysis project Ga0075015, IMG submission 71476) | Freshwater sediment microbial communities in response to fracking from Pennsylvania, USA - Alex Branch Run_MetaG_ABR_2013 | ecosystem: Environmental > Aquatic > Freshwater > Creek >...
GTACTCGGGGATACACGCGTCACGGGGTCCGTCGGCCAGGCCGCCGTGGCCGTGTTCGGCAATGCGTACGTCGACGGGCACGTCGGCCAGGACGTGGTCGCGGTGTTCGGCAATGTCGAGCTCGGTCCGCACGCCGATATCGGCGGCGATGTCGTCTCCGTCGGCGGCACGCTCAAGCGCGACCCGGCGGCCCTGGTTCACGGCAACGTGCAGACCGTCATGGCCTTCGGCCATATGGGCGGCTTCGAATGGTTCCGCGCCTGGGTCAGGCACTGCCTGTTTTTCGGCCGCCCCCTGGCGATCGCGCCGGGTCTCGGCTGGGCCTGGACCGTGGCGTTCAGCTTCCTGGCGCTCTACCTGCTGATCGCCCTCGTGGTCCCCGGCGGCGTCGATCAATGCGTGCGCACGATGGAGGCGCAACCGGGCCGGTCCGTGCTGGCGGCGCTGTTCACTTTCATGTGCACGCCGATCGCCTTTCTGCTGCTGCTCGTCACGGTGATTGGAGCGCCGCTGATTCCGTTCCTGGCGTTCGCCCTGTTTGTCACCGGACTGTTCGGCAAGGCGGTCGCGCTCGCATGGCTCGGGCGCCGCGTCCTGGCGGTCCGCGCGTCCCTGGCGGCATCGCCGCCCGTGCTGGCCGTGCTGGTCGGCGGCCTGATCGCGCTGGTGCTGTACGTCGTGCCCGTCCTGGGTTTCATCGCCTACAAGGCGCTGGATGTCCTGGGTGTCGGCATCATCGTCTACACATTGATCCTGACGTACCGCGCCTCGCGGGCCACGGCACCTCCGGTGGGCCCGGCACCTTCCGCCACGTCGGCGCCGCCGCCGGCCGCCGCGGCGCCACCGCCCGCCACCGCAGCGCCGGAGCCCGCGCCCGACGCCTCGCCCTCCGCCGATCAGGCGTCGGCGCCGGCCGCGCCAGCGGCTTCGGCGGCGGCCAGCGCGACGGCCCCGCTGCCGGCCGTACCAGGCGCGCGTGCCGGCTTCTGGATCCGCATGGTGGCGCTGCTGCTCGATCTGATCCTGGTGTCGGTGATCGGCGCCATCGTGGGCTTTTCGATGCACCGCGTGCTGCTGCTGCTCGCCGTGTACGGCGCGGTCATGTGGAAGCTCAAGGGGACCACCGTGGGCGGCACGGTCTGCGGCCTGCAGGTCGTGCGGCTCGACGGGCGGGTCATGGACTGGCCCACCGCCATCGCACGCGCACTCGGCTGCTTTCTGTCCATGGCCGTGGCGGGCCTCGGCTTCATCTGGGTGGCGTTCGACTCCGAACGTCAGTCATGGCATGACAAGATCGCCGGCACGGTCGTGGTGCGGATGACCGGCGGCACGCCGCTGGTGTAGGGCCGCCGGGCCTGCCGGCCGCGCCTCGCACCGGCATCCGGGCTGCGTCACTTCAGGTTCTCGTCGAACCAGCGATAGCCGTAGTACAGGCCCACGCCGCCGGCGATCGCACTGACGGCCACCGCCGCGGCCAGGCCGAGGCGCCCGCCCAGCCACCAGCCGGCAGCGCCGGCCACCCAGGCCGCGGTCCATCCGATCAGATTGCGCATGCGGTCCCCTTCAATTCCCTGAATGGCAATTCCCTCAATGGCAATTCCCTCAATGGCAATTCCCTCAATGGCGGCCGCAGGGCGGTTCATGGCCGCCGCGCGTTCATCAATTCGACCCACCCACGCCGTATCATCGGCCTTGCGGATCTTCATGGGATCGAATCAAGGAGCACACCATGGGCATGTTCGACGGCATTCTGGGCGGCATAGTCGGTGCGGAGATGGCCACCGTGGTCAACGGCCTCATTGAAAAACATGGCGGCCTATCCGGCATCGTCAGCGAACTGCAGCACAAGGGCCTCGGCGATACGGTGAAGTCCTGGGTCGGCACGGGACCGAATCAGGCGATCTCGCCGGACCAGCTGCACCAGGCGCTGGGCGCCGACACCGTGGCGCAGCTGGCCGCGAAGACGGGCCTCAGTACGCAGGACCTGCTGGCGAAGCTCTCGAGCGCACTGCCGGCTGCCGTCGACAAGCTGACGCCCGGCGGCGTGGTGCCCAAGGCCTGACATAACGCCGCTGCCCGGTGCGGGAGGCGTGTAAGCGATTCGCGACAGCTTGTGCCCGCCATCGGCAGCGGCTGAAATCACTTCCACGATCCATCACCCGGGAGCAGGCCGATGCACAGCAACGATCGATTCATGCGCATTGCCGTCATCGGTTCCGTCATCCTGGTGGGTGCGCTGGCTCTGGCGGTGCGCCTGCACTCCTGAGGGCCCGGCCCACGGCGAGCACTTCATCGATGAGCAGCCCGAGGTCCGTGCCGCGCGTGCGGTGATTGACGATCGCGGCGCGCAGCCAATAGTGACCGCCCAGCGTCGTGTAGGACGGCGCCACGATGCCGCGCTCGTGCAGGCGGATCAGCAGCTCCTCGTTGAGCGCATTGAGCCCGGCCTGGGCATCGCCGGTACCGCGGTATCGGAAACACACGATGTTCAGGACCGGTTCGGCCAGCAACTCGAGTTCCGGCTCGGCCTGCACCCGCTGGCCGAGCCGGGCGGCCTGCGCAATGTTCTGTTCGATGAGCCGGCCGTACTTGTCGAGCCCGTGCTCCTTGAAGGACAGCCACACCTTCAAGGCCCGGAAGCCTCGCGACAGCTGCAGCCCATAGTCGCTGAACCATTCGGCGCCGCCCGCAAGTCCACGCGGCGCGTGCTTGAGATATTCCGGGGTGAGTGCGAACGTGGCGCGGTGCGCCGCGCGGTCGCGCACCACGACGCAACCGGCTTCAAACGGCACGTGCAGCCACTTGTGCAGGTCGAGTGCCACCGAGTCGGCCATCTCCATGCCGCGCACCATGCAGCGGTAGCGCGGCGCCAGGGCCAGTACCGCACCGATCGCGCCATCGACATGGAACCAGAGGCGCTCGCGCCGGCACAAGGCGGCCAGCGCCGCCAGGTCATCGACCGACCCGGTATTGATGGTGCCGGCCGAGCCGATGACGGCACAGGGCTTGAAGCCCGCGGCGCGGTCGGCGGCGACCGCGCGCTCCAGCGCCGCCACGTCGATGCGGTACTGCGCATCCACCGCGATCTTGTGCAGCGCCTCCGACCCATGACCCAGCAGTTCGATCGCCTTCTGTATGCAGCTGTGCACTTCGGTCGAGGCGTAGAACCGCAGCGGCTCGGCGAGCGCGGCGACGCCCCGTGCGCGCACGTCGGCGCCGGCGGTGGCGTAGCGCGCCACCGCCAGACCCGTGAAATTCGCCATCGACGCGCCGCTGAGCAGCAGGCCGCCGCTGTCGGGCGGCAGGCCGACGATTTCCCGGCACCAGTCCACCACCTGCGTCTCGACCTGGTTCCCGACATGGTTGCCGCCGCCCATGTTGGGATTGAGCGTTGCACCCAGCATTTCGCCGATCGCGCCGAAGGCGGTGCCATTGCCCATGAACCAGCCCCAGAAACGCGGATGCGTATTGCCCATCTGCCAGGGCGCTACCCAGCGGCGATAGTCTTCGTAGGCGGCGTCCGCGCCCTGCGGGGCACGCGGCAGCGGTGCCCGGAACTCGGCCGCGACGCTGGCCGGTGTCGGCTGCCAGACCGGCCGCTGCCGCGCCTGCTCCAGGTGGTCGAGCGCTTCATCGACGGCGCGATGCGCCAGGGCGCGCATTGTCGGCCAGTCTTCCGGGTCCAGGGTTTCCTCAGGCGGCTCGGTGTTCATGGCTCCCCACAACGGGTCACGGGCTCGGGATAATCACCCGCGCACGACTGGCGTGCAACCGCCGGCGGCCGGCGCCGGGCGCTAGAGAACCCGGCGCAGAAAGGCCGCGATGGCGGCCAGCTCCTCGACGCACACCTCGTGCCCCATCGGGTACTGGTGCCACTCCAGCGGATACCCCGAGGCCGCGAGCAGTGCGCGCGTCGCCTCACCCAGCTGCAGGTCGATCACCGGATCCTCGGCGCCATGCGCCATGAAGACCGGCGTGCCCTGGTTCGCGCTGTGGCGTTCCGCCGCGAAGCTCGGCGCCAGCAGCAGGTAGCAGGACAGACCAATGAGGCCTGCCAGCGGTTCGGAGCAGCGCAGGCCGGTGAACAGCGCGAGCGCGCCACCCTGAGAGAAGCCCGCGAGCACGATGCGCTGGGTGGCGATGCCGCGCTCGTTTTCACGTCGGATCAGGGCGCGCAGGGCCGCATCCGACTGCCGGACACCCCGATCGTCCTCGGCCGCGTGCCGATCGAGACCCTTGAGGTCGTACCAGGCACGCATCGGCAGCCCACCGTTGAGCGTCACGGGGCGCACGGGTGCCGTGGGGAATACAAAGCGCAGCGCCGGGCTGCCCGCCGGTGCGAGCGCGGGCACGGCCGGCTCGAAGTCGTGGCCATCAGCCCCGAGGCCATGCAGGAAGATCACCGTGCCCGTGGGATCAGGACCGGTCTGCACTTCGATGGTCTCGAGCGCGGTACCCGCGGTACCCGATGTCGGCCTGTTCATGCTCGAGGTGCCCCCCGGTTGCGGATCAATACTCAAGGTGCAGCCGCAGCGATCCGAAAGCCACGGGCCCGCGATCGTGATTGAAACCCGGATTGCGGATGAATTGCACATCCGGACTCAGTTGCAGCCGCCATGCGAAACGCCCCAGGGACTCGTCCAGCTGCCAGCGATAATAGGCTTCGACGATCTGCTCGGGCGCATAGTTGAGCCGGCCGTCACCGAGCAGGAAACCGAAACCGCCGGCGGCCAGGTAATCACGATGCGGCCCGGAAAGACCTTCGGTGACGAAGGCGATGGCGGCGCGATCCTGGGGCCGGTGCCACCGGCCCAGCGCCAGCTGGCCGCCGAAGCTGAACTGCCGATCCACTTCCGTGAAGGCGAAACTCTCGGTCCTGCCGTCGTTCCAGCCCAGGCGGGCGAACACGCCGGTCTCGCCCTCGTCGGCGAGCGGCTGCTCGGCGTTGAGCCCGAAACCCCATTTGCGACGCCCCGGCTGATCGTCGGCGACGATATCCGGCGTGGCGCCCGTGAGCGCGGCCACCCGCAGCGCCTCGCGGTAATCGCCCATGTTGGCGACATTGCGGAAGCCGAGCACACGCACCACGGTGCCTCCGGCCCACGGCGCCAGCGTGAGTTCGAGATTCTCGCCGCGCGCCTCCTGCAGCGAGGATTCGAGCGTCTGCCCGTTCGCCATCACCGGCATGCGGTACAGGCCGTAGCGCAGCGCCCAGTCCGGATGCACATAGGCGAGCATGACGCCGTCCGTGTAGCCGCGGGTGTTGGCCGCATAATCCCAGGCCGTGTTCTGCCACAGCGACCAGTCCATGAACTGGGTCCGGGTCGAACCGGCATAGTGGTTTTTGTCGAAATCGTCGTTGACCGCAAGGCGCCCGAACTTGAATTCCAGGTGCGTGGAGGCTTCGCGGTCCGGGATCTGATCCTGGCCGCGCTCCACCGTCACCCCGTCGGCGCTGAGCGGCAGCACCAGCCGCAGGTAGCTGCGTGCGATGTAAAACTCCTTCTTCAGGCCCGAGGCGCCCTCGCGCACGACGTCGCCGTTGGTCAGTCCCCCCAGGCCCGTGGCCTGGCTCACGCCCGCGCCCATGAATTTCTCCACATCGAGGTACAGCTGCGCCCATGGCAGCGGCGCCCAGCCGAAATAGACGCCGATGGTGTGGGTGGGCTGCGTATCGCCCGTCGGGTCGAGGCTGTGGCCGTTCGGGCCGCCTTCATAAGGCGAATGCAGCGGCGTCTGGTGCTGCAGGACGTAGGTGTACTGCGCGCCGACCAGCGCCGGCAGCGCGGCATCGCCGCTCCAGGCACGCGGCGCGGCCAGGCATGCCGGAAGCGCGGCCACGAGCAGGCTTGGCCATGGCCGCAGCACGAAAAAACCCGTCATTGCAATGTTTCCTGGCCCGGACTGCTGCGGCTCGCACCGGCTGCGAGGCATGATATCGCCCCCAATGTGAAAGCCAAGTGTCAGCGCGGCGCCGCACCCGCTGCAGGACACCCGGGCACGGCATCGACATCCGCGCAGGGCGTCGACATCCGCGCACGGCGTCGACATCCGCGCAGGGCGTCGACGATAATGGTCGGGTGCTGCGCAACGCCCCCCTCCTGCGCCTGCGGCGGACATCGCCGCTGCCCCTGCTGCTCCTGCCGCTGCTGCTGCTGTACCCATCGTCGCCGGCACGGGCGGATTCCTTCGACCTCGCTCAGGCGCTGCGCCTGCAGTCCTGCGCCGCAACGCATGCGGCGGGCCGGCCGCTGCCGCGCCATGTCCAGCCGCTGCGGCGCAACGTCGCCCTGGAGCGCGCCGCCGCGTACCTGGCGCAGGGGCTGAAGCCTCGACCGGCCACGGAACGCAGCGGTTACGGCGCGGAACGCATCGCGACCCTGCACATGACCGGCCCGATGAGTGCATTGCCACAGGCCTTGCGGGCCTCCGCGTGCCGCACCCTCGCCGATCCGGACCTGCAGGAGGCGGGCGCCTATCAGCGGGGCGCGGACACCTGGATGGTGCTGGCCCGGCCCTACGTCGTCCCGAGCCCGTCGCACGCCGCTGAGCTTGCGGCCCAGGCCCTTGAGCGCGTCAACGCCGCGCGGGCGCGCGGCGCACGCTGCGGCACGCGCTGGTATGCAACGGCCCCGCCGCTGCGCCCCTCCGCCCTGCTGGATGCGGTCGCGCGCGGGCACGCCTTGGACATGGCGGAACAGGGCTACTTTGATCACCGTGATCGCGCGGGCCGCACGCCGGCCGATCGGTTGCACGCCGCCGGCTACCTGGAACGGCTCGTCGGCGAGAATATCGCCTACGGCCCCGCGACCGCGCAGGAGGTGGTCGAGGGCTGGCTGCGCAGTCCCGGCCATTGCGAAAACCTGATGAACCCGCATTTCCGGGACATGGGCATCGCCTACGCGCCCGGTCGCGCGGATCGGCCGGGCCTCTATTGGGCGCAGGAACTGGCGGCGCCGCGCACGGCGAGCAGACTGCCCGCGACCCGCAGACCCCAGGCCTAGTCAGATGACGGTGCAGGGCATCGAGCGCCGACCGCAGCATCACGCGGGAATCAGGCTCGGCACGCCCAGGCGCGGCGGCGCGACAAAATCAAAGGCCTCGAACAGATCGCCGGACGGATCACCGGCCTGCAGCGCGGGCGCGGCCCAGGGTGCAACGCCGAACAGGCGCAGCGCGAATTTCACGACGCTGGCGTGCGAATAGAAGCGACTGTTGATGCCGCGTCGCGCGTAGGGGCTGATCACGAGACAGGGCACGCGGGCCCCGTAGCGGAACTGCGATCGGGCGTAGCCGGCGGGTCCGCCGCCGCTCCAGCGTGACTGCAGCGGTTCCGGCACGTGATCGTACCAGCCGCCCCAGTCATCCCAGGTGACGATCGCGGCCGTGTGCGCCCAGGAGGGACTTTGCGCCAGCGCCAGGATCTTCGCGCCGGTCCAGGCCGCGCCCTGTTTCACCGACTGTGGCCCGGGATGCTCGCTGTTGCCGAAGGGCGCGTAGAGCCAGGCGACATCCGGGAGGCGGCAGGCGCTGAGATCGAGATCGAACTGGCCCGACGGCACATTCCACTGGTGGCCGCGCAGCGCCGTGATGTGTTCGAAATAGGAGGAATGGGTATCCGCGTAGTTGCGCCACTGCCGCCCCGCCGCTTCCAGCGCCTGCGGCAGACTGGGCATGTCGTAGGGCGGCTGCGGCTGGTAGCCCCGGCTGGCGCTGGCGTTATCGATGATCGGTGCATCCGCGGCGATCAGGAACAGGTGATTGGGTTCCGACTGGCTCGCCACGTCGGTGAAATACTGATCGCACAGGCAGTACTGTTGCGCCAGCGCCCAATAGGCCGGTATGTCCGCCGCCCGGTACTGTGCGCGCACGCCGCCTGTGGCGCTCCCCGCCCTGAGCCAGGCACCGTGGTCATGGGCCTGGTCCGGGTGCGGATCGGACGCCTGCGGCAGCGTCGTGCCCGCGGCGCCCGGGAATGCCCCAAAGTAATTGTCGAACGTGTGGTTTTCCTTGACGATGACGACGACGTGCTGGATCAGGGACATCATCCGCTCCCGTTCATGTGCGCGACGCCACCCTATCACGCCGCGATTGCGGCCAGACTGCAGGCTCGGGTGTCGTACGATGGCGCCACTTGCAGTGAGCGGCCGAGCTGGCGATGATCCGGCAACGTCCCGCAGGCAGCACCACCGGAGTTTCCATGGCCAGGTCCAGACTCGTCGGGCGCTCCAGACCCCCAGGCAAGAAATCCGCAGCGCCCGCACCCTCCGGCCGGCTCGCGGCAAAACCGCGCCGGATGAAGCCGCCCACCGCGGCGCCGCGTGCCCGGGCGGCACCTGGAGCGGTCGTTCCGGATGGCGGATTCATCCGCACCGTACCGCTGCATTATCCGCGGCCGGTCTACACGCCGCAGGAGCATGCCGCCCTGATATCGGGCCGGGTCGACCTCTATGATGGCAAACCCCACGCGCCGCCCGCTACGGCCCACCTCAGCTACCGCAACGGACCGCTGCTGGTGCGACCGGCGGTCTATGCGGTCTACTGGGGCGCCAGCTGGAACACTGCACCGAGCGCCCGGATCCTGCGCGGCCAGATCGACCAGTTCTTCCGCGACATCCTGGTCAGTCCGTTGATGGACCAGCTCGCCGAATACAACGTCAAGGGCCAGAGCATCGGGCACGGACAATACCTGGGCAGTGCCGTGCGTACCGATGGTGCGCCCTCGGGCAGCGTGACCGACGCGGCGATTCGCGCCCAGATCACGCAGTGGCTGCGGGCGCGCATCCTGCCGGCGGTCACACCGAACAGCCTGTATTTCATCTACCTCGAACCGGGCGTAGTCTCGGTCATGGGAGGCTCGAAATCCTGTCAGAATTACTGTGGCTATCACGACGCGGCCGGCAGCATCTACTACGCGGTCATGCCCTACCCGCTGTGCGCCGGATGCCTGGGCGGGCTCGCGGCCCTCGATGCGCTCACGGCAACGAGCTCGCACGAACTGTGCGAGGCGATCACGGATCCGGTTCCAGGCAGCGGCTGGTATGACGATGTGCATGGCGAAATCGGCGACATCTGTGCCTGGAACTTCAGGAAGATCGGCGTGCATAGCGTGCAGCAGGAGTGGTCGAACGCGCAGCAACGCTGCGTCTAGGCGCATGGCGGGCAAGCGCGCCGGCGGGCCCGCATGACGGTCGCACTGCTTGCGGGGCTGGTCCTGGCCGGTTTCGCGGCTGGACGCCTCGGCTGGCGCGCCGTCGCACGTACGCTGTACCTGATCGCCGCGCTGTCCTTCCTGCTGATCGGCTGTGGCCCCGTACCGCGGCTGCTGCTGCGCAGCCTGCAGGCCGGATACGGCACGCAGTTCCACGACTGGGGCGCGCGCAATGTCATCGTACTGCTGGGCGACGGCACGTCCGTGAGCGACCGCCAAACGGTGGAAGTGCCGCTCTACGGGTATGGCCGCGTGGTGCGCGCGGCCGAGCTGTACCGGGACTGCCGCCAGCGGTCGGCCGACTGCCGGATCCTGATCAGTGGCGGCGACCCGATGCACAACGGCCAGAGCGAGGCCGCGGCCTATGCGCTGCAGCTGCGCGCGCTGGGCGTCGCGCCAGCGGATCTGATCCTGGAGCCGCGCAGCCGGAACACCTGGGAGAACGCCCAGTACACGGCGGCGCTGCTGCGCCATGCGCCGCCTTACGATCGGCTGGTGCTGGTCACCTCGGGCTATCACCTGCGCCGCGGCACCGAGTATTTCGGCCGCTTCGGGCTGGCGCCGCAGCCGGTGCGCGCGGAATACCTGTCGGTGCTGGCCGCTGTCATGCCCACCGCCGAGAACTTTCAGTGCATGGACCTCGCCTTGCACGAGTACGCCGGCCTGTGGCGCCACCGCCTCTGAGGCGGGCGCCGCCCCCGCGTCCTTGCACCCGCCGCGTTCTTGCACCCGCCCCGTCATTTCACCTGCCCCGTCTCGAGCCACAGCTCCCGCTCCGGCCAGCGCATCGCGCCGAGGTGCGTCGCGAACGCCTGCACCCCCGCCCTGCGCTCCTGGTAGCGCGCGCCGATCGAGAAGTCGACGCAGTACACGTTGTGCCTGCGCCCGGCCCATTCGGTCGGCCCGATGGAGGCAAAGACCTCCTGCTTCGCAGCGGCGTGTGCGGAGGCGCGGATGGGCGCCAGCTGCCGCCAGTAATGGCCGATCACCACCGGCACGGTCTCGTCGTATTCGTCCCACCAGCGCACGCGCCGGCACATGCGCCACTTCCCGCTGGACCAGAACGGCGCGGCTACGAGCCGCTCGACGCCGGAGGTGGCCACGCGCACCGGATTACCCATCTGGTAGCGCTCATCGCACTGCCCCACCGACCGGAGCAGGGTCACGCTCGCGTATCGATCATGCAGCTGGCGTGACCAGCGCTGTTCTTCCGCCCGGGCCGACTGCATCAGCCCCTCCGCCAGCAGCTGCTTCAGGGTCTGCGCCTCGAAGGCCTGGTACCTGTCGAGGGTCGAACCCGCGGCCTGTCGCAGGGCCCCGATCTGTGCCGGCACCCAGGCCGCGTGCACGATGCGCACATCGGCGCGTTCCAGCGCCACGGGCAGCGTCGCGAAGAAATCCAGCCACGGTGCCCGCAGGGCTTCCGGTACGACGCGGCAATGGGCAAATTCCCCGCCCGGCTGCTGTTCGGGATGCGAGGGCGCGATGAACCAGCGGTTCCCGGGCTTGCTCTCGCCCCTGAGCAGGTTCAGTTCATGGTTGCCCAGCAGGCATTGGGCGCGGCCGGCTTCCACCAGCCTGCGCACCCGCTCGATGACCGCGGGACTGTCCGGCCCGCGATCGCCCAGGTCCCCGAGGAATACCAGCCGCCGTCCTTCGGGATGCCGCCCCGTGTCGTCGTAGCGCAGCTGCGCCAGCAGGGCCTCGAGCGGCTCGATCTCGCCGTGCACGTCGCCCACGACATCGATGGGGCCGTCGAACAGCGGCGCAATCACCGGCGGTGTCGCGCCGCGGGTCATGCCTCCGGCCGCCGGCCTGCATGCCCGCACAGGAAGCGCCTGAGCACGACCAATCCCCAGGTATCGCGTTCGCAGTAGCGCAGCAGCGCCTCGCGCAGTTGCGCGCCTCGTCTGGCGGACGGCCTGCCGCTCCAGATCTCCAGGAAAGCGCGCTGCGCCGAATCGCCCTCGCGCACCTCGGTCAGCCGCGCATAATCCAGTTCCGGAGCGATCGTGGGCAGCACCGCCTTGATGGACCACGAGCCCTTCATGTCCCGGTGGTAGTAGGCAGCCCGGACGATCGGCAGCAGGTCCACGAGCCGGGCGGCCAGATCGCGCAGGGCATGGGCGAGGGCAGGCAGGCGCTCCGCCATGCGCTCGAGCACCCCGCGCTCGAATGCGGCGTTGTAGGCAAAGACGGGTCCTGCGTCCGGAACGACCTCGAGCAGCGCCGTGGCCAGCGGACGCAGGTCGCCCGGCTGCTCGAGCGCGAGAAACTCCGCATGCCGCACGGTCTGCGCAGACTCCTCCACGTGCAGCGACCACTGGAACGGCCATTGTTCATAAGGGTGCGTGCCGACGAATTCCGGCACGGCCAGCCCGATGGTCTCGAAATCCAGGTAGGCCAGCGGGTAGCGCAGTACGCGCAGTCCCGCGGTCGCCGCCGCGTCGAAGTAAGGCTGCCCGGTCCGGGTCGCCTCGTGGACCCTGCGGTGCAGCCTGCCGGCCAGGCGTCCGGCCGGCACCTGGAGGAGATCGCCGTACCCCTCCGCGCGCAGCGCCTGCACCGTCCTGCCGGCGCGTGGCAGCAGAGTGACCGGATAGTCCGGGCACGTCCCGCTGGCCGCGCTGCAGCGCTCGATGAACGGACACGCGCGGGGCACGGTGCAATGCTCCCCCATCGCAGTCGCCGGGCAGGTCGTGGCAGCCATGACCTGCCGCAGGCGGGTCACGGCCTCTTCCACCCCGGGCAGGCACTGCTCCACCTCCCCGGTCAGATCCTCATCGACCAGCAGTCCATCGTAGTCGCCCTCGGTCCGCAGCTCGAAACTCCGGTCGACGTGCTTCAGCAGCACGCGATCGACGGGGCATCCGGCCCGGCGGATCACCAGGGCCTGAAACGCGGCGTCGGGCAGGTACTCGGGCCTGAGCCCGGTCGAGGCCTTCACCTCCGTGAGCGTCACCCCGAACGCCCCGGTCTCCAGCACGTCAGCCACCGCCGCGAGATCCCCGGCCCGGAATGCCGGCTGATGCATCACCGGCGGCGCGCCGCAGCGGATCAGGCGTGCGGTTTCCGCAATGGCCGCCGGCAGTCCCTGGTCGCAGGAAATCACCGTCCCGGGAATCAGGCGGCGCACCCGTTCATCGACGGCCCGGCCGTGCAGCAACGCGGTCGATTCGGACAACCCGTCCTCGAGCGGCGCGTGCACATCGAACCACAGCCGCTTTTCGCACTGCAGCCCGGCGAGAAACCCTGATTTGGTCAGCCAGGTCATGCCGGAATTCTAGTCCTGGACGGCACGGCGGCGTTCACTGCGGGCTGGAGACTCCAGCCGCCTGCGCCGCGAGGCGCTGCCGCTCGAACAGTGCGGTCAGGAAGGCCGCGTGGCTCCAGCCGATGCCGCGGGATGAGGCCGGCCGCCCCGTGCGGCGGTCGAACTGCTCATACATCTGGCCATCCTCGGGCGTGCACTCCCGCAGGCGCGCCATGATCCGATCCGCCTTGTCCCTGAAGGCCTGAATGGCCTGCCGCTGCAGCACGGCACCGGGCGCCAGCTCGGCACCGGGCGCCAGCACGGCACCGGGCTGGAGCGACGTTGCGCCCCGACCGGGCAGCGCCGCATTCAGGAAAGCAAGATTGCGCGCGGTCACGGACAGGCTCGCGCCCGCCTGCAGCTGACGGGCCAAACGGTAGTAGAAGGTGGCGAAATCGGCGGTAATGAACACCCAGGGATTGCCGCCGAAATAACTGTCGTCCGCATACCGGCCGTAACCGAGCCCCAGGCCGCCGCGCTGATTGATCGGATAGCGGGCGCGGTACAGGTCTTCCAGGACCGCCACCGTGGCCTGCACGCGATCGTCCAGAACGGCATGAGCGACGCCTTCCCGGTCGGCATCCACCACGCCAACGATCACCTCCGAGTCCAGGTCGGTCCGCTTTGTCGTGTATCCGTCCGTTGCCACGATCGCCAGCTGCGCGCGCAGGAAGCCGCGCGTCGGATCCCAATGATCATCGAGCAGGGGCTCGAGGCGCGCCGCCACTTCGCGGTAGCGCGCCACGCGTTCGGGCGCTTCCCCATGCTGCGCCAGCCACCGCGCGCCCCGCTCCAGCGCCGCCAGCTGCACCAGGCGCGTGTGGTAACTGTCGGCGCGCAGTTCCTCCCAGGCATCGAACCCGCGCTGATCCCAGACCGTCGCGACGAAATCCAGGTCGGTTTCCAGGACATCGAGGGCCAGGGCGTTGAGCCTGGCGTCGGCCGGCCCGGCCGCCTCAGCGGCTCCGAAATAGGCGAGTACCGCCAGGGCCCGCAGCGCGGGGCCGTCGTACTGCGGTCGCGACCACGGCAGCGGGTCGATCCCGCCCGCGACGGTATAGCGCGGTTCCCCGAGTCCGTATTTCGAGGGGGTCTGCTGCAGGCGGCGCGACAGCGCGAGAAAGTCCCCGAACTGCCGCGTAAACCGTGCCCGGTCGGTAAACGGGCGGTGCAGGGCCAGGGCATCGGCGGCGGTACGCATCACGATGGCCGAATCCCGTACCCAGTGGAAGTAGTAATCCGGATTCTGCCTCTGCAGGGCCGCCACGACGATACCGGGGAGCGGCGCCGGATCACCGGCTCTCTTGGGTGCCTGCGGCGAGATGTTCTCCAGCATGTGCTGCCAGGAGCGCGCTTCCTGCTGCGCCATCCATGCCGTCAGCGGCACCGGCGCCGCGGCGGCAGCGCCCGACGCCGCGGCCGCTGCCATGCACCAGGCCAATGCGCGAGCCCGCAGCGGCAGGCGCACCACCCGCCGCCTGCGCAGCGGTCCGCGCAGTCCGATTCCTGCGAGCATGCCCGCCAGGGGCTAGCCGTGCCCGGGCTTCTTCGTGCAGGGGAAATTGGTCTTGAGCGCCGTATTCGTCAGCACGGCGGCAGGCGAGGACACCTTGTCCGGGTTCTCGCGGATGAACTTGGCGACGGCGGCGAGAATCGCCTGGTTGTCCAGATTCCCCGTCGGATCACACCAGGAGCTGTCCTGGTTCAGGAAGGATATGGCGCTCACGTAATTGATGAACCCGCTCGTCTCCCAGGCGGACTTCGCGTCCTCGACCTTGTTGCCGATCTCGACCATGTGCTCCCACGATGCGGCACAGGCGGCCAGACCACTGCCCGAGGCATAGCAGTTGACCATCGATGTCAGGGTCGGCGGCGGCGCCGGCGGCGGCGGCGGCGGCGCCTCCGGCGCCGGCTTGGCACAGAATGCCGGCGGGGCACCCAGGATGGCGAGGCTGATGGAAAGCGCGAGGAGCTTGGATTTCATGGATTTGCTGGGCCTTCTGGTCTGAATTGATCTTGTAATCGATGCGCCACCGGAGCTTCGGTCCCCGTTGGTCGGCAACTCGGCCAGCGGCCACCCCGCCACTGCCGCGCGTCAGC
>Ga0075015_100000431_pt1 | contig 14583 bp, 13 predicted proteins | sample AleBraG_ABR_2013_FD_71476 | JGI IMG/M metagenome (GOLD analysis project Ga0075015, IMG submission 71476) | Freshwater sediment microbial communities in response to fracking from Pennsylvania, USA - Alex Branch Run_MetaG_ABR_2013 | ecosystem: Environmental > Aquatic > Freshwater > Creek >...
CCCGGGCCGCGCAGGCCGATACCGCCCTTTTGTCGCTCCAGGTGGGTCCAGCCTCGCACCAACCGGCTCGATAAATGCTTGAGCTGCGCCAGTTCCACCTCCAACTTGCCCTCAAAGCTGCGCGCGCGCTGCGCGAAGATGTCCAGGATCAGTCCACTGCGATCCAGGACGCGTTTGCCCGTGAGCTTCTCCAGGTTGCGCTCTTGACTGGCCGAGAGCGGATGGTCGATCAGGATTACGTCGGCGTTTTCGGCCTCGGCCACCACTCCGATCTCCGCGGCTTTGCCACTGCCCACAAAGTATTTGGCCTCCGGCCGCTCACGTCGACCGGTGACGGTGGCCACGGGAGTCGCGCCGGCGGAGCGCGCCAATTGCTCGAACTCCTCGATATCTTCCGCACGCACGGCCTCGCCAAGGCCTACGCGCACCAGTACGGCACGCTCGCCGCTACGCGGGCGCTCAAACATCAAACTGGCCGCGACCTGCCATTACTCTGCGATGCTCTCCGCGGCATCGGCACTGGGCAGCGTCACGGCGCGACCGGGTACCACTGTGGATATGGCGTGCTTGTAGACCATCTGACTCACCGTATTCTTCAGCAGCACCACAAATTGATCGAAAGAATCAATCTGTCCCTGCAACTTGATCCCATTGACCAGGTAAATCGACACCGGAATGTGCTCCTTGCGCAGCGCATTCAAAAACGGATCCTGGAGCGACTGGCCTTTGGCCATGGACTATTCTCCTTGTTCTACAAGCCGTCCCCGGGGGTTAAGCAGCTCTTGGGGGACCTATAATGATTCTAGCATCCGGGCTCGCCGAGCGCAGCGACGACTTCCGATTCCGTGGAATCGATTGCGGGCTCCAGCACCCGCCACGCGGGATCGGCCCGTATCCACGTGCGCTGCCGTTTCGCCAACTGTTGAGTCGCGGTGATGGCCAGGGCCCGGGCCGAGGCCAGTTCCACGCTGCCGGCACAATACGGCCACAGCTGTCGGTATCCGACCGCACGAATGGCCGGCAGTTCCGCGTGCAGATCCCCCCGCTCGTAAAGCGAACGTACCTCCTCCTCCAGGCCCGCCGCGAGCATCGCGTCAAAGCGTTGCACCAGAATCTGCGCATGACGCATGTGATCGCCCGGAATCAGTGCAATGCGCACCCAGCGCACATCCGCCAGCGGTGCGCGGGTCTGTGCCTGCCAGTCACTGATCGTGCGCCCGGTGAGACGGTGCACCTCAATCGCGCGTTGAATGCGCTGCGGATCGTTGGGATGGATGCGCGCCGCGGCCATTGGGTCGATCCGCGCCAACTCGCGATGCAGCGCCGGCCATCCTTGCCGGCGGGCTTGCGCCTCGATCTGGGAGCGCAGTTCAGGGTCCGCGGTCGGGAGCGCGGCCAGACCGCGCAACAGCGCGCGCAGGTACAGCTGCGTGCCGCCCACCAGCACCGGCAGGCGCCCACGTGCCTGAATGGCGCGCACCGCCGCACTGGCGTCGCTCACAAAATCTCCGGCCGAGTACGCTTCCGCCGGGTCGCGAATGTCGAGCAGATGATGCGGCACTTGCGCCTGCTCCGCGCGGCTGGCTTTCGCCGTCCCGATATCCATGCCGCGATACACCTGGGCGGAATCAACGCTGATGATCTCCACCGGCAGCCTCGCCGCCAGTCGCAGCGCCAACGCGCTCTTCCCACTCCCGGTAGGCCCGGTGAGCACCAACGCTGCCGCCATGGTCAGCGACCCCGCAGAAACAATCGATCCAGCTCCGCCAGCGAGATTTCAGTCCAAGTGGGGCGACCGTGGTTGCACTGCCCCGAGCGCTCGGTCACTTCCATTTGCCGCAACAGCGCGTCCATTTCGGGTAGCGTCAGGCGCCGCTGGGCATGGATGGCGCTGCGACAGGCAATCGTACCCAGCAAGCGATGCGCTGTGCCCTCCAGATGATGGCTCCCGCTGGCCTCCATCAGATCAGCCGTCACCGCCCGCAATAGTCCCGGTACGTCCACGTCCGCCAGCAACGCCGGTACCGCGCGCACGGCCAGCTGGGTGGGCGCCAGACGTTCGAGCTCGAAGCCGACCTGGGCAAAATCATCGTGCGCGTTCAGCAACGCCTCGATCTCATGTTCCGCGGCGCTGAACGCCAGGGGTTCGAGCAGCCGCTGAGTGGCGGGAGCCGCCTCGGCGTACTGCCTCTTCATCGATTCGTAGAGCACGCGCTCGTGCGCTGCGTGCATGTCCACCAGGATCAGGCCACGGCGATTTTGCGCCAGAATATACAGCCCGTGCAGCTGCGCGATCGGTGTGCCCAGCGGATGCTCCTGCGAGGGCGCCTCTTCCACCCCCGTGAATGCCGGGGGTATTGCGCTCGCCTCGGCCACGCGCGGAGCCTCAAAGGCAAAGTGTGCCGACGCCCAGGGTGCCGATCCTCGCATCGCGGGCGCTGGCGCCGGCGCCGACGAACCTGGCCACGAGCCGAGCGGCGAGCGGTCCGCACCCGCGTGCGCAACGGCGAAGCCCAGCGCGGCCGGCATCGCCAGCCGCCCACTTGCCAACGTGCGCTCCACCGCTCGAAACACGAACTCGTGGACCGCGCGACTGTCCCGAAAGCGCAGCTCCTGTTTGGTCGGATGTGCGTTGACGTCCACCAGCAACGGGTCGATTCGCAGATCCAGCACATAGGCCGGGTGGCGTCCGTGATAGAGCACATCGCGAAAGCCCAGGCGCGCGGCGTTACCCAGCAGCCGATCCCGAACCGGTCGGCCGTTCACGAACCAGAACTGCGCTTCCGTATTGGCCCGCGAGGCCGTTGGCAAGCCCAGCCAACCCGACAACTGCAGGGCCCCGTCCGCGGCAATGCGCACGCTCCGCGCGGGAAACTCATCGCCCAGCACCCGCGCGACACGCGCATCGCGCCCAGAGTCGTCCACTGCCGCCGGCAGGTCGAGCACCACCCTCCCGTTGTGCCGCAACCGCAGTGCCACACTGGGCGCAGCCAGCCCTAGTCGCTCCACGGCGCGCGCGATGTGCGTGAATTCCGTGCTCTCGGTGCGCACAAACTTCCGTCGCGCCGGCACGTTGAAGAACAGGTCGCGAACCTCCACCGTCGTGCCCAGCGGATGGGCCACCGGCCGCGGCCGGCTGACGGCGCCGCCCTCCACGATAAGCTCGCAGGCCATCTCCGCCCGTGCCGTACGACTGCTCACCCGGAGCCGGGCCACCGAGCCGATGGAGGGCAAGGCCTCGCCCCGAAATCCCAAACTCGCCACCGCCGCCAGATCATCGAGCGAGGCAATTTTACTGGTCGCATGCCGCTGCACCGCCAGCGGCAACTCATCCGCCTCGATGCCCCCGCCGTCATCGCGCACCCGGATCAAACCCAGGCCACCCTGCTCGATGTCGATCTCGATGCGCCCCGCGCCGGCGTCGAGCGCGTTTTCGGTCAGCTCCTTGACCACGGACGCGGGCCGTTCGATGACCTCGCCGGCGGCGATCTGGTCAATCAGATTGGCAGACAACAAACGAATCGGCATGGTCGCGGCCAAGGCAACGGACGGCCGCTCAGTTTACACGCATGTGCTCCGCGACCGACGCCACCGCCAGCGGCCGACCGTCCGGCGGATGACGCTGAAAGTATCCGACAATGCCCGCCTCGATGGCCCCCGCCAGCTGCGCCTGATAGGCACTGGAACGGAGCTTTCGTTCCTCGTCCGGGTTGGAGATATAAGCGGTCTCCACCAGCATCGAGGGCAGATCCGGCGACTTCAGCACCACGAAGGCCGCGTGCTGCACCTCGCTTTTACGCACGGCCCCCACCTGATCAAGAGCGCCCAGCACCTGCCCGGCCGCTTCGGCGCTGTCGGCCATGATGGCCGATTGCGATACACTCAGCAGCACCGAGGCCAGGTTCTGATCCACATCGGCCAACGACACGCCGCCTCGCAGATCGGCGGCATTTTCCCGGTCCGCCAACCAACGTGCCGCCTCGTTGGATGCGCCGCGGTCGGAAACGGTATAGACCGAGGCCCCGGCGATGGAGCGATCGCGCACCGCGTCAGCGTGAATGGAAACGAACAAGTCCGCATGGGCCGAGCGCGCCCGATCCATGCGCTCACGCAAGGGTATAAACCGATCCCCGTCGCGAGTCAGCACCGCGCGCATTCCCGGCCGTGCATCGAGCAACGCGGCCAGGCGGCGCGCAATGCTCAGCACCACGTCCTTTTCGTGTGTTCCACCCGCACCCGACGCACCTGGATCCTCACCACCGTGCCCCGCGTCGATGGCCACCACGACATCGCGTCCCGCCGGCATGTGCGTCGGCCGTACCACGCGCGAGCCGCTCTGCGCCCCGCCGCCCGATCCTGCGCCAACACGCGAATCCGCGGCTGCATCCGCGCCCGCACCCGCACCCGCAGCCGCAGCCAAATGCGCCGTCGCACCCGCGCTCGAACCCGCGGCAGCGCCCCCTCTGGCGACACTCACCCGCGTCGCACTGAAAGTCACCAGCACCTGGTAGGCACCCGCCTGACGTGTGAGTGATACCTTGGGCACGCCGCTTACCGGCGTCCTCAGCTGCAGCACCACCCGGTAGCCCCGTCCCCTCGCGCCGCAATAAACGCCGTTTATCATTCCGGCAGCCGCCGGTGCCCGCCACGAGGCGGCGCGCGCGGTTGCCGGCAAGTCTATGACCACCCTTGCCGGTGAACCGAGGCGGGTGATCCTCGCATGCACGGGCCCGGACACTTTGAGGCTCAAGCGCGCGGTGCCCGCATCCGCCTGCAACGTCGCCCCCTCCAGGAGCGCACCCGCTTCAACGCACCAAGCCCTTGTCATACACAGAATGGAGAGGAGTGCCAGTGCAGTCAGCCGTGGCCACTGTGCAGGCAACCGTGGACACCGCCGAGTTCGGCGGCTCCCGGTACGTATCCGGCAGTTCACGGTTGGCAATTCACAGTTGGCAATTCACGAGTCAAAAGCATACACCCCTGGGAGCCGCATGGACTCTATGCTTTGGTGAGCATTAATTCAATACTAATCAGCGTAGTAGCTCCGCTAGCTCGATTCATTTCTGGGTAGTACGACGGTCGCGAGCCACGCCTCGCCCAAGGTGGACTCGGCCTCCAGCTGCACCCAACGCCCACCGCCCGCATCGCCCGCTTCGAGCGACAGGGAAATGCGCAGGTCTGGGCTTGGCAGCTCGCTCTCGGCGCGCTCCGGCCACTCCACCACCAGCAAGGCGCCTGAGCGCAGTTCGTCGCGCAAGCCGATACTCTCCAACTCGCTCGCACTCCGTAGTCGGTAAAGGTCCACATGCAGCACGATCCAGGGCTCGAGTGCGTAGCTCTCCAGCAAAGCGTAGGTGGGACTGCGCACAGCGCCGGTCAACCCGAAGGCCTGCAGCAGTCCACGCGCCACGGTGGTCTTGCCGGCGCCCAGCTCCCCCTCAAGGAATACCGTCAGGGCGCGTCCCGAACCCACTGGCGCGCCGTGCGCCACGCTCGCGCCCAGTTGCAACGTATCCTGCTCATTGGCCAACAACCAACGCATCAGGCCACACCGTTGACCCAGCCCGTTAACGAGGCAGCCAAATCCAGTGCCAGAATACCGCGCGCTCCAACGCGGCGGGCCAATGCGTCCCCTGCCAGCGCGTGCGCCATCACGGCCGCGCGCGCGGCCAGCCACGGATCACGGCATTGCGCCAGAATGCCGGCGACCGCACCGGTGAGCACGTCTCCCATGCCCGCTGCGGCCATGCCCGGATTGCCGTGTGTACACAGGACCGCGACCCTGCCCGGCGCGCCAATCAACGTGCCGGCGCCTTTGAGTATCACCACGGCTCCCGTCAATGCCACCAACCGCTCGAGCGCGCCGAAGCGATCGGCTTGGATCTGGGAGGATGTGCTGCCCAACAGCCGAGCGGCCTCACCCGGATGAGGTGTAAGTATCGTGCCCGCGGCGAGCCGACGCCCGCCCTGCGCCAACAGCCCCTGCGCTAACAGGTTGAGGCCGTCTGCGTCGATTACCAGCGGTTTTCCGCACGACAGTGCCGCGTCAAGCAGCGCGCGGCTCCACTCTCCCGTTCCCAGTCCCGGGCCGATGGCCACCACGCTGGCCGCCGCCAGAGCCGGCGTCAGCTGAGCCGCCCATTGTGCGAGCACATCACTCGTTGCGGACGCCGTCGCCGGCACCGCCAGGCCAATGCAGATCAATTCCGGCCGCCCGGTGGCGATGGACGAGACATTTTCCGCCGCCGTCATCGTCGTGACTAACCCGGCGCCGCAGTGCAGACACGCTTCGCCCGCCAGTCGTACCGCACCGGGCATTCCCGGTCCCGAACCCATCAACAGCACGCGCCCGAAATCGCCTTTATTGGCCTGGCGCGCTCGCGCCGGCAGGGCGCAGCGCACGTCGCGCTCACTGAGTACTTCCAACACCGGCTGACCGGTCATGTCGCGCACAGCTACCGCGGGTCCAATTTGCAGCTCATCGAGCAGCACCTGCCCGGTGTGCTCGGGTCCTGCACCCAAGTACAGGCCCGTTTTGGCTGCTACAAACGTTACGGTGCAGTCCGCGCGCACCGCCGCGCCCATCACCTCGCCCGTATCCCCGTTCAATCCCGAGGGCAGATCGAGCGCCAATATCGCCCGTCCGCTGGCATTGAGCGCCGCAATGATTTCCACATAGGGCGAGCGCACGGCTTCGTGCAAACCCGTTCCCAGCAGCGCGTCCACCACGACATCGGCGCCCGCCAGCACGTGCGTTGCCGATACGGCCGGGTAAGCTAACACTGTGCCACCGCCGGCGACGTACTCCTCCGCCGCGCGCCGCGCGTCACCCCGCAGCTGCGCCGGCAAAGCGGTACAAAGCACGGACACGTCCAGTCCCGCTGCCCGCGCCAGACCCGCCACCAGCCAACCGTCACCGCCGTTGTTGCCGCTGCCCGTGGCCACCACCACGCGCCGGGCTTGGGGCCATCGGCAGTGCAGCGCACCCCAGGCGGCTCCGGCGGCCCGTTGCATCAGCGTAAACCCACTCACTCCGAGTACTTCAATTGCGTAAGCGTCAAACGCACGCACCTGCGCCACGCGGTACAATGAGCGCGGTTCGCTCCATCCCACCTCGTTTCGCGGCGCCGTGTTCATCATCTGATGCCCATTCTTCAATTATACGGGGCCGCCCGCCGTATGAACGCCGCATGAGCCCTGCATGAGCCCCGCATGACCCCCGTGTCAGCTCCCGCCCAGGACTTCGCCGCAGTGCGCGCTCAGCTCGCGGCACGCGCAACGGAACTGGGTTTCGCCGCCATCGGCGTCACCGGCGTCAGCGGCGTGCAGCTCGATCGTGACGAATCGCGTCTGCTCGCCTGGCTGGCCGCTGGCCGCCACGGCGACATGCACTACATGGCGCGTCACGGCACCAAGCGCAGCCGACCCGATCAGTTGCGGCCCGGAACCCTCCGGGTCATCAGCGCTCGTATGAATTACTGGCCGGCCGAGTCGCGGGCGCCCGACGCGGTGCTGGCCGATCCCACCCTGGGCTACGTATCCCGCTACGCCCTCGGCCGCGACTACCACCGCCTGATGCGTCGCGCCCTGAAGAAATTGGCCGATCATCTTGAGGCGCTGCTCGAGCCACTGGCGTCGCTCATGCCACAGGCTCGGCCCGGCCCCCACGGCTATCGCGTGTTTGTCGACAGCGCCCCGGTGCTGGAAAAGGCGTTGGCACGCAATGCGGGCTTGGGCTGGATCGGCAAGCACACCAACTTGATTGCGCGCGACGCGGGTTCATATTTTTTCCTGGGCGAGATTTACACCGACGTACCACTCCCCGTCGACCCGCCGGCCAGCGCCCATTGCGGGAGCTGCACCGCCTGCCTGCCCGCCTGTCCCACCGCGGCGATTGTTGCCCCGGGGCAATTGGATGCACGGCGATGTATCTCGTACCTGACGATTGAGCTCAAAGGGCCTATTCCGGAATCGCTCCGACCTGCGCTCGGCAATCGGATTTATGGCTGCGATGACTGTCAATTGGTGTGTCCGTGGAATCGCTACGCCCGCGCCGCCGCCCACCCCGACTTCAAGGTCCGCCACGGACTGGATGCGCCGCGCCTGAGTGTTCTATTCGGCTGGACGAGCACGCAATTCGACACCCATATGCGCGGCTCCGCAATTTATCGCCTGGGGTTCGAGCGCTGGTTGCGCAACATCGCCGTGGCCTTGGGCAACGCGCCGAGCGAGCCCGAGACGGTGGCGGCCCTCAATGCGCGTCGCGACGACCCCTCAGCGCTGGTGCGCGAACACGTCCATTGGGCCCTGGAGCGTCACAACGCGCTGTAGCCGGCGCTGCGTACTGCAGGCTAGGCGCTAAGCGCTGAACGCTAGGCGCGAACACTCAAACGCAGATTGTCGATCAGGCGGGCGCGCCCGATGCGCGCCGCGGTCAGCACCACCAATTCACGTGAGTCCGCTCGCGGCGCCTGCAGATCCTGCGCATCGCGTACCGCATAATAATCCGGCCGCAAGCCCGCCACCGCCAGGCGCTTCCAGCCGGCACTCTCCAAAGCAATAAAATCCCGTTCCCCACTCGCCAGTTGTTGCACCGTCTGCGCCAGCGCCTGATGGATGGCCGGCGCGCGCGCCCGCTCCTCGGCACTCAGGTAGCGATTGCGCGAACTTAAGGCCAGTCCGTCCGGGGCCCGCACTGTCGGCGCGCCGATCACCTCGACCGGAATGGCCAGGTCGAGGGTCATTCGACGGATGATGATGAACTGCTGATAGTCCTTTTCGCCGAACACCGCCACTTCGGGCGCCACGATGCCAAACAGCTTGGCCACCACGGTGGCCACCCCATCAAAATGTCCGGGGCGAAACTGACCACACAAAACGCCGGCCAGACCGCGAACGGTCACGACAGTGGGCTGCGTGCCCCCCTCCGGATACATCTGCTCCACGGTGGGCGCAAACAGCAAATCGCAATGCGCCTCGCGCAGCAGCTGCTCATCCTCTTCCAGGGTGCGCGGATAAGCCTGAAAGTCCTCGCTCGGGCCGAATTGCAGCGGGTTGACGAATACGCTGGCCACCACCCGGTCGGCCCGGAAGCGCGCGGCCGCCAGCAAGCTCATGTGACCCGCGTGCAGATTGCCCATGGTCGGCACAAACGCCACCCGCTGCCCCGCCGCACGCCAGGCGCTCACCTGGGCACGCACGCCCGCTACCGTGACCACGGTCTCCACTAGAAGCAGTGTTCCGCGGCCGGGTATTCACGCGACTTCACCGCCTCAACGAAGCGCGTCACGGCATTCGAGCAATCGCTGCTGCCGGCCATGAAATTGCGCACGAAACGCGGCTTGCGGCCTGCGGTGATATCCAAGATGTCGTAAAGCACCAGAATCTGCCCATCGGTGTCAGGACCCGCGCCAATGCCGATGACCGGCACATGCACGCCCTGGGTGATCTCCTTGCCCAGTGCGGCCGGGATGCACTCGAGCAAGAGCAGGTCCGCGCCCGCGCTCTCCAGTGCCTGGGCTTCCATCAGCATGCGGTGCGCCGCTTCATGCTGCCGGCCCTGCACTCGAAACCCGCCCGTCTTGTGCACCGACTGCGGCTTCAGCCCTAAGTGTGCGCACACCGCGATATCGTGCCGGGCCAGAAACTCGACGATCTCCAGCTGTGTGCCGCCGCTCTCCAGCTTGACCATGCGCGCACCACCCTCCTGCATCAGTCGCACGCTGTTGGCCAGCGCACTCTCGGGGGTGGCGTAGCTCATGAACGGGAGGTCGGCCACCAGGAAGGCTCGTTGCACGGCCCGCGCCACCGCGCGCGAGTGATAGACCATATGGTCCATGGTCACCGGCACCGTGGTGTCGTGACCTTGAATGACCATACCCAGCGAATCGCCCGCCAACACCAGGTCCACGCCCGCAGCGTCCACCAGTGCGGCAAAACTGGCGTCATACGCCGTCAGGCAGGCAATCTTCTCACCATTCGCGCGCATCTGCGCCAGGGTGCTCAGTGTCACCGGCGGCCGGTCCGATTCGCGCTGCTGGAGCTGCGTGTACATGGTGGCGCGGCGACGTTACTTGTCGTAAACGGCGACCATATCGTAGTGCTTGCCCTTGGCGCTCGTCAGCTTGGACGTTAAGGTCAGCACTTTGCCATGATCAGAGACGGTGCGAGTCGTGACTCCGACATGCTTGCCGGCCCTTTTCATCGCACTCTTTACCGTGCTGCCGTTCACCCGCTGCAACGACAGGGTGTCGTAGTCGGGTGAGCCCGAGATCGCGTAATCCTTGCCGTCGTACTTGAACGTGGACTGCTGGGAAATGGGCGATCCGTCAGGCGCAATCCCCGTGACGGTGAGCGATATTCCGTCGGCGGTTTGAGCGTAGGTGCGCGTCTGTGACTTCGGGGCCATGCCGGCGCTGAACTTGGATTTCGCCAGATTCAGAGTCCAGGTCCCGATGACCGGATCCGGTGCCGCGGCCGACCACGCTACCGCGCTAACGCCCAGCGCGAGAACGGTGCCAACCAGTAGAGTCCGTAAAGTGCCTTTCATTTGAGTCTCCCCGTTTAATTTAGGTTGCCAGTCGAGCACCCGCCTGCTATCGCGGTGCGCCCATCACCCTATGGTATGCGCTTAGATGGCGCCGTGCCGTAGTGGATTGAAGTACAGCCGCCCCCGCTTCATGCGCCGGATGGCCGCCAGCAGCTCCGCGTAATCCGAATCATTGTGCAACGGGTCAATCGCCGCCGCATTCACTATGAGGAGTGGCGCCGCTTCGTACTCGTGAAAGAAGCGCGCGTAGGCCGAATTGAGCTTCTCCAGGTAGGCGCGTTCGATGAAATGCTCGTGCCGGATACCGCGCTTGGCGATGCGCTCGAGCAGGACGTCCACCGGCGCCTGCAGATAGACCACCAGGTCCGGCACAGGCGCATCGATGCTCAGGCGCGCGTGCACCTGCTCGTAGAGTCGGTACTCCTCCTCATCGAGCGTCGCCCGTGCAAATAACCGATCCTTGTCGAGCAGGTAATCCGCCACCCGGACCGGCGCGAACAGATCGTGCTGTCGCAGGGCCGACAATTGCTGCGTGCGCTGAAACAGGAAATACAGCTGCGCGGGCAGGGCCCCCGCTCGCGGATTGCGGTAGAAGCGCTCCAGAAATGGATTCTGATCCGCCTGCTCGAACACCTGCTCCGCTCCCAAGGTGCCAGCGAGTTTGGCCGCCAGACTGGTCTTGCCCACACCGATCGGCCCTTCAAGAACGATGAACCGATGCCCAACAGCGCCCGAGCCATCCGCCGCGGGCGCCACCTTGGCGCCGGCCGTGGCGGTGCCTCTCTTGACAGCATCCAACTTGCCGGCCTGCGGCTCCGCGGATACTGGCGTTGTGCTCTTCGCCTTCACGCTATGCTCCAAAGATGATTGAGCGACGAGCGGGTCGCCATTCGGGCCACCCGGCCCAATCCGGGCACGTCCAGATCGGGCGCCACATCGCAGAGCGGCGCCAGCACAAACTCGCGCTCGGCCAACCCGGGGTGCGGCAAGGTCAGGGCCGCATCGCCGCGCCGCTCGCGGCCAAAAACCAGCAAGTCCAGGTCAATCACCCGCGGACCCCAGCGCTCGCGCTTAGGGTCCCGTCCAAGCTGTTGCTCCAAAGCACGCAACTGTGCGAAGAAAGTCGCGGCATCCAATTGCGTCAGCAGGCCGGCCACGGCATTGCAAAAATCCGGCTGCGCCACGGTACCGAGCGGCTTGGACCCATACAGCGGCGAGGTGCGCACGACCAGGCTGGCAGGCACAGCGGCCAGTGCGGCCAACGCACGGCGTACCTGCGCCGGGGGATCGTGCAGATTGCTGCCCAGTCCGACATAGGCCGGTATCCAGTTCACCAGCCGCGTCCTCATCAGCCGCGGCTGCGCGACCGCCGGCGCCGACGTCGGGGTGCACCGCTCCCCTCGCCCGCAGCGGAGGCCGGCACCGCAGCGACCATTTGCTCGCGCTCCTCAAAGCTGGCCGCTTGTAAGGTAGTCCACCACAGAGCCACCTCGGCGGAGGCCAATCCCAGGCTGGCCCGTAGCGTCAACAAATCGTAAGCCGCTCGAAATCGCGATTGCTCCAGCAATCGCAATGAGCGTCGGCCGCGCGACCCCTCGAGCCTAGGCTGCATGGCAAACATCTCGGCCACACCCAGGCTGATGCGTCGCGGTATGGAGATGCGCTGCTGGGCCTCGCGCATGGTTCGATCACACGCGCCCTCGATGGCCTGCACGTCGTGCCACCGATCCTGCGGGAGCGACTCGATGGCCGCGGCAATGGGGCCGTACAGCAGCAGCGCCCACAGGAACGTCGGCGTCACCGGCTTGTCTTCCGCCACGCGCTCATCGGTATTGCGCAGCCCCTGCAGCAGCAGTCCTTCGACCGCGCCGCCAGGGTGACCTTGCAGGTAGCGCTCCACGGCCGGAAACAGCTCGCCGAATAGTCCACGGCGGCGCAGCGCCAGGAGACTCTGCTCACCGTGGCCGCTCAAGAACAGCTTGCAGGTTTCATCGAACAATCGCGCCGGGGGCACACTGGCGAGCAATTGGCGGAGCCGTGCAATGGGCGCCACTCCCTCCGCATCCAGCTCAAAACCCAGCTTGGCCTCGAACCGCGCCGCCCGGAGCATGCGTACCGGATCCTCCCGATAGCGGGTCTCCACATCGCCGATCAGCCGCAGGCGCCGCGCATGAATGTCCGCCAGACCATCGACGTAGTCCCAAATGGAAAAATCCGCGATGTTGTAATACAGCGCATTGACGGTAAAGTCGCGGCGCCACACGTCCTCATCGATACTGCCGTACATGTTGTCGCGCAGCAGGCGGCCGTGATCGTCCTGCACCCGGTGTACATTGGCGATGGCAGGCTCGTCGGGCTCGTCAAGTTCGCTGGGCGCGTCGTCCAGTTCGATCTCATCCTCGTCGCGCGGGGGCACGGGCTCTTCGCTGGGCGGCGGCGCGCTGGCGGCGCGAAAGGTCGCCACCTCAATCACCTCGCGCCCGTAGACGATGTGCGCCAAACGGAAACGTCGTCCCACCAGCCGGCAATTGCGAAACAACCGCCGCACTTCATCCGGCAACGCGTCGGTGGCCACGTCGAAGTCTTTTGGATGCCGCCCGATGATCAGATCGCGCACGCACCCACCCACCAGAAACGCCTGGAAACCCGCCTCCTTGAGGCGGTAGAGCACGCGCAGGGCGTTGGGGGATATATCGGACCGCGAGACCGGATGTTCGGCGCGCGCAATGATGCGCGGCGCCCTGGGCGCTGCGGTATCTGCCAAAGTGTCGTTCAAATCAACCCTGAATAGCTTGAGCAATCGGAGAGGCCGCCTATAATACCGCGCCTTTTCGCCTTACCCGCCGGAGATTAGCTCCCTTCGTCTAGAGGCCCAGGACACGGCCCTCTCAAGGCCGGTACACGAGTTCGAATCTCGTAGGGAGCGCCATAAAATCAAACACTTACAAATTTCAAAAAAACCGTACGGGATTGGTACGGGATTTTTCAGATGACTCCAGGCCCGCGACCCTTGCGGCCACCACCGTCCCACACAGAAGCTCAGCGCCTTCGGTGTTTGCCGGCATTTGGCGTTGCCTCCCAGGCGGCGCAAACCTGTGTGTAGGCTCAGATTCGCTAACTTCTTCGATCCCAAGGCAAGGTTCGCACATCTGACCCGGGCCAGACTTCTTAGCTCATCCAGCTTGGTGCTTAGTCAGGGATCGATACCTATTTGCGTCAGCTCAGCGCTGTCAAATTGGACTTACGCAATAGTCTCGACCAACCGCCCCGCCTCGTGCAACCTGTGTAGTACGCGATGTCCGCTTTCTACTACCGGAACCGGCCACTTTTCGACGTGGCCGGCCCTCGCCGGTGTCGGTACCGGATAGCCTGCCGCTTAGCCGTCGTTCGCAGACTGCGGCGGACCAAACGACGGCCAAGGCAAATTGCAAAACGTTCCAAAGCAAGTCGGCGTTCCATGGATCAGTGTTCCGACGTACGCGATGTTTCTGCCGGCACACGCGGCGGATCAGCGGTATGACCCGACTCGCAGTCGCTTGCCACCATTGGCACGGATAGATACTGGCCCCGCAGCGTATAAAGGATAGCGCGACCGCACGTACTGCCTATTCGTTGCGCGCGTTCCATGTGCTCGTGCTGTCCTAACGAGTACCGATAGGTGACGAATGGCACTGGTACTCCCGGGGTAACGGCCTGATGCGCCTCCCATTGCAAAGCGTTCTCAACTGCCTCAGCTACTAATGCCGCGCTTCTCTCCGCCAACGACGCACCGTTGTTGGCGAGCCACCTTTCTCCGAATTCGGATTTCTGGAGCGCATCGGAAACTACCTGGACGGTGGTTTCGCGCGGACGTCGGTTGGCCAGCATGCCTCGTGGCCATGCCTTGAATGACACCTTGGCTATGACGTTTGTTTGTAAGCGTGTGGCCGTGGCCGCATCCGGGCGTGCGCGAGCCGTGTTATCGGCCCCGACGTTTGATCTCGGGCAACACTTCATCGATTGCAACGCCGTCGGCGATCGCCGTGCCCAAGGCC
>Ga0075015_100000434_pt1 | contig 14514 bp, 13 predicted proteins | sample AleBraG_ABR_2013_FD_71476 | JGI IMG/M metagenome (GOLD analysis project Ga0075015, IMG submission 71476) | Freshwater sediment microbial communities in response to fracking from Pennsylvania, USA - Alex Branch Run_MetaG_ABR_2013 | ecosystem: Environmental > Aquatic > Freshwater > Creek >...
GTCGACCCCGACGCCGCCTGGACCGTCATCCCGGCCGCGTTGGCGTCCAAGAGCCGCAACACCCCCTTCGCCGGGCGCAGCCTGCCGGCGTCGGTGGTCGCCACCTTCCTGCGCGGCACCCCGACCGTGCTTGCAGGGGAGCTGGTGTGAGCCCCACCACCAGCCGGCCCGGCCCGGCCGGCGCCCCCGAAGCCGGCTCGGCCCTGCTGGTCCTGGAGGACGGCCGCACCTTCCACGGGGACTCCTACGGCGCACCCGGCGAGGTCTTCGGCGAGGCAGTGTTCTGCACCGCGATGACCGGCTACCAGGAGACCCTCACCGACCCCTCGTACCACGGGCAGGTCGTGGTCATGACCGCCCCGCACATCGGCAACACCGGGGTCAACGACGAAGACAGCGAGTCCAGGCGGATCTGGGTCAGCGGCTACGTGGTGCGCGACCCGTCACCTCGGGCGTCGTCCTGGCGCGCCACCCGCACCCTGGGCGAGGACCTGACCGCCCAAGGCATCGTGGGGATCAGCGGCATCGACACCCGGGCCCTGACCCGGCACCTGCGCGACGCCGGCGCGATGCGGGTCGGGGTGTCCTCGGTCGAGTCCGACCCCGCGGCCCTGCTGGCCCGGGTCCGCTCGTCCCCGCAGATGGCCGGCGCCGACCTCGCCGGACAGGTCTCCACCCCAGCCCCCTACGTGGTGCCGGCGATCGGCACCCACCGCTTCACCGTCGCCGCCCTCGACCTGGGCATCAAAGCCATGACACCGCACCGGATGGCGCAGCGGGGCATCGAGGTCCACGTCCTGCCGTCATCGACAACCCCCGACCAGCTGGCCCAACTGGCCGTCGACGGGCTGTTCGTGTCCAACGGCCCCGGGGACCCGGCCACCGCCGACGGGGCCGTGACGCTGGTCCGCGCCGCCCTGGACGCTCGGCTGCCGGTGTTCGGGATCTGCTTCGGCAACCAGGTCCTCGGCCGCGCTCTCGGCTTCGCCACCTACAAGCTGAAGTTCGGACACCGCGGAACCAACCAGCCGGTGCAGGACCGGGCCACCGGCCGGGTCGAGATCAGCGCCCACAACCACGGCTTCGCCGTCGACGCCCCCACCGACCGGGTCAGCGACACCACCTACGGGCAGGTCGAGGTCAGCCACATCTGCCTCAACGACGGCGTCGTGGAAGGCCTGGCCTGCCGCGACGTACCCGCGTTCTCCGTCCAGTACCACCCAGAAGCCGCCGCCGGCCCCCACGACTCGGCGTATCTGTTCGACCGGTTCGCGGACTTGATGGGCGGGGCCTGCTAATGCCCCGCCGCACCGACATTGCCAGCGTCCTGGTCATCGGGTCCGGACCGATCGTCATCGGGCAGGCGTGCGAGTTCGACTACTCCGGCACCCAGGCCTGCAGGGTGCTGCGCGCCGAAGGCCTGCGGGTGGTCCTGGTCAACAGCAACCCGGCCACGATCATGACCGACCCGGAGTTCGCCGACGCCACCTACGTCGAGCCGATCACCCCCGAGGTCGTCGCCAAGATCATCGAGCGCGAGCGCCCCGACGCGCTGCTGGCCACCCTGGGCGGGCAGACCGCACTGAACTGCGCGGTCGCCCTCCATGAGCGGGGGGTCCTGGCCGAGTTCGGGGTGGAGCTGATCGGCGCCGACTTCGACGCCATCCAGCGCGGGGAGGACCGGCAGAAGTTCAAGGAGATCGTCGCCGGCCTGTCCGCCCACCTGGAAGCGCAGTCGGCGCGCTCGGTCATCTGCCACTCCATGCCCGACCTGCTCGCCGCCGCCGGCGTCCTCGGCTACCCGGTGGTGGTCCGCCCCTCGTTCACGATGGGCGGCGCCGGCTCCGGGATGGCCTACGACGAGACCGACCTGCGACGCATCGGCGGCGCCGGCCTGGCCGCCAGCCCCACCACCGAGGTGCTCCTGGAGGAGTCCATCCTCGGCTGGAAGGAGTACGAGCTCGAGCTGATGCGCGACCGCGCTGACAACGTGGTCGTCATCTGCTCCATCGAGAACCTCGACCCGATGGGGGTGCACACCGGCGACTCGATCACCGTCGCACCGGCACTGACCCTCACCGACCGCGAGTACCAGCGGATGCGGGACATCGCGATCGAGGTGATCCGCGCCGTCGGCGTCGACACCGGCGGCTGCAACATCCAGTTCGCCGTCAACCCGGTGGACGGACGGATGGTCGTCATCGAGATGAACCCCCGGGTCTCACGCTCGTCGGCGCTGGCCTCGAAAGCGACCGGCTTCCCGATCGCCAAGATCGCCGCCCGACTCGCCGTCGGCTACACACTCGACGAGATCCCCAACGACATCACCGCCAAGACCCCGGCCTCCTTCGAGCCGACCCTGGACTACATCGTGGTGAAAGTGCCGCGGTTCGCCTTCGAGAAGTTCCCGCAGGCCGACCCGACTCTGACCACCACGATGAAGAGCGTCGGCGAGGCCATGGCGATCGGCCGCTCGTTCAACGAGGCACTGCAGAAGGCCCTGCGGTCCCTGGAACGACCCGAGGCGGTCTTCCACTGGCGCGGCGACCCGGCCGCCCTGGACCCAGCCGCCCTGCTGGCCCAGGCAGCCCTGCCACGCGACGGACGACTGACCGTGGTCCAACAGGCGCTGCGGGCCGGGGCCAGCGTGGCCCAGGTAGCCGCCGCCACCGCTATCGACCCGTGGTTCCTGGAGCAGATCGCCGCCATCAACGCCCTCGCCGACCGGCTGGCCGCCGCACCCGAGCTGGACCCACGGCTGCTGCGGCTGGCCAAGCGCACCGGCTTCAGCGACGCCCAGATCGGCGAGCTGCGCTCGCTGCCCGAACAGGTCGTCCGCGGCGTCCGGCACGCCCTGGGCATCCGCCCGGTGTTCAAGACCGTGGACACCTGCGCCGCCGAGTTCGCCGCCACCACTCCCTACCACTACTCCTGCTACGACGAAGAGACCGAAGTGGCCCCGCGGGCCACCGCGGCGGTGCTGATCCTGGGCAGCGGACCGAACCGGATCGGGCAGGGCATCGAGTTCGACTACTCGTGCGTGCACGCCGCCATGACGCTGCGCGAAGCCGGCTACGCCACCGTGATGGTCAACTGCAACCCCGAAACCGTGTCCACCGACTACGACACCAGCGACCGGCTCTACTTCGAGCCGCTGACCCTGGAGGACGTGCTCGAGGTCGTTGCCGCCGAGCAGGCCGCCGGACCGGTCGTCGGGGTCATCGTCCAGCTCGGCGGGCAGACCCCGCTCGGGCTCGCACAGGGCCTGGCCGACGCCGGGGTACCCATAGTGGGCACCTCACCCGCTGCCATCCACCTCGCCGAGGAACGCGGCGCGTTCGGCCGGGTCCTGGCCGACGCGGGGCTGCCGGCCCCCCGCTACGGGATGGCCACCAGCTACGACCAGGCCGTGGAGATCACCTCCCAGATCGGCTACCCCGTCCTGGTCCGCCCCAGCTACGTCCTGGGCGGGCGAGGCATGGAGATCGTCTACGACGACGCCGCCCTGGCCCTGGCCCTGGCCCGGATCCGCGGCGCCGACCCCGCCGACGACATCCACACCTGGGCGCACCCCATCCTGGTCGACCGGTTCCTCGACGACGCCGTCGAGATCGACGTCGACGCCCTCTACGACGGCACCGAGCTCTACCTCGGCGGGGTGATGGAGCACATCGAGGAGGCTGGCATCCACTCAGGGGACTCCGCCTGCGTGCTTCCCCCGATCACGTTGGGCCGCGCCGAGATCGACCGGATCCGCCGCTCCACCGAGGCCATCGCAGCCGGGGTCGGTGTCCGCGGGCTCATCAACGTCCAGTACGCCCTGGTCAGCGACATCCTGTACGTCCTGGAGGCCAACCCGCGCGCCTCGCGGACGGTGCCCTTCGTGTCCAAAGCCACCGCCGTGCCGCTGGCCAAAGCCGCCGCCCGGGTCATGATGGGGGAGACCATCGCCGACCTGCGCGCCGAAGGCCTGCTCCCGGCCGCCGGCGACGGCGGCACGATGCCGCGTGACGCGCCGGTGTCGGTGAAGGAGGCGGTTCTGCCGTTCGGCCGCTTCCACGGAGTGGACACCATCTTGGGGCCGGAGATGCGCTCCACCGGCGAGGTGATGGGCATCGACGCCCTGTTCGGAACCGCGTTCGCGAAGTCGCAGATGGCCGCCTACGCCGGCGGCCTGCCCACCAAAGGGCGGGCGTTCGTCAGCGTCGCCAACCGGGACAAGCGGTCGATGGTGTTCCCCCTCAAGCGGCTGGCCGACCTCGGTTTCGAGATCCTCGCCACCGAGGGCACCGCAGAGGTGCTCTACCGCTGCGGGGTCGTCGCGACCGTCGTCCGCAAGCACTACGAACCCGACGACGGCACCCTGGACGCCGTGCAGCGGATCCTCGCCGGCGAGATCGACCTGATCATCAACACCCCTTACGGGGTCGGATCCAGGCTGGACGGCTACGAGATCAGGACCGCCGCCGTGACCAAGGGCGTGCCCAGCATCACCACCGTCCAGGGGCTGTCAGCGGCGGTGCAGGGCATCGAGGCGCTCATCAGGGGCGAGATCGGGGTCGTTCCTTTGCAGGAGTACGGTGCGGCAGTGCGCGCGCGACGAGGAGAAGGCTGATGGCGGCCGTTCAGGTCCGCGGCGAGGTCCTCTCGATCCGCCGCGCCGGGGACTACCACGCCCTGACCGTTGTCGCCCCAGGCGTCGCCGAAGGTGCCCGCCCCGGCCACTTCGTCGCGGTCGCCGTCGGTGGCCCGTCGTCGGCGACGCTGCTGCGGCGCGCCTTCTCCATCTACCGGGTCCAGGAGCGCGGCGTCTACGGCAGCACCGTGGAGATCATCTTCGCCGTCCACGGCAAAGGCACCGCGTGGCTGGCCGAGCGGCGCGCCCACGACCCGGTCGACATCGTCGGACCACTGGGGCGGCCGTTCGCGCTCCCCAAGGAGCCGGTCACCGCGACGTTGGTCGGTGGCGGCTACGGGTCAGCGCCGCTGTTCTCCCTCGCCGAGCAGCTGCGCGGGCGCGGCTGCCGGGTCGACATGGTGCTCGGCGCATCCACCGAGTCCAGACTGTTCGGTGCGCTGGAAGCCAAACGGATGTCCACCCAGGTGGCCATCACCACCGAGGACGGCACCCTCGGCGAGCAGGGCAAGGTCACCGACGTCCTGCCAGCGATGATCCGCCGATCCGACGCCGAGGTGGTCTACGCCTGCGGCCCGATGGGGATGCTGCGCGCAGTACACGCCATCGCCGCGGCGTACGGGGCGCACAGCCAGTGCGCCGTCGAGGAGTCGATGGCCTGCGGCATCGGGGTGTGCATGACCTGCGTCCTGCCGGTGGTCGGCGACGACGGGCAGACCCGGATGCTCCGCTCCTGCGTCGAGGGCCCGGTGTTCCGCGGCGACCGGGTCCGCTGGGACGACATTGGCACCATCCCCACCGACACCGTCGGCGCCCCCGTCCCGGTGGAGCAGCGATGACAAGAATGCGAATCACCACCGCACCGACCAGCGCCCCGCCGCTGCCACCGGTCGACATGACCGCCAGCTTCGGCACAGCCGTCCTGCCCAACCCGATGCTGACCGCCTCCGGCTGCGCCGGCGCCGGCCGCGAGCTCGACCAGTTCTTCGACGTCACCGACCTGGGGGCCGTGGTCACCAAGTCGATCATGATGCGTCCTCGCTCCGGGCGCCCGACCCCCAGGATGGCCGAGACCGCCAGCGGCATGCTGAACTCGATCGGGCTGCAGGGCCCCGGCATCGACGCGTTCATCGACGCCGACCTGGCGTGGCTGCGCCGCCGCGGCGCACGGGCCGTGGTGTCCATCGCCGGCAGCACCGTCGACGAGTTCGCCAAGCTCGCCCAGCGGCTGCGCAACACCGACGGCCTGACCGGTGTCGAAGTCAACATCTCCTGCCCCAACGTGGAGAACCGCGGACTGGTGTTCGCCTGCGACCCGGTGGCCGCGGCCGCCGTCGTCGCCACGGTGCGCCGGTCCACCGCGCCCGGGATCCCCGTGGTGGCCAAGCTGTCGCCGGACGTCACCGACATCGTGGCGGTCGCCCGCGCCGTCGTCGACGCCGGCGCCGACGGGCTGTCGCTGATCAACACCTCCCTCGGGCTGGTCATCGACACCGACACCATGCGCCCGGTCCTCGGCGGAGTCACCGGTGGCCTGTCCGGTCCGGCGATCAGGCCGCTGGCCCTTCGCTGCGTGTGGCAGGTACACGCCGAGCTACCCACCGTTCCCATCGTCGGGATGGGTGGGATCCGCACCGGCCTGGACGCCCTGGAGTTCGTGCTGGCCGGCGCCAGCGCCGTGGCCGTCGGAACGGTGATCTTCAACGACCCCGGCGCACCGGTGCGCATCCTGCACGAGCTCCAGCGCGAGCTCGGCGACCGCGGGTTCGACCGGCTCGCCGACGCCGTCGGTTACGCCCACCGCCCCCACCCGGTCGCCCCGGACCAGGACCTGGACGAAGACAGCACCGACGTCGCCGCCGACCTGACCTCCGACGTGGCCGCCGCGGCCGCCGGCGAGCGCGGCGCATGAGCGCCCTGGCCGACCACCCCAGCCACGCCGTCGACCTGCGCCGGGCCCCCATCGCGGTCGCCCTGGACGCCCCGGACCTGGCCACCGCCGTGCGCTGGGCGAAGCTGACCGGCCCGCACGTGCAGCTGGTCAAGGTTGGACTCGAGCTGTACCTGCGCGATGGAGCCGCCGCAGTCCGCGCGGTCGCCGCCGCCAGCGGCTGCCCGGTGTTCTTGGACCTGAAGCTGCACGACATCCCCAACACCGTGGCCGGTGCGGCCCGCTCGGTGGCCGACCTCGCTCCCGCCTACCTGACCGTCCACGCCGCCGGCGGGACCGCCATGATCGCCGCCGCGGCGCGCGCACTGCCCGACACCAAGGTCGCCGCAGTGACAGTACTGACCTCGCTGTCGGCCGCCGACCTCGCGCAGATCGGGCTCAGTGGCCCACCGCTGGACGCCGTCCGACGGCTGGCGGTGCTGGCCGTCGCCGCCGGTGCCCGCGCCCTGGTCTGCTCCCCGCAGGAGGTCGCGGCGGTTCGCGCCGAGGTCGACCCCGACGTCGTGCTGATCACTCCCGGTGTGCGCCTGGGGGAGTCCGCCACCGACGCCGACGCGTCCACCGGTGCACCCACGGCGCAGGTGGGGCTCGGCGACCAGGTGCGGGTCGCCACCCCCGGGCAGGCGATCAGCGACGGTGCTGACCTGCTCGTGGTCGGTCGACCCATCACCTCGGCGGCTGACCCGGCGCACGCCGCGCAGGTGTTCGCGGCCCTGGCCGGCGCGGCGTTGCTCTCCCGAGGACCGGGCCACTAGGTTCCGTACCGCCCGGTCCTACACCCGACTGCCGCCCCCGACCGCTTCGACCTGCGAGGACCCGTTGGCCCTTCCACCACTGACCCCCGAGCAGCGCCTCGACGCCCTGGCCAAGGCCGCGGCGGCACGGCGCGAGCGCGCCGAGGTCAAGAACCGGCTCAAGCACTCCGGTGCCTCGCTGGTGGCCGTCGTCCACGACGGCCAGGGCAACGACATCATCGGCAAGATGCGGGTCTCAGCGCTGCTGGAGTCGATGCCGGGAGTGGGCAAGGTCCGGGCCCGGCAGATCATGGAACGACTGGGCATCTCCGAGACCCGGCGGGTCAGGGGACTGGGCGCCAACCAGGTCGCCGCGCTCGAGCGCGAGTTCGGTGCCAGTTCCTGACCGAGCCCGCCTCACGGTGCTGTCCGGGCCGTCCGGGGTGGGCAAGAGCACCGTGGCCACCTACGTCCGCGACCACTACCGGTCGGTGTGGCTGTCGGTGTCGGCGACCACGCGCCGCCCCCGCAAGGGGGAGACCAACGGCGTCCAGTACTGGTTCGTCAGCGGCGAAGAGTTCGCCGGCATGGTCGAGCGGGGCGAGCTGCTGGAGTACGCGCAGTTCGCCGGCAACTACTACGGCACCCCGGCCGCACCGGTTGCGGACAAGCTGGCCAGCGGGACGTCGGTGCTGCTGGAGATCGAGCTGCACGGCGCCCGCCAGGTCCGGGCCCGCGCCGGTGAAGGCACCCTGCTGGTCTTCCTCGCGCCGCCGTCGTGGGAGGAGCTGGTCCGGCGCCTGGTCGGCCGGGGGACCGAGCCGGCGCAGGTGATCGCCCGCAGGCTGGAGACCGCCCGCGTCGAGCTGGCGGCCCAGACCGAGTTCGACGCCGTCGTCGTCAACGACGACGTGGGGTCCGCCGCCGAGGCCCTGGTAGCCTTGATGGGAATCACGGACGGCTCCTGACCGTCAGGTCGCCCTTCCCGGGCCCGCGCCGTGGTCGGATTCTCACCCAGTCGGAAGGCTCCGCGTGTCCGGTACCGTCGCCGCACCTGAAGGCATCACCAACCCGCCGATCGACCAGCTGCTCAGCAAGGTCGACTCCAAGTACAGCCTGGTGCTGTACTCGGCGAAGCGGGCACGCCAGATCAACGCCTACTACAGCCAGCTCGGAGAGGGCCTGCTGGAGTACGTCGGCCCGCTCGTGGACACCCACGTGCAGGAGAAGCCGCTGTCCATCGCGATGCGTGAGATCAACGAGGGACTGCTCACCCTCGAGAACATCGAGCCCTGACCTTCCGCCGGTGATCGTCCTCGGCGTCGGCGGCGGCATCGCCGCCTACAAGGCTGTCGAGGTTCTGCGTCGCCTCACCGAGTCCGGCCACCAGGTCCAGGTCGTGCCGACCGCGGCAGCCCTGCAGTTCGTCGCAGCCCCGACCTGGGCCGCCCTGTCCGGTCGGCCGGTCGCCTCGGACCTGTGGCAGGACGCCCACCAGGTCCCGCACGTGAGCATCGGCCGGGCAGCCGACCTGGTCCTGGTCGTGCCGGCGACCGCGGACCTGATGGCGCGGGCCGCCCACGGCCTGGCCGACGACCTGCTCACCAACACCCTGCTCACCGCCACCTGCCCCGTCGTCTACGTGCCGGCAATGCACACCGAGATGTGGCAGAACGCGGCCACCCGCGACAATGTCGCCGTCCTGCGCAGCCGCGGCGCGATCATCGTCGAGCCCGCAGAGGGCAGGCTCACCGGGACTGACTCCGGCAAAGGTCGCCTCCCCGAGCCGGACGCCATCGCCGACATCGCCCTAGCCACCCTGGCCCGCCACCAGCGCACCGGACCCGACGGCCCCGACCTGGCCGGGCGCACCGTCGTGGTGTCGGCCGGGGGAACCCGCGAGCCCATCGACCCGGTGCGGTTCGTCGGCAACCGCTCCAGCGGCCGGCAGGGATACGCCCTGGCCGCCACCGCGGTTGCCAGGGGCGCTCGGGTGATCTTGGTGTCGGCCAACGTCGCCCTGCCGGAGCCGGCCGGAGTCAGCGTGGTGCGGGTCGGGACCGCGGCCGAGCTCGGCGAGGCGGTCCGGGCCGCCGCCGCGGCAGCCGACGTCGTCGTGATGGCCGCCGCAGTGGCCGACTTTCGCCCCTCGATGCCGCGCACCAGCAAGATCAAGAAAGGCGGCGACGTGGCCGCGGCGCCGGCGCCGCTGGAGCTCGAGCGGACCGCGGACGTGCTGGCCGCCCTGGTCACCGACCCGCCCCGCGCCGGCCAGCTCGTCGTCGGGTTCGCGGCCGAGACCGGCGACGCCACCGGCGACTGGCTGACGCTGGGACGGGCCAAGCTCGCGGCCAAGGGCTGCGACCTGCTCGTGGTCAACCAGGTCGGCGACGGGCTCGGCTTCGAGGTGGCCGACAACGCGGCCGTCGTCCTGGGCGCCGACGGCACCGAGACCGTGGTGCCGGTCGGCCCCAAGTCGGTGCTGGCCGACATCGTGTGGGACCTGGTCGCCGCGCAGCTGCCGGCCCGCTGACCGGTTCCGCGGCGAGCCGCGTCCCGGCGCTTTTATGGCTGCGCCCCGACCCCGGATAGACTCGGCGCCGTCGCCAGCCCCCGAACCGCAGGAGAGTCCCCGTGTCCAGTCGACTGTTCACCTCTGAGTCGGTGACCGAAGGCCACCCCGACAAGATCGCCGACCAGATCAGCGACTCGATCCTGGACGCGCTGCTGAAGGAAGACCCCAAGAGCCGGGTCGCGGTCGAGACCATGGTCACCACCGGCCAGGTCCACGTCGCCGGCGAGGTCACCACCGCCGCCTACGCCGACATCCCCACCATCGTGCGGGAGAAGATCCTCGAGATCGGCTACGACTCCTCCAAGAAGGGCTTCGACGGCCAGTCCTGCGGAGTGTCGGTGTCGATCGGCTCCCAGTCCCCGGACATCGCCCAGGGCGTCGACGACGCGTTCGAGGAGCGTTCGGAGGGCAGCGACGACCCGCTGGACCGGCAAGGCGCCGGCGACCAGGGCCTGATGTTCGGCTACGCCTGCGGCGACACCCCCGAGCTGATGCCGCTGCCGATCTGGCTGGCGCACCGGCTCGCGCAGCGGCTGTCCGCGGTCCGCAAGGACGGCACCATCCCCTACCTGCGCCCGGACGGCAAGACCCAGGTCACCATCGAGTACGACGGATCCCGTGCGGTCCGCCTCGACACCGTCGTGGTGTCCAGCCAGCACGCCGGCGACATCGACCTGGCGACCCTGCTGCAGCCCGACGTCGAGGAGTTCGTGATCCGCCCCGAGCTCGAGGGGCTGTCGATCGACACCTCCGACTACCGGGTCCTGGTCAACCCCACCGGCCGGTTCGAGGTCGGCGGCCCGATGGGCGACGCCGGCCTGACCGGACGCAAGATCATCGTCGACACCTACGGCGGCATGGCCCGCCACGGCGGCGGCGCCTTCTCCGGCAAGGACCCGTCCAAGGTCGACCGGTCCGCGGCGTACGCGATGCGCTGGGTCGCCAAGCACGTCGTCGCCGCCGGTCTGGCTTCGCGCTGCGAGGTCCAGGTCGCCTACGCCATCGGCAAGGCGCACCCCGTCGGCCTGTTCGTGGAGACCTTCGGCACCGGGACGCTGCCGGACGAGGAGATCCAGCGGGCCGTGACCGACGTGTTCGACCTGCGGCCGGCCGCGATCATCCGCGACCTGGACCTGCTGCGCCCCATCTACGCCCAGACCGCCGCCTACGGGCACTTCGGCCGGATGCTGCCCGACTTCACCTGGGAACGCACCGACCGCGTCGACGCCCTGCGCGCCGCCGCCGGCGCCTGACCCTCCTCGTCACCTGCCGCCGGCCGGCCCGGCCGGCGGGGCGCGCGTCGGCCCGCTCTGGTAGGACGGGCCGGTGATCGACCGCGAGGAGCAGCTGGCGCTGGTGCGTGCGAAGGTCCGGCGCGCCCGGCCGACGCCCCCCGAGACGGTGGCCGCGTCGCTGCCGGTCGCCGTCGTCGCCGTCGACGTTTCCCTGCCGCACCTGGACCGGCCCTTCGACTACCTGGTCCCGGCGTCGATGGACTCGGCGGCGCAGCCGGGGGTGCGGGTCCGGGTCCGGTTCGCCGGCCGGCTGGTGGCCGGGTTCGTCCTGGGCCGCGTCGAGGCGTCCGAGCACGTCGGGCGGCTGGCCCGCCTCGAGCGAGTCACCTCCGCCGAACCGGTGCTCGCACCCCAGGTGGCCGCGCTGGCCCGCGACGTCGCCGACCGGTACGCCGGCACCATGGCCGACGTGCTGCGGCTGGCGGTGCCGCCCCGGCACGCCCGAGTGGAGGCCGAGCCCGCGCGACCACCCGCCGGCGCCGGCTCACCGGCTGCAGCCGGCGCGGCACCCGGGCCGCCGCAGGAGCTGTGGGCCCGGTACGGCGCCGGGTCGGCGTTCTTGCGGGCGGTGGCCGCCGGAGCGGCGCCGGCCGCCGTTTGGACCGCCCTGCCGGGGCCGACCTGGCCGGCGGAGATAGCCGCGGCGGTCGCGGCCGCCACCAGCGCCGGCCGCGGCGCCCTGGTGGTGGTTCCCGACCACCGTGACCTGGCCCGGGTCGCCGCCGCCCTGTCCGCCTCGGGGTCCCCGCACGTGGTGCTGTCCGCCGAGCTCGGTCCGGCCGAGCGCTACCGGCGGTGGCTGGCAATCCGGCGCGGCCACCTCGACGTCGTGGTGGGGACCAGGGCGGCGATGTTCGCCCCGGTGCGTGACCTCGGACTGGTGGTGGTCTGGGACGACGGAGACGACCTGCACGCCGAGCCGCACGCCCCGTACCCGCACGTGCGGGAGGTCCTGGCGATGCGCGGCCTGCGGGAGGGCGCCGCACTGCTCGTCGGCGGCCTGGCCCGCACCGCGGAGGCCCAGCTGATGCTCCGCTCGGGTCACGCGCACGCGGTGACCGCCCCCCGCGGCCAGGTACGCCGCTGCGCCCCGGCCGTGCGGGCCGCCGGCGAGGACACGGAGATGGCCCGCGACCCGGCGGCCCGCACGGCCCGGCTGCCCACCATCGCCTGGGACACGGTCCGGGAAGGGCTGACCCGTGGCCCGGTCCTGGTCCAGGTGCCGCGCCGCGGGTACGTTCCGGCCCTGGCGTGTGTGCAGTGCCGGGAGCCGGCCCGGTGCGGGCACTGCGCTGGGCCGCTGGCGCTGCCGTCGCAGCGCGCCCTTGCGACCTGCCGCTGGTGCGGGCGCACCGCCGGTGGCTGGCGCTGCCCGCAGTGCGACAGCCCCAGGTTCCGGGCCGTCGTCGTCGGCTCCGGGCGGACCGCGGAGGAGCTCGGCCGGGCCTTCCCCGGGGTCCCGGTGTGGACGTCGGGACGAGACGGGGTGCTGACCCGGGTGGGTCCGCAGGCGGCGCTGGTGATCGCGACGCCCGGGGCGGAGCCGGTCGCCGACACCGGCTACGCGGCGGCGGTGCTGCTGGACGGCTGGGCGCTGCTGGCCCGGCCGGACCTGCGCGCCGGTGAGGAGACGTTGCGCCGCTGGATGGCGGCCGCCGCGCTGGTCCGCGGCGCCGGCGACGGTGGCCGCGTCGTGGTGCTCGCCGACGCCGGCCCGGTCGCGGTCCAAGCCCTGCTGCGCTGGGACCCGGCCGGCGCCGCCGAGCGTGAGCTCGACCAGCGCACCGCCCTCGGGTTCCCGCCGGCCGTTCGGATGGCGTCCCTGGTCGGCACCGGGCCCGCTGTCACCGACCTGCTCGCCGCCGCCCACCTGCCCGGCCAGGCGCAGGTTCTGGGCCCGTCGCCGCTGGAGACCGCCACCGGCGACGGGCAGCCGCTGGCCCGGGCCCTGGTCCGGGTGCCGCTGGCCGCCGGACCGGAGCTCACGGCGGCACTCAAAGCAGCCCAGGGGGTGCGTGGCGCGCGCAAGGCCGGCGACCACGTCGCCGTGCACGTCGACCCGGAGCAGATCGGCTGACCCGCTGGCCGGGAGCACAATGGGGAGGTGCACCCCAGCGGCCCCGGCCACCCGCCCGCCCAGCTCGACACGGTGGTCTTCGACCTCGGTGGGGTGCTGGCGGACTGGGATCCCCGCTACCTGTACCGGGGGCTGTTCGACGGCGACGAGCAGGCGATGGAGGAGTTCCTCACCGACGTCTGCTCGCCGGAGTGGAACCACGCCATGGACGCCGGTCGCCCACGCGAGGAGGCCGTCGCCGAGCTCGTCGCCCACCACCCGGAGCACGAGGCACTGATCCGGGCCTGGGTGGAGCGCTGGGAAGACATGCTCGGGCCGGAGATCGCCGGCACCGCCGCCGTGGTCGCCGAGCTCGCCGACCGCGGTGTCCGGCTCCTTGCGCTCACCAACTGGTCAGCCGAGACGTTCCCGACCGCGCGGGCCAGGTTCGAGTCGTTCGCCCACTTCGAGGCCATCGTGGTCTCCGGTGAGCACGGCCTGGCCAAACCTGACCCTCGGCTGTTCCACCTGCTGCTGGAACGCCACCGCGTCGACCCGGCTCGGGCCGCCTACGTCGACGACCGGCCGGACAACGCCGCAGCGGCCGCTGCCCTGGGGATGACGGCGGTGGTCTTCACCGACCCCGACCGTCTGCGCACCGACCTGACGCGGCTCGGCCTGCTCACCTAGTGCGAGGCCGGCCGGTGTCCCGACCTGGGCCGGACCAGCAAGGCGGTGCCGACCCGTCAGACCGGCGCCTGACCGGGGTAGTTTCTGGGCGTGGATGCCGACCTGTTCGCGGGGATCCCCGTCAGCGACTACGCCGCTGCGGTGGCCTGGTACGAGCAGCTTCTGGGTGCGGCGCCCGCGTTCTTGCCCAACGACATCGAGGCGGTGTGGCAGATCGCCGGCCACGCCTACATGTACATCGAGGTGCGCCCCGGGCACGGCGGCCACGCCAAGCACACGATCTTCGTCGACGACCTCGATGCGGTCATCGAGCAGACCGCCGCGCGTGGGCTGCGCCCCGGTGACGTGGTGACCTTGGACAGCGGGGTTCGAAAGGCGACCTACCGGGACCCGGACGGCAACGAGATCAGCTTCGGGGGCGCGCCGACGCAGGTGCCGCAGGCGGGGCACGGGTAGCCGGCGACGGCCGTCGCCGACACCAGCGTGCTCACCCGCGCCCCGCATCTGCAGGCCACGCCCCTCACCGGGCCGGACAGGTGCAGCACCGTGGGGGACGCGCCGGCGCCGGCCGACCTGT